>Ga0302326_10012628_pt1 | contig 17967 bp, 17 predicted proteins | sample Palsa_T0_3_FD_202264 | JGI IMG/M metagenome (GOLD analysis project Ga0302326, IMG submission 202264) | Peat permafrost microbial communities from Stordalen Mire near Abisko, Sweden - Palsa_T0_3 | ecosystem: Environmental > Terrestrial > Soil > Palsa > Peat permafrost | place: Sweden: Abisko... | reverse complement strand
CGCTCCCCCAGCACCGCGCCCACCATGGCCACGGTGGGCTGGGCCATGGCGGCCACCACCTGGACCGCCTCTCGCGCCTCGTCGGGCAGGGCGGCGAGACGGGCGCTGACCAAGGCGCTCAGGTCCTCGGGGACGGGCAAGGGCTGCCCCGGGACCAGCTCGGCATCTCGTCCCCGCAGCGCCCGGGCCAGCTCCAGGGCGTAGAACGGATTGCCCCCCGACGCTCGGTGAATCCGCACCATGGTGGGATGGGCCAGGCCGGTGCCCAGTTGGCTACGCACCACCTGATGCAAGGCGGCGACGCTCAAAGGGCCCACGTCGATGCGCCACAGGCGGGCCCCGTCGACGCCCGCCGCCAGCTCCAGCGGTTCGACCAATCCCGGCCCCGTGCGCAGCGACAGGGCCACGCCCACCGGCGCCGGACCGAGGCGGCGCAGGGCGAAATGCAGCACCCGGGCCGACGGGTTGTCCAACCACTGGACGTCGTCGATGGCCACCACCACGGGTGCGGTTGCACCCAAGAGGCGCAAGGCCCCGAGCACGGCGACCGATACGCCCCGCTGGTCGGGCGGATTGCCGTCGTCCACCGCCCGGAGCAGCGCCACCTCCAACGCCCGGCGTTGCGGCTCGGGCAACGACGGGAGCACCTCATCGGCCACCGCGTCCAGCAGGTCGCCCAAGCCGCTGTACGACAACCGCGCCTCCGACTCGGCCGGGCGAGCCACCAGCACCCGGTAGCGGCGGCCCGTGGCCGATTCCAAAGCGGCCGACCATAAGGTGGTCTTGCCGATTCCCGCCTCGCCGGAAACGATCAAACCGGCTGACCCGGCTGCCATTCCGTCCAAGAATTGATCGACGCTGGCCTGATCAGCCTCCCGCCCGATCACCTTCGCCGTCATGAGGTCGTTGGCTGCCGTACCCGCACCCCCTGAGAGAGTCGAATACACATATGGTACCAACGTACCAATTCGGATATTAGTACTGGACCTGGACATCCGCCGACCGCATCATGGACCCCGTCCACAGTTCGCCCCACGAGGTGCATGATGTCAGCGATTGTCGCCGAACTCCCCGAATTTTCCGAGCCGCTGCCGCCGAGCCACGCCAGCCTGGACCAGGTGCGCGAGGTCGTCAAGAAGCTGCAGGACATCCAAGATTCCTGCGCCACGCTGCCCCGGGGGCGCCACGACGGGGTGGCCTGTTTCGACTTTCTGTATACCATCATCACCACCAACATCTTGGATGTCCTGAGCGGGATCGACGACGAACCCGTCTTCCACGACAACGAGTTCATGGCCACCTTCGATGTGGCGTTCGCCGATCGCTACCTCGACGCCGTGGGGTGGGGCGATGACCAGACGCATCCGGAATGCTGGCAGACGCTGGAGGACCACCGGGAGGACCGGTATATCTCCCCTTTGATCTTCGCCGTGGCCGGGGTCAACGCCCATATCAACTACGACCTCCCCTTTGCCGTCGTGCGGGCGTGCTTGGAGCTCGACCGGGAATTGGATACGCCGGAAGTCCACGCCGATTACCAGCTCATCAACTGGTTCTTTTTCAAGCACATGCAGCAGCTGCGCAAGCATTTCGAAGGGCGCTTCGAGCACGAGCTCGAGACCTCGTTCGTGTCGGTGCTGGAGAACTGGGTGGGCGACGCCCTCGTCGTGCTGGCCCGGGACCTGGCATGGTCCAAGGCGCTGCAGATCTGGCAGGTGCGCAACGACGAGAAGGCCATGGCCAGACTGGCGGCAACTCGTGACCACCGGGTCGCCATGATCAACAAGGGGCTGTTCGCCTTGGACCACATTCCCAACATGGCGTTCCAGGCCATGCGGTGCCTGCCTGGACCGCTCGGGCGCATGGCCGGGCGCGGCTTGGCCCGCACCGGCTGGTAATCGTCTTTAGGTCCTTAGGTCCAGAACCTCTCGGCCAGCCGGAGCAATCCCTCGAGGTCGTAGATGTCGGTCTCGAAATAGGGCACGGCGGCCACCACGGCGGGCGATTTGGACAGCGCGGCGCGCTGGGCCGCCTCCCGCTGGGCCACCACGCCGAAATTGGAGAAGCTCTCGCCCACTTCGGTCAGCACCCGTTCGATCTGGGCTGGTTCCGCCCCGATGACGCCCGCCACCTTGGCCGCCAGTTCGGGTGCCCGGTCGACCAGCACGGCGGCCCGCGTCGAGGCCACCTCGTCGTTGAAATAGCTGGGCAGTACCTTGTTCAGCACCAGCGCGTCGAGGTGGAATTTCTTGGTCGTGAGCACGTCGATGAAGAATTCGGCCTCGTGCACTGGCGCCGCCTCCAATGTGGTGACGACGACGAAGGTGGTCCGCTTGTCCCGCAACAACCGGGCCACCGCCTGGGAGCGCTCCACGAACCCGGCGTACATGGTCTGGAACAAGATGAAGAATTCGGCGATGTCCTGGAGGAACTGCGATCCCAGGATTCGGTCGGCCACCTGGTAAAAGGGCCGAGAAGCCAGGTTGACGACTCGAGAGCGGTACGGGACGATCAGCAACCGCAAAAATCGGGATGAGAAAAACTCCGCCATGCGCTCCGGAGCCTCGATGAAGTCGAGAGCGTTGCGCGTCGGAGGTGTGTCAACGACAATGAGGTCGAAATTCCCTTCCGAGTGCAGCTCGTACAACCGCTCCATGGCGATGTACTCGTGGCTCTGGACGAACCGGCCGGAAATGTTCTGGTAGAGCGGGTTCTCCAGAATGCGCGCCACCGTGGCGGGGTCGGGGGCGTGGCGGCGCACCAGGTTGTCCCAGCTCTGCTTGGTGTCGAGCATGGCGGCCCACAGCTCGCCCCGAGGGTGGGGCTGGCCCGCCGCCTTGAAGGCGGAGGTGGGCACCCGGGTCTCGACGTTGCCAAAGCCCTGCAAACCGAGGGCGTTGGCCAGGCGTTTGGCCGGGTCCACGGTGAGGACCAGCACTTTGCCACCCAGCTTGACCGCCGCCATGGCGGCTGCCGCGGCCGCGGTGGTTGTTTTCCCCACCCCTCCAGAACCACAGAAGATGGCGATCTCCTTGGCCGCCAGCAGCGATTCCAGGGAGGTGGGGTTTTCGGCCTCTGCCATTGGAGCTAGAAGCCCAGCTCGGCTGACAGCGCTTCGGCCAGCTGGCGGGTCGAGCGCAGGCCGTGTGACCGGGCGAAGAGATAGGGCAGGTACAGCAGCGGTATACCGGGCTCGATGCGCTCCCGCAGTCGGTCCAGGTGCTCGGTGCGGGTCCGACGCAGCGTCACGGCCATGCGGGCGCCGTCCAAGAGTGGCGCCACCGGGCCGCCGACCTCGCCTTCCAGCATGTCCAGGACCTCGCGGTCGCCCAGTTGCTCGAACACCTCTTCCTCCCCCCGGCCGAACAGCTCGGGGAGCACGCGGTTGATGATGACGGCGGCCAGGGCGACATTGGTCTCGGCCTTGATGCGGCCCTGGAGCTCGATCGTCTCGTTGACCGGCATCTCCTCCGGGGTGGTGACGATGGCCACGCCGGTCATGGCGGGGTCACCCAGGATCTCGAGCATCCAACCGGTCTGCTGGCGCACCGGGCCGACCTGGATGAGGCCGTTGATGGCTTGGGGGGCGGCCAACTGACCCACGATGTGGCCGGTTGGGGCGGCGTCGACCACGACCAGGTCGTAGTGGCGTTCCCGCACTTCCCAGCACAGCTTGCCCACCGTGACGATCTCCTTGACCCCGGGGGCGGCGGTGGCGACGAAGTCGAACATGCGGGCCAGCGGGCCGATCCGGGCCATGAGGCCCAGCTTCAGCTGCAGGGTCAGGTATTGCTTGAGCGACGCCTCGGTGTCCATGGACATGGCCCACAGGTTGGGCTGCACCTCGCGCTCCTCGAAATGGGTCGGCCCAGTCTCGAAGAAGTCGGACAGGTTGCCCTTGGAGTCGACCTCGCAGAGCAGGGTTTTTTTGCCCCGCTCGGCGGCCAGCAGGCCGAGAGCGGCGGTGACCGAGGTCTTGCCCACGCCTCCTTTGCCGGTCACGAAGACCAGCTTGCGGTCGAGCAGGTTCAGATTGTCCTGAGGGGGCACGAGTCCCCGGGTTGTTCTGCGCCGCCTGGGCTAGTGGGCGGCGGCGACGCGCGATCCGAAGCCGACTCGACGTTCCTCGTTGGGGCTGCCGATCTCGACGTAGGCCAACTTGGCCGCGGGAACGCCGACCTTGCGGCCCTTGCGGTCGGTCAGCCACAGCACGCCCAGATCGCCGTTGAGGGCGTCCTCGACCGACTTGGCCACCGCTGCCGGGTCGGCGTCGTCACCGAGGTCCACCTCGATCTCTTTCGGTGATTGGGTAACCCCGATGCGAACCTCCACGGCGATGGTCCTCTCTTTAGACTCTCTTTGGACTCCCGATCCGGGTGACCATGCTATGCGGCACCCGCCCCTAGCCGTCCCCTGCTTCTGCGGCTGGTTGTCACGCGGTTGTCTCGCGTTGGGGTTCACGCCCAGATGGCGATGGGGCGCCCGTCGGGCCCGGGCTGCGGGGGATCGGGCCAGCTCTGGCCCTGCCCGCGGAGCAAACGGCGGCAACTCCACGCCACCACGGCGGCATCGAGCACGTCGTCGACCTGCGCCTGTCCCGCCTGGTCGAGATGGTCGGGGAGCAGAACCCCAGCCTCGGCCAGTAGCGTTCGGCGTCGTATCGCGCCGTTCCAGCTGTCCTTGGGTGCGGCCAGCGGTTGGCCGGCCAGGGTGCGGAAGCTGAGCTCGGGGTGGACCTCCCATACCGGGCGGCCGGCGGTGGGTAGCCACTGGTCGACTTCGAGGATCTTGCGCCGCAGCCCGTGGGCCTGGCGGCTGACCCCGGCGCCCGTCAGCTGCACGGCCAGCGCCGTCGCCTGAGCGTGGTCGGCCAACTCGAGCACCGGCCGGGGCGGGGTCATGAACACCGACCGCGCCCGCCCCCCCACGTGGCGCCGCGCCTCCACATCGGCGGCGCGCAGGCCCTCGGCCAGCAGGCCGATCGGCATGTCGATCCCGAACCCGTCGGCGTCGGGAAAGGCGTGCTCTGCTCGGTCGATGGTGGCGACCAGCGCCGCGCCCACGAAACCGTGCTCGTCGATGGCCACCGCCACCCACCCCTTGGAACAGCCGTCCACGCCCACCGCCAACATGCCCCCAGCATGCATCCGCGGCTGCGCCAGGTCGGTCAGAGGATCCGCGTCCCCTCGTTCCATTCCTCACCACGCCGCAGTGATCCACAAGGATTGCGCCGTGGAACCTCCGACCATCTCTCCCGATCAGGCAGTACAGAACGCCCACGCCTGGTTCGAGGTGAACAGCGGGTGGGCTCCTCCCGACGAGGACACGCTGGCGGAGTGGATCGCCGATGGCGTCTGTCGCTGCCCGGACGAATGCCTCGTCACGCCTGATGGATGGTGCGAGCACGGCCTGGCCTCGTGGCACCTGATCCTGAGCGCGTTGGAGTCGGCCGAAAACCCCTGAAACATGTTGCAACGACCAAATATGAGGTGGTACGATACGAACATACGTTCCCATTGAGGTTGTGGGGGTTGTGCTCGATGTGCCAGACACTGGGAGAATTGAGGTCGGCGATGACGGTGTACGCCACCGGATTCGACGCATCCCTCGTGTCATGCGCCGACGCCGCCACCGTTGTCCAGGAAGCGGCCGCCATCGCCCACATGGCGTCCACCATCAAGGCTCTGGCCGCGGCCCGGGCCGCCGAGGCGAAGCAGTGGAAGGCGGCCGGGCACCGCTCGGCTGAGGAAGAGCTGGCCCGCACAACTGGTAGCAGCGTCACCGATGCCCGCGACGCACTCTCGTTGGGACGGCGATTGATGGGCCAACCCGAGGTCGCCGACGCCGCCCGCAGGGGCGAGCTCTCGCCCGATCAGGCGACAGCCATATCCGACGCCGTGGCGGCCAACCCAGCCGCGGCGGGTGGCCTGGTCAGCGCGGCCAGCGAAGGCGGGTCGTTGGCCGACCTGAAGAGCCAGTGCGCCCAGGCCAAGGCGGCGGCGGTCGACCTTGAGGCGCGGCGGCGCGATATCCATCGCCGCCGCTACCTCAGGGCATGGACCAACCAAGATGGCGAAGCGCATCTTGCCGCCGCGGGAAACCCCGAAGACATCGCCCAGGTCATGGCCGCCATCGCCCCGCTGGCCGATGCCGCCTTCAATACCGCCCGACGTGAGGGACGCCGCGAGCACCCCGACGCCTACCGGTTCGACGCCCTCGTCCAACTCGCCGTCGACGCCACCAGCCCTGCCGCCACAAGTCCCGCCGCAGGCGACGACGACGACGCGACCACTGAGCCAGCCAGCGCCAACGACTGTTGCGGCGGCGGCGTTCCTGCTGCCGGTGACGGTCCTGATCTGCGCGACGGCAGCGGTCCCGCTGGATGCCAGCCGAGCGACGCCGAAGCCGTCAGTAACATCGACCGGGACCGCCCGGACGACCGAGCGGAACGCAAGGGCCGCAGCAGGAAGTCCCGTCGACCGGCCAGCCCGCGTCCGCGACGAGGGTCGCCGGTGAAACTCCTCGTCCGGGTTGACTTGACCACCTTGATGCGCGGCTTTCCCGTCCCTGGGGAGACGTGTGACCTGGTGGGCTACGGCCCCATCTCCGTCTCCGCAGTCAACGACCTCCTCCAATACGGCGATCCCTTCGTGGCCGCCATCCTCACCAAGGGCCAGCAACTGGCGGGCGTCGCACATCTGGGGAGAAGACCGTCGGCATTTCAGCAATCCGCCCTGGAATGGCTCTACCCCACCTGCGCCGCCCAAGGGTGCCCCGCGCCCGCCCTGCACCTCCAGACCGACCACCGCATCGATTGGGCCAAGACCCACATCACCCTTCTCGACTGGCTCGACAACCTCTGCCCCCATCACCATGCCGACAAGACCCAACGCAACTGGTCCCTCGTCGACGGGGTCGGCAAACGACCCTTCGTCCCGCCAAGCGATCCCCGACACCCCAGGTACACCGACCAACCTGTCACTGGGCCTGGGTACGGTGTGACGACATGAGGACCGAACCGGTCACTGACCGAGAGCTGCGCTGGGCCGGGACCATGGCCGGCCACGGTGGCCCCACTGCGGTACCCGTCCGGCGGGCCCACGCCAACAGCACTGCCGGAATCGGCCCGGCTTCACTCCATCCGAGGGCGGAGCGAGAAGACTTCGAGGACGCCCACATGGCGCCGGGCGCCACACGGGCGGGCGGAGGGGGCGACCGTCAACGGCCGGAGGCGCCCGATCCGCTGCGCACCTGTTTCGAGCGGGATCGAGACCGGATTCTGCATTGCGCGCCCTTTCGGCGATTGGCGGGCAAGACCCAGGTTTTCGTTTTTCCCGACGATCACCAACGGACCAGACTGACCCACGCCCTGGAGGTGGCCCAGGTGGCGACTGCGGTCGCCCGGGCGTGCCGGCTCAACGTCGCCCTGACCGAGGCGATCGCCTTGGGCCATGACTGTGGCCACGGCCCGGGGGGCCACGCCAGCGAGGACGCACTCACGCCTTACCTCCCGGAAGGATTTGACCACGCCGTGTGGGGCGCCGACGTGGTGCTGGCTCCGGCCAATCTGTGCCGCGAGACGCTCGACGGTATTCGCAACCACTCCTGGAGTCGGCCCGCCCCCGCCACGCCGGAGGGTGAGGTGGTGAGCTGGGCCGACCGCATCGCCTATGTCTGTCACGATTTCGAAGACGCCGTCCAGGCCGGGATCGTGACCGCCGAGATGCTGCCCCTGTCGGTGACCGAGCGCTGCGGCCGCACCAGGAGCCGCCAGCTCGGCGCGTTCATCGACGGCCTGGTCGAAGGGACGCTCTCGACCGGACAGGTCGCCATGACCGAGGCGCGAGCAGAGGCCCTGGCCGAGTTCCGAGAATGCAACTACCAGCGGATCTACCTACGCCCCGCCTCGGCCGAGCAGGGATCGGCGGTCGTCGCACTGTTGCAGGCCCTGGTCGAGTACTTCGCCGATCGCCCCAACCTGCTGCCCGCGGTGGGTTTTCCGGGCCTGGATGCCGGGACCCCCGAGGCAATACGAGCCGCCGTCACCTACGTAGCCGGCATGACGGATCGCTTCGCCTGCCAAACAGTCGTCGCCCGACTCGGGTGGGACCGTTCCCGCCTTCCCCGATCGGCTATGACGGGGTAGCGGGACCCGCAGGGGTGCGTCGGCCTGGCCGCCGAGCCCGTCTCGCCGGTCGGCCATGATGACACCGGGGTGAAACGGGTAATCAGTCGGAGCGGGTGTCGGTCAGGGCGGGGCGCTCGACCTCCTCGACAACGGGTGCAGGCGTATTGGGGATGCGTTGGGCCTTGACCGCCCGGCCGGCCACGACCTTGTCGGACTTCTCCTCGTCCAGCCACTTGGGGGCGTGCTTCTTGGCCCAGTTGCGGCTGATGCGGCCCGTCAACATCGAGTTCAGCGACTCGCGGTCGGCCATCGCAAACAACACGTGACCGGTGATGGTGAAAAACAGCGCAATGAAAATCCAGTCATGCACAAACGTCGCCCCGGTCCGCCACGACAGGGGAAAGTGGTTGAACCAGTGCATGATCGACCCGGTCGCCACCATCACGAGGATGGCTCCGCCGGTAAACGCAGCGTTGAGCTTCTGGCCGGCGTTGAACTTGCCCTGCTTCACCAGTGCGACTCGATCGTGCTTCCACCCCCGGCGGCGCAACCACTGCCGGTCCTCGGGGATCCACCGGTTGAGCCGATGCAGGTCGGCCCGCAGTTGGCGCCCCCAACGCGACCCGGCGATGCCCAGCAGCAGGGGGAAAGGCAACAGCAGGCCGGCGTACACGTGGATCGTGACCACCAACTCGCGCCGCCCGATGGCGGCCGAGATGGGCGGGATGTACAGCGCAAGGGCCGTCGCCATGACGATGGCGAACAGGGTGGCGTTGACCCAGTGGACCACCCGCTCGGCCCGGTCGAAGCGCAGTAGAGGCGGCCCAGTCAGCTTCGACTTGGGCGCCCCGTCAGTCCGTGGCCGGGTCGCTTCGGCCATTGCTGTGCCCTACCCAGGCGTCGACGTCATATCCCAACTGTTCCCAGTATCCCGGCACGACCTTGGGCACCACCGAGATCCGGGACAGCCACTTGCACGACTTGTACCCGTACATCGGCGCCACGTACAGCCGCACCGGACCACCGTGGTCACGGGTCACCGGGGCACCGAGCATGTCGTAGGCCACCAGCACGTCGGGGCGCATGGCCTGCGACATCGTCAGGCTCTCGGTGTACTGCCCGTCGAAGGAATCGAAGGTCAGCGCCGCTCCACCGGGCTTTACTCCCGCCTGGTCCAGGATGTCCGACAGCTTCACGCCGGTCCAGTGGACCTTGGGCACCCGCCACCCGGTGACGCACTGGAAATCGCTGATCAGCGAGGTGGCGGGCATGGCGCGCAGATCTTCCTCGGTCAAGGTGAGGGGATTGTTGACCAGTCCATCGACGGTCAGGCGATAGACGGCTTCGCTCTCCGAGGGCAGCGACCCGGTGACCGAATAGATCCGAAACCCACCGGCGGCCGGGATCAGCTGCGACAGTCCAGTCGGATCCGCCGCCTCAAGGGGGGCGAGGACGGTGTTCATGGCGTTTTGAATCCTTGCGCCCGCCACGATGCCGACCGCACCGAGACCGACCATGCCCAAGACAACACGGCGCCCGATAGGGCTACCGACAGGTGCAGCGGTCTCCAGGCGACTTTTTCCCATCCCTTAAGTTGTACGTCCGAAACGGGTCAAAGAGCGGTCGCGTCAGCGAATCGTAAGCTCTGGCCGGAACACCCGGGTGGCGCCCCGGGCCACGATCGCCTTGGCCAGCGCTTCAAACGCCACGGCCGCTTCGCTGGTCGGGTCGGTCGCCGTGATCGGGCGTCCCACGTCGCCGCCTTCGCGCAGGGCGGGCATCAGGGGCAGCTGGGCCAGGAGGGGCACGCCGAGATCGGCCGCCAACGCCTCGCCGCCCCCCCGCCCGAACAACTCGTAGCGGGTGCCGTCGTCGCCCGTGAACCAGCTCATGTTCTCGATGACCCCGCGCAGCGGCATGTTGACCTTCTTGGCCATATAAGCGGTGCGCTGAGCCACCCGCTGCGCCGCCGCCTGGGGCGTTGTCACCACGTAGATCTCGGAACGGGGCAGGTACTGGGCCATGGAGAGCGCGACATCCCCCGTGCCCGGCGGCATGTCGACAATCAGGAACTCGGGATCACCCCAGTAGACGTCGACCAGGAACTGCTCCAGCGCCTTGTGCAACATCGGTCCCCGCCACATGACCGGCTGGTCGTCGCCCACGAAGAACCCGATCGAGATGCAGCCCACGCCGTAGGCCACGGGCGGGATGATCATGTCGTCGATCACGACCGGGTCGCCCGAGATGCCCAGCATCTTGGGGACCGAGAATCCGTACACGTCGGCATCGAGGATCCCCACGGTGTGGCCCGCCTGGGCCAGCGCCACCGCCAAGTTGACGCTGACCGACGACTTGCCAACCCCGCCCTTACCCGAGCTGATGCCCAGCACCCGGGTCCGGCTCCCGGGAGACATGAACGGGTTGGGCGTCCCCGATTCGTGCCCCAACGTGTGCCCGCCGCCCGGGGCCGCGCCGGTAGCGCCGGCCCCGCCAGAACCCTGACGGGCCCGCATCTTGTCCCGCACCCCGGACAGTTCCGCTTCCGTCATGACGGTGAGCTGGACATCCACCTCCTCGACCCCGAGCGGCGTCAAGGCGGCGGTGACACGCTCCGTGATCTCGGTGCGCATGGGGCAGCCAGCCACGGTCAACGCCACCGTCACCGTCACCTTGCGACCGCCCTGGGCGACGACCACGCCCTTCACCATGTCGAGCTCGACGATGCTGATGTGCAACTCCGGGTCGAGCACTCCACGGAGTGCCTCCATCAGCTGCGGCTCGGTTGCGGGCACGGATCCCTCCAAATGACGGTGACTGATTCCCCCGCTAGCAGGGTCCTCCGGTATTTGCACTACCGCCATAGGTACAATACCGCCGTGGATGGGTTAGCCCACCCGACGCCGGCCAGCCGCAACACGAACAATCCCTTGACCGACGTCGAGTTTTCAGCCGCCGTTGTGGCCGTGACGACCGCCTTCGGGGACCCCACCCGCCGGCGGATCTACCTGTATGCCCGGGAGCATGAGCACGGGGTAACGGCGGGTGACGTGGCCGACCACTTCGCCCTTCACCCCAACGTGGCCCGGCACCACTTGGACAAGCTGGCCGCGGGCGGCTATCTGGAGGTGTTCGTCGCCCGCAGCGAAGCAGCCCGAGCGGGGCGACCCTCCAAGGGCTACCGGGTCTCCGGTCAGGCGGGCGGCCTGGAGGCGCCCGTCAAGGGGAGCGACCTGCTTATCACCCTCCTCGGGCGCAGCCTGGCGCTGGTACCCCCGGAGCAGGCCGAGGCGATGGCCGAGCAGGTGGGCGAGGAGTATGGCCGGGAGCTGGCCAGCCAGATGTCGGCGGCGGACGAGCAGCGATCGTTTCGCTCCGCCCTGCACGCCGTGGCCGACGCCCTCACCGCCCATGGTTTCGCGGCCCACGCCGAGGCCCGGGGATCGTCGCTATTGCTGATCAAGGACAATTGCCCGTTCTTCGACACGGCCAAGCAGCATCCGGTCATCTGCGCCGTGGACCGGGGCATGGTGCGGGGGATGTTGGCCAGCCTGTACGCGGGTGAGACGGTGCTCGGCACCGAGTCGTCGCGGGCGCTGGGCGACGACGCCTGCATCACGATCGTCTGACGCCACTGCGGTCTCGCGGGCCACAAATCGCTCATGCCTCGCATCTACCTCGACCACGCATCCACCTCGCCTCCCCGCCCGGCGGTGGTCGACGCCCTGATCGCCTCCTTGGGCCTGGCCGATCCGGGACGGGTGCACACCGAGGGCCGCATCGCCCGGGCCGTGCTCGAGGATGCCCGGGAAAAGGTGGCCCGGTTCTGCGGCACGCGCTCCCGACAGGTCATCTTCACCTCGGGCGCGACCGAGGCCATCAACGCCGCGGTATATGGCTCCATCACCTCCGGACGCGGTGATCACATCGTCTGCTCCGGGGTCGAGCACTCGGCGGTGCGCCGAGCGTCGGAGCGGGGCGGCCGGGTCAGCATCACCACGGTGAGTGATGACGGCCGCATCGACGTGGATGCGCTGCTCGACGCGATCGGCCCCAACACCGCCCTGGTGCACTGCCAGTGGGCAAATCATGAGGTCGGCACCGTGCAGCCGGTGGCCGAGGTGGTGGCCGCATGCCGCGAGCGCGGGGTTTTGGTGCACGTCGACGCTGCGGCTGCGGCCGGGCACCTCCCGGTGTCCTTCGATCAGTTGGGCGCCGACCTTCTTTCTCTGTCGGCCCACAAGATGGGCGGACCGAAGGGCGCGGGCGCGTTGCTGATCCGGCGGGGACTGCGCCTGCCCGCCTTCCTGGTCGGGGGGGAACAAGAGCGGGCCCGCCGCAGTGGCCTGGAGGATGTCCCCGCCTGGGTTGGTTTCGGGGCGGCGGCGGAAGAATTGTCGGACGGCGGCGTGACACGCGAGTCAGAGCAGGCGGCGGCCCAGACCGAGCGTTTGCGGGCCGCCGCGATGGCCGTGGCCGGGGTGCGTACCTACGGTCCGGCCGACGCGTCCGACCGGCTCCCCAACCTGGTGTGCCTAGGGGTCGAGGGGGTGGAAGCCGAGGCGGTGCTCATCGGTCTCGACCAAGCCGGCGTAGCGGCCCACTCGGGCAGCGCCTGCTCGTCGGAGTCGCTCGAGCCCTCGCCCGTGCTGGCCGCCATGGGAGTCGACGCCGACCACAGCCTGCGCCTGTCGGTGGGCTGGTCCACCACCGACGGCGAGGTCGAAGCGGCGGCAGGGGTCTTTCCCCCGGTCATCGAGCGGCTCCGGGCGCTGCGCCGCACTGCGACTTGACGAACAAGGCGTCCTGTCCGCTTCGCGGCGGGCGCGCCATTACTTGACTAACCTCCCCGGATCGGACACTCTTGGCCCGGGCGAACACTTCGGAGGATTACATGAAGCTTGCTAAGCGAATCATTACTGTCGTGGCTGCTCCGGCGCTGCTGGCCGGAATCATGCTGGCCGGATCGGCGAGCGCGAAGCCAACGGTTGCCAGTGGGCCGAAGCTGCCGTTCTCCATCGCGTTTACGGTCACCGCCACCGTCGGGACCACGACCGCCTCGGTCACCTCGACCAGTTGCACGCTGACGGCGGCTGGTGGCACCACGCATACGTGCTTCCTGGCCGGCGCAGCCTCCCTTGGCGTCGACGAGCCGGACACCGGCAACTTCGCCGTCACGGGCACCGGCTTCGGGCCCGTCACGGTCTCGTTGACCCAGGAAAGCAGCAGCTGCGGCGACGGGACGGGCTTGGTCATCCAACCTTCCGGGCCGGACCCGGTCCTCGCCAAGGCCAATATCAGCAAGATCACGGGAACGGGGCCCTACACGCTCAAGGGCACCCTCAAGGTTGGCCCCAACGTGGTCGGCTGCCCCGAGAAATAGCCGGCTAGTCGGGTTTTTCGAAGACAAGGCGGGTGGCTTCGGCCACTCGCCTTGTTTCGATTCAAGACCTAAGGCGCAGGGGTGGTCGTGGTGGCGGCGTTCGGGCCCGGTGGGACACTCGGTCCCGCCGCCTTGATGGCCTGGTCCAGGAGCGCCTGAGCCTGGGCGATGTTGGGATCGCCGGGGTCGGCCAGACCGAGGAAGGTGCGGAAGTCGGTCACGGCGGCGGGAGCCTGGTTCTCGTGCAGCTGGACGTCACCCTGGAAGAACCACGGCTCGGCGTAGCTGGGATCGGCCTTCTCGGCTTGGGCGATGCTGGCCAACCCGCTGGTGACCAGGCCTGGCTTGTTGCCCTCCAGGCCGATCTGGGCCTCCAACCAACCCTGGTTGGCCAGCGCCACCGGCTGGGTGGGGTCGTCCTTGAGTACCGCGCTGTACTCCTTCAGGGCGTCCAGGGGGTCGCCCTTGGTGACGTCGTTCTGGGCATCGACCAGCCGTGGGTCGACGCCATTGGGAACGGTGGTGTCGGTGATCTGGGCGTTGCCGGTGATCGTCTGCCCGGCCTGACGGGGCGCGGTCGAGGCGGTGACCGCCCACACCGCCACCGACGCGAACACGGCCACGCCGCCCACCACCGCCACGTTGCGCCACCGCCGCCGGCCGGCCAAGGCGGCCGCCAACTGCCGTGATTCCTCCGACTCGACCGCCCCGCCCACCGTCCTCGACACCCGCTTCGAGCCCGCCCGCGTCGACTCCGTCACCCGACCCGAGCCCGACCCGGCGGCCCGAGCGGTGCGGCCCGATCGGGTGACCCCGGCCACCGCCGCCGTGCTCGATGTCACCTCGGTCTTGGCAACTCCGGCCGGGCGGGGCGCGCCGGCGGCGGGTGCCGCCGGTCGGCGATGCGAGGGCACGACGTTCGACTTACCCGCCTTGGCCTGCGCCCCGCTTGCCGGACGAGGTCCCTCGACCGCCTCGATGGCCTTCAGCACCGCCGCCGTGCGGGCGGTGTAGTCGTCGGTCAGCGAGTGGTAGTCGTCCTCTTCGATGTCGCCCGCCGCGAACTCGGCATCCAGATCGGCCAGCGACCGCAGGAGGAACTGGCGTTCCTGTTCCAGCGACTCCCGGTCAACCCCGGTGGCCGAGGGCCTAGTAGTCGCCACGTCGGCGCTCCTCGGCCACCCTCAGTCGGTCCTCGTCGCTCACTGTGGCCCCGGCATGCGATCGCCAGCGGGCGAACGTCAGGCTCAGCCCGACCACGGCGGCGCCGATCACGACGATGGGGAGCGCCCACACCAAGAGCCCCAGCCCAGTGGCGGGCGTCGACAGGGAGGTGCCGGGATACTTGGACAAGATGAAGTCCTTGGCCTGGCTGTTGGTGTCGCCCCCCTCCAGCATCTGACGGACCTTGGTGCGGATGTCCTGGGAAATGGGGGCGCTGGAGTCGGCCACCGTCTCTCCCGTGCACACGGGACAGCGCAACCCCGAGGTAATGCTCTGCACCCGATCGTCAATGGAGTGATGGGTCGGTCCGTTGGTCCCGATCCACAGGGCGACGACCAACACGACGGCCAGTCCCAGCAGGGGCAACCAACGCTTGATTGTCGGGCTCACGTCACGGGCTCGAGGGGCTCGACGGGCTCGAGGTCGCCGGGGTGGTAACCGAGGCCGGCGTGCTGACCACCAGCTCTTCTTCCCCCAGGATCGACTCCAGCTGGGCGTCGGTGGTGGGTCCCACGATGTGTACCAGCACGATCCCACCAGGCGAGATGAGGAAGGATTCGGGCGGGCCGGTCACGCTGTAGTCGATCTTGGCGTCAGGGTCGTCGACGATCGGCCATTTGGCGCCGCTCTTGCCCATCATCTGCTCGATGGGCCCAATGTCGGGGTCGTCGAAACGCACGCCGAAGATCACGGCGTTGCCCGCGGCGTGGGTGTTCTGGAACTTGACCAGGTCGTCCTGCTCCTGTTGACAGGGCACGCACCAGCTGGCGAAAAAGTTGACCAGGACCCACTTGCCCCGGTCAGCCGGGTACAGGCTGCCCGTCCCACCGTTGATCAGAGGGCCGGTGATGTTGGGCGCCAGCTTGCCCTGGAGCGGGGTGGACACCACGGTCGGGGATTCCGACGAGCTCTTGGAAGTGGCGAGCACCGCCACCAACAAGGCGGTGACACAGCCGACAGCAACGGCACTGATCAGCGGGATCCGGCTACGCCGTCGCCGCCCCGACAGCGGTGGGGGTACCGAGCCGCCATCTTCATCGTCGCCCCCCGAACCGCCGCCGTCGTCATCCTCGCCCGCGCCGCCGGAGCCGCCCGCCCCGCCGGCACTGTGTTCCACCTCGGCGTCGACCGCCCCCGCCCGCTCAACGCTGTGGGGCTCGTCAAGCCCAACTGACCCGGCACTCGGATCGGAAAGCGAATCGGGGCTCATAGCCCAGCCCCCGCGGGCACCTCCACCGGCTCCGTCGGCTTGCCGTCGCCGTTGCCCGATTTGCCGTTACCCGATTTGCCGTTACCCGATTTGGCCTTGGGCCCGAACGCCGCGGCGTGCGTGGTCGAGTCGGGAACAGGGGCCGAGACCGGGTCGATGGGCCGGCGCCGTCGACCAGGCCAGGCGGCCAGCAGCGTACCGAGGGCCAGGATCCCGCCGCCCAGCCACAGCCACATGATGAGTGGCTGGACGATGACGCCCAACGTCACCGGGCCCCCGGCCTTGGTGGGCGGGTCGTTCAGCGTGATGTACACGTCGTCGATCGGCGTGGTGCTGATGGCGGGCGTCGCCACCGCGGCCCCGCCACCGCTGTACTCACTGATGGCGGGGGTGAACACCTTGCTGCCTCCGTCGATGCGGACCCGCGCCTCCTCCGCCTGATGGGTCGGCGTCTGCACCGTCGCCTCGCCCAGGTACGTCACCTTGTGTCCAGCGAAGGAAATGGTCTGCCCGGGCGAAATCGTCTGCTGCGTCTGATGGCCAAACGCATGGCTCCCCGCGAATGCCACGGCGATGACCACGATGCCGATGTGGACGATCATGCCGCCGTTGGCCCGTCCAACCAGCCCTCGCCAGCCCTGCCGGCGCGACGCCAGGACAAGCTGGCGGCCGGCCGAGCCGGCGGCGAAAGCCCCCAGGCCGAAGATCAAAAGTGGGTCCAATCCCCGCACGCCGAACGCAACGCAGCCGACCAGGACGGCCACGGCGAAGGTGAGGGGCCACTGGATCCGTTTGCGCAGCAACTCCCCCGACGCCTTGCGCCACGGAAGGATCGGTGCCACCGCCATGAGGAACAACAGCGCCACCACGATGGGCAACGTCATCCGGTCGAAGTAGGGCTCACCGACCGAGATGGTGTTGCCGTTGATCGCCTGGGTGAACAGCGGGAACACCGTGCCCAGCAGCACCACGAAGGCGAAGGCCCCGAACAGCATGTTGTTGGCCAGGAACGCGCCCTCGCGTGACACGGGCGAGTCGATGGCGCCGGGCGAGCGCAGCCGGTCGCCCCGCCAGGCGATCAGCCCTACCCCCACCGCCACCACGACCCCGAAGAACGCCAGGATCATGGGGCCGATGGCCGAGGTGGTGAACGAGTGGACCGACTGCAGCACGCCGGAACGGGTGAGGAACGTACCCAGGATGGTGAGGCTGAAGGTAGCGAGGAGTAAGGACAGGTTCCAGAGTCGGAGCATCCCCCGCCGCTCCTGGACCATCACCGAGTGCAGGTACGCCGTCGCCGTAATCCAGGGAAGAAACGAGGCGTTTTCCACCGGATCCCACGCCCAGAACCCGCCCCATCCCAGCACCTGATAGCTCCACCACGCCCCCAGGATGATCCCGATGGAGAGGAATCCCCAGGCGAACAGGGTCCAGCGGCGGGTCTCCAGCAGCCACCCCTCACCCACCCGCCCGGTGATGAGGCTGGCCAGGGCGAAGGCGAACGGGATGGTGAAGCCCACGAACCCCAGGTAGAGCATGGGCGGGTGGAAGGCGACCAGTGGCGTGTTCTGAAGCAGCGGGTTGGGGCCCGGCCCGTTGGTCGGGACGGCGCCGGAGATGGTCTTGAACGGGTTGGCCGAGGTGACCATCAGGAGGAAAAAAAACCCGGACACGACGTAGGTGACCAGCGTCGCCCACCCCACCAGCGGGTCCTCGACCCGGTCGCGGTACTTGTAGGCCATGGCCGCGATGTAGCCGGCCAGGATCAGGGTCCACAGCAGGATCGACCCCTCCAGCGCCGACCACATGCCCGTGATGCGGTACAGCAAGGGGGTGGATCGGCTGGAGTTGTCGGCCACGAAGGTGAGCGAGAAGTCGTGGAAGATAAGGGCACGCTGCATGGCCAGCGTGGCCAGGACCGCCCCGATGAGAATGAGCCAGGTGTAGCTGCGCCCGGCCCGCAACAGGTTCGGGCGTTGCTTGGTCAGCCCGACGGCCAGCGTGATGACCCCGGCGATGGAC
>Ga0302326_10012627_pt1 | contig 17968 bp, 13 predicted proteins | sample Palsa_T0_3_FD_202264 | JGI IMG/M metagenome (GOLD analysis project Ga0302326, IMG submission 202264) | Peat permafrost microbial communities from Stordalen Mire near Abisko, Sweden - Palsa_T0_3 | ecosystem: Environmental > Terrestrial > Soil > Palsa > Peat permafrost | place: Sweden: Abisko... | reverse complement strand
GGGCTGCGGCTGATCACTTTGTAGCGTGCCGCCTGCCCGCTTGCGAGCGCATAGCGCCGCGCGAACTGCAGACACTTTTCCACCGCTTCCGATCCGCTCGAAACGAAGAACGCGCGCTCGAGGCCCGGCCCCGCCTGCTCGGCGAGGAGTTCGCTCAAGCGAACATTGCTCTCGCTTTCAAACGCGCTCGGGTACGCGAAGCACACGCGCGATGACTGCTCCTGCATGGCCGCAAGAACCCGCGGGTTACCGTGCCCGAGATTCACGGCTACGGGCCCCGAGGTCACATCGATGTAGCGCCGGCCCGCCGTATCCCACACGTGCACACCTTGTGCGCGGCTGACACGCGGCAGCGGCGGGTCGCCTGCAGGTGACCAGAAGCGCTGGATGCCGCCGGCACTGCGCGAAATTGCAGGGATGTCGGGCCTATCAGCCATTGGGTGTGAACTCGGCTGGATGCTGCGTAGCTGCTGTGAACCATACCATTTAAGGCCTTCGCCTCCCTCGGGTTCTGCTTCGAGGCCTTCCCGCTCTTGCGGTTGACGGTGACAGCGGCGCGTGCATCAATAATCGGCTACGACGCACGCCACAGCAGCGCCGCGACCCTCGAAAGCATGGGACGGGAGGGCCGCTGGGTCAGCATGCGCAAGAGTTGCAGGAGCGCAGCGGTCATTTATGTCGAAGATAGTGTCTCTACGGGAAGCCATCGCGGAAAACGTGCACGACGGCGACACGCTGGCGTTGGAGGGCTTTACGCATCTCATCCCGTTCGCGGCGGGTCACGAGGTGATCCGCCAGCGACGGCGCAATCTCTCGCTCGTGCGCATGACTCCCGATCTCATCTACGATCAGATGATCGGCATGGGTTGCGCCACGCGCCTCACATTCTCCTGGGGCGGCAATCCTGGCGCCGGGTCTTTATTTAGATTCCGCGACGCGATTGAGAATGACTGGCCGCACTCCTTGCAGATTGAGGAACGAAGTCACGCCGACATTGCGAGCGCCTATGTCGCCGGAGCGGCAAATCTTCCCTTCAGCGTGATGCGCGGCTACACCGGGTCAGATCTGCCCAAGTACAACGACCGAATCCGCTTTATCACCTGCCCGTTCACTGACGAGCGGCTCGCCGCAACACCGTCGATTAGACCGGACGTGACGGTTATTCACGCGCAGAAGGCCGACCGGCAGGGCAACGTGCTGTTATGGGGTATTCTCGGCGTTCAGAAAGAGGCTGCGCTTGCTGCGAAGCGCGTGGTCGTGACAGTCGAGGAGATCGTCGATGACTTGCGCGCGCCGCCCAACGCCTGCGTGTTGCCGCAGTGGGTGGTGAGCGCGGTATCTGTCGTGCCCGGAGGCGCCTTCCCCTCCTACGCGCTCGATTACTACGATCGCGACAACCGCTTCTACAAGGCATGGAACAACATTGCCCGCGAGCGCGATACATTCCTCGCGTGGATGCAGCGCCACATTGTGCAGACTGCAGATTTCGCTGAGTTCCGCCGTACCCTCGGCAACGGCGGTCGCGAGGATCAGCACACTTGACGGCAGATGCCTATTCGACAAGCGAAATGATGACCGTCGCAGCCGCGCGGCGGCTGCGTGACGGAGCCGCGTGCTTCGTGGGCATCGGGCTGCCCTCGACCGCCGCCAATCTCGCACGCCTCACACACGCACCACATGTCAGCCTGATCTATGAATCAGGCGCCATTGGGGCGAAGCCGTCGGTGTTGCCATTGTCGATCGGCGACGGCGAACTGGCCACGAGCGCAGACACCGTGGTTTCAACCCCGGAGATCTTCCGCTATTACCTGCAGGGAGGCCGCATCGATGTGGGTTTCCTCGGCGCGGCGCAGATCGATCGGTTTGCCAACATCAATACGACGGTGATCGGCTCCTATCGGAAGCCGAAGACGCGGCTGCCCGGCGCCGGTGGTGCGCCGGAGATCGCTGCTCTAGCAAGAGAGGTGCTCATCATCATGCAGCAGAGCGCACGCTCCTTCGTCGAAAACGTGGACTTCGTGACGTCCGCAGGCTTCCTCGACGGCGGCGATGCCCGTGAGCGTGCAGGCTTACCGGGCAATGGTCCCGCAGCGGTCATCACGGATCTGTGCATTCTCGAGCCTGATCCGGCGACGCGCGAGCTGACGGTTGCGTCAATTCATCCGGGCGTGGAGCGCGCCGCGATTGATGCAGCTACCGGCTGGCCCGTCCGCTACGTTTCGCGCTTGCGTACTACCGACCCTCCGAGCAACCGCGAACTTGCGACGCTGCGAGAACTGCTGCGGCGCACCGCTGCGGCTCACGGAACCGGAGAAGAAAGCTAGTTTTTGCTCGCGACCGAGCTGTCGTTCCGGAGCGGCTGCAGGCCATTCGCCCGTCACCAATAATCCAATCGCGTTATTGGTCCTCGCGCTGCGCCAATCGACGTCGAGACACTTGCATCTGCAGCAGGTAGACCGCGACGCTTGCGCCGATGAGCGCAAATAGGCCCATGATTTCTGCGCGTGAACCCAGCGCAATCAGCGCAAGCATGCTGGCAATCCCAAGGATGGTCGCGGTTCCCAACCACCGGAAGTTCAAGGGTTCGCCGCTCTGCGCCACGCCCCGGCGAACCAGTCGCCAGGTAGCGGCACACCCGGCGATGTAGAAGGGGGCGGTGGTAAGTGCCGACAGTACTGCAAGTTCAGTGAAAGTGCCGCTCAGCGCCAATGCGACGGCGATTGTGGCGTAGCAGATAATGGCCACGTGCGGCGCGTGAGTGCGCGCATGAACTCGTCCCAATGCCCGCGGCAGGAGCCCATCGCGTGCGAATGCAAACAAGACGCGCGGAGTGCCGAGAATGTCGCTGCTCAGGAATCCCAACATCGAGATCGCAGCCCCTGCCAACATGAGCCAGCGCAGCGCCGGACTGATCTCGCCCATCGCATCAGCGAGCGGCGCAGTGGACAGTGCCAAAGCCGGGCCCAGTATTCCCTGCGCGACAATCTGGATGCCAATGTACAGCAAGGTCACCGCCGCCATACCTAGGGCCAACGCACGCGGAATGGTGCGTTCCGGATGCGCGACCTCGCCGCTCGCACTGAGCGCCGTCTCCATCCCCATGAAAGCAAACACGGCGAGGATTACGGCGCGACCCAGACCCGTGCCGCTGGTGGCGACGGATTGCTGGAAATTATCGATGTGAACGGCGCTTGCCCCCACGAGAACGAAAATCACGAGCGGCGCGACCTTAAGCAGGGTTGTTGCATTGACCAGTCGTATGCCGCGCTCGACTCCGCCGACGTTGACGAAGGCGATACCGCCAATGGTGCCGACGATTATCAGCGCATGCGCGCCAGCCCTGAACGGCTGCGTTAAGAGGCCTGCTCCCACGTCCGCCAGCGCGGCCGCGATCCCACCGGAGGCCAGCACATCGCCAAACCAAAGAAGGGTGCCGGCGACGTAGCCCGCGAGCGGGCCAAATGCCGCTTCGATATAGCCGTAGGCGCCGCCGCTGCTTGGAATGCGGCTGCCACCTTCGGCGAAGCAGATCGCCACCGACCCGACCGCGAGTGCGCACATAAGGATGACCAGCGGCGCATAGGGGCCAATATTAGCCGCGAGTGCCGCCGGCACCACAAAGATTGAAGCGCCAACGACGATACCGACAATGCTGGCGGCGAGGCCCCATGGCCCAACTGCCCGTACCAGTCCAGCATCACGTCGGCTCGTTTCCATTCGCTAGGGCACTAAATGCGCTCTCATTTCAACAGCGGATGGTCTTCAGGCAACTGTCTTGCGTACCAGATCGCTAGTTTGTGCCGCAACGCAGCTTCGCCGACCTGATCTTCCGGTAATGGCTGCAGCATTTTGTCGTGCACGAGCAACCTGTAGACGTACAGGAGTTTGAGGCTCGCAGAATCGGTGGGCTCAAATTCGACCGCGCCGCGCCCTTCCGCGTATTTCACCGCGGCAAGCAATGCAGCCTTGAACAGTTCCGCTTCATGTTTCAGCTTCTTCATTGCGATTACTACCATTCGTGCTGTGTCTGAACCTGGCGTAGCCAATCGCTGCGCTACTGCGCGGCCATGGCTACACGTTCTGCGCCGGGCGCGCCCTGACTTCAATTGCGCCCGTTCGAAGCCGCCTGCGCCATCTTCTCGGTCGCGCCCGGTCGCGTCAGTGCCTGCAGCTCGCGCAGTGCGAATTCGAACTGGCCTGCGTGATTGAATCGATCCCACTGCGTTTGCAACAGATTGCGCGCGCGCTCAGTGTCGCCCATCCGGACGTACGCTGCAGCGGTGACAGTGGTGAGATATGCGAGCTCTTGCGCCGAGTTGGCTGTTTGCCGCCCAAGCAGCATGGTACCAAACCGCACGATCTGCGGCGCGTCGCGTTGCGCGAGCGCCGCAAACAGATCAGCCCATGTTGTATGGTCACCGCTGACATCGCGATAACAGGAACTCGAGATGACCTTGTTCCAGATCTGCGTAACTTCGGTCGAAGTCAGATATGCCGTCGTATAGTCGCTGATGTTTCGTACTGCAGTTTTCCACGTGCCCTGCGCCGCCTCCGCAGCGCACCGCTCCCGACTCATGTCGATGCGCGACAGGTATGTCGCACTCGCTGGATCCAGGGTGTCGAGACTGCCACTCGATACGGCATCGCGAATGTCGAGAGCCCTACGCACGAGGCGATCTCGGAACATCGAGCTATTCGCCGCAGGCTCGAGAGTTGGACCCGACGGTGCCGCGCCATCGAGTAACTCCAGGAACGGAATCGGCAAAATGGTGAGCGCAGGAAGCTCCAGCGCGTTCTCCCGCATGTAGCGCAAGCGCGGTGCATTGAGATCCACGAAGGGATAAAAATCTGAATTCGGAGGTGCCGCAATCGACTCCAGCAGGGGACCAATTGTGCGGTTATCGCCGATCTTGCGCAGCCGAATGTCAGCGATCGACTGGACGTTGATCCGCTTGAGCTCTGCGCGTAGTTGCGGCGATTGCAGCAGCCGCTCATCTGGAATCGGCAGCGCTGCGCCGCGCGTCGCGATGATCAGCATATCCGAATCATCTGTATTGTACAGCGCGTACGCGCCGAAGTGCGGAGCCAGCGCCTTGATGATCGACGCTACGACGCTCAGGTTCGTTTCATATATCTGCATCCACTGCACGAAATATCCATCGGGCGCAAGGTACTGCGCGACACGGCCATAAAACTCGTCCGAAAAGAGACTTGCGACGCCGCTGACCCAAGGATTGGATGGCTCGGAAATAATGAGATCGTAGGGCTCACGCGTGCTGGCGAAGAAGGTCTTGGCATCCTCATAAACAATGTGGCTGCGCGGATCCTCGAAGACATTGCTGATACGCGGGCCAAATCCCTTGCGTGCGGCCTCCACCATGAACGGCTCGATCTCGATCGAGTCGAGCCGTTTGATAAGGCTGGAAGTGAGGAGCGTATGGGTCGTAAGCCCGGATCCAAAGCCGACGTTTGCGACGCGCGCCGGATTGGGCTGCATGCTCAAGGGAATTGCCGCCGCGAGCACCATGGTGGTTTCGTCGACCGTTGCCTCCCCTGGACCCATTTGAATGCTCGCGTCGGGCTTTGCGTTTGTGGCAATCGTCACGGTGCCGGTCTCCGCGACCAGGCTGATCGTGGCGGTCTTGCCATCGCGCAGGTAGATGACCTCGGCGTCGGTCGGCAGCGTTGCCGACCCGGTGCGATACACGCCGGACGTCATCCGCACGGGATCCAATTTCACGCCGAATACCGTGAAGACGAACACCGCAACGCACGCCGCTAGTGCAATGGCTGAAGTGCGCGACGGCGAACTGCGGTTCGCCATGAGGCGCGACAGGCCTACCGTCATGTGAATTGCAGCGCCACTGAGAATGACGCCCTTCACGCCAATGAGTGGCATGAGCAAGTGGATCGTCAGCAGCACTCCAACGATTGCACCGAGGGTGTTCGCCGAGTAGATCGTGCCTATGGCTCGTTCACCGGTGCCGCGACGCATGAGTTCGTTCGTGAGGAGCGGTAGAGTCATGCCCGCGCAAAAAGTCGCCGGAATCATGATCAGCGCCGCGATCAGCTGGCTTATGGCGTTGAACTCGGCATAGCCGTTCGCGGTGCGCGCCGAGGTCCCCAAAAACCACGCCATGAAATCAAATGTCAGGTTGTAAGCCGGCAAGGTCAGCGCAGCCAAAGCACCCATAACGACCATGACGTAGGCAACGTACGCCACCGGATCGCGGATTCGCTCGATGCGCCGTCGCACGTACAGTCCTCCGAACGCGAGGCCGAAGATGAACGCACTCAGCATGAGTTCGAACGAGTGCGTCGAGCTGCCGAGCACCAGGCTCAACATCCGAATCCAGCCCAGTTCATACATGAACGACGCCGCACCCGTCAGAAAGGCCGCAACGGTGAACCATCTGGCGAGCCTGTCGATGCCGCGGGACTCGGCGGATGCGGCCGGTGGCGCAGCGGCGGGCTCCGTCTGGCCGCGGACAATCGCCCAAATCACCAACGCCAGGGCGATGTTGAGGAGTCCTGCGGTCAGGATCGTGCCGGGCAGACCGACCGCGTTAATGAGTACAAAACCGCTGACGAGCACGCCGACCGCGGCGCCCAGGCTATTGGTGAAATACAGGGTGGCCAGCGTCGCGCCCGGCCGCGCCGGCCAGCGGCGGATGAGGCCGCCACTGATGAGCGGAAAGGTCATGCCCAGAAGCACGGACTGCGGAAGGATGAGAAGAGCGGCCAGCGACCATTTGTAGACGTGGATCAGCAGTCCCGGGGGTAGCGCAGGGATAACCGAGGCAAACGAGAAATTCGTCGCGGCCACGAATGCCTGATGAAAAAAGATGCCCAGTATCCCGATCAGCCCCTCGACCAGTACGTATGCCCAAAGAAGCTGTCGGATGCGGGAGGAGTAGTGCGCTACTGTCCATGATCCCAGAGCCATCCCTCCCATGAAGATGGCGAGCACGAGAGTCTGCGCGTAGGCGGCGTGGCCGAGAAAGAGCTTGAGATAGTGCGACCAGATGGACTCGTAAATGAGTCCCGTGAACCCGGATACGACAAACACAGCGAGCAGAAACCGCCGTCGTGCATGATCCGATGTGTGCATGATTGACCTGTAGACTCTGAAACGCGCGCTGGCGATTGATTGCGCACAGCCGGGCGCGGTTCGCTAGGAACATTACCCAGCACTGCCGCGATGCGGCCGAGCCGCGGCCCCGTACGTGCAATCTCTGCACCGCCCAGTAACTCCAGCGTCCCTCGGCTGTTCCTATGCAGCGTGCACGTGCATGATAGCAGCGCCAGTGATCGTCTCACGTTCACCGGACGGCAGTTAAGAGGGGAACCATGAAAACAGCTGTGGTCACGGGCGCCGCACAGGGTGTCGGTCTTGTGACGGCATCGCATCTCGCCCGGCGCGGATACCGAGTGATACTCACGGATATTCAGGCGCTTGAAGCGCAGCTGGCGCGGTTGCGCACCGAAGGGCTGTGCGTCGAGGCAGCGACTGGCGATGTCTCATCAGAGCCGTTTGTGCAAAAGCTCGCTGAGGATCTGCGCCGGGACTACGGCGCCATTGATGTTCTGGTGAACAACGCCGGAGTCAGTCTGATCGCGCCTGCGGAGGACACTACTGCCGCTCAGTGGCAGCGTGTGATGAACATCAATCTATTGGGCCCGTTCCTCCTGTGTAAATACCTGGGAGCTCAGATGTTGCAGCGCCGAAGCGGCAGCATCGTCAACATCGCCTCAGTTGCAGGTCTGGCAGGGGTCAGCCAGCGCAGCGCCTACAATGCATCGAAGCATGGACTGATCGGACTCACGCGCACGCTGGCTGCCGAATGGGGTGGCCGCGGAGTTCGCGTCAACGCAGTGTGCCCGGGCTGGATCAAGACCGAAATGGACGTCGCCGACCAAGGCAGCGGAGCCTACACAGACCAGGATATCGTCAATCGTGTGCCGATGGCGCGTTTCGCGCGACCGGAAGACGTCGCGGCGGCGATCGCATTTCTCGCCGATAGTGATGCGCAGGGATTCATCAACGGTGTGAGCCTGCCGGTCGACGGGGGCTGGATCGCCGACGCAAGCTGGGATGCGCTGCGGATAAGAACGCGCGAGGCCTAGGTCCAGTCATCTATGCAGCCGCCGAGCGGCAATGTCGGCGGGTGGTATTTTGCATGCACGCCTGCGGATCCCTGCGCAGATTCGTAGGCTGACCGGAAAAGGCAGTTATGGCTGTCAAATAGAGGGAGAATAATGAATAACTATTGCATCGTTATCGCATGCGCCGCATGGCTCTTCCCGGCCGTCGTCAATGCTCAGGGCGCGTCGGCTGACCTCGTCTTCCTGCACGGCAGGATCCACACCGAAGATGCGAAGCGCAGCGTTGCGCAGGCTCTGGCGGTACGCGGTAATACGATCGTCGCGGTCGGCACGGATCAGGAGGTCAGCGCACGGATAGGGCCCAAAACCCGCACGATCGACCTCGCTGGCCGCGTCGTTCTGCCGGGCATCATCGACGCACACACTCATCCAGCCGAAAGCGCCCAGGATTCCGACAAGTGCAATCTTGGCGACCGGATGATTAGGGCGCAGGAAATCAAGAGCCAGGTAGCCGCGTGCCTCAAATCTAATCCCGGCGACAAGAAATCCTGGTTCGAGGTGGTGCAAGTCAATCCCGCCGGACTTACGCTCACGCGCGAGGACCTTGACTCGATGCTGGCCGGCCGACCCATGATTCTCAGCGGATCGGATGGCCATACGGTTTGGGCCAATTCAGCCGCACTGCGCGCCGCGCACATCAGCGCCGCGACCAAAGACCCCGTTGGCGGTCGGATTGAGCGCGACGCGGCGGGTAACCCGACCGGCACTCTACGCGACAACGCGGCAAATATCGCTCTGCAGGACAAACCCGCGCCGGACCTCGATTCTCAGGCGTCGCGACTCGACAAGGCGTTCGACGCAATGCGCGCGATCGGCATCACGTCGGTGCAAGACGCGGCCGTCGACGAGCATGATATGCAGCTCTACAAGCACCTCTACGATGCGCGCCGGCTCAACATGCGTGTGCGTGGCTCCTTTACCCTGACAAACCTGGATGAGCCGGCAAGGACCGCCATCGACCGAGCGATCCAGTTCCGCTCGAAATGGGCCATCAACCCGGAATTTCTGCGCGCCGATGCCGTCAAGATCTTCGCTGATGGCGTGATTGAGTACCCTTCCCTGACGGCGGCATTGCTTGAGCCGTATCTTGATGCCCAAGGCCGCCCAACCAGCAATCGCGGGCCCTCCTATTTTACGCAGGGCAATCTGAATCAGATCGTCGCAGCCGCCGACGCCGCAGGGTTCACCGTGCACATCCACGCCATCGGCGACCGCGCGGTCCGATCGGCGCTGGATGCGTTCGCTTATTCCAGACAACACAATGGTCGGTTAGATAACCGCGATCAGATCGCTCACCTGGAACTGATCGATCCAGCCGATTTTTCGCGCTTCAAGGCACTCGGCGTCATCGCCAATCTGCAGCTTCTGTGGGCCGAGCGGGATGATTACATCGCCAAGGCGACTCTGCCCTTCATCGGTCCCGAGCGCTCGCGGTATCTCTACGCGGCGCGTTCGCTGCGCGACGCGGGCGCTCTCATCGCAGGTGGCAGCGACTGGGACGTCAGCAGTTTCAATGCCTTCGAGGCGATGGAGCACGCCATAACGCGCGCGGAAGCCCGCGGCAAGGAGCCACTTCTGCCCGAGCAGAGCCTCAAGATCCAGGATGTCGTGGACGCCTACACCATCAACGCGGCATTTGCGCTGAAGCAGGAGCGCACGACCGGTAGCCTCGAGTCCGGAAAGCGGAGCGATCTCATCGTGCTAGACCGCGATATCTTTGCGCTCGACCCATTCGATCTTCACAACACTCGGGTGTTGGCGACCTACCTCGATGGGCACGAGGTCTACACAGCCAGAACGCAGTAAGGAATCGACTATGCCCGAAGCCTCGATGGGCAGACACTCCCTATCATCTGTGGCTCTCAGCTCAGCTGTACCGCAGGCCGAAGACGGCGCCGAAATTCTCGACGAACAAGCAACAGACTCGTGATCGCCTGCAACGTCACGGTGGCGACCGACAAGTACCACATGTGCCGAATCTGAAACCACGGCTGTGCTGACAGCCAGATGGCCGGACCTACGAAAGTAACCAAGCGCGAAGCGCTGCTCGCGAGCGACGGCCACGTGTTGCCGAGTCCCTGAAATGTGCTTGAGCACGTGAAAATGATGCCGGTCGCTATAAAATTCCACGAAATGATTGTCAGAAACTGCGCCCCAACGGCGACGACATCAGGTTCCGTTGAGAACGGATAAATCAGTGAAGCGCTCTGCAACTGACAGATGAGCGTGAGCAAGAGCATCACGCTGCAAGTCATCACGGCCGCGCTGCGGAAGGTTGCGCGCACACGGTCGGGCTTTTGCGCTCCAAAATTCTGGCCCACAATCGGCGCGGTCGCAAATGCGACTGCCATTGCCGGCAGAAATATCGCCTGCATCACGCGTGAGCCAACACCGAAGCCTGCCTGCGCCGCAGCCCCGAAACTGCGGATGATCCAGAAAATAATCGCCATGTAGCCGAACATGAGCGCAAATTCCCCTCCGGCCGGCAACCCTATGTTGAACACGCGCAACCAGATTCTCAGTCGTGGCGCCCACATCGACGGATGCAGCTGAACGTACTTCTCGAGCTTGAAGAAATACATGGTCAATAAGGCAACGCCGAAGGCGATCGCGATCGTGCTCGCAAGGCCTGCGCCCGCCACGCCAAGCGGATGTCCGCTACCCCATCCTGCAATGAGCACCGGTGCAAGCAGTATGTTGAGGATCACGGTGAGTCCCTGCACGACCATCGTCGGCTTCACGATCCCAGTGCCGCGCAGCGCCGAACCCATTGCGACCAAGGCGAACTGCAGTGCAAGACCCGGCAAAAACCAATACAGGTACGTCGTACCCATCAGCACCGTCGGTGCATCAGCACCTAGCTTACCCATGTACGCTGTTGTGCCGGCATATCCACACACGAGCGTAAGTACCGCGAAAAGCAGCGACAGCAGCAGCGACTGATTGAAAACAAGATTGGCTTCAGAGGCGTCCTTGCGGCCGACCGCCTGCGAGATGAGTGCAACGATGCCGACCCCTAACATCTGTGTCAGAGCAAAAACTAGGAATGTGAGATTGCCGGCCGCACTCACACCAGCGATCGCGGCGTTGCCGAGCCGCGACACAAAATACAAATCCACTATGTAATAAAGCGTCTGCAACAGCATGCCGGCAAAAATCGGCACTGCCAGGGCAACGATCTGCCGCGGAATAGATCCTTGTGTCAGGTCGCGCATGGCTGCGGGCGATATTTATCCGTGACAGCACGTTGGGCGCGCGGTAGTAAATGCCGACTGCAGATTCCCGGGCGGAACTGCGCTTCCGGCACGCGAAGCGTCGGCATGCTTCCAATGCCGTTCAACGGCATGACTGGGGCACACTCGATCGCATCATGGTCTACCGCACGTGACTCTATCTATTTACCATGCCCGGAATTCGAAAATGCCCCTCGTCGCATTGCCGACACAGGGTACCACCGTGTTCCGGATGTGAGTATAAGATGAGAAGTAGCCGCAAACACCGCCTGCACGAGCACCGGAGTCGAGCGGAGGAATAGATTGTCACAGCTCGATCCGCTGCGAATTCCGACGGCACCGACACGGCTCGTGCTGCTGCTGTCGACGGTGCTCCTGATCAATTACGTCGACCGCGGCAACCTGTCGACCGCGGCGCCGCTAATTCAGCAGGAACTGCACCTTTCAAATACCCAGCTCGGTTTCCTTCTGTCCGCATTTTTTTACACCTACGTTGCTGCGATGACGCCGGCTGGCTGGCTCGGAGAGCGTTACGGGGCGCACCGCATCCTCGGGGCGGGTGTCCTCATTTGGGCCGTTGCGACTCTTTTGACGGGTTTCGCCGGCGGTTTCATCTCACTGTTGCTGCTACGGTTGCTGTTAGGTGTCGGCGAGAGTGCGGCGTTCCCGTGCAGCTCAAAGCTGGTTGCCGTCGCCGTTGCACCGTCTCGCATCGGCACGGCCAACGGTTTAATGGCTTTTGGTTACCTCATGGGTCCCTCGATCGGTACGATCGTCGGTGGTTTGCTCATGAGCTGCGTCGGCTGGCGGCCGGTCTTCATGCTCTTCGGTGCTCTGTCGTTGCTTTGGCTCTGGCCATGGAGCCGAGTGACGGTGGCCGAATCACCGCGCGGCGCATCGTCGGTCGCCGAGAGCCCGACGTTTGCTCAGATCCTCGGCGAGCGTGGTCTTTGGGGCGCTTCACTCGGTCACTTTGCCTCGAACTACAACTTCTATTTCATCCTGGCGTGGCTGCCGGAATACCTCGTCACTGTACGCGGCTTTTCGATGCGGGCGATGGCCGGTGTCGCCGGCGGCGCTTATTTGATTAATGCGATCGCTGCGTTCGCCAGTGGCTGGGCGATCGATCGTTGGGTGCGCGCGGGGGGCTCGGTCAGCAGGATTTACAAAGGCATCATGGCAATGAGCCACGTGGCGTCAATCGCGGCCATGACCGGCATGGTACTGCTGCCCGTCAAAGAATCCGTCGCCTGTCTTATTGCGTACGAAGTCGTCCTAGGCTTGGCATCACCCGGCGTGTACGCGATCCCGCAGATCATGGCGGGGCCCAAGGCCGCTGGCCGCTGGGTCGGTGTTCAGAACACCTGTGGAAACCTCGCCGGGATCCTCGCGCCCGTCATCACCGGAATCCTCGTCGACGCAACCGGCAACTTCACAAGCGCATTCGCGCTTGCAAGCTTGGTCAATGTGCTCGGGGTCGTGGGCTGGGTGTTCATCCTGCCGCGAATCGCGCTAATACCCTGGAGGTCCCACGGCGCCGTTCGCGCACCCAATTAGCGCGGAGAAGGACTCCATCGCCCAGTTGGATTCCATCAGTTCATGGTGAGTATACCGGCCGTCGCCGCCAGCCAGCGGAATGGCTCGTTCGGCACGTAATATAAGCGGCTTTTAACAAACGGATACTGCTGCCAAAGCTCCTCGCGGCCTGCCTCGAGATCGGCGATTATCCGTCCGAATATTGAGGTCAGATTTACACCGTGGCCGCTATACCCAATTCCGTAAAATATATTCTTGTGCCTTCCTATGCAGCCCACAGAGGGAGAGGCGTCCAATGACCAATCGATAATCCCCTCCCAGCTCTGTGCAAATTCGACGCCGGAAAGCTTCGGGTATATGCGCGCGAGCTCTTGCTGCAGCTGCGACACATGGGAGCGGCGGTGACTGGTGCTGCTCGTGCTGTTATTGAAAGCGTAACGCGGCGTTCCTCCGCCTATGTGTATGCGCCGGTCCTGCGTCAACCCGAGGTAGAAAACCTCGGTCCGGCTGTCATTGAATGGAACCCGCAGACGCCACCCAACCTCCATCAATTCCTGCTCACTGAAGGGCTGCGTAATCGCGACGTACTCATGAAGAGGCAAAATCGAGTTTCGCAAGAATCCCAGTTCTGGTGTAAACGCATTAGTCGCCAAGACCAACGATTTGGCCCGGACTGCGCGCCCATCGTTTGTACCGAGCAGGTGCTCTGCCCCCTCCTCAATGCTGTCTACCATGGTGTCTTCGTAAATCCTGGCGCCTGCACCTTCCGCGGCCGCCTTGAACACGTGCACGAGCTTCATGGGGTGAATGTGTCCGCCATTTGGATCGAAAAACCCTCCCGCGTACACATCGGTGCCAACTGCACTGGCGACACGCGGCGCTTCCCAGAATTCAACCGGCATTCCCAGGGACCGAGCTTGCCGCACGTAGGCCTTCGCCGCTCTCATGTCTTCATCAGTATTAAGTGCCTGCATTGTGCCATTGGTGTCGAACTCACAGTCGATGCCGGTCGCGGCACTGAGCTTTGCAAGGAACTGGATGTTCTTGACGGTAAGATCGTAGATCTGCTTATCGATCGACGGATCCGAGCTGAAATTCATGAACCGATCTGCCGTCATGGTCAGGACCATGGCACCGTTTCTGCCGGAGGCACCATTGCCGCAGCCCCTCGCCTCCAGGACGACTACACTCTTGTGTGGCGAGAGCTTGCGAAGAAAGTAAGCAGCGGAAAGCCCCGTCAAGCCAGCTCCGAGCACCGCGACATCAACTGTGAGATCCGTCGTCAATTTCGGATTCTGCGGCGGCTGACTCCTCGCCCAGAAACTGTTGTTCGCCTCGATCTTTAGAGGCTCGTGCCAGATCCACGGAGAGATCTGGTTCAGGCCGGCGGCTCCAAGAAGCGTGCCGCCACCGGCGAGAGCGGATTTCGTCAGAAAGCTGCGCCGGCTTGAAATCACTTCTGTAGACCCCCCGGCAACCAATTCCCCCGCGTACTCATAGCGAAGCGGTGTCCCTGTACCCATCAGCTCCAGCCCGGACCGGGCCAATTCAAGACATGTGTCTAATGCAGAGCCACATTGAGCAATCTCAGCGGCGCCGCGCCCGGTTCGTTGCTCGTGTCCGCGTCGATCACAATCCCCGCTTCACAAGAATCTCCATCTCACGATCACAGCGGCTGCGGTGGGCAACAGGAATATGAGGAGAAAGATCGGCAGCTCTTCTCGGAAGGAGTAGCCCGCCCGGTACACGCCGACCCACATATTCACTGCTGCCGCTAGAAACCACAGGGCGACGAAGACGATCGTGGCCATCGTCATGGACGTGTCCCCAGCACCGGCAAACTGCTTTGCAATGACTAGGCAGATCGCTAAAAGCGCGAAGCCGCTGACCATGATGATGAGCGTACGCATAGGTCCTCGTATCACCTATTCGATGTCATTCTATTCGCGGCCAGGAGTGACTGGAAGGATCTCAGCCTGCTGTTCTACAGCTACAACCGGCCTGACGCGAAGATCTCCGAGGGTGTGCGCGAGCCATTCTGGCTGCAAAGCGTGATGATGAGCTCCCCGCGTCGTACTTCTGCTTCAAGGCGTTTTCGGAAACCGGCCAAGCTGAGGATCTGAAACGATTCGAGATGCCAACACTTGTTCTTCACGGTGACGACGACCATTCCATTCGCCGACGCGGCATTGATCTCGTCGAAAATCATCAAGAATGCGCAACTCACAATTTACGAGAGCGCGCCTCATGGGATGTGCACCACGCAGAAGGATCGAGTGAACGAGGAGTTGCTCGCCTCCATCAAGAGATAAAATCAAGCGCGCATTTGGCACCGGCAACACACGTTTCCATCCGGAATCGCGCATCGCTCAAGAATGGGTACCGGCGGAATTGGATACATCCGAGCTGAAAGCATTCCCTCTTATGCGCAAGGGATTGCAGTCTTTGCGCTTCCGGGGGGCCGCCCGGATTCGGAGCAGATCCGCTAGTGGCTGGTGGCGCCGCTGTCATTGCTGACCATGAGGCTCGCGACATTCACAGGTTCGAAGTCCGCCAAAGTGAGACTTTTGAGGCAGCTAAGATCTTCATCGTTCCAGCGAGCGTCGGGAGTGCCGATCAGGCCTCCGCTTGCGCCGTTGTCGGCCAGGATGATCCCGTAGTCTCGAAGCGCGGTGATGATGATTGCCGCCTGGGGACTAATGGAAGCACAGGCGGGAGACGCCGTAGCAGCCTTCAGTCGGTAAATCTCGCCAGCTGCTCCTGTCATGGTGCAGCTCGACGGAGGTGAAGACTGCGAGATTTCGCTCTCCGTCGGGATGGAGCTGCCCCCTGCCGTCGTGCAGCTGCCCACACCAGCGGTCTCCGTCGCCGGCCATACCCAGTAATTCAGCATGTGATTGAGTGTGAATCTGATGGGATGACGGATTGTGCCATTCGGTGAGGTCGCGGTGCCGGTGCCAATGACTTCATCCGCATCGACTAGGAGCGGCGCCACAGGAAGACCTGCAGCATCAGATGTTCCCATTCCCTGTGGTGTCAGAGCATTTGAGGACACGTTGGGCCAGAGCGCGTTTGAAGAATCGGTCCAGGGGCCGCCTTCGTAGATTCCCTGCCACATCTCGTAGAGCGCGGGGTTCATTCCACCGCCGGCCTCCAGATAGACCAGAACGTGTCGATCCCCCGTCGAATTGCTGGTGCCTTCCACCGGGGCATTCGCTGGGATGGGAGCAGCACTAAAGTAGGACTGATACACGGTTGTCGTGACCGAGACATAGGGCTGATTGTAGGGAATGTCTATCGCTGGAATGCCGTTCGGGAAAGCACCGTCCGTATTTCCGAAGAAAGGCTTAATCGTCGCCGACAGATAGCCACTGTAGATGGGCGCTGCGGGAGAGGTGTCCACCGGAAGGCTGGTTGAGGCTGCGTCCACTCGATGGTGAAAAATCGAGGTTGACGGGAATATGCTTTCCAGGAACACGTTGTCCCCATTTATTGCAAAGGTGATTTGCTGCGTCGCCTGAGCGTGGGTCGAGTCGGTAACACTGAGTAAGGGACTGTACGTGCCCTGACCGCCGATTCTTGCACTGCTGATCTGCCCGGTAGTTGTGTTGAGTGCCAGCCCTTCGGGTAATGGTGGGTAGTTTGAATTTGTGCTCACTGAAAAGGCATACGGCGCAGCGCCGCCGCTTGCGGAAATTGTGCAGCCTGCATACGCCGCTCCCTGAGTGCCGCCGGGACACGAAGTGGTTGCAATCGTCAAAGGGCCGCCGGCGACGGCGGCGGTCACCGTGATAATCGCCGTGGACTTGGTTGTGCCAGAGGCGTTGGTCGCTGCCAGCGTGTAGGTCGTTGTCGAGGTTGGACTCACGCGCGTCGATCCGGTCGCGGACGTGGACGTGAGCGTGCCCGGCGTGATTGCGGTGCTCATTGCCCCGGTTGTCACCCAGCTGAGCGTGCTGCTGGAACCGGAATTGATGCTTGCGGGACTGGCCGTAAAGGATGTGACCGTAGGCACCGGAGCGGTTTGTGGTGTGGTCGTGGTTGGGTCGGGACTGCTCGTTGAACCTCCACAAGCCGTCAGGACTGCACACGCCAGCAGAACGAAGACGACTGCGCAGAGTGCTAGCCGGGTGCGCTCGTGCGTGGAACTGGCGTTACGACTGACAGTGGAGGTCGGGTCGCCCAAGCGTAAACCCTCGGTTGCAGCTTCATTCATGTTAATTCCTAGTTTGAGATGGCCGCAGGGCGGAATGCCGGAGTCGGGTAACGCGTCGCGGTTTTTCTGCAACTTAGGCTTGGGTCGCGGTTTCGCGACAACACTGCGGTTGCTTCTCGCGGCACTTGTGCTCAAGCGAGCGTCAGCGGCCAATTACATAACGATCATGACTCGCTGCATGGACGGTAAGACAACAAGCCGATAATTCATCCCCGGATCGTTTACGCGCAAGCCCGCCGGCCGAGCCTAAATCTGCCGACGTTTCAGTCTGGATCGCCGTAACGCTGGTGCAGCAAGACTTCCTCATGGTCGAATTCCTGCTGCAAACGACGCATGACGCTGTCGCTGATCTCATTACGATCGCGCAGGGCGATGACAGCCTCTCGCTCTTGCGCGATCATCGTCAAGCGCGCCCGCAGATATGAGAAAGCAGTCGGTGATCGACGGCCATCCAGTCTTTCCCGCCGATGCGCGATGATTTTGCGCAACTCCGGTGCCGATTCAAGTTCGCCCGCTCCCTCGGCCGCAAAGCGCTCGAGCGCCGCGGCCCCCGCGCGAATGCTGGCAGTTCGCGCGAGACGCTCCTCTGCATCCTCCTCTTGTCCGCCGACTATGCCCAGCAGGCGGATCAGCGGCGCGAGCGTCAAGCCCTGCACGACGAGAGTGATGAAGATGACAATGAATGTGATGAAGATGACGGCGGCGCGACCCGGCAGCGGGGCTCCATGCAACGCTACATAGGGCAGAGCGAGGGCGATCACGAGAGAATCACCGCCGCGAATGCCGGCCCAGCCGCCGAAGAGGAGGTGGCGCCACG
>Ga0302326_10012626_pt1 | contig 17969 bp, 18 predicted proteins | sample Palsa_T0_3_FD_202264 | JGI IMG/M metagenome (GOLD analysis project Ga0302326, IMG submission 202264) | Peat permafrost microbial communities from Stordalen Mire near Abisko, Sweden - Palsa_T0_3 | ecosystem: Environmental > Terrestrial > Soil > Palsa > Peat permafrost | place: Sweden: Abisko... | reverse complement strand
GTCCGATTACACCGCCAGCCCGGCAGATCCCATGATGTGGCTGCAGTCGCAGCTTACCCGCACGGACATGAAGGGCAATGTCTGGGGCCCGAATCAAAGGATTACGCTGCAAGATTCTATCGTTGCGGCACGAGCAACGGCGCCTACGCGGCCTTTGAGGAAGATCTGAAGGGATCAATTCAGCCGGGCCAACTGGCGGACCTGGTGGTGCTCGCTCACGATTCAAGGCCGACCCGTCCGAACTGCTGAAGATTCAGGTGGAGCGAACCATGGTCGGCGGAAGCTGGAAATATGAGTCCTGATCGAGACGGAACTCTTGCATTCACTCCTCACGTGCCGCACCGAATGGCGACGCTGGCAGACTGATGATTAGCTTTGTAGATGGCCGCGAAGCCGGCGGGCGAGCTTCTCAATTTCGTGTGTCTTCTTAAGAGCCGACACCGGAACCATGAAGTCGCTAATTTTTCTTATGTCGTCCCTGAGTTCATTCGAGAGTGATGCCAACTCCTCCGCGTCCTTGAGCGCTTTTTCATGTTCGGATTGGGCGATTGCGTCCTTCTGTGACTTGCCATTCGGGTGGCGGGGATCGACCTGGTCCTGGTCTCGGTCTTGCACATCGGGGAAGGGCGCTCGGCGGTCCTCCAGCTTTGGGGGCGACGACTGAGGGCGAAGTGAGGCCATCGAGAAGCCTAGCGCAGTGAGGGTCTTGAACAAGCCCCGGCGCGAGGCATTTGGCAAGGCGGCCTTGGCCAAAGTGGCCGGCTTGGTGATTGGGCTGGAACCTGCGCGAGAAGAAACGGCGCCGTCGTCCCGGTCGCGGCTGGGGGGCTGAGCGTTCATGGATAGCTATCATAAGCCAAAAATGACCGGATGTCGTGACTGACATCATGGGACAGCTATCACCTGGACCGCGCCCGCGAAGGGCTCGTGAACTCTATCAGGCTTGGGGCAAGCCGGGGCAGGCTCCCGGATGGTCGGGCACTCTTCCCCTACTTTCACTCTTCCGCTACTTTTGGCGGAACCCGACTCCACGCCAAGCCCAGAATCTGAAGAAGTAGGGGACGGATGCACCGTCACCCAGTAGATATGATCACTAGACACGGGAACTTTATCGATTCTGGTGGTGTCATGGCCATCATGCTCGAGCTCCGCTCTGTCTCGAAAAGCTTCTCCGGCATCACGGTTGTCGACAGGGTCAGCTTTTCAGCCCGGCCCGGCGAGATAACCGGCTATCTGGGCCCGAACGGCTCCGGCAAGTCGACCACGATGAAGATGATCACGGGCCTGATCGAGACGACTTCGGGCGAAATTCTCTTCGAAGGCAAGCGAGTCCATTCCGACCTGCTCAGTTATAAGCAGCGGATGGGGTACGTTCCGGAAGAGCCTCATCTATACCCGCACCTTTCCGGGCTTGAGTTCCTCCAGATGGTCGCGCAACTGCGAGGCCTTCCCGCGAAGCCATCGGCCGAGCGCATCGACGGACTGTTGCGGCTTTTTGCGCTTCATTCCGACCGGCACGCACCGATTTCGGCGTACTCGAAGGGCATGCGGCAGAAGGTGCTGCTCTCGGCCGCGCTGCTGCATAATCCCGATTTGCTGCTTCTTGACGAGCCATTTTCCGGGCTCGACGTCGGATCTTCGCTGGTGCTCCGGAGCTTGATTCAGGAGCTGGCGGGGCGTGGCAAAGTGGTGTTGTTCAGCTCGCACGAACTGGAAACCGTAGAGCGGGTTTGCTCGCGCGTGGTGATTCTGCATCGCGGCAAGATCGTCGCGGACGATTCGATCGCAAGGCTCCGGGCGTTGATGGAACTGCCCACGCTTGAGAGCATTTTCTCGCAACTCGCCGTGGAGCAGGATACGACGGCCATTTCGCGCGACATCGCGAACCTGATCGGAGCGTAGCCGTGCAGAAGCTTCAATTCCACATCCTTTACCGGCAATTTCTGTTCCGCATGGTCGATCTAGAACTGCTCTCCGAGTCCGCGCAGGGCGACATTACGAAGCTGCTGGGGCAGTGCGCGGCGCTGTTGATTTTCATCAGCGTGCTACTGGCGCTGGTGGCCTATGGATTCATGGAGGCGCCAATCCCGACGTTCCAGATCATGGCCATGACGCTCGAATACGAGCATTTCCTGATCGCGACCACGGTGCTGGTCGTGGGCCTGTTCGCGGTGCTCAGTTGGGATTCGACGTTTCCGAACCGCCTGGACGTGATGGTGCTTGCGCCGCTGCCGGTGCGCTCGCCGACCCTGTTTCTCGCCAAGGTGGCCGCGCTTGCGACCGCGCTGGGGCTTACCGTTCTTAGCTTGCATGCGCTCGCCGGAATCGGGTGGCCCATAGCATTCGCCAAGCGAGCCATCCCATACACTGCGCCCGTCATCGGCTACGATTCGGCCATCGCTCCAATCAGCGCGGCGGAGTTGAAGACGGTGCTCGATCGCGATCTGGCGCTGGGGCCCGCGCCGGGGATGCGCGCGTTCGCGCCTGGAACCGGGCTGGGCGCATCGATCGCGGTTTATAAGAGAGGCGAACAGCGCGTGTTCACATACGGCACGGCGAGGCCGGATTCGCTCTTCGAAATCGGCTCCATCACGAAGACGTTCACGGCCTTGCTGCTCGCACAAATGGTGGCAAGGGGATCGGTGAGGCTCGATCAGCCGGTACACGAATTGTTGCCGGGAATCGTTGCCAAGCCGGCGGGTACGGAGATCACGCTGCTCGATTTGGCGACGCATCATTCCGGATTGCCCCGCATGCCCGACAATTTCCAGCGGGCAAGCCGTGAGGGCACCTATAGCGAGGCCGCGATGTTCGCCTATCTTGCGCAACGCGGAGTCGCCAAGCCGGGGCACGCGCGATTTCTATACAGCAATTTCGGCTACGCGCTGCTGGGAACGGCGCTGGCCCATTGTGCCGGGAGGAGCTACGCGGAACTGGTGCAGGAGAGGATTATCGACCCGCTCGGGCTGCGCGATACCGTTGGACCGTTGTCCGACGAGCAACGTGCGCGTAAACTGCAAGGCTATGATGTACTGCGTCGCCCGATTCACGAGGGGCAGTGGCAGCAAGGCTCGATGGCGCCGTCGGGCTATTATCATTCATCGGCTGCCGAAATGCTCGCGTTCCTGATCGCGCAACTGCACCCGCAGGGTGACCTCGCGGCGGCGATCGAGGAGTCGCACAAGCTGCACGCGGAGGCTGACGCCGGCTCTCGAATCGCGCTCGCCTGGAATTACGATACCGCAACAGGCACGTTCTCGCACGGCGGCTCGTCGCTGGGGTACACGGCGTTCGCGCTATTCAATCCAAAGGAGGACTACGCTGCCGTCTTTCTGCTGAACTCCGGCCCGCCGAGCGTCAGTTGGCTATTAGGCGAGCACATCGCCGAACGATTGGCCGGCAAACCCGCGATCTCGCTCGCTTCGGTCGATGTGCGGCCGAGCCACGGATTCCTCAGCCTCCTTCGGGGATTTGCCGCCTACTGGCTAACCATGCTGATGGCCGGGGCATTCACGTTCTGCGGGGTGCTGGGGCTGCAAGGGATCGCGTCGCAGGTGCTACCGAGGCGAGTATTTCTGCGCGTTTCGTCGTTTCTACAGATCGCCGTGCTGTGCGGATTCGTGACGCTGTACTTTTTGGAACCGTCGCCCACCGGCCTCTTAACAGGCGAGCATTTCCCGACCTTCGCCTGGCTCCCTTCCTACTGGTTTGTCGGCTTGTTTCAGGAACTCAACGGCTCGCCCGCGTTCGGCTCGCTCGCCGCGCGAGCGTGGATCGGATTCGCGTTGCTGGCCGGCGTCACGGCCTTCTCCTACTTAATGTCGTACTTCCGCACGCTGCGAAAAATCGTCGAAGAACCGGACATCGTCACGGGGGCGCATGGCGCGCGATGGCTGCCTCCCTTCGGCAATTCGCTCGAAACGGCGATCGTGCAATTCAGTATACGCACGATGTTCCGAAGCCGTCAGCATCGGGTAATGCTCGCGTTTTTCCTGGGGCTTGGATTTGCATTGGTGATTCTTCTCGTCAGGACGCCCGCGGAGCAACAGGTTCTACGCGAAGTGGACTCCGGGCTGCTCTTCGCGACGGTCGCATTCATGTGCCTGCACGCGGTAGGGACGCGCGTGCTGTTCTCCATGCCGCTGGCGCTCAAGTCGAACTGGGTCTTCCAAGTCACACAAGTGCGCGAAACACCCGAGTACCTCGTGGCGATCCGCAGGCCTCTGTTTGTGCTCGCGATCATGCCGGTCTGGCTCGTCTCCGCCGCGCTCCTGTTGATGCTGTGGCCCTGGCGCGCGGCAGCGGAGCATCTCGCGGTCCTCGGCCTGCTGGGCATCACCGTCGGGTACTTGTGCCTCCACGGATTTCAGAAAATCCCGTTTACATGCTCATATCTGCCCGGGAAATCGTATCTACACATGGCATTTCTCACGGCGATGGGCCTGCTCTTGCTCATCAGCCGCGGCGTCGCCTTCGAACGCGACGCTCTTGACGACGCGCGAACGTACGCGAAGACGCTTGTCGTTATGATCGTCGCTGCGATCGGCGCACGCTGGCGGACCGTCGCTCGTGCTAATGAAGAGGACGCGGTCGTGCAGTTCGACGACGCCGCTACTCCGGCCATTCAAGTGCTCGGCCTGAACCGGGATGGCGTGGTCATCACCGATTTACCCCTACAATAAAAACGTTCCGACGAGGTTCATCTGCGCCTTGGCGATCGCGTCCGCGATTTCAAGCGGCACCCACGATTTTTCCGCTCCTGTTGGTCGGGTTTTGATCAGCGAATTGGTACCCGTTGAAGAGACAGACGGGCATTGGGACCGACTGATGAGTCGATTTCTTTCCACAATCTTGTCCAGACTGCCGAGAGCCTTTCTAGTTCGGACGGCGTGGGAGTAGCGAAGGAAGCGCCCTGTAGCAGCGCTTCAACCGCGACACGCGATCGTGCAAACGCTGCGTCGACTTTCTTACGTTCGGTAGAGGTCAGCGGAGCCGACGCATGAACGGAGGCGGAGAAGTATTCCGCACCCCCTGAAACAAGGGCAAGGGCTTTGGCTGCCGTGTCGGGGGCCCCACGGGCCGGTCTAATGCCCAGTCGAAAATAAGGTATTGCCCAGTTGTCGGCCGCGAACATCCCGGCCGGATTCGCGAGCCAGATCCAAGCATGCAGCATCGTCAAACGTGGCTCGTCTCCGGCGTGGCCGGGGGTGTGATGCTGGGGCAGCGCTGTCTCCTCTTCCAAGGTGCGAAAGTGATCGTGCCATTTGTCCTTACTGACCGGCCAGTCCGGAGCGGATTCGCCTTCCAACAGGGGAAGCGCATAGGCGACCCCGAGCAGTTGCGGCGTACCCGCCACGACCGCGTATGTGAGAACTTCCGGATGCGCCGGATCGAGCTTCCCATCGAACAGAAGCCCGATATTGATCCAATGCTCCCCCATGGCTGGAAAATCGCTGCCGATTTGCCGATAGCCATCCGCGATCGCAACCGAGCGATCTTGATATTTCGCGGTTGCCGCGCGTGCGGATTCGATGAAAGCAGCTTCCGAACCGTCAAACTGGGGCGCGGCGAGAGCCGGGTAGACGGAGGCGATCGCAATCCAAAGAAGCGAATGTTTCACGGTTCTACGCCGGCCAGTTCTGCTTGCCCATTAGCGTCCAACAATTGCCGCATCAGCTCCGGCGTAAGACCTTGCGGAAAGCGGCTCAGGAGCCGGAGCTGCGTTTGCACATCTGGTTTCGGGACGGTCCGCTTTGAAATGGAGTAGCGGGAGGGTGTCTGATCGACTTCTGATGACAGGATCGCTGTATAGGGCAGGAGACGTAGCTTCTGGTCCGCCAGCAGTACGATTCCGCTGCCGCGTACTTCGATCAGTTCGCCCGAAAGTTTCCCCTGTGCGGTCTTGACGTGCATGTTCGCACCTCTTGGGCCTTGCGCGGGCCGGTACTTCGAGGCTGTCATTCCCAGCCTGCAACCGTTGCTCAGGCATGCCAAAATCACGAGCGTCAGAAGACCTGTTAGCCGGATCATAGTCTAATGGCCTAATGCACCGGAACGCGGTCTTTAACAAAGCGTTCTTCGAAGGATTCGCGGGTGGCAGCCCAGCGGCGTACGGCGGCGAGCAGCACCTCGTCCGTCGGCTTGAACGGCTCTTTAGCGGAAGCGGTCTGAATCCAAGCGCCGCGGATCCATTCCGTATAGTAACCCTGGGACGAAAGCAAAAACGTCCGCGAGCGCTCAGCCGACATCTGGCCCACGTTAAAGTCGACGAAGAATCGTTCGCCCGGATTGGTTTGGAGGTAACGGTCGTCCGGAGCGCTCAGACTTTCCATGGCCGTGTTCTCCGGGCGGCCTCCGGATCCCGTAACGTCTGAAATCTGGATCACCCGAGGCGTTGCCTCGCGTTCTGCCGACGCGACCCCGACGCGATCGATGCGCCACTGGTCCGCAAGGAACGACACGCGGATGCGCAGCGACGCCTCTCCCTTCACGGCGGGAATCACAGCCGCCACGTCGTGCCAATCAATCGGGCCGGAGTCCGGTACGCGAGCGACCTCGTGGTAGGCATCATCGCGCCAAACCGAAATGTGCAAACCGGCCCGGCGTTCACGCCAGCGGCCCAATTCAATGGCGTTCGAAATTTGCGCAAGCCCTGAGCCAAGCCAATCGATAGCGCGGGCGCCGGCCGGCCCCAGCATCTCATCGTAGAGCAGCGTGGTGGTTAACAGGCTGTTGCGCAGCCGGAAGACCAACGCCACAGAATTGGCGCCGTCAGGCACATTCGCCGTTAGATCGATCCAATCGTCGATGTCGTCTGCTCTCGCGTTGTCAATGAAGCGCCGATCAGTCCGGTAGAACTTGCCGTCCGCCGCGCCCAACGTCTCGCGAAGGTCCTGGCCGCTCCGGCCGAGGATGGTGGTGGGAGTGCTAACGCCGCGAACCACAACCGGATGGTCTTCGGCATCGGGTAAAACAAATTCGTCTGGGGCATGCTGCACTTCGAAGAGTTGAAGATGATTGATGTAGTGTGTCTCCAGCGCTTCATTGCGCACTTCCAGCCGCAAGATGCCCTTGGAATCAGGCTGCGCTTGAAGCCGGTCCACATCGCGCGCCTCGAACAGCGGGGCGATGCTGTTGGAGAACAGCTCGGCTTCTTCCACGGCTCCATCGCCCGAATAAACTGTCGGACATGATCCAAAGATAGCTTTGAACAGCGCTATGCTTCCGATGACTGCCCCCGCGACCGTGAGCGTAGTCACGATCGCCGTCTTGGCCCCGTCCACTCGCGTTTGGAAGCTTTCCATGCCGACGACGGAGTCGAGCGGGATGCTATCGACATTCGTGGGCTGCTTTAGAGCGAGATCGTAGCGGACGCCCGTGCCGCGCAGCGTTCCGCTGGAGACGGTCACGCCTTTGGCGTACACCACCGTGGACCCGTCCTTCAAGTGAGCCTTTACCGGGCTGGTCACTACGACGGCATCGCTCGGAATAACGGGTTGGACCTGAACGCGATGGAAAACGCATCCGGCCGAGGAAATTGCGAGCCCGCCCAAAAGCGCGCAAACCAGGAATTGTCTCGTACGTGGCCTCCTGTACGCCGGCGTGTGCGGACATCCCCGCAGAGCGGCCGGCGAGCATCCCCATGAGACTTAAGTATACGGACTTCTACCTTCGAAGCCAATAGAGCCGGCCTGAACATAACCATAGGCCACGACTAGGCTGGGGAATTGGGAAGCATGCAGACGAATCGGATGGGCTTCGGCCGCCCAGGGGCAGTCGGCGACTCTGCCGCCGCTTTGCGTCCGTATCACGTCGCGGTGAATGGTGCCGAGTTGGTAACGCGGCGAGTCGCGGGCGCTGACGCTCCCGCTTTACGGGTATTGACGCCACAGCGTCCGTCCAACCCCTCTCGATCCACACGGGCACAAGTGCGCTCGCTCCAGGAGCAGTGGCTGTTACCTGGTTCCGAATGGATTGTCGGTATAGGGACATGGCGGGGAAAGGCGCTATTGGATGCTCAGATTTGGGTTCCGTCCGGATGGTCGGACATCCGGAAGTTACGCTCATGTGAATTCCTTCAGGGTTACAGAACGTCCCCAGGGAATCGCGAGCTTCCCGGAAGGAGCTTCGGGAACCGATTCTATCAAGCGGGGGTGCCACCCCGCTTATCGTCATCGGACACGGATGATGACAGAGGCGCTTTATGGCGTAGAATAAGAACTCATGAAGCGAATCTACATTCTTTCGCTGTTCGCCGCTTTGCTCGCGATCAGCTACGTCAGGGCGAATGACAACACTGTGGTCAGCGGGCAGGGCAAGATGAAGTTCAAGGTACTCTACAAGTCCGACCATCTCCCCCCGGAAGCACAACAAGTTCTAAAAGAGGCTCATGGCGGTTTCACGGTGGATTTGGGGAAGGGCAAGGGGGAAACTTACTTCGCGCTAAAGGGTGCTGGCATCATCCAGATCAGTGCGGATCTGAAGACCACTCGGATGGTCGACACACCGGAAGAGATGAAGAACACCAATCTGCACGACACCACAATTTGGCATGCCCCGGACGGGAAGTCCCATCTGCTGTTTCCGGGGAATGAGGCCCACAAGGTTTTTGTGACCGGACTGGACGGTAAGCTCGATGCCACGTTGGCGACACCTGACGCCGGTGTTGACCTGGGCAACCCCGTCCCGAATGATTATTTCAAGTCAAACGGAGAGTTCGTGCCCACTGACGTCGAACAGTTGGATGGTAAGCTCTACATCACCACAGGCTATTCGAAGTTAGACTATGTACTCACCGCCCGAATTCTCAAAACCAGCCCCGTGGAACTGGCCTGGAACGCTCTGTCATTTGGCGGCAAGGGTAATGGACCTGGTAAATTCGACACGGGCCACGGGATTACTGTACCGCCCAAATTGAAGCGCCTTGACGTTACCGATCGCGCGAATGGGAAAATCGACCGCTTCAGCCCGGATGGCAAGTACTTGTCTACTCTCAAAATGCCCAAGGATTCCTTCCCCTGTGACACGTACTATCTGGGGAAATATACAGCGGTGGCTTCGCTGAACAATCCGGACAAGACCAAGGGGGCGGCCATCTACATTCTGGAAAACGATCAATTGGTTTCCACCATTCTGCCGAAGGAGGAACTGGGGCTCACGAACTTCATGCACATCCACAACGCCGTTCTCCGTCGGATCGGCAAGAAGTACTATCTGATCGCGCAGGCATGGAATCCTGGCGATTTCGCAATCCTGGAGCAGGTTCTGTAACGGACATACTCGAAGGCCCCGGCTAACGGAATGGTTCCCGTCCCGGTCACCGCCTTATCGCCCCCTCCGCCCAAAACGGCCGGTAGAACTGATGTACGAAGTGGCGACTACTCACGTCAAGTGGGTCCTTTCCGACGTTGCCCACTGGTCAGGAGCCCATCGTTGTGCACATTGCGGCTACGATAAGAGATCATGCGCGCGGCGATCACTCTGTTGCTCATTGTTGCCGGCTCGCTCCAGGCGGCCGACCTTGTACTCACCGGCGCGACCCTTTACGAATCACCGGACGCGCCGCCCATCGCGGCCGTCACCATAGTCATTCATGGGACGCAGATTGCGGGTGTGGGCCCGCGCGCCTCCATGCGGATTCCGGATGGCGCCCAAGTCGTCGATTGTTCCCGAAAATTCGTCACCGCCGGCTATTGGAACAGCCATGTTCATATCTTGACTCCGGTACTTCTTCATGCCCGCAACGGCAGTGCCGCGGACATCGACCGCGAACTCGATTCGATGCTCAATCGTTGGGGCTTCACGACGGTGTTCGATGTTGCCTCGGTGCTGGAGAACACGCTTGTGCTCCGCAGCCGGATCGAAAGCGGCGAGATTCGTGGCCCGCGAATTCTAACCGTGGGGGAACCGATCTTAACTGAGGTGCCGATCTACATCCGCGACTATCTCGCCGCCAATCACATTTCCATGCCGGTGGTAACAACGCCGGAAGAGGCGGTGGCGCGCGTCGCCGCCCTCGCTCGCGGCGGCGCGGATGGTATCAAGCTCTTTACGGGATCGCTCCAAGGCGCACGGGTAGCGAATATGTCGCTTGCCATGGTGAAAGCGGCGAGTGGCGAAGCGCACAGGCATCATCTCCCTGTTTTCGCACACCCGCAGAATCTGGCCGGCATGGAGTTGGCTATCGATGGCGGTGTCGATATTCTGGCGCACACGGTGCCGGACTCGCCGACATGGTCCTTGGGACTCGTGGCCCGCCTCAAGAGTAAGCACATGGCACTCATCCCTACCTTGACCCTCTTTGACTTCGAAGCTCGCAAAGGCGGTGTTTCAGAGTCGGTGCGCGATGCGTGGATCGCGAAGATGGTGGCCGAGCTCCGTGCTTTTTCTCAGGAGGGTGGTGAGGTCCTTTTCGGCACTGACGTTGGTTATATCGACCACTTCGATACCGCCCTGGAATTCACCCTGATGGCACGCGCGGGCATGAGCTTCCGGCAGATCCTGGCATCCCTGACAACAGCCCCCGCCAAGCGCTTTGGTGTTTCCGGCCGGAGCGGACGCGTGGCTCCGGGAATGGACGCGGATTTGGTGGTGCTCGATGGCGACCCGGCGAAAGATATCACGGCTCTGTCGAGAGTCCGGTTGGTCGCTCGAGCGGGAAGGATCGTCTACAAGTTATGACCAGATTTGAAGCCGTGGCTCGGTGCGTTCTGGGATTATGTTTTATTGAATTGAGCAGCGGCGCTGGTTGCCTGTGGAGTCGACAGTACCGCCTGAACGATCGCAGGGTTTTCGGATATTTGCTGCCCGAGCTCGGGTTTGATGACGGGCCGTACGAGGTCGGACGCGTGATGCAACTTGACGAGAAACGCCAAAAAACCGGCCAATGTTCTGAGTGAGGGGTAGCGGCAGAAACCGGAAAGCGGTATTCTTTTTTCGTTCGAAACTGATTTTGCCGGGAGGGTGAAGGCCGGCCTCAGATCGAAACCTTGGCAGCGACGGTCAGCGGCGGCCTTCACGCCAGCCGTGATTCTCTTTATCGCACTGTCAGAAGCCGAAGACAAGGGCGATTCGGGGTGATCCCGATGGACCTCCTGCCGCGGCGATGTCCCATTTGCCGGAATGACACGATCATTGGCCACGGACGACGACTCCGCCATGCTCACGATGACCAGCACGAATGTATCTGGGTGAGGCGCGGAATCTGTGAGCCGTGTGGAAAGACCTTTACCATCTTGCCCGATTGGCTGGCGCCATCCGGCCACTACAGCCTGCATTGCCCGGCAGCAGGCCTGTGAGCACATCGCCGCAGGTGATACGGCCGAGCAAGCCGCGCCGCACTGCAAGGACCCAACCCGTTTGCCCGATTCCTCCACGGTGCGTCGATGGGCGCAACGGCGACTCGTCAGCTTCTGGTGCTGGCTCAAGGCCGGCGTCCAAAACCAGCACTTTCTGCGGACACCCACCATCCTCGCCTGGGATCTGGGCACGCTCTGCCGTATTCTGCCAATCGAGGCAAGAAGTCCATGAGTCGTCACGCTCTCGACGAGTTGAAACAGCAGATTCGCCTGCTGGACTATCTGCAGGCCCATGATTGGCGGCCGGCCCGACAACTTAGCCGTGGCCGATTCATGGGACTGTGCCCGCTGCACGAAGATCATCAGCCGAGCTTTCTGCTGGATCCCCACAAAAACCTGTTCTACTGTTATGGCTGCGGTCGCGGCGGAGACGTGATTCGCTTCGCCGAACTGTATCACCAGGTGAGCTTCCCACGAGCGCTGTCGCTGCTCCCCCAATGGCGCGGCTTGGCGCCATTGCTGCACGAAGTCGCGAGTTTCTATCGCATGCAGTTACACCGTCATAGCGAGGCAGTCGCCTACCTGGATCGACGCGGAGTCAGCTCATCGGAGCTGATCGAGCATATGCGGATCGGCTACGCTCCCGGCGGTTGCTTGCGCGGTTGGCTGGCAGACCTGGGTTACCCGGTCGAGGCTCTGTGGCAAGCCGGCTTGGTGACCGCCGCTGGCTACGACACCTACCGGCATCGTGTGGTGTTTCCGCTGGAAGGTAATCTCTATGGCCGCAGCCTGTCTGCGGCGGCGCCCCCGCATCGTTTCTTGCCTGGCGCTAAGGGCGGCTTATACTCATGGGACCAGGCCCGGCTATATCCCGAGGTGATTCTGGTTGAGGGTCTGTTCGACTACGCCGTCTTATGGCAGGCCGGTTTTCACAATGTCACCTGTTCGTTAGGCCTGAATCTCAATGCGCACCAGTTCCGTCAACTCTGCGACGGTCCACGGACCGTCTACCTGGCCTTTGACGCCGATGCGAACGGCAGCGGCCAGAAAGCGACGCAGTCGCTTGCCTGCCGGCTCACCGAGCAAGGTGTAAACGTCCGTACCGTGGCGCTGCCCGACGGCCATGATCCGAACAGCTTCTTCGTCCAGGACGGCGATGCGCGGCAGTTCCAGTTTCTGCTGGAGGCGGCGCAAGGATGACTTTCCGCGTGGCTCACAAGCCTCCCAACAACCATGTGCGATGCCCCTATCGCATTGTCGAAGAGGCCACCGGCCGTGAGATTGCCTGAATCAGCGCGTGGCCATCGTCGATCGCGCCTTGCGTATCACCTTTCCTGACGCGCCCCAACAGGCCGCTCCGGCGTTACAGCCGAACTACTGGCAGCGAGCACCCATGGGTATCGGCAAACCAAGACCCGCATTGAGCCGGTTGCGCGTCAAGACTCCCAAACGAATCATCGTGCCCTTGTCGGTGGACGAGGTGGCGCGATTTTGGTCCAGCTTTCAAAACTCCCGGGACCTGGCCATCGTGGGACTAATGCTCTTACAGGGACTCCGGTCGCAAGAAGTCCTGGATCTGAGCCGCGACGATCTTCTGCTGTCCGAAGCGCAAATCCGCGTGCGCGGCAAAGGCAGCAAGACCCGTTTCCTGCCGTTGGCCCCGGAAGCGGCTCAACTCCTTGACCACTATCTGCGGCTGGAGCGGCCACAGACTTCGAGCAACACTCTGTTTGTTTCTCTCAAAGGACCTGCCCGCGGCTCCCGGATGACTCCCGCAGGGTTGCGCTCATTGTTTCGATACCATCGTCGGACTACCGGCGTAAAGATGGCCAATCCCCATCGGTTCCGCCACTATGCACCATCCCGGACTATGCCTCCTTGAGCAGAGTGAAAATGGCTGTGTGCTCTGGTAGACGGGATGTTCAGCATATTTGACGGCTACCTTATGAGGCATAGTCCAGGAGGTGGTAATCAGAGCCCTTTGAGGAAGGCCAGCAGTTCATCGTCCGGCCGATAGTGCCCAGCCTTGCCCTTGATGGGTTTGATCTTGGCCAGAACCTGTTCTTTCAAGGACAGGTCTGCGTCCAAATAGATCTGGGTGGTTTCGACCGATTCGTGTCCGAGCCAGAGTGCGATCACCGCGCGATCCACGCCCGACTGCAAAAGTTCCATTGCCGCGGCATGGCGAAGCACGTGGGGTGAGACACGTTTCTTCCCCAACGTAGGGCAGGTTTTTCGTGCCTTGGCCACGTGCCGTGCGACCATGTGCTGGACACCAACGGCGCTCAACCGTCCGCCGCGCACACTGGGGAAAAGAGTCTTGGAATCTTCTCTGCCTTGTTCCCGCATCCAGGCCTTGAGTACCGATACGGTGGGTTTGGTCAGAGGAGTACATCGTTCCTTGCGCCCTTTCCCGCGGCAATGAACATGCGCGCCAGTGCCTATCGAAATGTCTTCGTGACGGAGGGACGTCATCTCGGAGAGTCGCAGTCCGGTTTGCACGGCGGTGAGGAGGAAAGCATGATCGCGGCGTCCCAACCAAGTCGCCGGATTCGGCGCCGCCAGCAGGGCATCGATTTCCGGCCGGGTTAGAAAATCCACCAAGGCACGGGAGTGTCGCTGGTTGGGGATCGCCAGGACACGTTGAATGGTCCCGGCGTGCCCCGGCGCTTCCAGTGCCGCGTAGCGGAAAAAGGACCGAACCGCAGTCAGACGCAGATTCCGGCTGCGAGCGCCGTTGCCACGACTGGCCTCAAGGTCATCCAGAAACGCTCCGACGAAAGATGCGTCCAAGTTATCCAACTCCAACTGGGATGGGGCCTTGCGAAGCCGCTTCTGTGCGAACTGCAGCAGCAGGCGAAACGTGTCCCGGTAGGACGCGATCGTGTGGGAGCTGACCTTCCGCTGGGCCATGAGGCGAGTAGTAAAGAAGGACTGCAACAAGGCCGGGAGATTAGCGTCCAGCATTGAGGCCCTCCCATCTCTTTTCCAGCCGCTTCCCGGCAGCCCCCAATAGTTCCGGTGTGCCCGTCAAATACCAATAGGTGTCGGTGACGTGTGCGTGCCCCAGGTAGGTAGACAAGATCGGCAGACGCCGCTGGGGATCTTCGCCGTTTCGATACCAGCGCAACAGAGTTTCGAGGGCAAATCGGTGACGAAAATCGTGCAGGCGCGGGCCGCGACCGCCCCCCGCGGCACGCAATCCAATCTGTCGAGACAGGATGTAGAACATCCGGTGGACTTCGCCTTTGTCCAGTCGGTTGCCATTCTTATTCACGAAAAAGTGCGCCTCCGCTCGCGGGCCAAAGCGTCGGTCCCGCCGTTTGGCGTAATCGGCCAGGACCTTACAGGTCGAGGCATACAGCGGTACCAGACGGGACTTGCCAAACTTGGCTCCCCGAATGGTGAGGATGCCTCCGGACCAGTCCAAATCCCCGGCATGGAGATTCACGGCTTCACTGAGCCGGAGGCCTGTGACTGCCAACAATCCAAAGAAGCAGTGATAGGTCCAGGGCCGCAGCGGGTCACAAGAAGGCCGAGCCTTGGCAGCCTTCAGCAGTTGCTGGATTTCCTGATCGGAATAGAAATATGGCCGAGCGCGGGTCGGTCGGTATGGCAACAGGCCCAAAGGCGGAACTTCCGTCACCGGATCCAGGGCGCTCCAGTATCGGGCGAAGCCTCGCACGATGGTCAGCCGCGCGGTCCACTGGCACGGTTGGTGGTGTGCAGGCAGGGTCGCCCACTCCAGCGCGAGTTCGCTTGTAATGTGAGTACCGCGTTTCCGTTCCAAGAAGGACGCGAACTTTTCCAGTCCGGCTTCGTGTTTGACCAGTTTGAATCCCAGGCCACGGCGCATCGTCAGGTAGTCGCGAATCCCTTTTCGTAGATCTCTCATCGACTCCCTCCTGGCCATGGCAGTGCCAGAGAATGCAAGGCTACAAGGTCCACCTTGGCGTAAATCGCCGTCGTGTCGGGACTCTTGTGGCGCAGCAGTTCGCCAATTTCATCCAGGGAACATCCTTGCCGCAGCAGGTCGCAGGCCAGCGTGTGCCGAAACAAATGCGCACCTTTGCGTGCCGACTCCACGCCTGCTGTTTCGAGAGCCCTCATCACTATGAAGGAGATGGCCACCGAACTGGCAAACCCACCTAACGGAGCCTTGGCGCGGATGAAAACCCGGCGGCTGGAGCACTGCGGCCGACCGCTACGTAGGTATGCGGCGATGGCCTCGCCGACATCGGCAGGCAACGGCATTGGTGTGGACCGACCACCCTTACCGTGCACGGTCATCCGGCTGGCTTCCCAATCGATATCTTCCAGATTGAGTGCAACCACTTCTCCGGCCCGCAGGCCCAGCCTGGCGAGCAGCAGCAAGATCGCGTAATTTCGCCGGCCCAGAGGCGCCTGGCGATCACAACGATTTACAACGTGCTGTACCGTTCCCGGTGGGAGAAACTTGGGCAATGTGGACTTCGACCAATTGGGCACGATCGGCACGCAAGCGGCCAGATCCAGCGAGATTTCTCCGCGATGCCGGAGGTAACGGAAAAATGATCGGAGGGCCGTCACGAGCAGCTTGGCTCGTCCGGGGCTTAGCCGATGAGCGTGACGCTGCACAAACCCGGTGACGTCGGCGGCACGAAGCGTGGAGAAGTTCAGCGTCCCGTTACGAAATCGCTCGGAGAGGAATTGATCAATGAAAGTTACGTAGTTTGGCAACGTTGCCGCCGACAATCCACGTTCCTGTAACAGGTAACGCCGGAATTGTTGGGTCACGTTCTGCCGCGGGTCCTCTACCGCCGGTTCTCCGTGTTGTTCCACAGCTCCCGTATGGCCAAGCCAGGCCAGGAATCTGTTCAATATGCCAGCTTCGCCGCGGCGGACTCCATTGTGGCATTGTTGGTACTGCAAGAATCGATCCAGCACCTTGCCATCCAGATCTCGGAGCCGGATATGTTTGTGCTGAAGCCATCTACTGAGTTCGGCGATCACCACGACTTGATTTCGGATCGAGTGCCGCACAAAGCCTTGCAGGGCTAAAGCGGCAGCGTAAGCGTCAAGGTGTGCGCTCAAGGGCCCCTGGCGCAGCCGTTCAATCGTGCTTGAAAGGGTAAAGAGTTGGTTTATCACTCTCCCAGAATGCCAGTCGCAACGCGAGAACTATGCCTCATGACCCTGGGCCAACGCCCCGCAGGAAGCGTTTACACGCCGTGAGGAGGCATAGTCCGGGATGGTGCATAGTGGCGGCTATGCTTCATGAAGCATAGCCGCCATACCTTTGCCTCAGATATGGTGCTGGCTGGCGTCAGCCTGCCTGCGCTCATGCAGCTTATGGGGCCTGCTCACATTCAGACCACTATGGTCTATGTGCAAGTCACTCCTCTCGAGATCTATCAGCAATATGCGCGGCCGGTGGCGCAACACATCAGGCCCGTGCCGGGTACGCCATCGTGAGACTCTCTCGGTATGCCCCGCTGGAACATCCATTAGCTCACCTGTTCCAACGAGCCAGCGAGTCTCTCACTGCCGCCCTCAGCTCAGACTCAGCTCGTCAGTACCGTGGTACGGCGCGCCACTTCCTGATCTATCTCGGCGAAGACCATCCTGACGTTTCTTCGCTAAATCAGCCGCACCGTGATCCCCACATCCTCGGCTGGTTTGCCCATCTGCGCTCACACGCCCCGCCCTTGGCGCAGGCCGTCTACGTCTGTCGCCTACTGTTCCTCCGCTCCATTCTGCAGGAGCTTGCCCGGACTGCACAACTTCCCCATCTGGCTGATCTGATCCGTCGCGAGGACATTCCACGCATTCCTCAGCGCCTGCCCCGCCCGTTGACAGCAGAGCAGGATCGATTAATCCAGCCAGAGTTGGTCCGCCAATGATCTGCCCGCCAACGTCTTCCTGCTGCTGCGCCATACCGGGATGCGCATCGGAGAATGCGCTGACCTCACCTATGCTTGCCTCCACAATGTGGGCCCAGACCGTTGGGCCATTCATGTGCCTCTCGGCAAGCTGAAGACAGAACGAATGATCCCGGTGGATTCGTTTGTCTGTGAACTCGTCCAACGCTTACGCTTCTTCCGCTCTTTCGACCCCCTCCCCGCTGACGGCCGGCTGCTGGCACGCCACAAAGGCAAGCAGACGCTGATCAAACAACTGCGCCCGTATCTGTCCGATGCCGCAGTCGCCGTCGGCATTTCCACTGCTATTGTTCCGCATCAACTTAGACACACATACGCCACTGAGATGATGCGCGCCGGCGTCAGTTTGCCTGCCCTGATGACGCTCCTCGGCCACGTCAAGGCCGAGATGACGATGAAGTACCTCCAGGTCGCCGGCAACGACCTGCAACGTGAGTTCCACTTGGCACGCTCTCAACCCCGGCATCTGGCGCCACAGCCGAAGGCGCCAACAATTTCGCCGCGTGCTGGCCTGGATGGTGTCGCCGATGCCCTACTGTTCGCTCAACACGCTATCGAAATGTTCCGGCGATCCCTGTCCGACGGCCCTCCGAGACGCTGCCTCGATCGCCTCTCCAACCGCCTAACCAAAATCCTCTGCGAGGCTCGCAAGCTCAACCAAGCAGGATAACGGGCGGAGATTGGCCGGTTATGCCGAGCTCGGCATAACCGGCCTTGTACTAACCCGCTTCGCGGGAGGTCCGTGTTCGCG
>Ga0302326_10012622_pt1 | contig 17972 bp, 13 predicted proteins | sample Palsa_T0_3_FD_202264 | JGI IMG/M metagenome (GOLD analysis project Ga0302326, IMG submission 202264) | Peat permafrost microbial communities from Stordalen Mire near Abisko, Sweden - Palsa_T0_3 | ecosystem: Environmental > Terrestrial > Soil > Palsa > Peat permafrost | place: Sweden: Abisko... | reverse complement strand
ACTTAGGCTATGCAAATGTGCAAAGCAAAGAACGCTTCCCACATTCGCACAGCCTCCACGGCGGCTGCGGAATGCCCCAATGCCAAAACAACAAACCGACGTTTACACAAAATATTTGACACTACCTCGATGCAACATTCAACCTCATCCTGCAGCGTGGTTTTCGAGGACTTGTTTCCTCGTGACGGCTTACTGCTAAATGGATCAATTACTACAACGGCCCCGGTTTCCCCGAACCCGACAACAAAGGGGGTGTGTATGGCCTTATTTCTGGCAGCTGCAAGACCGATACATTCTTTCATAAGCCATTCCAAATCCTTACGAGCCCGAGGAAGTCGCGTCAACCAACGTTCTTCGGGAACCGCATCAATGGCCGCCTTCAGCATTTCCATTTGAGGTCCGTCACTCTTCCACGAATGCCATATTGCCTGGGCGACCTGAAGATCCATCTCTGTGATTTCCACAAAAATATGACCTAACACTTCAACAAGGCGATTCCATGAGTAACACACCCTCCCTACGCTCGATACATAGGAATTCATCGCGGCCCTTCGCTTGTGCTTTCTAGCCGGTTTCAAGGTGTCTCACCAGATTGAAGTATAAGGCTCAGGACCCCTTCACGCCGATTGGCCCGCCCAGCGCGTCGACGTATACCTTCTTGAGTTCTTTTGGGCCAAGGGTCTTCTTTTCCATCAAGGCTTTTGCGACGGCCTCAATCTGCATCCAGCGGAAAGAATCATCTACAAAATCCTCAGCCCGCACCATGAGCCAACGCCAGTAGGCGTGGCGCTCGCGCTCGCTGACGGTGATGTAATCGAGCAGGCGATCAGCGGCCACTTGATCGCGCCGCACGTGGTGGCTGCGGACGCTCGACGGACGGAACTTCCGCTGGGCTGCTCCCCCGGCCAAACTGACTATTACGTCCTCCTCGATGCGGAGGCGCATTCTTCCAGTGAGCAGATCCACTGAGGGGTCTCCAGGGATGTGCTTCAGTGTGTGTACGGTTCCGAGTGCCTCCGCGTCAGGGATTATGGTCGCTCCCTGGCGTCGGATTCCCTTGCCGTATGCCAGCGCCGCGACCACATGACCCGCCTCGTGATAGGCGGTCGCCCAGAGCTTCTGCTCGCTTGCTGGCTTCGCCCGGCTGTGGCGAGGGTGTTTGGTCATGCGTTTCATTTTTGGCAGATCTTTAATAGGCATACACGTACCTGCTTCCGGGTCCCAGCGGCGATGCTGCCGCCACCATTAAATCCCGGCCATGCATCAGGGCGGCGGTCGTCGGCGGGGCAGTCGGGCGCGGCCGTGATCTGCTCCAGCCGTTTCTGACCTTCTGTTTCGATCATCGGCCATGGGGGAAGGATAGCCGCTGAAGCGGTTTTTATGGCGGGTGCTGCGGTGGCCTAGTAGACGTAAAAAAGAGAATCAAAACCGGGCATCTGGGCGGCCGGGGATCCTGCACAGCCACCGTGAAATGTCTGACTCGGTACGCCATTGTGTAGTATCTGGAATTCGTCTTTGCTGATGTTAAGGCTCGCACCGTCGTTAAAAAATTTCCCGGTCACTTGGACAGCGTTTTCGTTCAAATATCTGAGGTGGAGCACAGGGTCATCATCTGTCTGGTTATAGACATCAAGAGTTGAACGATCAGGAAGATCCTTCCTGAAGTATTCACCAAGGCTAAAGTACCCATCTTTGAGAAATGCGACTTGTTTGCCATTGGTATCATTTACGGTGGCACTTATCCCGAGACTTCCGTTGTGCCTGGTAAAGCCAAGAACGGACTTCCCTCTTAGGTTGATAGCGGTCTCTCTAAAGCCGGGAGATATTATCATAAAGCTACCCAGATAGAGTCGAAAGGAGCCAGCGGCTCTTGCGTCGCATCCGGGAGTGCTGCTTACCGGGTTTGGGTCATTTGCAGGGACCAATATTCCCCTGTTGGGATCCTCCGGGCGGTCCTGTAGTTGCTGCACCCCGTTCTTGATGTCAGCAAGCTGAGCGTTCATTCCATCGAAAAGCTTTTTGGCTTCCGTAGCTGTGAGCTGTTTGGCCAGAATTTGATTTACGATGGCGCGTATTTGCTCCGCCAGCTTGGGGTCAATCTCGTGGCAGACTAATGACGCCAGTTTGTTGTTATTGCCGTTGATATTTACTGAGCAGTTGCCTGCATGTTGAGCTACTTGTGCATCGGCCTGTTTTAGAACTAGGCACGTACTGAGGGCAACCAGGATGCTGAGTGTTCTGTAGAACTTCATTTCGGGTCTGCAGGATTGATATCGGTTTTATTGTTGTTGCCATTGATGTTCGATGAATTGTCACCACTCCGCTGTGTGACCTGACCTGGTTGCCCGGAGTGGCGATATGCCTGATAGCCCGCCAGGGCAAAGCCGAGCAGAAGTACCAGAATTCCAACTGCAAAACTGTGCTTGAGCATCTGGCGCACGATTGAGAAGGATTGGTCTTGCGAAAGCGGAGTCAGAATCCCGGCTTTCAGTAGGGTCCGATGCAGCCAAGATAAGACAAGGAGGCAGAAACCAATCAGTACAAGCGGGTTAGCCAGATATGGCGCGATCTGGGAAAAGTGTGCGAGGTCCGTAAATATCACCTCCATACGGTGCCATTCGCTATCCGATGCGGGCTCTTCAAAAACGGCGCGCTATAGTTAAATGGTATCGCATCCGGGCAAAACCGCCGTACCTGCCCGAAGATCAATCCTCCAGGTAACGCGCCGCCCCGGCGCAGGTAGTCCAGTTCACTTCGCACCCAGATCCTTCCGCACCTCGTCCGCCAATCTCTCCAAAAACGCCTCATCGATTTTCAACTCCCGCGCCAAACCCTTGACCTGTCTTGCTCGGCGGGGTCTTCGCGTTCGCCTGCCGCATCAACTCGGTCACGTCCATTTTCAACGCCGCAGCCAGGTCATGGAAGGAGACCATTTCCGGGCGCATGCCTCCCCAATGGTGACGCTGAACGGATAGAGCTTGGGCTGCGGCGGCATGGTGGAAAGTATAGTCGCCAAACCTTAAGCCAGTTTTCACCGCTTGCGTCGGTGGCAAACCGGTGCATACTTGAGTTGAATGCCACTTAGAGAAATTGCGACATTGTGGAATTTGCTAGGAATTCCTGCGGCTATCAATAACACTTGCTTGCTTTGGGATCGTGTCACAAAATTTCGGAAGGACTACCCGAAATCCGCCTTTGCCGCCATTCTCCTATTCGTTCTTGCGGCTGGTCTCGGACTCGGTACTTGGTTTGCGCGACGTTCAATTTCGTTACCCACGTCTTCCCCTGCCAATCAAGTGGCAGAACCGGCCCCTCAACCGATAAAGCCGCCACCTGCCCTTTCAAACCGCTCCGACTCCAGCGCAAGAACGCGCCACTCCACCCAAACCAAAAACGCGGGCCTCTCACCAAGCTGCGCCGCAGCAAATTCCGCCAAGCGTTTCGCAGAGTGGCACGGGTAACAACCAAACTGTCATTCAGCCCGGAGTTTCGATTCAGCAAAATGCGAACGCTCCATGCAGTCAAAACAATATTGGATCGGGTAATACGAACAACTGCTCTATAAACGCGCCCCCTGAGCGACACCTTACTGAAGAGCAAACAAACGCTCTCCACGATAAGGGTCTTTCAGATGCTTGCTCTACCGGTATCGAAGTTTGGTGGGCACCGACCCCGGAGGCTACAAATTACGGCATGGAATTTGTTGACGCATTGGGCGGGTTGGTACGCAGGCGTTCGGAATGGACTCTGGACCAAAAACAGCCAATCGGCATTGTGTTGTCCAGAACGATTGAAGGTGGACCTGGAGGTATTGCTTGGACCCCGAACCCCTGCTCGGATGCGTTGCGATTGTCCTTAGTAGTGGCGGGAATTAAGTTCACTCCGGGCGAACTGAATCAAAGATGGACGCATCCTCAACCGACTTATCGGCCGCATCAGGCACTCCCGACGCCCGCAGCGCCGCCGCAAAAACTGCCGCCCGAGACGGTAATCTTTATCGGAACGCCTGAACTTGATCACTCCTCCAAATAGCGCCCCGCCCTCCTCAAATAATCCAGCTCCACCTCCAGCTCCGAAATGACAAACTCATACCCGGCCAGCTTGACCCGCTGCAGGGCTTCCATCCGCTTTTCGAGGCGGGTCTGAAGGCGCTGTAGGACCTGCAGTGGGGTGAGTTTTGGTCGGGTGGCCATGGGCTGGAGTGTAGCACGGTATTCGCCGGATGTTCGCCCCGGACCCTGAATGATTCTGTTACTTTCCGTTACTATTCTGTGCCCCAAATCATCCGCACGATACCGCACGGGAGCGTATGCTTAACCACAGCATCACACGGTCGTTACCCGCGCCGGTGTTGTCGATTCCCGCTTAAACGGTTGAATCGCTTGCGGTTGATACCACCCACCCAAAGATCTGCGGTTTCTCTTTGTCGCATTTAACAGTTGAGGTTCCGACGGGTGGCACGGTAGCGCACCACCCATCGACGAGCCTGTTACTAGTTCTGAAGCGTGATGGTTACTCCATTCGCGCTGAACGCGTTGCTCTTGATGGTGATCGTGTCGCTTACCGGTGACGCTGAGCCGGAGTATTTGTAAGTCAAGCTGCACTGAGCACCGGCAGCGATCGTTTTTCCGCTACAACCATCAGTGGTTACCGAGAACGGGCTGGTTGGCGCCGTGATCGTGATGTTTTGCAGCGACAAGTTCCCGGTGTTGGTGATGGTTGTGGTGATTGACTGGTTAGCGGCGGTGAACGTCATCACACCGGCGTTCACCATCAACTCGTTTACAGTTCCGTTGAGGTCGGTGACAAAGATGTCGCCGGACCCGTCCATAATGATGCCGGTCGGGTTGACGAGGCCAGTCAAAGGCAGCTGGGTGGTGCGGTTGCTGGCCGAGTGATTGGCCGGCACCATGAGCACGCGCGCGCCGCTATCGGTGAAGAACAGATCGCCGTTGGGATCGAAGGCCATACCTGCAGGCGAATTAAGGGTGCATGGGCTCACCGTACCGTCGCAGGGCGAGATGGAGATTGCTGTTCCACCTGCGCCGCTGAGCGGAATCTCAAGAATCTGGCTGGTGGTGGAAGGCGAGTTCTGGTTTCCTCCGTCAGCCACATATAGATTGGCGCCTGCGTTATCGACCGCCAGCCCTTGCGGGAAAATCAGGCTGGCGCCACCGAGGTTTAACAGGCTCGGCGTGTACGATGCGAAGGTTTCCCCAGGTATCTGAATGATGCGTGGGGTGCTGCCTGCATCCGCAATAAACATATTGCCGCCTAAGTCCGCTCTGGTGGCTAGCGGGAGCGAGAGCGTGTAGGTGCCAGTCCCCACGGTCGTTTGTACCAGCGACGGATTGAAGCTGTACACCTTTGTTGCGTTAGCGTCCGCCACCACCATGTTGCCGAAAGCGTCGAATGTCAGGTCGCTGGGATAAACCAACTTGGTTGGGGTGGCTGCGATGAAGGTGCTCAACGTTCCCCCGGCAAGCTTATCGATCTGCCCCTGATTGGGTGAGCTGGTAGTGTAAGTGCCATTGGCGATGTACAGGCTCGCGTTGGCGATGTCGTTGGGGTTAAAGGTCAAGCTTTGTGGTTGCAACAGTGCCTTGTTCAGGACCGACGTCTGGGCACTGCTCAGCGAAATCTGAGCCGCGGCACCCAAGCCGGAAACGAACAGGTAGAGTGTGGGTTCAGCACTTAGCCCTGTGGGCGTGAAGTTGACCGACACGGCTCCTTTGCGGATCCCGGGCAAGCTTGGCTTGTAGGCGATGTCAAAGAAGCAAACGGTCCCCTGAGGCAGCGGCTGGTTGGCCAGCGCAGTCGGGGTCGAGCCCTCATAGCACTGGACACCGTTATCGATGAAGTCACCGATCGATCCACCAACCGGATCGAAACTGTAGGTTAAGGTCCCGGCCTGAGTGAAGGTGTAGGGCACGTCAAAGGTAGTCACAGCCCCCACCGTGGTGTTTTGGGCTCCGAATACCGGCTTGAGCAAGTTAATGGCCGCCGTATTGCTGTTGGCGACATAGTTGGTGTCGCCTGAATAGCTCAGGGTTACGGTGTTGGCTCCAGGAGAGAAGAAGAAGCTGTTTACGCTCAGTAATGCCGACGAACTCGAACCCGATCCAGGTGTGAGCGTGCCGGTGGCTAGGGTCTGGGCGCCGAACTTCACCGTAACAGTCCCAGTCGGAGCAGCCTTGTTTCCATTAATGGTAACGGTGTACGGAGTTGGTTGGCTGAAGTAACAGCATTCGTCCGTAGGATACCCGGCAGACCCACCGACAGAAGTAGCGCCGGTCGTACCCACCACCAGCTGCACGGTTCCCGTCACGCTGTTGAAGTCAGTCGTATTGGTTGGAGTAAACACTACTTGCAAAGTATAGGTGCCGGCCGGCAGTACCTGTCCGGCTGCCGGAGCGGGGTTGGGAACAACTGTATAGTTATAGTTCCCGGCCAGAGCGCTACCCTGGAACGTGACCGTAGCATCGAGCTGGGTGCCGCTCAGTGCGGTCCCGACCGGGATCGCTGCCGGCGTGGGCCAGTTCAGGATCGGGGTAGCCTTGGTCACGAGGATGGTCGTGCTACCGGTGGCGCTGTTATAGCCTTGGGTGTCGGTTGGCGTGAACACGACCGATAGCGGATTGGTGCCCACTGGGAGAATGGTGCCCGCAGGCGGCGTGTAGGCGTAGGTGCCAGGCACGACAACCTGGTTATTGGTGCCGAAACCAAGCGCCATGATGACCACATTCCTGGTATTAGGCAGAGTGACACTCACCAGCTGCCTGGTGGGATCGGCAGGAATCTGATACCCGTACAGCCGATAAGTTCCTGTTACGCTTCCACCACTCTTGGTGTTTGCGTGGTTGGTGGTAGCGACCACGGTCTCGCCTGCGAAAGAGCCGGCCGTCGAGGTCCATGCGCTCATATTGATGGTTTGCGTTACCGGGTTGCCGCTATCGTTATAAGTAAGAATGAACGGCGCGCCGCTGACGCTGTTGATCGCAGCGCCAATGAGATAAACGCTGGAGTAATTTCCCGGCTGGGTCAAGGTGTAGACCGCGCCATTGGTGAGCGCATTGGGAACCGTGGGCTGACCCAGGGTAAAGGTAGTGCCCTGATAATTCACCTCGCCGTCCGTCGCCTGGGTGCCCAGGTTCAACTCATTGTAAGAGAATGCGTTGCCTGAGCCATCAAAGCCGGCGAGACCGAAGGCTGTGCCGTCAGTGGAGGTCGAAACCACCAACAACTGACTGGTAGGAACAACCGGTGTGGGCTGTGCGGTGGCCATGGCGACCGCATCCAGCTGGGTTGAACTCAGCGGGGTTCCGTAGGTGATCGGGGCCGGCGTCGGCCAGGAAATGGTCGGCGTGGTGATGGTAGCTGGAGCCACAACCGTGAGGTATACGGTATCAGTGGCGGTGGTGTAATCCACTGTGTCGTTCGGGGTGAAGGTCACATTGAGCGGATCAGCATTTCCTACCGGTTCAATCGTGCCCGAGGGAGGGTTGTAAACGAAAGTTCCGGGGATGGCAGGCGTGCCCAGATCCATCGACAGCATCACAATATTGCGAGTATTCGGCAGCTGGACGCTCTGCACCGTCTTGGTGGAATCGAGCGGAATATCATAGCCGTAGACGCAAACGGAATCCGGTTGCGTAGTCCCGTTCTCGTAGTTTCGTTTCTCACTGCAGTTGATGACTGACTCACCCGGCCACCCTGCGGCGTTAAACCAATCGCTCATATTCTGGTTGAAGGTAAAGGTGGTGCCGTCGGTGTAAGTCACAATAAATTGCTGGGCGGCGTTAATGTTATTCACCATCGCCCCCAACATGTACAGGTCGGTGAAGTTGCCGGCCGGCAGATTGATCACCAGCCCCGCCGACGCACCCGTGGGGGTGGCGATTGCATCCTTCGCATTGGGTGGGCCAATGGTGAAGGTGTTGCCGTTCCACACCACCGTCGAGCCGAGCGTAGTGGTGGAATAGGAGTATCCATCGTTGTCGAAGCTGTTCGCAGTCGTATAAGTGGAACCCGGCTTATAGATACCGTAGACGTTGTAGGGAAGCGGTACTGAGATGGTGCCCGAGGTGGCGGTCGCATCCAGCTGGAACCCGCTGAGCGGCGTTCCGTAAGAAATCGGGGTAGGTGTAGGCCAGATAATGACCGGCGCGGCCTTGTTCACAACCAGCTGTACGGTCGCGGTTTGCGTCTGGTAGAGAGTATTTGTCGGAGTGAAGGTTACGGATAAGGTCGCGGTACCGGCGGGAAGAATCGTACCCGCGGCAGGTGTATAGACGTAGGTACCGGTTTGAGCCACTCCGTTGACGGTATCGGTCGCATCCAGCTGTGTGCTGCTCAGTGGAGTGCCGTAGGTGATCGCAGCGGGTGTATTCCAGGTCAGGGTCGAGGGAAACAAAGTCGAACCCGTTACCGTGTTGCTGGTGCTGGCAGCGAACGCGCAATCACCAGCATAGGAGGCCGTGAAGCTGTCGTTGGCGTTGAAAGGAAGGGTCACATTGAGCACCGCTACACCACTGTTGAGGGGAGCGGTGCCGAGGGTGGTCCCTCCATTCTTGAAAGTGACGTTTTCTCCGTTGGTGGTGGTGGAACCGTATGCTGACGGAGTGAGTGTGGCCTGCAGCATAACCTGCTGGCCAACCTGATTATTGGCCGGATTGACGGTCAGGGCCAGACCGGTCGTTTTGATATTGGGAGTGAAGGTTTGTGGCGCTGAAGTACTTAGACCATAGTTACTGTCGCCGCCATAGCTCGCGACCACGGATTGCGTGCCGCATCCAAAGATACTGATGTTACTGATCGACGCTGACTCTGATTGACCAGACAGCAGTACAGTCAAACCGGCATTGGTGACGGCGGTTATATCGACACGATCGTCGCCATTGATATCTCCCACGGTGGCGAAGATGGCAGGGTTGCCTACCGTGTAATAATTTGCCGGCTGAAAGGTGCCGGTGGCAGAACCCAGCAATATGCCTACGTTGGTGCCGTTGGCTGAGATGATGTCCGGGTTGCCGTCCCGATTGAAATCCCCGATGGTCAGATAGTACGGACCACTGTTCATGGCGTACTTCGCCGGGGCGCCGAAGGTGGGCGTCGCGGTACCCTGGTTGAGGGCGACATAGACTGAGTTATCCGGGGCACTGGTGGTTGCCAGGTCGGGGAAGCCGTCATGATTAAAGTCACCGAGCGTAACCGAGCCTACCTGGCTGGAGCCGATGGCGAACGGGATATATGGCTGGAAGGTTCCATCGCCATTGCCCACCAGAATGCTGACCGAACCGGTTCCATCCGAGGCAACCGCAAGATCCAGAAATCCGTCCTGGTTGATATCCCCGACCACGACATTCCATGGTCTAGTGCCAACTGTATAAGGCACCGGTGCCTGGAACGTCCCGTCGCCATTGCCGAGGAGAATCACAACCTGGTTCAGAACAGAATTGGTGGCCACCAGATCGGCCACACCGTCGCGGTTGAAGTCGCCCGAAGCCAGCAGTCTCGACCCTGAGGGCCCGGTGGTGGCAACCGGGAAGTTCTTGGGAGTCTGGAAGGTTCCATCTCCGTTGCCGAGGTAGATGTTGACGCTGCCGATGGAGCCCGGCCCGGATGCGCTGAGTACGGCAAGGTCTTGATTGCCGTCCTGGTTGAAGTCGCCCACCACGACCGCGGTGGGCTCAAAAGGATAGGGGGGCGTAAGCGAGGTACCGTTGGTAAAGGTGCCGTCACCCTTACCGAGTAGGATGATGATCGGACCGCTGTTGGTGGGAACCGCAAAATCCGGCCGGCCGTCGTTGTTGAAGTCACCTTCCGCCGGTCCGATGGTGTTGGCGGTGTTACCGTTATTCATTCCGGTGATGGGATAATTCGTCGGGGCCGTGAAACCGTTCTGTAGGGTCGCAGCATTCAGAGGCGCTGAACCCAGAACAAAATTTGCCGTGGTGTCGGTAAACGTGACAGTTCCCGTTGGCGCCGAAGGGCCGAAGGCGGATACGGTTCCGGTAAAGGAATAAGGCCCGGTGCCGGTCGTTGCCAACGCTGTCGCGGACAAATAGGGGATGACAAAGTTCACCGCCTGCGCAGGGGAAGAGCTGGTCGCAAAAAAAGAGGTGCCGCTATAGATGGCTTGGAATTGATGGATTCCCACTCCGCCGACTTCTGTTCGCAAAATCGCCGTGCCGGCATTGCCGTTGGTGGATTGAACCTGAACCGTGCCCAGGAGTTCGCTGACCCCGTTATAGGTATCAGTGAAGCTCACAGTTCCCCCGGCAATGGTGTACTCCGTGGCCAAAATTTGCGCCGTCAGGGTGATGACGGCCCCACTGTTCGGGTTATCGGGCGCGGTTAACAGCGAGGTAGTCGTGGTTGTTAACGCCCATGCCGCAGGCACGGCAGTCACCAACGCGAGAGCGCTCAAGAGCACTGGCACCAATCGGCCCAGAGATATCTGTCGGGAATTCAAACGGCGCCTAAGAGCTACGATGGGAAAGTGCGTCATGGGTTTTGAAGCTCCAATTTCTACGTTTTTGTTCGCCAGCGTGATCAAAAGAAACGAACGCTTGACAAAGAAGGCAGTAATACATCGCAGTGGTCCTGTTGGCGCACCTGTAGTCATGAGCTGTAGCGGTTAGCGTCAACTGCTGGAGAATACCTTCGGTCTTGACACATTGTTATTACCCTTATGGGGGATTTAGGAAGGGGGTTCACCTTTTGGCAGCAGGAGGCTCCTTGCTTGCAACTTCCGGGTAACAAAGGCGTATTGACTGCTCTGTCATCGTCCATCGAGTCACTGGTATCCTTCCCCAGGACCGCCAAACAGGAGCGCGCACAGAGCGAAAATCCCTATGGACAAGAGAGAATTTTTGAAAACATCCGGCGTTTTCCTTGCCGGCACAATTTTGTCGCCCTTGGGCTCGGGTGAGCAGCCAACAGCGCCGCGCACAAACTGGTCAGGGAATTACACCTACGGCGCTCGCCAACTGCATGAGCCTCAGACCCTTGAAGAAGTGCAGCAGGTGGTCAAGCGGGCAAAGAAACTACGGGCGTTGGGGGCGCGCCACTCTTTCAATGGGATCGCCGACAGCACCGAAAACCAGATCTCGCTGGCCCACCTCAACCAGATGAATCTGAACCGGGAGGCAGGCACGGTGACCGTCGGAGGAGGCGTAACCTACAGCGAGCTGGCTCCTTATCTTGATGGCCAGGGTTACGCCCTCCCTAATCTGGCCTCTTTACCCCATATTTCCGTCCCCGGCGCGATCGCCACGGCCACCCACGGCTCGGGCAATAAGAATGGCAATCTGGCCACGCCTGTGTCTGGCCTGGAGCTAGTCACGGCCGGGGGTGAGTTGCTGACTCTGTCCCGGGAGCGCGATGGGGAGCGGTTCCACGGGGCAGTGGTGAACCTGGGCGCGATCGGCATTGTCACCAAGGTCACGCTCGACGTGCAGCCGACCTATAAGGTCGCGCAAGTGGTCTATCAAAACCTGTCTATGGATCAATTAGAGGGCCACCTGGACGAAATCTTTGCCAGTGCCTACAGCGTCAGCCTGTTTACTGACTGGCAGAATCACCGCATTAGCCAGGTGTGGGTGAAACGCCGCGTTTCCGCGGAGAGCGCACCGCACTTCGAGCCCGAGTTGTTTGGCGCCACGCTGGCCGCGCAAAAGCTGCATCCGCTCGCCGGGCACTCCGCCGAAAGTTGTACCGAACAATTGGGTATCCCTGGCCCCTGGTATGATCGGCTGCCCCACTTCCGCATAGGCGCCACCCCCAGCAGCGGGGCGGAATTGCAATCCGAGTACCTCATTCCCCGGGAAAAGGGTTACCAGGCCATACTGGCCATTGAGCAACTTCGAGAGCACGTGACTCCTCATCTGTTTATCTCGGAATTGAGGACCATTGACGCAGATGATTTGTGGATGAGCACTGCCTATCGACGGCCGTCGATGGCCATTCACTTCACCTGGAAGCCGGAGTGGCCGGCGGTGAAGAACGTGCTGCCCCTGATTGAAGAGAAGTTAGCGCCCTTCGGTGCTCGTCCCCATTGGGGCAAGTTGTTTGCCATGAACGCTTCGCGGATCAAGCCCCTTTATCCGGAAATGGCCAGATATCAAGAACTTCTGGCCCACTACGACGCCAAGGGCAAGTTCCGCAATCGCTTCATCGAAAGCAATATTTACGGAGCTTGATCGGCTTCCGCCGCCGCGGGGTCAACGCTCGGATGGGTGGCCCAGGTCCCGCGAGGAAAAGTCGCAAACCGCTTGAGCAGCGGCCACCAGGGCTAAAGCCCTCAATTATTTATGGAGCTTTCTCGCGGGTTTGAAAACCCGCTTCCCCGGACTGAAGTCCGGGGCTGGCACGAATTGGCAGCGAATCAAGCTGTAGCCCGCACCAAAGTATGGCGGGTGAGGGGATTGGCAGCGCTGAGATCCGCAGGGCTCTCAGTCCGAGAACAATTCGAGCAGTTCCGACCCGACTAAAGTCGTGCCCTGATACAAAACCAAACCGAAGGTGCCAGCCCCGGACTTCAGTCCGGGGGAGCGGGTTTTCAAACCCGCGAGAAAGCTCCGTAAATAATTGAGGGCTTTAGCCCTGGTGGCCGTTGCTCAAGCGGTTTGCGACTTTTCCGCAGCCTGCAAAGGCCTGGGATCCTTCACGAATTGCGGGATGGCTTAAAACCGCACCCTTCGACCCGGGTCTCAAAAGCGAGACCTGGGCCACCCCTCTGGGTCGAGGGTCTGCGGACCACAGACTCGTTTGATCCTGAGGAGATCGGTCTACCGGATGTCTTCTTCCGGTTCGCGCAAGACTTCTTCCTCGATCTCCATGTCTCGATACTCGTGTGAGTCGAATACCTGGCCACAATCCAGACATTCGACATATTCGACGTCCTCTTCACGCGCTACGACGCGCACTTTGGGGTGTTTGCAGGCGGTGTCCATCTGGAGGTCTGATTGTGAGTGTGCTTCTCGGCAAGATTGTACCCGCCGGATTCAGCCTGTCAAATGAGTTTCTGCGTTTCCGTCACCGACGGGTGTTTTTTCATTAAAAAGGACGGGTTCTCACGTTAACTCGAGAGCTCGGTAACGGTACGCACCTGCTCCGATTTGAGGCCGGCATCGTCGAGTTTGCCGAAAATCATTTTTCCCGATGCCGTCTGCAAGACACTGGTCACCGTGATTTCCACGGCCCGCCCAATCATGCGCCGCGCATGGTCGACCACCACCATGGTCCCATCATCCAGGTAACCGACACCCTGGTTGTATTCCTTGCCCTCTTTCAGCACCACTATGTTCATCTTTTCCCCAGGCAACACCAGCGGCTTCAACGAATTAGCCAGGTCGTTCAGGTTCAGCACGCGCACCTGGTGCAATTGAGCCACTTTGCTCAGATTGAAATCATTGGTCACGATGGGAGCGGCCCGTTTCTTCGCCAGTTCGATCAGTTTCAGATCAACTTCGCGCAGCTGGGGAAAATCGTCTTCAATGATCTGGACGGAGAGCAAGGGGTTAGCCTGCATCTTCTGCAAAATATCCAGCCCTCTGCGTCCGCGCTGGCGGCGGGAATTGTCAGAGGAATCAGCCACCGTCTGCAGCTCGCGCAACACAAACTCGGGCACCAGCAGCGTTCCCTCCAGGAACCCGGTGTCCACCACGTCCGCTATGCGGCCATCGATGATGGCGCTGGTGTCGAGGATTTTGAGGCTGCGCTTACCGCCCGCCCCTCGTTCGCCGGCAAAAAGTTCGGCCAAGCCCCCGGTAAAGTTCAGCAAGTCACCCTTGCTCGCCCCCACCATCAGCCCGATATATGACATCAGCATGAGCACAAATAGCTGCAGTAAAGCCCGGGTTCCCCCCGCAGGCAGGCTTCCACCCAGCACCATACCGAACAGGGCCGCCCCTGCGATCCCCAACAGGCTGCCCAGCACCGCGCCCAGAAGGCGCTTGATGCTCAGGGCTCGGACGCGCAACTCAAAGACGATCACCGCGGCGGCAGCCATCGCGCCCAGGATCGCCGAGGTCCAGGGCTGTAACCCGAAAGGGCGAAGAAAGAAACACGCGGCGGTAAGAACGACAACAAAGAGAACGCGGATGACAGCGAGATCCATGGTGCTCCAAGCGACCACCGGAGTATACCGACGGCACAGGCTTTGGGGCAAAAAGAAATCCCGGAGCCGCCTCAAAAGCGGCTTCGGGATAGAACGATCTCAGAAGTCCTGGGGGCCGGTAATCCTTAGTATTTGGGTACCCTGGGATCGATTTGCTCGCTCCAGGCCTGGATTCCGCCGGCTAGGTTCTTTACTTTGAAGCCGGCCTGCTGCAGGAACTCAGCTGCTTTCTGGCTGCGGCCGCCCATCTTGCAATGGGCGACAATTTCTCGCTCGCGATCCAACTCCCCTACCCGTTTCTGCAGATCACCCAGGGGAATAAGATACCCACCGATCTGGGCAATCTTGAACTCATGCGGTTCGCGGACATCGAGCAGGAAATAATTCCTGCCCGCGTCCTGCTGCTGCTTGAACGCAGTAACGTCGAGCTGCTCGATACCGTTGATCTGTACCGCATCCTTCGCCGGCGGTGGCTGAATGCCACAGAACTGCTCATAATCGATGAGCTGGGTGACCGTCGGATGGGTTCCGCATACCGGGCAATCCGGGTTCTTGCGCAATTTCAGCTCCCGGAAGCGCATGCCAAGTGAATCCACCAGCAGCAGGCGCCCGATCAGCGGGTCGCCCACACCCAGGATCAACTTAATGACCTCAGTCGCCTGGATAATACCGACCAACCCGGGGAGGATGCCAAGCACCCCGCCTTCGGCGCAGGAAGGAACCAGCCCCGGTGGCGGCGGTTCGGGATACAGGCAACGGTAGCAAGGTCCCTGCTCGGTGGCGAAGACGCTAGCCTGTCCTTCGAAGCGGAAAATCGAACCGTAAACGTTGGGCTTTCCGCTCAACACGCAAGCGTCATTGACCAGGTAGCGGGTGGGAAAGTTGTCGGTGCCATCGGCTACGATATCGAAATCCTTGAATATCTCCATAGCATTGGAGCTCAACAACATGGTGTTGTATTTCACGATATTCATGTGCGGATTCAGGCCTTTGAGCTTCTCTTCTGCCGAGTCCAGCTTCAGCCGGCCTATGTCTTTGGTGCTGTGAATGATTTGCCGCTGCAGGTTGCTCGAGTCGACGACGTCGAAATCGACCAGCCCCAGCGTACCCACTCCTGCCGCAGCCAGGTAGAAGGCCAGGGGCGAACCCAAACCGCCGGTGCCCACACAAAGGACCCTGGCTGCTTTGAGCTTCTGCTGCCCTTCCATGCCCACTTCGGGCAGGATCAGGTGGCGGGAATAGCGCGCGATTTCGTCATTGTTGAGCGACGGCAGTGCCACCGCGGGAACTTCGGTCAGGGTCGCCATGTCTACGCCTCCGGCAATCGATGGAATGATGGACAAGCTGTCGCTGTCCTTGACTGCCGTATTCTCTTTCTCGCCCAGATAGCGGATGTCTTCGTCGTTCAGGTAGACGTTCACGAAAGCGCGGAGCTTGCCATCCTCTGAGTACAGATGCTTCTTCAGGTCCGGATGGCTAAGGGTAAGTTCATCCAGCGCCTGGCCAACGGTCGCGGCCTCTACCGTTACGGTGGGCTGCTTAGCCGTGAACTGACGCAAGGGGGTCGGGATGTGAATCTTCATTCGTCCAACTCTTTCTCTTTTTCTGATGTGATTGCGCGTCGGGGACTACGGGGCCGGCGGTCAACAGCGTTGCCACAACGCTATTTCTTCGTTCTCGAGCCGCTTGTCGTCTTCGCCCGTTCCGGCAAGAAAAAACGAGTTGGTCTGCCCGGCTTTGCCCTTTTCGACGCTGGTGATCACGTAGGAGCAACCCAGCCAATGCGCTTCGTTGAGATCGGTCGACGACCAGTGCGCAGGATGGTCGGGATGGGAATGGTAGAAACCGACTATGTCCAGGCTGCGTTCCCGCGCCTGCCGCTGGATTTTGACCAGCTCCTGGGGCGCAATGTGGTACCGATTATGGGCGGAATCGGTCCTGGTGTTGCCGGCGCGCACAGCGATTTCGACCTCGTTGATCCCCTCCAGAGCTTTCCCCAGCAGCACTCCGCAACACTCATGGGGATAGGTCTGTTCGCCGTGGTCGCGCAACTGGTGGTAAACCGGCTCGCAAATCTTCAGCACTGAACTGGCCATTATTGTTCCCAAAATCGCTCACTCAGATACTTGTCAGCCGAATCACACAAAATGGTTACGATGACCGCGTCTCTGCCGGCGGCGGCTTCTTCTTCGCCGATGCGCAAACTTGCTGCCACTGCCGCAGCCGCAGAAATGCCCAGCAACAGACCCTCTGACCGGCCCAAAACCTTGGCCATCTCGTAAGCTCCTTCGGTCGACTGCTCCACCTGGCGGTCTGCCACGCCGGCATCATAAATAGGAGGCACAATGGCGGTGGCCATATACTTCAAGCCTTCCAGCCCATGGAACGGTGAATCGGGCTGCATGGCAATGCACTCGATCTTTGGATTCAGCTCCTTCAGACGGCGGGTGGTACCCATGAACGTTCCGCTGGTGCCCAGCCCGGCCAGAAAGTGAGTGATCCTTCCCTCTGTCTGCTGCCAAATCTCGTTCGCCGTACCTTTATAGTGCGCCTTCCAGTTGGCCTGGTTGCCGTACTGGTCGGCGTAATAATACCTGGCCTTATCCTGAGCCAGTTCGCGCGCTTTCAAGATCGCGCCGTCGGACCCTTCCGCAGGATCTGTCCATACGATGTTCGCCCCGTAGGCGGAAAGAATCCGCTTCCGTTCCGGCGAGACATTCGACGGCATGCACAGCGTCACCGGAAAGCCTTTGGCCGCGCCCAGCATGGCATAGGCGATGCCGGTATTGCCGCTGGTCGCATCCAGCAAGTGCTTTCCTGCGAGCCAGCCCTGGGCCTCCGCTGCGGCCACAATTGCCGACGCCGCTCGATCCTTGACTGAGCCCCCCGGGTTCGCCCATTCCGCCTTACCCAGCAGGGTGATCCCTGGAAGATGGCCGGTCAGACGATCGAGGCGCAGGAGCGGAGTATTCCCAATCCGTTCCAAGATGCTACTGCCCAGGGCGCGGGGCGTCGAGCTCACTTCAGTTTGCACTTCGGTTTGCATATTTCCTGTTCAAAAACGCACATTGCAGCGATTAAGGCCGGTGTGCGAAAGTAGGGTGACGCTCTTCCAGTGTAGAGCTGGTCAAAAACCAGGGCAATCCGTAGTCAGTCGCAAGCCATGCGAACAAAAGTGCACTTCCTGAACTTCGAGCAAGTACTAGCCACTTTGCGCTCCCTAGCATTTGATGTAGAGCCGGTGCCTGGGGTCGCAAACCAACTCCTGGTGCGCAAATATGGCGCCGGCGCGATCCTGGCCCAGGCCTCGGGGCCTTCCCCTGCCGACAAGAAGACCCCGCACACTGCGGTGACCTGGAAGGAACGTCCGGGATACCTGGTAGGCGGGGAAGTAGCCACACTGCTCGATCGCGGATACCAGAAGTTCTGGAATATCAAACGGCTGGAAATCCCGGCAACCGCAGAGTCTCTCCAGGCGGTACATCGCTTTGCCGAGGAGCTGCGAGAGGTGATCGGCGAACCCAGTCTGTACAACGAATCCCTGGGAACGACCAGCGACAGTTACCTATATGATCGTGTCAAAGGGCGGGATTTGCCGGTTGCTAAGCGGCCCGTTCCGGCTTGGGAACTGCCTCCTAAGGTGTAGCCCCTGGGAGTGCAGATTTCTCTGTCCGCTTCGACCTCAATGGACAAACGGTAGACTCCGGAACTAAAGGCTTTCGAGGGCTTCGCCCATCGTTTTCGGCCCACGTATCCCGGATTTCCTGTCGGGATCGGGGGCGTTGAGCAACTTCATGCGGCTTTCTTTGAGAGAAAGCCGCATGCGTGGTCGCGGCTCGTGCTGCGTAGT
>Ga0302326_10012621_pt1 | contig 17972 bp, 13 predicted proteins | sample Palsa_T0_3_FD_202264 | JGI IMG/M metagenome (GOLD analysis project Ga0302326, IMG submission 202264) | Peat permafrost microbial communities from Stordalen Mire near Abisko, Sweden - Palsa_T0_3 | ecosystem: Environmental > Terrestrial > Soil > Palsa > Peat permafrost | place: Sweden: Abisko... | reverse complement strand
AGTGGGGAAACAGTTTTGCTATTCGCCTGCCTGCGGGGATGATTCAGGAAGCAAATCTGAAGGAGGGCGACGATCTGAAAGTGCGGGTGGTGGGTGATCTCGAGTTGGAGATTTCAAGAGATGCTGCGAGGCAGGAGGCGCTGGAAGTTATCCGTCGACTTCGTCGTCCTCTTCCCCCCGGTTACAAATTCGACCGCGAGGAGGCCAATGAACGAGGGTTTCGTCGGGAACCCGACGGAATGGAGTCATGAACTCCAACGTCTTCTTCGATTCCAACGTTCTCGTTTACTTCTTGGCCGATGCGGGTTATCGCACCGAGGTAGCGGAAAAACTGGTGGTGCAAGGCGGGGTAATCAGCGTCCAGGTGCTGAGCGAGATGGTTTCCGTTGCCCGCAGGAAGCTTAAAATGACCTGGGCCGACGTTCGATCTGCCCGGGATAAGGCGCTGGTTTTTTGCCCGGAACCGGTTCCTCTTACCGTTGACATCCATCGTTCGGCGATTGAAATTGGCTCGATATACGGATACACGATCTATGACTCGCTGATTTTGGCGGCTGCTTTGCAGGCGGGATGTGCGACCGTCTATAGCGAGGATATGCAACATGGGCAGGTTGTGGAGGGATTGCGGATTGAGAATCCGTTTCTTGGGGCGGCGAAGCCCTGATTCTGATCAGGATCGAAGATCCTCGGAATCCCAGGCAACAGAAGCACGACCTGCGGCACCCAGCCGATTCGACCACTCGGTAATTTAGTAGTTTGAGGCCGTGATTGAGGCGGTCGTTGAAACGACGACAGCATCGCCGTTTAGAAGATACGGCTTGTATTCATATTTCCGGATTGCACTGAGGACTGGCTGCTGAAGAAGCTGTGGTCCTGAGATGACCCTTGGGCAAAGCACTTCTCCATGTTTCCCCAATTCAAACTGTATTACGACTGTTCCGGAGACCCGACCCTCCATCGGTAGGTGATTCCAAACGGGGTCGACCTTATGGATAAGTAATTTCTCGGTAACCCCCGCGGAAATACTTATATACATAGCCTCTTGCCGAATCTTCTTGCAAACGGAGTCAGCGGAACTTGGCGCGGCCTGGGCTGGCAGCACCCGTGATGCAAGCGTCCCAAAAAATAAAAAGGCAGCAATTGCTTTCATGGGAAGCGAGTTTACACGCCTTAGCAAAGAAGTGAAAGACCTACCGCGCTCCGACCAGCTCTTCTGACTTTGCGTTTTGGCCGTAGTGGCTCTCAACGTACTTGTCGAGGATTTGTTTGAACTCGGCTACGATCGTGTCACCCTTCAGTGTGATGGAGAGTTTGCCGTCGATGTAGACGGGGGCTTTGGGCTCTTCAAACGTTCCCGGCAGACTGATGCCCAAATTGGCGTGCTTGCTCTCGCCGGGGCCGTTCACTACACAACCCATGACGGCCAGCTTCAGCTCCTCTACGCCGGGATATTTCTTGCGCCACTCAGGCATTGATGTCCGAAGATAACTTTGGATCTGCTCGGCCAGTTCCTGGAAATAGGTGCTGGTGGTGCGTCCGCAGCCGGGGCAGCTTGTCACTTGCGGCATGAAGCTGCGAATGGACAGCGATTGCAGAATCTGCTGCGCGGCCTGCACTTCTTCAGTGCGGTCGCCGTTGGGCTTGGGCGTGAGCGAGACGCGAATGGTGTCGCCAATTCCAGACAAGAGCAGCGGCGCCAGGCCGGCTGTGGAAGCGATGAGGCCCTTGGCGCCCATGCCAGCTTCGGTGAGGCCGAGGTGCAGCGCGTAGCTGCATCGCGACGCCAATGACGTGTAGACGTCGATGAGGTCGCGCACGCCGCTGACTTTGGCCGAGAGAATGATCTGGTCGGCGCGGAGTCCGAAGTGCTCGGCGGCTTTCGCGGATTCGAGCGCGCTGACCACCATGGCTTCCATCATGACCTCGCGCGCGGGAAGCGGGTCGGCGAGCTTCGAATTGGCATCCATCATGCGCGTGAGCAGTGCCTGGTCAAGCGAGCCCCAGTTGACGCCGATGCGGACCGGCTTCTGGTTTTCGACGGCGACCTCGACCATGACCTGGAAGTTGTCATTGTCCTTCTTGCCGATGGAGGCGTTGCCGGGGTTGATACGGTATTTGGCCAATGCGCGGGCGGTGGCGGGAAACTTCTTCAGCAGCAGATGGCCGTTGTAATGGAAGTCGCCGACGATGGGGACGCGGATGCCGCGCTTGTCGAGGCCTTCGACGATGTGGGGCACGGCAGCGGCGGCATCTTCGTTGTTGACGGTGACGCGGACGATCTCGGAGCCGGCCATCGCCAGGGCCGCGACCTGCTCAATAGTGCCGGGGATATCGGCCGTGTCGGTGTTGGTCATGGACTGGACGACGACCGGGACCTCCCAGCCGACGCGGACGTTGCCGATTTTGACCGTGGGCGTTTTTCTGCGCTGAATCTCAGCCATGGTTCTAGTTTACCCGGAACCCGAAGCGATGGAAACTGCGATATAGATGCCGGTTGAGGTGGCGAAGCCGGAGGGTTTCCCACTCATTCCGCAAAAAGACGCGAAATGGATGGGGCACCCAACCTGTATTGGCCTGTCGGATTGTTGCAAGCTCTTAACGGTAAATGCGTTACTCTGAGGCAAAGATAAATGGAACGGGAGACTTGGAGGCCGGGTGATGGTTGAGAGAGCGGTTGGTGCCGTGGCGGATTTAGGCACTCGTGCCCGGGAGCAGGGGGATGGCCCTTCGCTGCTGCTACGCGGAGTGCGCAAGGCCTTCGCGGACGTGCAGGCAGTGGATGGGCTGGACCTGGAAGTGCCGCGGGGCGAGTGTTTTGGGCTGCTGGGGCCAAATGGGGCAGGGAAGACGACGACCATCGAGATGTGCGAGGGGCTGACCACGCCGGATCAAGGAACGGTGGAAGTGCTAGGACTGAACTGGCACAACGGCGCCGATTCTCTGCGGCAGCGGATTGGGATTCAACTGCAGGAAACGCAGTTTCCTGACAAGCTGACGGTGGAAGAGACGCTGAGGATGTTCAGGAGCTTTTTCAAACGCGGGATTTCAGTCGACGAATCGATCCGCACGGCGCAACTGGAGGAGAAGCGCAAGTCGCGCGTGGGCGGCCTATCAGGTGGGCAGAAGCAGCGGCTGGCCATGGCCTGCGCGCTGGTGGGCGATCCGGAGTTGCTGTTTCTGGATGAGCCGACGACGGGGCTCGATCCTCAGGCGCGGCGGCACTTGTGGGACCTGGTGGATGGGCTCAAGCAGGCGGGGCGAACGATTATTTTGACGACGCACTACATGGATGAGGCGGAGCGGCTGTGCGATCGCGTGGCGATTATGGACCACGGCAAGGTGATTGCGCTGGGGACGCCGCAGCAATTGATCGGCACGATTGGCGGTGAGGACATTGTGGAGTTTGCGGTGAGCGGAATTGAAGCAACGGGACACGGCTCTGTGGATGTAGCGCCGCTGCTGGCGATTCACGGTGTGCAGTCGCACCGTGTGGATGCGGGGCTGCACCAGCTTTCAGTGAGCGAGTTGCACCTTGCTGTGCCGAGGATTTTTGCGGCGCTCAACCAGCAGGGGCTGCATTTGAGCGAGTTTCGCACGCACTCGGCTACCTTGGAGGATGTGTTTGTTCGGCTGACGGGAAGGAATCTGCGCGATGAGTAAGCTCGAATTCAGCAGCCTGTATCAATTGACGATGGTGCGGTTCCGGCTGTTCCTGCGCGAACCGGAGGCAATTTTCTGGATCTTCTTTTTTCCCATTCTGCTTGCCGTGGGGCTGGGGATTGCGTTTCGCAACCGGCCCGCGGATGTGCTGCAAGTGGGCGCGACAACGGCTCAATTGACTCAGGCGCTGGCAGCGGATAAGGGCCTGACGGCGGAGATTCTGACCGAAGCCGATGGCACCCATGCGCTGGCGACAGGGCGAATCTTACTGATGGCAATTCAGCGCCCGGACGGGGTGGCGTACAAATACGACGATACCAATCCCGATGCGCGAACGGCGCGGCTGCTGGCGGACAGGGCGATTCAAACGGCCGCTGGGCGGCGCGATGCGGTGCAGGCGGGGAATGAACTTGTGCACGAGACGGGGGCGCGTTACATCGACTTTGTGGTGCCGGGACTGCTGGGAATGAACCTGATGGGATCAGCCATGTGGGGGCTGGGATTTGCGATTGTCGAGGCGCGGCAGAAGAAGCTGCTCAAGCGGCTGGTGGCCTCGCCCATGCCGAAGTGGCAATACCTGGCGTCGTATCTGCTCTCGCGGTTGACCATGTTGATCATCGAGGTCACATTCTTTCTGGGCTTTGCGCGCGTGGCGTTCGGCGTGCCGTTTCGCGGATCGCTGTGGCAACTGTGTCTTCTGTGCCTTCTCACTTCGCTGGCGTTTTCCGCGCTGGGCCTGCTGGTCTCATCGCGCGCCAAGACCATGGAAGCGGTATCAGGCCTGATGAACCTGGTGATGCTGCCCATGTGGATCTTGTCGGGAATATTTTTCTCGGCTTCGCGATTTCCCGCAGTGATTCAGCCGTTAGTGCGGGCACTGCCGCTCACCGCTGCCATTGAAGCCATGCGGGGCAATATGCTGCAAGGGATCAGCCTTGCGCACATGACTGCGCAGCTGGGAATACTCGTCGCATGGTTCGTGGTGCCGTTTGCTGTTTCGCTGCGCATCTTCCGGTGGAGATAATTGACTCCCGAATGGCATAACTCGTTCGTACCGCGAGTTATTCGATGAGATAGGCGATGTTATCGAAGCGCAAGCCTTCTCCATTTTTCAGATCGAAGGTCACGCTGGTGCTGGGATCACCCCAGCCGGTCCGGATGCGACGCAGTTCTCCCGGCTTGATGGTGAATGAAGCTTCACGAAATTCCGGAGAATGAACTGTGAGCGTGGCTTCAGATGCGCCGCCGTTGTAAACATCCAGGCCCACGAAGATGCGGGGCGAGTTAAAGCGGAATTGCGCCGAGGCGGCCTTTGGATCGGAGAGCGCCAGGTTGAAAGTGCCGAAGGCGCCTTCAGGAACGTTGATGCGCCATTGCTCCGAGCCCCAGTCGATCACGCCGGAGGGATATTGCCCGTTGAGGTGCGTTCCCGCGGGAAGATGAGGATCGTCGAAGGTGATGTAATGCGGCGGGGCATTGCCTCCGCTTCCATTGATGCTGATGTCGCGCGCGCCTTCGTGTCGGACGCGGAGAACGCGCGTCTTTTCGTCGAAGGTGTATCCGGGCTGATCGAGATCCGTGCGGCGCGTGAGCGAAAGGCCATTGGCCGTGATGAATTCGGGAGCGAAGTCAAGCCGAAGAACGTCAATTGATTCCGGATCGAATGTGGAGTAGGTGACGGAGCCCTTGCCATAACTCACCTTTGTAACTATCGAGCTTGATCCGAGTAAGTGCGACTCATCTGCGGGAGCCCACTCAGGGACGGCCCAGAATGCGTCCATCAATCTTCGCGGACCATCGGCAAACTGATCGGTAAACCACCATTGCGCGGCAAACGGAGCGTGCGCTCCATAAGAGAGCCCCTGAAAGTAAGTCACCCAGTTGTACGATCGAAAAGCCATGTCACGATAAGCTACGTCTCCGGTCTTGGCGTAGTAGAGCGCTTCGACAGCGGCTAGCCGCGAGGTATGGCTGTCGCAGCATTGGTTGGGCAAGTTACAACAGAATTCGATTCCGTTGCCTTGCTCGGTGGTGACTGTGGCTCCATGCACAATGTACTTGGGCCATTTGGGAGTGGTCTTGACCCACTCGATGAGCTTCCTTGCATGTTCGCGCCATTCTGGATCTTTGTCGGGATGGAGCAGGACGTAGCGGGCAAACTCCAAAGGAATGACCTGGTTCATGTTGCCCATGCTGGGAGGCGTGTCTTCAAAATAGCCGACCCACACATTGTTGGCCAGCGGATATTTCTTGAACCACTCCCACGCACCGGCACGGACTTGAGCGTACCCGTCGACATTGCCCTGCTTGAGACGGATGAGCTCGTCGAAGAGCATGATGGGTTCGATGACGTTTGCGGAGTAGGGGCCCATCGCCGGATTGGATTCGAGCTTTCCATCGCGCGCGAAGCAACGCACCGGCCACGGAGAGTGGGTTTCGTCGCCGGCCTTGTAATTCTTCATGAGTGCTTCGGCGCAACGAATGGCGGCGCGCAAATATTTTGCGTTGCCGGTCATTTCATAGAGGCGGAGATAGGCGTACCCATCTTCGCCGACTACATGAGGCTCGATGTAATCTTCGCCGAGCTGGCTCCAACCCGTGTAGCGTTTGGAGCCTGGATTGGCGGATGCGTATGGCACCTGGGGCCACGCGTAGCCTTCGGGCGTCAAGCCATTTTCCAGCTCGTAGTCGACAAAGTCCTGGAGAAATGTGAGCGTGCGCGGGTCGCCGGTGTAGGCGTAGAGGTGCTCCATGAAGCCTTCCATCATGGCGCGCAGGTAGCCGGTAGAGTTGGCCCAGTGCGGATCGGGGAACAACTCGAATGTGGTGCGGTCGAAGTCGAAACAGCAGTAGTAGTAAGGCAAGCGTTGGCGATTGTATTGGTCCCAGAGGATGGTCCACTGGGTGAGAAAGTGCGACGAATAGGAGTAGCCGATGTTGTCTGGCATGGGCCACGGCAGTAGTTTGCCTTGCGCGTCGAGTTGCACTGGACGGCCGGCAATGGTGGGCTCGTCGACCGTGGATACGACTGGGAATGGCTTTTGCTGAGCGGCGGCGAATGCGGTCAGAAGCAACACGAGGGAAACAATCCGCACAAACTTGATAGTCGATTTCATACGCCTCGAATCATACTGTGACTCGCGGCTATTGTAACGGTGCGAATGAATGTTTCACAAAAGGGGAGAAAATTCAGCCATGAATGTCTGTTTGTCTAGAGCACAGGAAACCCCGGCGTTACCGCGTGCAGGGCTTGTCGAAGCCCGGCGACATTCTGGTCGAAGTTGTACTGCTGGATGATGCGCAGGCTTTCGGCGCCCATGGCTTGCGCGGCCTGAAACCTGGAGAGAGTCACGCGCAAGGCCTGTGCAAGAGCATGCACATCTCCGGCCTCGATTACCAGTCCATTTACGCCGTCATGAACAAGGTTTTTCTGGCATCCCACCCGGTCAGAAACGATGATGGGACGCCCGGCGTTCATAGCTTCGTTGACGGCCAGTCCCCATGGTTCATCAACAGATGGAAGCACAAACACATTGCACAGATCGTAAAAGGGGGGGAGCTCGGTTTGATTGCGGAAACCGACGAATCGGATATCGCCCTGATGGGTTTCTTTTGCAAGGCGTTCAAGCCTGGCGCGTTCTTCGCCGCTGCCGACGATCAGCAAATAAGGGTCGGGGTCAAGAGCCCTCGATCTTGTCAATTGCAGGAAAGCTTCCACTAGATCGTGGCATTTCTTGCGGGCAATCAGCTTGGCGGCGAATAGAATGACCGGCCGGCCGGGCTTGAGCGAGAGTGAGGCGCGGAACTGCTCCCGCGTTTTCGATGCTTCGGCGCACCGGCGCTGGAAGTATTGGTTATCGACGGCGTAGTAACACGGGAAAAGCGGGAATTCTTTGCCGAAGTTACTCCGCCAGTAAGCGCTGTTTTCATCGCCGATGGTCAAAACCGCAGAAACTCTCTGCTTCAGCCATTTGAAGAAGCGTTTCTTGATTGCAAGCTTCATTTTGGAGCGCGGACGATCGCTTAGTGTTGATTCCGCACGCAGCAGCACGGGCAGCTGCATCGAGTTAGCGGCGCGGATGGCCTGCAAGTTAGTCAGGTAGTTATACCCGTGTACCCAAATCGCATCGAATTGTCCCTCAATCAGCTTCTGCTTGACCCCACGATTGAGAGGTCCCAACGAACCAACAGTGTCGTGATTGCTAGGCCTGTGCAGCAGAGGAAGAAACTCGTGGTTATAGCCCTCGAGCAGGGGAGTATCCCACTGCACTCGGACGCCAAAGCCCTCGTCGACATAGCCATGGACGGAAATATCGGAGCCGAAAAACACTTTGAAATCGATGTCGGGCTCTTGCGCGATTCTTCTCAGCAGTGGCGCCTGGTATTGGATGGGATGAGTTACAAAGTAGGCGAGGCGGAGCTTGCGATGTTCCGAGTAGACGACTGGGTTGGCGGATTGTGCGGGCATCACAATCGCTCTCCTGAATCAACGCGGCGTAAGGGGTCAATCGTAAGGAGTATAGCAGGATGCAATGCGCGCGGAGCCGGATTGGACGCGCGATCTGCACTATAGTCACGTCTTCCCGGCCGGGGAGGTAGTTGAAGGGCGTGGTTTGTTCTTAGTGTCACATGGAGACTGGAGATAACTTACAGATGGAGAAACTTGTCTGCACCGTAGACGAGTCCCAGAGTTACCATGGCAATGAAAACTTCGCCGATGGCACCTACGGCGAAGGGTCTCCAGCCTTGCTTGCCGAGTTCACGAAGATTAGTGCGTAGACCGACTCCGGCGAAGGTTAGCAGGAATGCCCAGCGCGAAAGATTGGCGAGGCTTGTCAGTTGCGTCTTCGTGAAAAAGCTGAGAGTTGCGAGCAATGAGATGAGCAAAAACCCAAGGACGAACTTGGGGAACTTTCGCCACAGAAATTCAGCCTTGTTGCCGACGGCCTGCGCCTGACCGCGCGACGCCCAATAGATGGCATAAGCAAGTACGACGAAGCCGATGAGGGCGTTGCGGGTGGTCTTGGCGAGAACGGCAACTTTGCCGGCGGCGTCGGAATAGAGAGCGCCAGCGGCGGTGGCTTCGGCGGTGTTGTCGACGGCCAGGCCGGCCCAGAGGCCGTAAGCCTTGTCGCTGAGGTGCAGCGAATGGCCGATCAGCGGAAAAGTGAACAGCGAAATTGCGCCAAGCGCAAGAATGGCGGCGATTGCATACGATGCGTCTTTGTCGTCGGCGTCAATGGAGGGCTTGGCGGCGATGATGGCGGAGACGCCGCAGATGGCCGAGCCGATGGCAAGTAGCGATGTCAGCTTGGGCTTGAGTTTGAATGCGCGGCCGAGCACATGCATGAATGTCAGCGAGAGAGATAGCGCGACGGCGACGAGCAAGAGCGAGATTCCGCCGAGATGGAGAACGTCTCCCAGAAGGAAGCGCGAACCGAGCAGCACGATGCCCGCCTTGAGCCAGAATTCGTAGGTTGCCACACCGGGCACGAAGATGCGCGGCACGCCAGTCGTGTTTGCGATGATGAGGCCGATAATGATGGCCCACAGGACGTACTCAATGTTGGGGAAGGTGATGTGATGGGATTTGGTGTAGGTGGCGATGGATTGTTCAATGAGTTTGCCGGCGTACCCAACGGCTGCGAGGAGAAGCAGGCCGGGGATGAGAGCGACAAACTGGCGGCCGAGATTGGCCGGTGTGGGGGCAGAGACTGCGGTTGTGGCCATGGCGTTCTCCTTGCGTAAATAAGTCACCACTTCACAAGTGGAATCAGGTTGAAGCGCACCAGTAGGGTGAGCAGGAGCGCGAGAGTTACGGCACAAACGTCGAGCGAGATGCCGCGCCTGGGCGCGGCGGAGTTGGAATCCGGCATAGCGAGTCTCCGAAAGATTGAATTGCGGTTCAGGCCGTGACTTGTGCGCCTGCTGCGACGGTTTGATCCATGGCAGCAATGTTGCGGATGGTCCAGCCCGCGATGAGCAGACTGGGCGCCGGGAGGGGCGCGAGATCGCCGAGGGAGGCGAGTGTCGTACATCGGACTTGTTGGCCCGGCTGACCGGCGTGGGAAATGACTGCGCAAGGGAAGTCTGGCGGCAATCCCTGATCGAGCCACTCCGCGGCGAGCAGTCGAAGATCGCGTCCGGGCATGTAGACCACGCGCGTGGTGTCTTCGATCTCCGGGAGCGGCGACTGATTGTGAGACTGCGCGTGGTGGCCGGTGGAGAAACTTACATTCGACGCGCCGTTGCGGTCGGTGAGAGAGCAGCCGATGGCGGCGGCGGCGGCAAAAGCGGCAGTAATGCCGGGGACGATCTGAAAGGGCACGCCAGCCTGTGTGAGCGCGGCAATCTCTTCGGCTGCGCGGCCAAAGATAAGCGGGTCTCCGCTCTTGAGGCGGACGACGCTGCGATGGGCGCGGGCGCGCAGGATCATGAGCGCATTGATCTCGTCCTGCGTAATGGTCTTGCTGCCGCAGCGTTTGCCGACATTGAGTATTTCGGCGTTGGGCGAAGCGAGTTGAAGAATCGTTCGCGGGACGAGGTCGTCGTGGAGGACGGTTTCAGCGGTCTGGATGAGGCGGAGTGCCTTGACCGTGAGCAGATCGGGATCGCCGGGGCCGGCGCCGACGAGAGAGACTGTTCCGCGCGCATCCGCAAGCGGGGCACGGGCCATTTGACGCGATGGGCATGTCGCGGATTCGCAAACGTGGCGCTCGGCTAATTGGTGGAGAAGTAGTCTGCGTGTCTCGCTGCGTGGATGCAAATCGAGAACTTCGCGGCGAAGTGCCCCAAGATTATCTAGCCATGGACCGAGGTCCCGGGGAAGCTGCGCGTCGATTTCGCGGCGCAGTCGTTGCGCTACGGCGGGGCTTTCGCCCGTGGTCGAAATTGCGATTTGCAGATTGCCACGGCTGACCACAGAGCCGAAAAAGAAATCGCAGTTGGGAATGTCATCGACGCTGTTGCAGGGGATGTTTCGTTCCACGCAGCCCTGATAAACAGCGGCGTTGACCTCAGGCGCGTTGGTGGCGGCGATGACGAGGAAGTTGCCGTCCAGGTCTGCGGGTTCGAATCGGCGCTGGATCCATTCGAGGTTGCCGTCCAGCGCCAACTGGCGGACTTCTGGGTGCGCATCAGGGGCGACGACGCGAAGGCTGACGCCGGTGCGCAGCAGGCTGCCGATCTTGTCGAGGGCGACGTTGCCTGCTCCGACAAGAAGGCAGTTGCGGCCGGCGAGTTTGAGGAAGATTGGAAGAAGGCTCATGAATTGGACCTCACTCCGCCACGCCGTGCGGAACAGGTGCGGTGGGCAGATCGCGCTCTACAGCGGGAAGAACCTCACCGGCAAGATGCGCGCGGAGTTCGTCGTCGGTGTGGCGACTGAACCAGGCGCGGAGATTCTCGTTGGGGACGCGGGCTGCGAGATATTGGCGCAATAGTCGCTCTATTGCTTCTGGAACCAGAGGCGCCGGGCAACGATAGCCGACGGGGCGCGCGACAGCCGCGTGCTTTCCCACTGCGCCACCAAGGCAGAAGTAGTACGCGTCGGTGAGCTTGCCCTCGTGCTTGATCTTCTTGCCTTCGATGCCGATGTCGGCAACCCAATGCTGACCGCAACTGTTGGGGCAGCCGGTCACGTTGAGCTTGAGCTGCTGGTCGAATCCGGGCAGGCGCTCTTCCAACTCATCCACAATCCAGCGGGTGAAGCCCTTGGTCTCGGTTATGGCGAGCTTGCAGAACTCGGTGCCGGTGCAGGCGATCGCGCCGCGCCAGAATGCAGAGCCGTCGACCTGGAGACCGATTAGGTTGAGCTCGCGAATCAGCTCAGCGGTTTTGTTGTTCGGTATGTCGATGAAGAGCAGGTTTTGCTGGGTGGTGGTGCGCAGAGATCCGCTGCCGAATCGATCGGCAAGATCGGCTGCGGCCTGCAACTGATCTCCGCTTACGCGGCCGCGGAGGACAGATGCGCCGACGGAGCTCAGGCCGGGCTGGCGCTGCGGAGTGATGCCTGCGTGGTCGCGATAAATGTCGTTGGGAACCTGCTCGGGCACGCCGGGTAAGAGCGTGAAGTCGAGCCGGGACTGGAGTTCGGCAATGAAGCTTTCGGCGGTCCAACCCTCTCTGAGAAAGAGATATTTCAGGCGCGCGCGTTCGCGGCTCTCGCGCAGGCGTTGCTGGTCGCGAAAGATTTCCGTTACTCCGCGAACCGCGGCGACGGCCTGGTGAGGAAGAATGAACGCGTCGAGGCGCACCGCGATGTGCGGCTCGCGCGAGAGGCCGCCGCCGACGCGCAGCGAGTAGCCGACCTGGCCGTTATGCTTCACGGCGGTGAGGCCAATGTCGTTGATCTCAGGAACGCTGCACCACGAGGGGCAGCCGGTAACGGAGATTTTGAATTTGCGCGGCAGGTTGTAGAAGTCCGGATTGCCGGCAAGCATTGCGGCGATCTCACTGGCCAGCGGAGCGGAATTGATGATCTCGTCGCCGGCAACTCCGGCGAGCGGGCAGCCGGTCACATTGCGCACCACATCGCCGCACGCGCCTTTCGGTGAGAGCCCAATCGCGTCGAGCGCATCCACCACTTCGGGGAGCGATTCGATGGTCAGCCAGTGAAGCTGGATGGCCTGGCGGACAGTAATGTCGGCAAGGTTGCGCGCGTGCTGCTTGGTTAGTTGCGCAATGACGCGAAGCTGGCTTGACGTGAGAATGCCGTTGGGGATGGCGATGCGCATCATGAAGTAATCGGAGGCCAGGCCTTCGCCGCCTTTGCCGCCGGTGGCGCCCACGCCGTCGCCCTGCGTATAGATTCCCCACCACTTGAAGTAGAACGCGGCCCACTCCGGCACCACGCTGGAGCGCCCTTCGCGCGCAAAGGCGCGTACTTCGTCGAAGGCCTTCCACGGGTTCTTTTCCCGCTTCAGGCGCTCGGCGCGCTGGGCTTTCGTCTCTTTTGCTGGAACAGCTTCGGCCATGTTTTCCTTTTTGCTCAAGAAAATAGAAAACCCGCGGCAGCATGGCTGCAATCGCGGGCTTTGAAGATACCTTAGACTCGATCAGGCTTTCAGACTCAGGTCACCTCTGCGCGCGAAGCGGCGTCAAGTGGCGACAACAGAGAGGGGCGGTCATCAAACTCATGAACGAATGATAACGGTAGCCGGCCCTAAAAGACAAATGCCGGTCGAGCAACAGGGCGAACGCCGCGTTCGGCCTCACCGGCGGACGTAGAGGCCTATTCACCGCGAAACTTGATCGTCTGCCGCACAAATCGCCCACCACAGTCCTGTGCGGATTTCCCACATCCGTGCTCGGCCTTCTTCGGAACTCATCTCCGAGAGATTCCCCGTTTATCTGCCGCACACCTTTGCGACCCCATTATCATCGTTCAGGTTCAAGAGTCGGAGCGAAGCTAAGTGCCTTTTAATCATCTGGATGACGATGCTGCCGCGCTGTGGGATGCGCAGCGGCGGACGGAAGACGCCGGGGAAAACTATCGGGGCCAGATCGAGGCCATCGATCGATCGCAGATGATGATCGAGTTCAACATGGATGGAACCATCATTCTGGCGAACGAGAACTATCTTCAAGCGTTCGGCTATACCAATGCCGACATTGCCGGCAAGGACCACAGCATCTTCGTCACCGAAGAATATAAGCGAAGCCCTGCATACCAAAAGTTCTGGGAAACCCTGAGGGGCGGCGCCTTCCAGCTGGGCCTGTTCGTGCGCATTGATAAACAGGGTAAAGAGGTCTGGATCGAAGCCAGTTACAACCCGGTTCTTGGACCGGACCGAGTCCCTGTCAAGGTTGTCAAGTTCGCCTCGAACGTGACTGCTCGGATGAAAGTCCACAGTCGTCTAAAGGACGCAGAAGCTCGCCTGCAAGCGATCCTGAGTAGCGTTGTGGATGGAATTATCACCATCGACGAAGCAGGGACGATCACCAGTTTCAATCCAGCGGCGACCAGGATGTTCGGTTATGAGAAGGCCGAGGTCTCCGGCAAAAACATCAAAATGCTGATGCCCGAGCCGAATCGGAGCGCCCACGATGGTCATCTCGCACGTCACCAATCGACCGGCAAATCCAAAGCCATCGGAGTAGGCCGGGAATTGGAGGGACTGTCCAAGACGGGCAAAACTTTCCCCATGGAGTTGACGGTCACCGAGATGTCTCTCGATGGCCAGAAATTCTTCGTCGGCGTGGTGCGGGATGTCAGCGAAAGAAGCCGCCAGGAGAATGCGCTGCGCAGGAGCGAAGACCTCCTGAATCGCACTGGGCGGCTGGCCGGAGTCGGGGGCTGGGAGCTCGATCTGGTCACCAATGAGGTGGCCTGGTCTGACGAAACTCGCCGGCTGCATGGGTTCGAGACCGACTATGTGCCGACGCTTGAGGAGGGCATCAACTTCTACGCTCCGGAGGCCAAGCCGGTCATCCGTACCGCCATCGAGCAGGCCATGGCCAACGGCACGGACTGGGAAGTGGTTGTTCCGGTGATACGAGTAGACGGGCGCAGAATATGGGCGCGGGTGAAGGGAACGGCCCAGTTCGCAAACGGGAAGGCGGTGCGGCTGGTGGGTGTTTTTCAGGATGTAACCGCCCGGGTGGCTGAGGCAGAAGCTCTCGAAAATGCCAATTTGCGCACCGCGCTGGCCGCCGAGAGTTGTGGCATCGGCATTTGGGACTGGGATATATCGAGCGGCAAGTTCGCCTGCGACACACTGGTTTACCAGCTTTTCGGCCTCGATCCGGAATGCGACAGACGGTACGATCTCGAATTCTGGGCGGGGCTTGTGCATCATGAGGATCGCCCGGCGGTGGAAAAGGGGCTCCAGGATTGCGTTGCGGGAATCAGGCCTTATGACATTGAGTACCGCAACGTCTGGGGCGACGGCAGTATTCACCACATCAAGGCCACCGGAAAGGTGACCCGCGACCGCGATGGCAATCCCACCAGGATGGTGGGCACCAGCATGGATATCACCGAACGCAAGCAGGCGGAGGAGGCTCTGCGCGTTGGCAACGCGAATGAGCAGCGGTTGATTATGGGAGTGAAGGATTATGCAATCCTGATGCTCGACCCGAAGGGCCTTGTGACCACCTGGAACGAAGGGGCGGAGAGGATCAAGGGTTATCGGGCAGAGGAGATTGTTGGATTTCACTATTCGAAGTTCTATACGCCGGAGGCCATCGCGGCAGGCAAGCCTGCGCGGGAACTGCAGATAGCCGCCGAGCAGGGGCGTTTCGAAGAAGAGGCCTGGCGCGTGCGCAAGGACGGCTCGCGGTTTTGGGCGGACGTCGTGATTACGGCGCTGTTCGACGCGGATGGGAAGTTGCGCGGCTTCGGCAAGGTGACTCGGGACATCAGCGAGCGCAAGGAGGTAGAAGCCGAGCGCGAGAAAATTGCAGCGGAGTTGGCCCGATACACCAGGGCTCTGGAACGCAGCAACCTGGAACTGGACGCCTTTGCCTATGCCGCTTCGCATGACCTGAAGGCGCCGCTGCGAGTGATCCACAATGCTTCTACGTGGATCGAAGAGGACCTGGCAGGAAAACTGACCGCCGAGATGAGCGAGAACATGAACCTGCTGCGCAGCCGCGTACGGCGCATGGACAGGCTGCTCGACGATTTGCTTGAATATTCCCGCATCGGTCGGGAGACGGACGACCGCCATACGGAAGCCATCTCCGGCACGGTCTTGATGGAAAACATTCAAGGGCTGATTTCGCCTCCCGAAGGTTTCATTGTCGATGCCAGCTCCACTCTGGCCGCCATCGAGGTGTTTCGCATGCCCTTGCAGCAAATTCTCATCAACCTGATCTCCAACGCCATCAAGCATCACGACAGGAAGACCGGCCGCATCGAGGTTTCCGTCGAAGATCTCGGCTCGGATTGGCGCTTCAGCGTAAAGGACGATGGTCCGGGCATTCCGGCGGAATACCACGAGAAGATTTTCAAGATGTTCCAGACCCTGAAGCCCAGGGATCAAGTGGAAGGCAGCGGTATGGGCCTGGCCATGGTGCGCAAGCACGTCGATGTCGCAGGCGGCGAGCTCAAACTGGAGTCGGCGGTTGGCCAGGGCAGCACTTTCAGCTTCACATGGCCCAAAGACAACGGAAGCACCAACAAGACAAAACATAAATTCACGCGAATTGGAGAGACATCATGACATGGCCGGCAAACCCGCCTCCCAACCCCATCCGCATCCTGCTTGTCGAGGACGACGACGGCGACGCCAAAGCGGTGGAGCGTACCTTTCAGAAGGCCCGCATCGCCAATCCGATTGTGCGCGCGCTGGATGGCATTGAGGCAATGGCAATACTGAAAGGGACCGATAAACGGCCGAAGCTCGAAACGCCATACCTGCTACTGGTGGACCTGAACATGCCGCGCATGGACGGCATTCAACTGGTGACGGCGATTCGAGAAGATCCGGTGCTGCATGACACCATCATCTTCATGCTCACCACATCGAACCGGGCGGAAGACAAGCAGGCTGCCTACTCGCTGAACGTGACCGGCTACATACTCAAGGAGAAGGCTGGCGAGGATTTTCTCAAGCTCTTCAGCCTGGTGGACACTTATTGGCGCATCGTCGAAATGCCTTGACGCCGCACGCGGCATGGAGAACCAAATGAGCGGTGCCGTCCTGAGAATATTGATCGCCGATGACGACGAAGGAGATCGGAAGCAGATCAAGCGCGCCATTCATCAAGCCGGCCTACAGTGCGAATGCACGGAGACTTCCAGCACCGAGCAGGCGCTTGAGATTTGCGAGCAAAGCGAATTCGATTGCGTGATTTTCGACTATCGTCTTCCGGGGCAGGATGGTCTGGCCGGAATCACAGCATTGCACGAACGATTTCCTCACCTGCCCATCATCATGTCCACCGGGCATGGGGACGAATTGATCGCCGCCGACGCTATGAAGCGCGGGGCTTCTGACTATATTCCGAAGGCGAACGTCAATGCGTTGTCGATGCACAGAATTATCGGTAACGTAATCGAGAAGGCATCTCTGCATCGGAAGGTGAGGCAGCAACAGGAGGAGCTGGAGATTTTTGCTCGCGTACTGGTCCACGACCTGAGAGCGCCCGCGGCCGCCGTCCAGACTTTTGCGACGCGCATTGCGGAGAGGCTCGCGAGCGGAGAGCCGGAGAAGGCTCTGGAGTACGCAAACTGGGTGATTCAGACAGCGGAACGCATGAACCTGCTTATCGAAACCCTGCACCGGTACACAACTGCGGATGCCAAAATCACCTTTGAGCCTGTCGACATGAATCGGGCATTCGAAGCGGCGCTGAACAATCTGCAGGATCTGATTCAGGCAGCCGGCGCAAGAGTGACAGCAGCAAATTTGCCGAATGTGCTTGGGAACGCTCCGCAACTGATTCAGCTTCTGCAAAACCTGATCGGCAATGGAATGAAGTTCTGCGATGATCCAGCACCACGCATCCAGGTCGCCGCATCGGAGAATGAAGGTGGCGGCTGGCTTTTTTCCGTAAGCGACAATGGGATTGGCATCCCGGATGCCCACTGCAAAAGGATATTTGAGCCTTTCGTTCGTTTAACCGGCAGAAGCAAACGCAAGGGAAGCGGACTTGGGCTTGCCACTTGCAAGAAGATCGTCGATCGCCACCTGGGCTCCATCTGGTGCGAATCCAAGCAAGGTTCAGGCACTACTTTCTTCTTTACGCTTTCCGCGGCCAATCTTCAGCCTGAAGGGAATGATCGACCAACGCTGCCAGCAAATGTATCGGCTTCGCTCTGCCAGCCCGCAGAAGCAAAATGCAGCGAACCGTTCATGCACCTGGAATTTCCAGCGTCCCTGTGAGGCTGCTCACTTTTTCAATGCTATGGCTGCGGCACCAGGATTCGAGGCCCCGCGCCAGGCGCTCGGTGGCTCTCGGGTCGGCGTAACTGGCGGTGCCCACCTGGATGGCTGTCGCGCCGGCGATGAGGAATTCTGCGGCGTCTTCGGGGGTTACGATTCCGCCCAGGCCGAGGACGGGAATGCTGACCGTGCGCGCGGCTTCATACACCATGCGCAAGGCGATGGGCTTGATTGCAGGGCCGGACAGGCCGCCGGTGACGTTGCTGAGGCTCGGCCGGCGGGTTTCTGCGTCGATGGCCATGGCCAGAAACGTGTTGGTCAGGCTTACGGCGTCAGCGCCGGAGTCCGCGACGACCTTGGCCATGTGGGCGATGGAGGTCACGTTGGGTGAGAGCTTGACGATCAGCGGGCGTCTACTGGCTTTCCTGGCCCGGCTCACCAGGTATTCGAGCGACCCCGGATCGGAACCGAAGGCCATGC
>Ga0302326_10012620_pt1 | contig 17972 bp, 14 predicted proteins | sample Palsa_T0_3_FD_202264 | JGI IMG/M metagenome (GOLD analysis project Ga0302326, IMG submission 202264) | Peat permafrost microbial communities from Stordalen Mire near Abisko, Sweden - Palsa_T0_3 | ecosystem: Environmental > Terrestrial > Soil > Palsa > Peat permafrost | place: Sweden: Abisko... | reverse complement strand
AGCACCCGCTACGTAGGCAAACTAGGCGACGATGACGCGGCTCGCCTCCATATCGATGCGTTCGCTCGAACCGGTGTCGACGCGCAAATCATCACCGTTCCTGGCGCACCCAGTCTGCACAATGTCATCCTGGTGAACGGCGGCGAGCGCACGGTCCTATGCCAGCGCGACGAGCGCATGGTCCTCAAGCCCGAAGATCTGCGCCGCGAATGGATCACTTCGGCACGCGCTCTGCACCTTGATGGCCGCGACACCGCCGCCGCAACCCTCGCCGCAACCTGGGCCCGCGAAGCCGGCATCCCAGTCATCGCCGATCTCGACGAGCTCTATACCGGCGTGGAACAACTGGCCGAGAAGGTCGACTATCTGATCGTCAGCCGAGATTTCCCTCGCCGCTTGATGGTCGACTCTGACCTCGAAAGCGCTCTTCGCCGCATGCAGCTTCGCTTCGGCAACCGTCTCACTGCGGCCACGCTCGGGGAAGACGGAGTCCTGGCCTGGGACGGCGAGCAGTTTCATCATCGCGCCGCGTACCGCGTCCCCGTCGTCGACACCACTGGCGCCGGCGACATCTTTCATGCGGGCTTCATCTACGGCCTGCTGCAAGATTGGCCGCTCGACAAACAGCTCGACTTCGCCTGCGCTGCCGCCGCAATGAACTGCATGTCAGGTGGCGCAAGGGGCGGAATCAAAACGGTCGCCGCGATTAAAGAACTGATGGCCACAACGCCGCGCTATAAATGCGACTCGCAGGTTCCGGCGACGGATTGAACCGATAGGCAGAGGAACAGAAACAATGCCGCGACGCAAATACGCCTGCTCATGGAATCCGATATAGCGTGGGCGGGAGCACCCTGAATTCGTTCCCGGGCTCTGGGGCGGGACAATTGCATGAAGAACGACTGGAATTCACGAATCGATTCGCATCGCCCCTACGGGGCTAGTTTTTCTCTTGATGGACGCTTTCCCAGGAGTGCGCTGCGCTTCTCCTGGGCTATTTTCCTTTCGTCCCTACGGGACGAAGTGCCTTGGCGCATGGACGAAGGGCCTTGGCTCATTGACGAAAGGCCGTGGCGCATGGACGAAGGGCCTTGGCTCATTGACGAAAGGCCGTGGCGCATGGACGAAGGGCCTTGGCTCATCGGCGAAGGGCCTTGGCGGATGGACGAAGGGCCTTGGCTCATTGACGAAAGGCCGTGGCGCATGGACGAAGAGCCTTGGCTCATTGACGAAAGGCCGTGGCGCATTGGCGAAGGGCCTTGTTTCATCGGCGAAGAGCCTTGGCTCATCGAGGAGTTGCCAAAGCAAACTTGTTCTATCACCAAAAGCGTTCATGCGATTGCCGCGGGGCCTTCGGCGCCTCATTCGTCCGGCTGGCGCATCCACTCGGCCAGCAGCGCCGCAACCTTGCGTGGCTGTTCGTATGCGGCGAAATGTCCTGCATTCGTCAGCAGGTGGAACTCGCACCCTCCCGGCGCCGCGTTGAAGGCCTCCATATCCGCAGGCGTTATTGCGGGATCCTCGCCTGCGGCAATTGCCAGCACAGGCACGTCGATCGTCGCTACGGTGGGCAATGAGTCCGGCCTGACAGCCAACCCTGCCTGCACGGCGATCGCGGCTTCCGGAGTCAGCGTCATGTGCGCGCGCAACTCGGCAACGATTTTCGGTCGACGCTCTCGGGCCGTCGCGCCAATCAAAGTCTGCGCCATCCCGTCGAACAGGCTGCTCGTCCCCTCTTTTTCGATCTGCGCAATGTTGGCGGCGCGTTTTTCCAGGTTGGCTTCGGCATCCGGTTGCGCCTTCGAACAGACAAACACCAGCCCCTGCATCCGCCTGGGAGCTCTGCGCCACATTTCGAGGAGCACGTATCCGCCGATGGAGCAGCCGGCAAAGACGGCTTCAGGCAATTCAAGATGATCGAGGAGAGCGAGAATGTCTGTGGCGAGCTGACTGATGGTAAGCACCGGGGCCTCCGGAGCCCGGTCGAATGCGCCGATGGGAAGGTTCTTCCCAAGTTCCGATCGTCCATGCCCGCGGAAGTCTGGAACAACGGCTCGCACGCCGGCCAGATCTTCAATCAGCGAACGCCAATACTCACCGTCAAGCGGCGTGGGATGCAAGAAAACAACAGGCGGGCCTGATCCTGTATCGCGATAGCCAAGCCGGGCCCCGCCCGATTCATACCAACCATTCATAAGTTATTAGATACCATCGACTCATCCGTTATTAGGAGGATACGCGGTCGGGAACCCCATGGGCTCCTCGGGGATTCCAATCCAGCAGGCGAGGTATGCGATGGCCACCAGGCCGCTGGTACAGAAGAACGCGATGACGGTAACAATGCGCACCACCGCTACGTCCCAGCCATAGGCCTGCGATAGCCCGATGCAGACACCGGCTATCGCCCTGCCGGCGTGCGGCCGGTAAAGCTGCCTTGACGCCCTCGGCGGCGCCGCTGCAATGGTTGCGCCGCAGTTGGAGCAGAAGCGAGCGGTGTGCGGCAGCGGCGCTCCACACCGGTTGCAGTAGATGCCCATGGTTGACCCCCTTCAACAACTCCCAGTCACCAGAACCATACGGAAACAGCGCATCCGCGGTTCCATTCCTTCGGCCTGGCTCGGTTCACGCGCTGATTCCAAGACCCATCAATTGCCCGTATACGCGTTCCGCAGATACTTCCTCGCCGTATCCGCCCGCGAAGTATTCGGGCCGCTGGCAATCGCAGCCTGGTAATTCTTCACCGCCTGCTCGCGCTCTCCATTCAAATCATGACACTGGCCGGCAGCCAGGAGCGAGCGAATCTTCAGCTCCGGCCCCACATTCGGTGTTCCGGCGGCCTGCTCATATGCCTGCGCAGCCTCGCCGTAATGCCGCTGCCCGCGCAGGGCATCGCCCAGGCCAAAGTAGGTGAGCTCCATGCGCGGAGAGAAAAAATATCCCGGTTTTGCATTCGCCGCCAGAATGGCGCGATAGGCCTCGACGGCAACCATGCCCTCGCCATCGTCTTTGCGCAGATTGGCCTCTTCCAGGCTGAACAGGTAGCAGTGCGGATACTCGCTCTTCAGCTTGAGCACCACCTGAATCGCCTCCTTGTACCGCCCTTCGCGGCGCAGAAACAGCGCAATCGTGGTGCGTGCATCAACACTGGTCGTCGGTCCCCGGTTGCCGTCGTCGGTCAGCATCTGCAGGCCTCGGGTCTTTGATCCGGTTATGCCGGCAAAGCCGATCAGCAGCTTGAATGGAAGCGGCAGCGCCCCCACCACATATTCGTAGACACCCACCACCAGCTTGGCATCGACGTAGTCCGGATCAAGCTCCAGCACCCGCGCCGCGTCGTTCTTGGCCGCAGTCGCCAGCTTGAAACCTGCGTAGTAGCCGCGCTCCACCATCGCAATGTAGGTACACTTCAGCGCCCGCGCCCATCCTCGCGCATACAAGGCATCTACATCGTTCTGATTCTTGCTCAGCCGCCAGTCCGCCTCGCGAATGGCCTCGTCGGCCAGCCCCAGAATCCGGTCACGAATCTTCGGATCTTCCTGGGTAGCGTGCTTGCCGGTGAGAAAGCCGTCGTTGGCGTAGAAGGTGGTATCCAGCAGATCCTGCCGGTAAAGTTCCTGAAACACTTCCGCCTCCAGCAGCAACGCCGTCGGCTGCGGATCGCCCGGATGCATCTCGTGAAAGCGGCTGAACAGCTCCACCGCGCCGGGGTAGTCCAACAGGTAGAAGCGTTCGAAACCCTCCTTCACCATGGGATCGTTGTTGAGCGGGTTGGTGTGCACGTCTGCAGCTCGGCAAAAGCTGCCCGAACCCATCAAGATGAGAGCGGCAATCCCCCATCCCGTTCCACGCTTCCATAACGATCCCAATTTCAACCTCGAATCTCTCTCCATCCTATCGTGGACCTCGGGCGAAATCGGAGTTGGACGGGTTCCAGAGAGGACCCGCGATCCAATTCCTTTATCGCCTGAAACGAATCCGATGTACGATTGAGATATGCCCATCCCGGAGCGCCTGAACCCCGCCTTCGCAACGGCCAATTCAGCTGTGGCCGACTCCGTGGAAGAGGCCCGCAAGCGCCTCATCGTCGCTCTTGACGTCCCCGACGCAGCCTCCGCACTTGCACTCGCTGAGCGTCTCGAAAACACCTGCCAGTGGTTCAAGGTGGGGATGGAACTGTTCACCGCCGCCGGTCCGGCCGTTCTCGAACCGCTTCTCAAGCGCGGTCACTCAATCTTCCTCGACCTGAAGTTTCATGACATCCCCAACACTGTCGCCGGAGCGGTGCGCTCGGCAGCCGCCCTGGGCGTACACATGATCACCATCCACGGAGCAGGCGGTCCTGCTATGCTGGCCGCTGCCCGCGAGGCGCTCGAGGGCCAGTCGAACCCGCCGCAGTTGCTCGTCGTCACGGTGCTTACCAGCATGGACATCGCCCAGTTGGCCGCAACCGGCATTGAACACTCACCCGCCGGCCAGGTGGAACTCATCGCCCACTTGGCCATGGCGGAAGGCATCCGCGGATTCGTCTGCTCTTCCCAGGAAGTGGAGAACCTGCGCCACGTCACCGGCCCCGACGGCGTTCTCGTCATCCCCGGCATTCGGCTTCTCGGAACGGGAGTTGCCGACCAGAAGCGCGTCGCCACGCCTGGCGAAGCGCTTCGTAACGGGGCGAGCTATCTTGTGGTTGGTCGGCCGATTACACAGGCGGCCGACCCGGCTGTTGCCGCCGAAGAGGTGCTGAAAGAGATGGCTGCGGCACTCTGAACACAGGCCACGAACAAAAAGCCCGGCGATCTGCCGGGCCCTTCTGCTTCCACCGCTTGAATCTGCACTTAAAGTTTCTCGTAGAACTCGCAGACAGAACACGAGATATAGACGCCGCCTGGGATGCCGCGTTCGCGGTCCTTTACGCGCTTGACGATGCGCGTGGGCTTGTGGCACTTGGGACAGTCGGTCGACTTCGTCGTGTCCATTTCCTTCTTGCGGTCACCTGTTTTTGCAATCTTGGCCATGCTGGGGTGTTTCTCCTTCTTGGGGGGTTGTCTCTGCACACACGCGCAAAACATTGCACGCGGCTTCAACGGCGCGGTCGGGGCTGGCCTCGAATTGCAAAGGGATTTTGCTTTGGAGGCGAGCGAAACTCGCTTCCCTCATTTTATAACAAAATGCTGAGAAGTTGAGAGCGAAGGGACATTGAGCCAGTGCAATCGCAGGAGTCTTGTTTGGGGCTGTGCGTGGACGTCGCAGCGCCCCGCTGGGGCGCGAGGCCAAATATGGAATGCGTTCCCAGGGCAGCCCCCTTCGGCTTGCTCAGGGTTGCCCTGGGCTATTTTCGTGCGGTCCCTCCGGGACCAAGAATTACCGATTGATTACCTTTTTCTCATTCTGTCAGTTACTGTCAGTGGGGAGGGGGTGGGTGTTGCTTTTTGCTTCCTCGGACATCAAGAGTGGTCCAGCAAACATCCACGAAAGCCAACACAAAATCATTGTGCGGCAATCGATGGAATTAATCTGCAAACAAGTCGAGAATAAATTTTGCTCTCCACGAATTGCAGGCGGAGAGAATGGTTGATGGGTATGTTGCAAGTGTTATTGGGCTCCTGCGAAGAAATTCCGTATGCGAGGGCCGCAACGGTAGAACCATCCGGCGGCCAGGAGCCATAGCGCGATATGGAGAATGTTCCCGAGCAGATACATCATGTATTCGCTGACGAGGTATGAGGAGCGCAATGCCTGGACCAGACTCATTCCCATTTGGGTGGATTGGTGGAGGTAATGTGTGAGGGAGAAGAGTTCGCGGGGCAGTTCGGTGATGTCCTCGACGACCCAAAAGAGGAGGAAGGCGGCGAAGACGCGGCTGGCGAGGAGGATGGCTTGATCGCGGTCGATGCTAGAGGAAGGATTTGGATCTGGCATGGTTCCCGATGTTACTCCACGCTTTGTTGTTGCAGCAACGCCTGATGCTTTACTAGTGTGGTGTCTCTGAAGTTCGTCGCATTTGTTCTGGACTGAGCCGCGTATCGCAACGTTCCAAAAAGCAGGTCCTTCGACTCCGCTGAAGTACGCTTCGCTCAGGATGACAGATCATTGTTCATACGAACTTTAGAGACGGGACACCAGCCGCATACGTATGAAAGCCGCCCCGCCAGGGGCGGTCCTTCGGAATCGTTAAGGCGTGTTAATCCAAGGATAGGTAGTGTCTTAAAACGCCGGTGCTGGAATTCTCGGAGGGATCTCTCTCTCCGCTTCTTTGACTGGCTCTCGGTAGGGCCTCAACTCTAGCAATTCCTCGACGGTAACTCCATCTGATGTTCCATCGGAGAAGGTGACGATCAGTCCATCTCCTCCGTCTATTTCGACTTTAAGTATGCGTACATCTGCGCCCATGGACGGTAGCCTACCGTCTTGCTATTTTTCAAACTGTCTAAAATTGCTCATCTTTCCGGGAATAACAATCTTGGCTGATTGTTGAGCAAATCGGCTGGCTGTTGAGCACATGAATAGTGGGAGCCAGGACCACACTACACGCGTTGAACTAGATCGTCTGATAGATAGCCTTTAAGGCGTATTAGGAAAAGATGCAGCCGTCTTCAATGGCGTGCAAGGTCGTCGCTCCAAGGGGTCGCGCCAACTTCAGGGTGGTGCTTTCGGGATATAGTATTTCCTACTCCGCCGTCGTACGTCGCAGAGGGCTTGCTCGACTCTCGAATCAATGGAGGCGCAAGCATGACGGATGCAGCAGGTCAAAAGAACCGGCCCGGAGCCGGTTCCTACTCCCAGGAGATGCACATTGAGGGAACCTCTCTCAATTGCTACCTCAACAACCATCCATCTACGGGAAGAGTCAGGACATTAGCCTCAGTTTGACGGGCTTGCTGGGGCGGGGGTAGGGGCCTGCGTAGAAGCCGGCGTCTGGGGAGTTCCAGGTCCAGGTTGCGAAGTGCTCGCCGGCGCAGGTTGCGTGTTGGTCGGCGGAGTGGCCTCCGGTTCCCCATCCGGATCGGCGCCCGGCACCGGGTCGGGCTTCTGTTTGGGGAATTGCACCGGCCGCATCACATTGGCGGGGTCGTTTTTGTCGCCGTCGCTGGGCAGTTGTTCTCCCGGCTGGCGAAGCGTGGGCGGCGGAGCCGGCGCTTCCTTATCCGGATCGCGCGTTACATCGCCCAGCTTGGCAACTCGCTCGCTCGAGGGATCGAGCGAAGTGCCATCGGTGCGCATCAGCCCTTCAACCTCATCCTTGGTAAAGATGACGGGCTGCTCGCCCATTTTGGCAACTTCCACGCGAATTACACGGTTGCCATTGATGCGGACGAAATCCACTTCTTTTGGCGGCTTGCCGTAGATCCACTCCTCAAATGGCATTTGCCCATCCATCTCCCGCGACTTATTGTCTGGCGCTCCTTTGGCATAAAGCACCATGTCGGTGCTCATGCCCACCAGGACATGGTGGTTCAGAATGGCGTCTTTCAGCTTGGCTGGCAGGGTGTCGGTATAGGCCTGGACAGGCGTCTTCACATCGAACGAGATGAGCGGCGCCAGCAGCGCCTTCACATCAGCGCCAGTAAGCTCGGGAATATGGTTCGCGAAAGTCAGGGTAAGCCGCGCACCGACCGGCTCCTGGCCGTCGTCCTGCACCACGGGGTTCGTCATCGGGCCGGCGCCGATCTGCACATGGCGCAGCAAGCGATGCTTGGGATCGGGTCCGCCGTTCAAGTCGAAGACGATCTTGTTTTTCTCGATCTTCAAGTCGGTCACGACCACTCGGTCGCCGGGCTTGGCGGATATTCCTTCGGCGGTCGCCATGTCCAGATACGCTTCGCCCGCGGGCGCCAGCCTTCCATTCGCCTCCAGCGTGATTCCTTTGTGGCCGCGCGGGAAGGGCCGCATGGCAAATCCCTGTTCCGCATCGAGCAGCCGGATCAAGGCCAGCTTGGTCTTGGGGTCCAGTTCGCTTTTTGTCAGGGGAACGCTGGTAGGCGTGATTTGCTGGTAGCGCCTGTCAACGCTGTAAACCTCTTTGCCGGTCGAGTCGTTGGTCACAGTGCCGGTCTTGCTGTTCACCGTAATCTGCGCCCGGGCAGGCCAGGTGATCGCCAGCGCCGCAGCAAAGCACACCAAGGTGGCGCCGCGTAAACCATTGATGTTACGTAATTTAGCAACCGCTCGACGAGTCGGCCACTTCGCTTGGAGCAGGATCGACCGGATCATGGGAACCCCCCATGCATGCGAACTGCATTTGCCAGAAGATAGCTCGGTTTAGACACAAAGGTCAAATCCGCGCCGAGGATCGACACACGATGTTTTCGATGTGGGAAATACTCAGGGCAACTGCATGAATCTTTTTTTGGGCCTGTGCATGGACGTCGCAGCGCCCCTCCGGGGCGCGTGGCCAAATATGGAACGCGTTCCCAGGGCAGCGCTTCGCTCGCCCTGGGCTATTCTCACGCGGTCCCTCCGGGACCTGAGACATGGCCGGGAGCGGATTGCGAAGGGCCGGGTGCAGCGGGCACAACAGGCAGAATCTGCACCAGAGCAGGCGCCGCCGGCTCTTGAGCGCCCATAGCCGCCTCGTGCTGTTGCCTGGCCGCTGCGTCCAGGTCAACCGGAATCCCGCCCGGCACAATCACCGGTGCGTTATAGCGGAAATCAAGTTCCCGCGTGAGGCGATAGACCACCGGCATCGCCGCGAGAAATACAAAGAACGGAATCCAGGTTCCGTCCAGCCCGAATCCCCCGCCAGTGAGCCAGAAAGGCCCCATGGGATCGCCCTGCACCACCGGCGAATGGCTGTTACTCCCGCTCACGGCAAGCCCAAAAACGAGGGCCCGGCTCGCCTTCCAGCCAAAGTTGATTCCCCAACTAACCCAAAGCGCCCGCGTGCGCAGATACGCCATGGAGAGGGTCAGGCTTAACGCCACCGAAACAGCGATGCTGGCGCGACTGGCTCCCGGCAGCAGCGCCTGAAGAACGGCATAAATCGCAGCAAAACCCAGCGCCGCGCCAATGGGTCCCACCGCACGAACGAAGCGCTGAAATCCATAGCCGCGAAAAGCAATCTCTTCTGCCAGGGCCAGCGACGCAAAAAACAACGCGTCTGCCAGCAGCCATCCCCACGCTGAGGGTTGCAGCGCCAGAACAATGGCAATGCCGCCCAGCGCCGCCAGCGGCAACACGCAAATCACTGCGATCGACCATCCCACGGACAGGCCCAACCCGATTTCACCCAGCCAGCCTTGGCGCCTGGGCAGACCCTGAACGCTGATCGGTCCGCGCTGGCGGTCCATCCACGCGCCCATTGCGGCATAGCCCAGCAGCAGCAGGAAGACCAGCATGGCCTGCTCTACCAGCGGCGACCACTCCTGGCTAGCCAACCCCTGCGCACCATGCCGCGCCAGCGACCTGGCCAGGAAGAAGTAGCAGACGGCTGCGATGAATTGAAGGTAGGCGCGAATGCGGCTGCCGCCGCCGTCAGGCAAACTCATGCGCTAACCTTCCGTGTAGAACTGCGCGATGTTGCGGAATTTTGCCTGCCGCGCCGCAACCAGGTCGTTGATCGGCAACGCCTTCAGCTCCGCGAGGTGCCGCTGCAGCGCGCTGGCCAGCATTTCAAAGCTTGCCTCGCGATTGGCATGCGCGCCCTCTCTGGGCTCAGGAAGAATCTCGTCCACACAACCGAGCGCCGCAATCTCAGGAGCGGAGATGCGCAGCGCCGCGGCAGCCAGCTCCCTTTGCGCCGCATCGCGCCACATGATCACCGCGCATTGCTCAGGCGAAATCACTGAGTAGATGGCATTGGAAAGGATCAGCACGCGGTCGGCAACGGCCAGAGCCAGCGCCCCGCCAGACCCGCCCTCGCCGGTGATGATTGAGATTGTGGGTACGCGCAGCCGGGACATCTCGAGGAGATTGCGTGCGATGGCCTCAGCCTGCCCGCGCTCCTCAGCGCCCACGCCGGGGTAGGCTCCGGGCAGGTCGATAAAACTGATTACAGGGCGGCCGAACTTCTCCGCAATCTTCATGCAGCGCAGCGCCTTGCGGTAGCCTTCGGGGCTGGGCATGCCGAAGTTGCGCTTGATGCGGTCCTTCAGCGAGCCGCCTTTGCGGATGCCGATAGCCAGCACCTCTTCGCGATCAAGCCGCGCCATGCCGCAGGCCAGTGCATCGTCGTCGCCAAAGGCGCGGTCCCCGTGAATCTCGCTGAAATCGGTGAAGATATTGTCGATAAAGTTCATGGGAGTGGGGCGTTGCGGATGCCGCGCCCGCTCAACATTGATCCATGCCGGATTCGCCGGCTGCCCCTGAATGGGATTCCCTGTTTGGTGTTCGCTCATCGGTAGCTGGTGCCGCTCCGGGCAGCGTCGCCGTCGGCCCTCATGTGATTCTACGGGGTGGGGGCGCTGGGGACAAATGCGTCCCGCCGCACTTCCCCTCAGCGGGCAGGATCTTCCACCGATGCATTGGTTTCAAGTGCCCCAGGCGTCGATGCAATGGATTCAGGTAGCTCCGCTTCGGTCTCTCCCACTTTGGACTCTGGGGACTCTGGCTCACCAGCCTCGCCGGATTCGACTTCAACCGCATTCGGTTCCTCTGGGGTTCCGAGGAGCGCGTCAATCCGATAACCGGCCGCCTCCGCCCTTTCCAAGGCCTCTTCGACGATCCTTCCCAACTCATCGACCGCCGATCGCTTCAACACCGGCTCGCCCGCCAGACGCAGCAGCGCAGGCATCAGCAGCCACCAGAGCAGTTCCTCATATTGCTCGCGAACCAGGTAAGAGTGACCTTCCGCTTTGTGCGCGCCCGTAAGCCAGCGCACATCCGGATCGGCCCATAGCGAAGGCGCGAGAGGCGAGCGCTCCGGAGCGGGAGTCGAGCCGGCTTTCTGATCGGGGCCGGCCGCAGGGGCTAAAGCCCCACGTTCAAGTGGCGGCGTTTGCGGCACGACTAAAGTCGTGCCCTGATACAAGGCAGTGTCCAGCGCTTTCACGGTCTGTTCCTCCGTGAATGTTGGGGTTGCCTTGCCGACGCCTGCCTCGCTCAGCAGCACCACCTTGATGCGCGCGGCGACGCGCCAGCCCTCTTCGCCCTCGAAGCCGAGCGCGCCAAAGGCCTGCGCAAGCGGCTCGCGCAGCCTGAGCCGGTCAAACAGGTCAAGCGCGCGCAATTCCGGCGCCTCCGCATCGATGGACTCCGCAAGCAGTTCAAGCACGCACCAGCCGAGCAGCGGTCCCCATATTGCGGTCGCCGTAAATTGCGGGCTGGGGCTGGGAAGCACGCGCCGCGCGGCTGCTGTCCACGGATGCGGGAACGCCCCTTCGATCAGTGGAATGCGCATCGCAGCAAGAAGACGTTCTCGAAACACTGTCCCGAGCGATGCGGGATTGATCGGCTGAACCACTTCCCCTTGGCCCTCCTGAGCAAGCCTGGAAGCATACGCGGTTTGCGCCGCGCGCAGGAAGCTCTCGCAACGCCGCCAGGCCAGATCGAAGAATTCCCTACGCTCATCAGAAAATTGATCCCGGGCCAGCTTCTTGTCCTTGCCGTCCGGGATGGAGCGCGGATGCTCGGCCAGATCAGCCAGCAGGCGCACGATTCCCGAATCGAGCTCGAGGCGCAGCGCATCGTGCACCGGCCGCAGTTCAAGATTCACCAGCGCATCATCCAGGCTGGGAACGCCGCTGCCGCTGAGGTGATCGCACAACCGATCCCACGGCTGCGCAGCCGTCGACCGCAGCTCGCGCCAATCCAGAAACACATGGCACTGGTACGCGTGCAGATCGAGCGTAAGCCCCTGCGTGGACAACTGACCCGAACGGCGCAGATATTCAAGCCCGGTGAGCGAGTCGCGGAAAGCCAGAATCGCCTCGCGATCGCCGCTGAGGCCCAGCCCCTGCTGAAGCCGCTGCTGCCGCAGCTCGCCCGCGCCCTTGTCTGCATAAGCAGCGGAGAAATCAATAGTGCCGCGAGTGGCCCCGTAGCGATTGTTATAGACCACCAGCGCCCGCTCGCCGCCGTTGCGATTCGAATAGGCAAACACGTTTTCGTCCACGTGGCCGGAATGCTGATAAAAGTCATAGAGCAGAAAATTCGTGCTCTCCGCAAACAGCCAGCGCCGTTTTAGCAGCGGCGCAATCTCACGATCATGGCGTTCAACCAGCCAATGGTCGGGCGTTTCATCGTAGCGCGGGCGCTGGTACTCCATGCCGTACTTCTCGGTGAACCCCTCGATCTGCCCGTGCCCGAACATGGGCAGGCCCGGCAGCGTAGCCATCAGCGCGGCCACTCCAAAGCATTTGTCGCCTTTACCGAATTGGTCGATTGCCGTGCGTTCATCCGGATTGCTCATGAAATTCACATAGCGCTTCATGATGTCCGGATCGAACTCCAGCGTGTTCTTGATCACCGAGCGGTATTTCGCATTGTCCTCATCGCGCAGCATCACCATGAAGGCGCTGTTGTAGACGCGATGCATGCCCAGCGTGCGCACGAAGTATCCTTCCATGAGCCAGAAGGCCTCTGCCAGCAGCAGTGTCCCCGGCACCTCCGCGGCCACCCGGTCCACCACCTCGCGCCAGAACTCCTGCGGCATGGCGCGGTCAAACTCGGCCTGCGTCATTCCGTATTCAGCACGCGATGGAATAGCTCCACTCGAACCCGGCCCCGGAAACCACAGCCGATGAAAATGCCGCTTGGCCAGCGTCATCGCCGCGTCGAATCGAATCACAGGAAATAGCCGCGCCACATGCAGAATGGTCTGAATCACCTGCTCGCGCACGGCAGGATTCAGGTAATCGAGCTGCGCCGTATCATTCCAGGGAAAGCTGGTGCCATCGTTTCCGTGATAGATGTAGCGCGTCTCGCCCGTATACCGGTCGCGGCGCTGAAAGACAACCGCTGCGTCCGTCTGGTCGAAATAATGATCTTCGATCTTGATCTCCACGCGGCCATCGTGGGAGAGATCGGGACCATTGAAACTGTACGCGGGATAAGGAGAATCGCTGCGCGAGATAAACCACTCGGGATGCTCGATCACCCATGGAGAATCGATGCCCATGTGGTTGGGCACCATGTCACTGGCCAGGCGCACGCCGTGGTGATAGCAGCGGTCGCGCAGGTTGATGTACGCACCTTCACCGCCCAGGTCCTCGGCAATCTTGTAGTCGAACAGCGAGTAGGCCGAAGCTACCGCATCGCGATTGCCGCAAAGCTGCTTGATGGTCTTCGACGCGCGGCTGCGCTCCCACACGCCAATCAGCCACAGCGAATTGAGCCCGCGCGCAGCCAGCGTCGCCAGCTCTTCGTTGGGAATCTGATCGAGACGGTGAATATGCCTGCCGTATTGCTTGCTGAGCTGAGCCAGCCACACGTAGGTGCTCTTCGCGATGAGCACCGTGTTGGGCATCCATGCCGTATCAGGCGAGAACTTCTCGTATTCATTCGCTGGATCGCCAAACGTGGGCACCTCGGCCGTGCTGACAACGCCGCCCCATTGCTGATCGCCCCGCCGGCGTGCTGCCGCTGCAGCAGCATCCGCAAGAGCCCTGGCTTGAGCCTCCGGGTCGGGAGGGTTATACATGGCCCAGATCGCAAGTTCTTCTTCGCGCAGAATTTCCCCGGCCAGCAGCAGAAAGCGCTCCATGTCTTCGCCCAGCAGCGGCTTCCACAGCTTTCGAATCAGCGCCAGTTGTTCGCTCAGCGAACCGGGCGAATCCATTGCCGGCTTGCGCAGAAGATCCAACAGGCTGACCGCCGTTGCGCCTTCAACAGGAATCAGCGGCCGGGTGGCAAAGTAATCGGGCATCAGCTTGGTCACTTCGCGGTAAGCGGTCTTCTCGGCCAGTGTCTTGTCTTCAAACAGCTCCTCGAATGGCTTGAAAGCCTCGTTGCGATTGGCCGTCCAAAGCAGCAGCAGCTCTTCGAGCGCAGCGGCCCTGTGCGGATTTCCATCCGTCGAACCAGCCAGCCATTGCCGCGCTGTCTCCTCGCCGCGCATCACGCTGGCGCCAGGAAAATGCTCCACAAACGCCAGCAGCATCGAATCGAGAGCTGTCGGACTCACCTGCGCTCCAAACCAATCCAGCGCGCTGGTCATCACTTCGGGATCAAACTGCTCCCGATACCGCGCCATCAGCACATGGCTGGCCTCGTCGATGAGGCCCATGGCAAAAAGCTGCCCCGCGTGCACCGCCCGCTCCGGATGCTTTTGCACGTCGCGCACCTGGTTCATGCGCAGCGCAAACTGCCGGCACGCCGCCATATTGGCGAACACAACATTGCCCGTATAAGAAAAAAGCGGCTCCGCGAACTGGTACCGTTCACGCGCGCTTCGCGAAATATGAAACTCCATCATTGATAAACCAGCTCCAAAAACCGTTCAGCCTGCCGAGGGCGCCAGTACAGCAACCGGGGCGAGCCGGCGCGCATTCCTGCTACTAGATGGATGCCGCCTGGCTTGTTCGCAGCCAAAAGGTAAAGTATCACCCTTGGCGGCATGCACGCAGCCTTCGCGGGTTCCGATGAGACGGAAGCGGCGCTCGCGATGCGCAATCGGGCTGTCCCTCTATACTTTGGAGAGCCTCCGACCCATGCCTCCCTCAATCCAATCCGAAGCTGCCGGGCCTCTCCAAGCCGGTGGTCCCGCGCGCTCGATCGCTTATCTCTCCAGCCGCTACCCGACGCTGTCGATGACCTTCGTGCTGCGCGAAGTGCTGGCCCTGCGCGCTCTGGGATTTCGCATTGAGACTGCCTCCATTAATCCTCCCGATCGCCCGCCACAGAAGCTCACCCCGACGGAACGCGAAGAGGCCGCGCGAACGTACTGCGTGAAGTGCCACGGCCTCCTTGGAGCCGCAGCCGCGCACGCAAGAACACTTCTGGGAGATTTCATCGGCTACCTTCGCGGCGTATTACTAGCCTTCCGCCTCGCAGGACTCGATCTCCACCGACTGCTCCTCAATTTGGCCTATTTCACTGAAGCACTGATGGTGGGCCAATGGATGCGCCGCAATCGCCAGACTCATCTGCATGTGCATCTCGCCTCGCAGGCCGCCAGTGTGGGCCTTTTTACGCAGCGCGTCTTCCGCGTGGGCTATTCCTTCACTGTTCACGGCCCCGACGAGTTCTACGATACGCGAGGCCAGTACCTTGCCCGCAAAATCGACGCCGCCGACTTTATTGTCTGCGTCAGTTCCTACACGCGCAGCCAGCTGATGAGCCTGTCGCCCTATAAACATTGGGGAAAGACGATCGTCGCGCATCTCGGCGTGGATGCGATGCTGTTCTCGCCTCTGCCGAAGCCCTTGCCGCGCGAAGCCTTTGAGATTCTCTGCGTAGGCCGCCTTACGCCCGCCAAGGGCCAGCACCTGTTGATCGACGCCGTTGACCGGCTTACGCAACTGGGACGCCCCGTGCGCTTGCATCTGGTCGGCAATGGACCGGATTATGATTCGCTGCGCGCACATGCGGACCGTCTGGCGCATTCCGAATCCGTCGTCTTTGAGGGCGCAGTAAATCAGGACCGCATTCGCAGCATCTATGCCATTGCCGACGTGTTCTGCCTGCCCAGCTTTGCCGAAGGCCTGCCCGTTGTCCTCATGGAAGCTATGTCCATGCAGATTCCCTGTGTCACAACCAGCATTGCCGGAATTCCAGAGCTGATCCGCGACGGGATCGACGGCCTGCTGGTTGCTGCTTCCGACCTCGATGCTCTGGTCGACGCTTTGGTAACGCTGATGGACGATGAAGAGATGCGCAATCGAATTGCAAAGACCGGGCGGACGCGCATCCTGGAGCACTACCAGTTGGCCCGCAATATTGAAAAGCTCGCCGCAATTTTCGTTGAGCAGATCAAGGCATAGCGCGTGTCTCAAAAATGGCCATCGCAGCTTGGCGCAATCCCTCAGGGGTTAAAACCCCTTGTTTTTCCGGCCTTTTTCGGCACGACTGAAGTCGTGCCCTGACACAAAGCGGGTTTACGAAGCACGCTTCAGCAATTCCCAAGCAGTCGAGTCACCGCCGCAATCAGTCCCGAAACGTCTGACGGATTTGCCTCCACCGCCGGGTCCCATCCTGAATCACGCAGCGTCGCGCTGGTGATGGGCCCAATCGAAGCCGCAGCCACTCCGGCAAACGGCCACGCAACGCCAGCCGCCTGAGCCGCTTCAACCAAATGGGTCACACTCGATGAGCTTGTAAACGTCGCCACGTCGATCCGTTCCGCAAGCGCCTTGCGCAGTTGTTCTGGCGCTGCTTCCGGCATCACATTCCGATAGGCGTCAACGACATCAACCTGAGCGCCCGCCGCACGTAGGGCATCCGGAATCACATCCCGCGCAACGGCAGCCCGCGCCAACAGGATTCTCTTCCCCGCCGCGCAGCTTGCCACCGATGAAACCAGGCCTTCCGCGACATAGGACTCTGGCACAAGCGCGACATTCAACCCGGCTTCCCGCGCGGCATTCGCTGTGCCTTCGCCAACCGCAGCTACTTTCAACCCGGCCGGCTGCGCCAACGCTACTCGCAACGCTGCCGCTCGCTCAGCTAGCGCCCGAACCGTATTCGCACTGGTGAGAATCAGCCAATCGTATCTGCCGAGCCCCAACAGCGCCGCATCCAGCGGCTCAAATCTTGCCGGCGGCTGAATCTCCAGCACCGGAACCTCAACCGGTGTGGCACCGAGCGCCCGCAAACCCTCGCTCAGCTTTCCCGCTTGATGGGCGGCGCGAGTCACCAACACACGCCGCCCCGTCAACGGCAGCGAAGTCACCGCGACTCCCCGCTCGCAGCAGCCGCAAGCAGCGGTCCAGCCCCGGCTTCAATCAGCATCTTTGCCGCCAGCCGCCCCAGAGCTACCGGATCTGCTTCACCACGCGGCGCTCGATGGAAGATCCGCACCGCCGATCCCGTCTCCGGCGCAGCCACAACGCCAAAAATCTCATCGAAAACCTCACCGCCCGCCGCCCACTCCGGCTGGGGCCTAATCCGGCAATAGATTCCGATCGGCACCTGGCACCCCCCACCCAATTCCGCCAGTGCCGCCCGCTCCGCTGTCACGGCAAACCGCGTGGCCGGATCATCGAGAAACGCTACCGCCCCAATCGTCGCCGCGTCGTCCTTCCGCGTCTCAATCGCCAGCGCGCCCTGACCAGCCGCTGGGCAAAAATCATTGGGCTCCAACCGCTCCCGCACCCACTCCGTCTTCTCCAGACGATCGAGACCGGCCGCCGCCAGCACAGTCGCGTCCACCTGGCCCTCGGCCAACTTGCGCAGCCTGGTGTCCACGTTGCCGCGAAATTCCACTGCTTCAATATCCGGCCGCAGCGCCTTCAACTGCGCGCGCCGCCGCTGGCTGCTGGTCCCCACACGCGAGTCCTGCGGAAGTTCAGCCAGGCTGGCGTACTTCACTGAAACAAACACATCCCGCGGGTCAGCACGCGTTGGTGTGGCGGCGAGAACAAATGGTGCGGGCAGCTCCGTGGGCAGATCTTTTAGCGAGTGAACAGCGAGGTCCACGCGTCCCTCGGCCAGCGCCTCCTCAATCTCCTTGGTGAACATGCCCTTCGATCCGACTTGCGCAAACGTTACTTCCTGCAGCCTGTCGCCGGTGGTTTTGATGATCTCAATCTCGACCTCGTGGCCCTGGCCGCGCAGCAGCGCAGCAATGTGGTCGGCCTGCCAAAGCGCCAGTTGCGAACCACGGCTTCCAATGCGCAGCTTCATCGGCGAGTCTCCACGGTCGCCGCGTTCACCGGCTCGCTCTCAGCTTTTTCGGTTGCCGGCTTCTCATCACGATGCGGCAGTGGTTGAACCTGCTCGACGGGCGCGCTCGCGCGTTCCGATTCTCGATCCGCTGCCGCAGAAACCGACCACTCCTCGCACACCGCCTCCAGCCGCACCTGGTCTCCCTCGCGCGCCGCCTGCTTTAGCGCCTGCATCGGCGGATGAAGAAACTTGTTCACCAAGCCCCGCGTAAGCGC
>Ga0302326_10012619_pt1 | contig 17973 bp, 15 predicted proteins | sample Palsa_T0_3_FD_202264 | JGI IMG/M metagenome (GOLD analysis project Ga0302326, IMG submission 202264) | Peat permafrost microbial communities from Stordalen Mire near Abisko, Sweden - Palsa_T0_3 | ecosystem: Environmental > Terrestrial > Soil > Palsa > Peat permafrost | place: Sweden: Abisko... | reverse complement strand
CGCCGTCATCGCGACCGGTGCATTGTGCAGCCGGCCATCGGCATTGACTGCGCGATCGATGCCGGCCGCAACGGCGCGCACCGGCAGGCGCAGTTTCTCTTCGTCGGCCGCCTGCTCTATTGGAAAGGCCTGCACCTGGTGCTGCGCGCGCTCGCAGACGTCCGGCGCGCCGTGCCGGATGCGAACCTGAAAATCGTTGGCCAGGGAAGCGATCGGGCATGGCTTGAGTCCGTGGCGCGCGAGGCCGGCATTGCCGATGCGGTGGAGTGGATTGTCACGATGGGCCACGATCAGGTTCAGCAGGAGTTTCGCCGCTCCACCGCGCTGGTCTTTCCCAGCCTGCACGACTCCGGCGGCATGGTGGTGTTGGAGGCTCTGGCAGCCGGCGCGCCAGTGGTCTGCCTCGATCTCGGCGGTCCAGGCGCCATCGTCACGCCCTCCTGCGGAGTAGTGGTCGGCACGCGCAACGCCAGTGAGGCCGCGGTGATCGCTGCCCTGTCCAGAGCCATGACCCTGCTTGCCACCGATGCGGAATTCCGCGCGCGCCTCGCCGCCAACGCGGTTCCGCGTGCGCGCGAGTCGAGCTGGGACGGGGCAGCCGAAGCAGTCTATTCCTCCCTCGACATAGCCCAAATCCCCGCGATGGACGCAGCCCGCTAACCCCCCATCCTGCGCAGCGGCGCCAACTCGCGGGAGCGAGGCGGGCGGCCCCGACCCCAAGAGGGATTCTATTCTGTTGAGGGTGCCCTGCCCAGGGGGCGCCCACCCTCGCCTTTGGGGACCGGGGAGGTGGGGGAACAGAGCTGGCGGGTAGCCACGCCTGCGCCATCCAACAGTGAGGGTGCGAAGCCACGAACCTCGATCCGACCGGCCCCACCCGCCCACCGGACATCAATCGACGAAAACAGCCCATAAAGATTTTTCAGGCCGAACTGCTCCCACTTGCCAAAAAACACCGCAACTTCCTCATTCAAAAGGACCAAAGGCCCTCGAAATCCGTTCGCGTATAATTAGCCGCCTCTGCCGCACAATTGTAGATGCACTCAGAAAATGACCCGAATGGGAGAAACCACCATGACCCAGCCTTTCCAGTCCTCCATCGCCGGGAGTACTGAAGCAGCGCACACGTCGCCCTCGCCGCTGGAAAAGCTGCTCTCGCTCGACCGCCCGCAGCGGTTCCTGCGGCCCGGGCTCTCCATCGCGGCGCTGAAACCCGTGGCCGCATCCATCAGCGACACCGAAGCCGCACGGCGCATGCAACAGGCCAGGAACGCGATGTTCGAGCAGATAAGAAAATCGGCGTAAGACGCGTGGCGCAGCGGAAGCGGCCGTGGAAATGGCGGTTTATGGAAAGCGCGGAAAACGATAGTGCGTGTTTTCCGTCCTTCCCACAGACCTTGGAAATCGATAAAACCGATTCCCACATTCCCACCGCCACGGCGACGGATGGCAATATATTCTTCCCGAAAGGACAAAAACCCGCTTCGCCCGCCCTTCACTTCGCTCAGGCTCGTTCTTCAATTGGAAAAGACTGTAGCGTCCTCGGATCGTGGACTAAGGCTCCTGCCATACAGGCCGCGCGTGGGTTGCCGGCAGCTGCCGGATGCAGAAAGCGCCACTCGCAATGGAGCGGCGCTTTGCTGTCCTGCGCTGGTCACTGGCCTCCCCAGCTTTGCTGCTACCGGTGGTAGTATCCACCGTTGCTTTCACAGGCTGCCTGGCCGGTAATTCCCTTCGTTGAGGGGCCGCCTTTTTTCAGGCATTTGCTCTTGCCGGGCATCTGCGTTCATGGGGCTGGCCGGAGTTTTCTCCAGCAGCCGGTACATCACTGGCACTTTCTCTATTGCAATCTGCGTGCCGTTTCCAAGATTCCATGGTTTCAAGCAGTTGCCCCCGACCCCCTGGCTTAAGATTCTCCAATCTGGAATTCCACCCCGCCAATAATCCCAAAAAACGTAGAATCTCGCCTTATCGCTGACAAGCCGGGCAATAGTGCGTGCTGCGTCCTGCAAGCACAATCCGCCGAATTGGCGTCTGGCACCGCGGGCATGGCTCGCCGCTGCGCTGGTACACGCAGTGCTCCAGCTGAAAGAAACCGCGTACCCCGTTTGCGTCCACATAGTCAGACACTGACGATCCCCCCAGCCGGATGGCGTGCTCCAACACTGCCCGCAGCGCCAGCCTCAGGTGCTCCAGCTGCGCGCGCGTGAGTCGGCCCGCGCGCCGCGTGGGCCTGATTCCGGCTCGAAAGAGGCTCTCATCGGCATAGATGTTGCCCACCCCGGCCAGCAGTGTCTGGTTCAGGAGCGCCGCCTTGATGGCCAGTTTCCGCCCTTTGAACAAAGCCTTGAAATCGTCTTTATCGATGGCCAGTGGCTCGGCGCCCGGCCCCGCGAAACCTGTCGCCCCGCGCAGGTCGCGGAACTCGAGCCGCCCAAACCGGCGAGGATCCACAAAGCGCACTTCGCGGCCGCTCTCAAGCGAGAGCCGAGCGTGCGTGTGAGCCGCCAAGGGCGCATCCGGAGTGGTAACCAACAGCCGCCCAGTCATGCCAAGATGCACAATCCATTGAGCTTCTATTGTCTCTACCGCACCGCTTGACGGGCCCTCGACCGGTCCCAGCTCGCACACAATATGCTTCCCGGTACGGTGCACGGCCACAATCCGCCGCCCTTGCAGCCCTTTTGCCTGGCGAACGGGCGGAGTCTTGAATGGTTCGCGGTGGGATCCGAACCATGCGTCGGCAATGCTGTCGCCACGCACGCGTTCGTTCACGCCGCGCGCAATCGTCTCCACTTCGGGCAGTTCCGGCATTTAGCGATTGTAGAAGGACTCAAAGGGCTGGACCAGCAGCCCGGCTTAGCGCGCCATGTGGTCCGCGGTAGCCAGATCGTCGTCGTCCAGCTCGCTGGAGCGCACATGGCCCCAGCGTTCCAGGTAAACCAGGCTCAGGCCCAGCCCGATCACGAAGACGCCCACCGACGTATATTCCAGCAGATCGAGCCGCCGATCCTCTTCCTGAGTCTGGAAGACCTCCTCGCCGGAGATCGTCCGCGGAATGATCCGCGCCCCCTCCGGTGTGCGGGGAAGATTATCAAGGTAGTTTGTAGACATCATGGCAGACACAACCAGCCCGGCCAGTCCTGGCAACAGGAACAGCAGCGCGAGAAATCGCAGCGTAGCTAATTGAGCGGCCTTCATGCCATTGACCTCTGTCTACCAATTCTCAAAACAGACCGCCGGCTTTCCTGTTTGCCCTACGAGCAAGTCCTGCCGGTCATCAGTCCACCTTGAGAGCAATCAAACTTCCGGCCAAGTCAAACTTCCGGCCAAATCACGGAGCGACACAAAAACCAACTTGCTTTTTACGCCACATTTTACCCCAGCTTGGGAACTTACAGCCGAAAGCGGCGTTTACCATGTCTCAGCATACGACAGATTCCCCCCAGCAAACAATTTCCAGTGGTTTTTTCCGGAACTATGTAGTAACCCGCCAAAGGTTACCTGGGTTGTATGTTCCACAGCCTGATCTACTTGTGCGCACCCGGCTCACGGATCGGGCTGGCCTCAAAGCTGACAATCTTCCATTGTCCCCTGGCGTCGCGCACATACACGCGCGTATAGCGATAAGCGCCGGTCAGTTTGCCCTCCGGAGTGGCGCCGCTCACCTGGGCGCGAGAGGTTACCAGCGCCGTGCTTCCATAAAAGCGCACCTTGCGGTCGGATAGATCCATCTCGGTGAAATGGGTGAGCCCGGCGCGCAAATTGGCCAGGGCCTGGTCTTTTGTCTGAATGGTGCCCGTTGCGGTGATCGCCATGTAGTCATCGGCCAGCAGCGCATCCATGGCAGACGTATTCGCCTTCAGCACGGCGTTGCGCCACTGCTCCTCGAGCTGGTCGATTTCATGGCGGCTCTCATGCTTTTCCGCGCGGGGCATGCCCGCCTGCAAGGCCGTGGCCGAGGCCGAAATGGCCAGCATCAGGCCGAAAGCCGCGACTCGGCTTCGCTGCATCCGCCAGGTGATTTGAGCTCGGAACATGGGCGTATCGGATGTTAGCCCTGAACGGGGCCGCAGGTCAATCCGTTTTCGCGCGACGTACCGCACACGCAAAACAATTTTTCATGAATGGACTCGCGCGCCATTCTGGTCTGTCAATCGGTTGGACGCAATCCCGTAGCCTTCGAAAGCAGCATAGGCGCGCAGTGAAGCCGCTCAGGCCAGAGCCAGCAGATTCTCCACGCTGCGCTGGCGCATCCGCTGGAACAGCCCGCCCACCGCATGTTGCTTGAAATGCGCCGTCTCGCGATGCGCGGCCAGCGCCTTCTGGTCAACATACTGCTCGTAAATGATGAACGTGTCGGCGTCGTCCTCCACCTGGTGTGGAATGTAGTGCACGCAACCCGGCTCCTGGCGCGAGGCGGCGGCCAGATGGCGCATCCACTCGGCCACATCGGCCCGGTCTTCGGCGGCAAATGTCATGCGAACGGTAAAACTTACCATGATTGCGGATTCCTTCCGGCCTGGAATTCATGCGCCCAGGCTCGTGCTCTATTTGAGACTGTCAAGCGCCGCGGCAAACTCCGGCAGCAGCATGGTCTGGTCGCGGTCGGGTCCGGTTGAAACCATGCCGATGCGCGCCCCGCTCTCCCGCTCCTGAAAGCGCAGGTACTCGCGCGCGGCCGCCGGCAGCCGCTCAAACTCGGTGATCCCCTCGGTCGACTCCTGCCATCCCTTGAGCGTGGTGTAGACCGGTCTGATCGCCTCCAGCCCCTCGACGTCGGCCGGAATCTCGTCCGTCACGCGGCCATTCAGGTCGTAGCCCACGCAGATGGGAATCTCGGCCAGTTCATCCAGCACGTCGAGCTTGGTGATCACCAGCCACTCCGCGCCGTTCACCTGGTTTGAATAGCGCAACAGCGGAATGTCGAGCCATCCGCAGCGCCGCGGCCGACCCGTCACCGCGCCGTACTCGTTGCCGCGCGCCCGCAGATGCTCGCCCACCGCGTCCATGATCTCCGTCGGGAACGGCCCCTCGCCCACGCGCGTCACATACGCCTTGGTCACGGAGATCACGGTGCCGATCGCCGTCGGTCCCACGCCGGTGCCCGTTGCCGCGCCGCCCGCCGTGGCCGACGACGACGTCACAAACGGGTAGGTGCCGTGGTCGATGTCCAGCATCGTTCCCTGCGCGCCCTCAAACATCACGCTGCCGCCCGCAGAGAGAATGTTGTGCAGCAGTCGCCCGGTGTCGGCCACAAACGGGCGCACCTTCTCAGCCGCCGCCGCGTACTCGTCGTACATCTTCGCGGGGTCGAGCGGCGCCGCGCCAAACAAGGCGCGCACAATGGCGTTCTTCTCCTGGCACGCAGCCTCGATGTGCGTCCTCAGCAGGTCGGGATGCATCAGGTCCACAATGCGCAGCCCGCTGCGCGCCATCTTGTCTTCGTATGCAGGACCAATTCCGCGGCTTGTGGTCCCAATCTTCTTCCGTCCCGGCGCGCTCTCGGCGGCCAGCTCGATCATGCGGTGATAGGGCAGGATGACCTGCGCGCGATTGGACACAAAGAGCTGCTCATCGACGGCCACGCCCAGGTCGCGCAGCCGCGCCACCTCGCTCAGGAAAGCGATCGGGTCCAGCACCACGCCATTGCCGATGATGCCCTTGCACCCCGGCCGCAGCACGCCGCATGGAATGAGCTGCAGCACAAACTTCTGCCCGCCGGCAATGACCGTATGCCCGGCGTTGTGCCCGCCGGCATACCGCGCCACGGCACTGAAGCGCTCGCTCAGCACATCGACAATCTTCCCCTTGCCCTCGTCGCCCCACTGGGCGCCCAGCACTACCGCCGTCTTGGCTCGCATGCTCACTCGCTTCTCAAAAATGTGTCCCAAATGTCACAAAACAAAAGTGCGGGACCTCCCACAAAAGAGGGTGCCACATCCTTGCGCCTTTTTTCTGGCGCAAGGGTGGGAAACCACAGAACCCAACAGGCCGCGATACCCGGTCCACAACCTTTTCGATGATAAACCCTGAGCGGGTCGCTGATGCTCCAGGTCGGGAAACTCGGAAACCCGCCCAACGAATTCGTTTGAACTTGCTTTCTTCGCCCATACGCTATACTTCGGAATCGTCATTCCGAGGTGCAGGATGGAGGAACAACTCAAGTTCCATGCCCGTTCTCAACCGGTGCGGGAGATTGTTGGCCTGTTTCAAACCGGCCAGGCTCAAACTGGATCCCTCTTTCCAGAGAAGGGGCGTTTGGAAGGCGAAGCAGCGCATATTTCTAATGAAGTCAATATTCCAAAACCGCAGGCCCCACCCCCGGCCCATTTCGAGGCGGGAATCCCTCAGAGGCTAAACAGGCTGCGGAAAAAGGCTGGCCTTGAAGGAGAAATCGAAGCGCATATCCCGCAGGGGCTAAACAGTTTGCGGAAAAACTCGTATCATTCGCCAGATCCGACGCCCAATCCACCCGCCGGGCATCAATCGACGAAAACAGCCCCATAAAAAATAATTCGGGCCGAACTGCTCCCACCCGCCCCAAAAACACCGCAACTTCCTCATTCCAAACGACCAGAAGCCCCCAAAACTATTTGCGTATAATTAACTGCCTTTGGCGCACAATTGTATTGCGGGTCAGGAAACGACCCAATGGGAGAAACCACCATGCGCTCCGCAGGTCGCCCTCGCCACCGTCCCCAGGGAGTCCAAAACCCGGCCCCGCACCGAGCCCCGCATCGCAAAATACCCCACCCCTCCCCCACCTTTGCTGCACCCCCTTAGAAATAAACGGGTTCGGTCAAGAAAACCCATTTCGACCAGTCGAAACAAAGCACCTACCACAGGCCAAATGCTGCCACTCAATTCCGGGAAATCCGGAGAAAACGGGGCAACAAGCCACGGCTGCCCAGTCAGATTTCGAATAGGATCAGTTGGTTAGGCAACCTCTGACTCAGTCGAGGCCGATTAGACCTCGACTGAATCAATGGTTCCCTGAGGCCGTTGCGCGGCCCTGGAGTGGAGGGCGCGGTTAATGTAATTTACGCTCGGGCCGGACGCGGCGACGGGTTGCCGTCCGGCACATCGCGGCGCGTGACGGGGTTCAGCACCGGTTTTTCGGGCCGCGTCCTGCCCATCTCCTGACGCAATCTGGCAATGATTTCCCTTGCTATCTCTATACGGCTCTTTTTCATTTTCACGGGTGAGGGTCCCTTTAACGGAGGATGGTCTACAGCAACGTTCAATCTATTAGTTGCTGTTTTCCCGTCCGGGGTGGTCCCAGCTTCACAGCCACCAGAACCTCGAGCAGGATAGCGGATCGGCACACGCTGCCCGACAAGATCGAAAGCGCCTCCGCCAGCGGCTCATCCTGCTCCGCCAGCCGGTGCAGGCCGTTGCTCACCTCGCGCAGTTTCCTGGCTTCACTGAGAATCTCCTCGGCGTTCATCGTGTTCGGCCCCTCTCGTCGCAGCCATTGCGGCGCGGCGATGAGCAAGTCCCCGCGCCAACCCTTCCGCTGCCTCGGCATCATCGTAAAGGTGCCGCGTCCGGCCGTCTGTCCGCAATCGGACACAGCATATCGCGAGTTTTCCGCAACGGGATGGGGCGGCCATGGGCGGACTATTATGGGTTCGGCAGCGTCCGGCCGGCAACGATTGGACGCCGCGGCCCCGGCAGCAGCTCGCCCGCCATGATGAGCACAATGCCGGCCACCCACAGGAAGTGCCCGATCAGCGGGGCCAGCGCGGCCAGCGCGAAGTAGGTCCACGTGCCGATCAGAAACAGCGCGACCAGGACAGCAATCGCCCGGCGCGCCCGGCGCAGCCTCGGCGAGAACACAAACGCCACATACAGCAGCATCAGCGGGTTGATCCAGCCGCTCAGGATGGCGAGGAAATCCTTGGATCGCCACGACCCCCCGTTGAGGCTGTTGATCAGCGTCACCCAGGCGCAAAAATATCCCTTGTACACATCGGGATCGCCCGCTCCCGGCGTGGCCACCTGCCGGCAGGCGGGCAGAAAAAACGCCACCAGGAACACGAAATAGCCCAGAATCCGCGTAACCTGAACTGCCCGCGGCGTGGCTGCGGCGTGATCGCTCATGGTCATCGGGGCCTCTTTCAGCGGCTGGGCCGGCTTTGGCCGCCGCAAATCCGCGCACAGATCTTGACATGAGCATAGCGCAGCCGCGTCACGCGCCGGGGGAGAAAACTTTTTGTTCCGTTGAAGCTGAGACCGCCGCGGGCCGCGCTTGCCGCATCGAATTCTGCATGAAGATCGCACTCGTCTCCGCAATCTGTCTGCTCGCCCTGGCCGGATGTTCCCGGTCCGACCGCAGCCCCGAAGCCATCCGGCAAGACACCGCCAAGGTCACCACCGAGGCCACGAAGGACGTCAAGGCGGTAGCCAAAGGCGTGGAGGACGCACTCCAGAACAAGAGCACCGCCGCCACCAGCGTCAACATCAACTCCGCCTCGGCCGCCGATCTCGAAAGACTGCCCGGCATCGGCGCCGTCTCCGCGCGCCGCATCGTCGCCAGGCGTCCTTTCCGCGACACTTCGGACTTGGTGAAGCGGCGTGTCGTCTCCCAGGCGGAGTACGACCGCATCTCCAGCCAGATCTCCGCGCAATAGGGTCGGCAACGGTACGAGTTTCAGCGACAGGCGGGTGCGCGCCTCAAAGGCTTCGCAAAAGCTCCACGGCCCTCATGTTTTCGAGGTCGCTTCGAGAGGTGCCCGATGCAACGCAGATCGTTTCTCAAGGGGGCCGGACTGGTTACCGTAGTTGTCGCTGGCGGCGGAGTGTGGCGCGCCTGCGACCAGGGCGTTTTCAGCACCGGGCAAGGGCCGGCCTTCGAACCGTGGAAAGATTGGCGCAGCCATCCAGGCGAGGGAGTCCTCACGCTGGTCCGAGCCGCCATCCTGGCCGCCAGCCCTCACAATACACAGCCCTGGCTCTTCAAAGTGTCGAATTCCTCGGTTGAGTTCTATATCGACACGAAGAGAAACGTCGGAGCCCTCGATCCCTATCTGCGGGAAGAGCATATCGGGATCGGCTGTGCTCTCGAAAACCTGATGCTGGCTGCGCCCGCAAATGGTTACCAGGCCACTGCGACATTGTTTCCAGGCAAGCTTGAGCCGATTGCCGCCGAGCCCGGACCGCAACTCCTCGCACGCGTCGATCTCAGCGCAGGCAAGCGTGCGCAAAGCGGATTATACGATGCGATTCCGCGGCGCCATACCAACCGCGGCCCGTTTCTCCCCCGGAATCTTATTCCGCCACAATTCATCGACTCTCTGAGTAGCCTGGCAAGCGACGATCCGAACGTCAGGATCTTTCTTTTCACGGACGAGACAGACCGAAAGAAGATTGCTGATATAAGCTCCTCGGCAAACTCTCAAATCTATGCAGACCCGGAGGTCGATCGCGGCAGTCGAAGGTGGATTCGGATCAAATGGAGCGACGTGCAGAAATATCGCGACGGCCTTGCCATCGACGCCTGGGGGCAGCCTCCGATCGCAACTGGAATCGCCAAGATGATGACCCCGGCAATGCTCTTATGGGAGGCATCGCGTGGGCCAAAGGATGGATACTCCCGCCTGATGCTGAGCGCGCCGCTGATCGGCATTCTTGCCGTGCGCGACCGTTATGACCGGCAAGACTGTTTGCGCGCGGGGCGAATCTGGCAGCGGGCGCATTTGCTGGCCACCGCCCGAGGGCTGGCCGCGCGCCCCTGCAACGAGGCCGTGGAAATGATCGACTATGAGAGGGCGCACGGGCAGCAGCCACTGCGGGCCGGCTTGCTTGCCCGAAGTCCTCGGTGACAGCACGTGGCAGCCGACCTTTGTTTTCTATATGGGCTATCCGACTCTAACCGCGCACGCCAGCCCAAGGCGGCCGATTGAAAGCGTAGTTCTTTGACACCTGGCTCTGAGTAGCTCCCCGATTCCGGTTTGCCGGAACAGGCCGCCGCTCCTTATCCTTCTTGCGTGCCCAACACGCTCGTTGAATGTGTTCCTAATTTTTCAGAAGGCCGCGACGCGGCAAAAGTCGACGCCATCGTTGAAGCCATGCGCCTGCCCGCCGTCTGGCTGCTCGACCGCGAGATGGATGCAGACCACAACCGCTGCGTGATCACGCTGGTGGGCGAGCGCGAGGCTATTCAGGAGGCCGCGATCCGCGGCGTGGGCAAGGCCGCCGAGCTCATCGACCTCACCCGCCACCAGGGCGCGCATCCGCGCATGGGCGCAGCCGACGTGGTGCCCTTTATCCCTATCGACGGCGTCACCATCGAAGACTGCGTGGCCATGGCCAGACACGTGGGCGCGGAAATCTGGCGCCGATTCGAGGTTCCGGTCTATCTCTACGAGGCTGCAGCGGCCACGCCCGAGCGGCAAAACCTTGAGAACATCCGCCGCGGCCAGTTCGAGGGCATTCGCGACGAGATCGCCGTGAACCCCGCGCGCAGGCCCGACTTTGGCGATCCGCGCGTGCATCCCACCGCCGGCGCCACCGTGGTGGGGGCGCGCAAGGCGCTCATCGCTTACAACATCTTCCTTTCCACAGCCGACGTCGACATCGCGAAGAAGATCGCCAAAGCCGTCCGCTTCTCGACCGGCGGCTTGCGCTTCGTCAAGGGCGCCGGATTCCTGGTGCGCGGCATGGCGCAAGTCTCAATGAACCTGACGGACTTCGAGCAGACGCCCATCCATCGCGTCTTTGAATTTGTGAAGCGCGAGGCCGCGCGCTACGGCGTTGTGCCGGTGTCGAGCGAGATCGTCGGCCTCATTCCCAAGCTGGCGCTGGAGCAGGCTGCGGAGTGGTTCCTGCAGGTGGAGAACTTCGATTCGTCCTTGGTGCTGGAGAATCGCCTGGCAGCCGTGATGAGTGGCAAGTTGGCCGCCGGCGGCATCAGCGCCGGGGTCGCGCCATTTATTGAGCAGCTCGCCGCGCCCACCGCTACGCCTGGCGGCGGCAGCGCGGCAGCGGCAAGTGGCGCCATGGCCGCGGCCCTGGCCGGCATGGTGGCGCAGATGTCGCGCGGCAAAAAGGCGTACCTGCAACACGAGGCGCAGCTCAGCGAAGCCATCGCGCGGCTTACCCATCTGCGCGCGGAGTTGAAGGCAGCCATCGACGCTGACGCCGAATCCTACAACGCCGTCATGAAGGCCTACAAAGCAGCGAAGGATTCGCCGGATGCGGTCGCCGCCATCTCCGCCGCGCTGCAACTCGCCACCGGCGTGCCTCTGGGCGTGGCCGAGGCGGCCTTTGAGGTGGAGCAGATCGCCGCGCACCTGCGCTTCATCACCAATCCGAAGATGAGCTCCGACCTCACCACCGCCATCGCTCTGGCCAGGGCCGCGCTGGCCGGCGCGCTGGCCAACGTCGACATCAATCTCGATTCGTTGAGCGCGGACTCTGCGAAAGACCAGGCATTTGCGAATCAGGCCCGGCAGCGCGTGGCGGCGCTCTCGGCGCAGGTCTGATCTGGGCCTAAAAATCGAAGAGCACGAGCGAAACCGATTCATAGTCCGCGCCGATATGATAGTTTGGCGAAGTCGCACCGTTGCCGGAATTACGAGCAGCGGAAAGAGGACGAGGAGACAAGCAATGCACTGGACCGCAATCCGCAACACAAGCATCGCAGGCTGTGCCATCGCCCTGGCGCTATGTCTTTCCGCGCCGGTGGCGCGGGCACAGTCGCCGGCCGAGAGATCGAAGGCGCAACCCGCAAACTCAAGCGAACAGAACTGGTGGAAGAACGCAGTCATCTGCGAAATCTATCCGCGCAGTTACCAGGATTCAAACGGCGACGGCATCGGCGACCTCAACGGCATTACCGAGCGCCTCGACTACCTGAAGACTCTGGGCGTTGACGCCATCTGGCTCACGCCGGTCTATCCCTCTCCACAGGTAGACTTCGGCTATGACATCTCGGACTATAAAAACATCGACCCGCAGTACGGCACGCTGGCCGACTTCGATAAGTTGGTGGCCGAGGCCGGCAAGCGCCACATCCGCATCATCATGGACATGGTGATGAATCACAGCTCCGACAAGCATAAGTGGTTCATTGAGTCGCGTTCGTCGCGCGACAACCCCTACCGCGACTGGTATATGTGGCACGACGGCAAGGGCCAGACGGCCAACGACAAAGGCCAGGTACCGAATAACTGGCAATCGGACTTCGGAGGATCGGCGTGGCAGTGGGACGAAAAGACGCGCCAGTACTACTACCACAAGTTCTATATCCAGCAGCCGGATTTGAACTGGAACAATCCCAAGGTTCATGAGGCCTTCAAAGATATCATCGGTTTCTGGCTCAAGCGCGGCGTGGCCGGCTTCCGCTTCGATGCGATTACCACGCTATTTGAAGATCCCGACCTGATTGACGAAGATATCGCCAAGGATAAGGACGGTAAGTCGTATATCAACGACTATGGCGACGTGGCGTTGATGGACACGCGCACGAATAACCTGCCCGGAACGCATCCTGTCATGCAGGAGATGCGCACTTATACCGATACCTTCGGTTCGGATAAGTTCCCCGGCGCGCGCGTACTTATCGGCGAAACCTATCTGCCTAACATCGCCGAGCTGGCCAAGCAATACGGAACGCCGGAACATCCGGAGTTTCAGCTGCCCATGGACACGCAGATCGGATTCATCAACAAGCTCGATGTGGCTGCGTTTCGCTCCAGGCTGAACGATGTAGAGACAGGCGTCAACGGCAACATTCCGCTGCTGGTGTTTGACAATCACGACAACCCGCGCCTGGACGCGCGTTATGGCGACGGCGTGCACAACACCGACATCGAGCGGGTGATCTCGACCATGCTGTTTACAAGCCGTGGCACATCGCTCTTCTATTACGGCGATGAGATCGGCATGAAGACCACGCCGCCCACGCGCAAGGAAGACGTGAAGGACCCGGTCGGACTCACAGGCTGGCCCAAGGACAAAGGCCGCGACGGCGAGCGCACGCCGATGCAGTGGGACGCAAGCGCCAACGCAGGATTCACCAAGGCAGGCGTGACGCCGTGGCTGCCCGTGCCGCCCACTTACACGGAAGTCAACGTGAAAGTGGAGAAGAGCGAGCCGGACTCGATGCTTGCGTGGTATGAGAGCCTCATTCGGCTCAAGAAAACCAATGCCTCGCTGGCTCACGGCGACAACACCATGCTCGACACCGACAACACCAAAGTGCTGAGCTGGATGCGGCAGGCGCCGGGCTCGCCCGCCGTGGTGATCGCAGCCAACTTCACCGCGGATGCGCAAACCGTCAGCCTCACCGTACCCAACGCGGGCGGCAAGTTGAAGACGCTGCTCAAGACGCCGGGCGCGGCCGACCCGGCATCGCTGAGCGCCATTCAACTTGGCCCCTTCGGCGTCTATGTCGGAGAGGTCGAGTAAGTCAAAGTCGGGTTGCCAAACCAGGCTCTGCACGGCGGTTCCCGGCTCTTGCGGGAACCGCCGATTGCTTTGGCCGAAGCCTGTGGTATATTCGCTTGGACTAACAGTGAAGGCTCAAAGGCCGAACCTATGAGGAGTCCATCATGGCTGCCAACTGTTCCCGATGCGGTGCTGCTCTCACACCTGGCTCGCCGGTCTGCCCGGCATGCGGCGCGGCTGTCACCGCAGCCGCGGTTTATCCGCCGGCCATGCAAAACTTCGCCCCGCCGCCCAGTTCCGGCACCAGCGCGCTCAAAGTTGTTCTCATCGTAGTTGCCATCTTTGTCGGGCTCGGCATTATCGCAGTGGGCGCCTTCGGATTCCTCGCGTGGCGTGTTTCAAAATCGATTCATATGTCCGCCGATGGCAAGCAGATGACCGTCAACACTCCAGGCGGCTCCTTCACAACCAACACATCGAAGGCCTTTACTGCGGCAGACCTTGGCACAGACATCTATCCCGGCGCCACGCCAGGCCGCGGCAGCATGGAAATGAACGTTCCCGGCAACTCGATGGAGGTTGGCGTCTTCGTCACGCCCGATTCCAAAGACCAGGTGGTCGCGTTTTACAAAAGCAGGATGGGCAGCGAGGCCACCTTTACGGACTCGGAAAGAAGCGCTACCTTCAAGTTGACCAGGAGCCCGTCGGAGACCGTCACGGTGACTATTGGGGCACGCTCCGCGCAGGCTGACGGCAATACGCGCATCGCCATCTTGCATTCGAAAGCCAGCAAACCGTCGTCATAGCGCGCGCGCCGCGTTCTTTGTGCCTCTTCAAATCGAGTGTTAGCCACACTTTGGGTGCCCCATCCTTTCCGCGCTTTTGCGGAAACGGTGGGAAGCCACGAAAGCCCATGCGCGTTTCAGCACACCCGGGTTGACAACGCCTCAGCGCTGCCGCACCGGCGACTTGCCCTCAAACAGCGACACCCGCGCGCCCAGCGTAGCCGCCAGCGGCGCATTGCCCTGCGCAGTGGCCAGGTCGGCGGCGCGCTTCTCCACCTCCACTGCCTTGTCAAACCGTCTCGTCTCCGCGTAAGCCGCGGCCAGCGTGCCCAGGATCGCCGGCTCATGCGCCGACGTGAGCTCAACCGCGTGCTCGGCCAGCGGCACCGCCTCGCTGCCATTGCGCAGCGCGGCGTCGGTGGAGGTCGACAGCACCCACGCCGTTTCGTTGAGCACCGGCACATTATCCGGATCGCGGCGAAGCGCCAGCCGCCATTGCGCCAGACCCTCGGTCTTCTGCCCATTCATCACCAGCGCCATGCCCAGGTAATACCGCGCCTCCACCAGGTTCGGCGCTAATTTGAGTGCCCGCTCAAAGTGCGGAATGGCATCGGCGGTCTGCCCCTTTTCCGCCAGGCTCACGCCCAGATTGTTCTGAACCTCCGCCGATTCCGGACCGATTTCAAGCGCCTTGTTCAGGTGCGCAATGGCCTCATCGAGCTGGTTCTTCTGGAGCAGCGCATGGCCCAGGTTGCCCTCTGCCCCGGCATCGGCCGGGTCAAGCTGGATGGCCTTGTTGAAGTCCGCAATGGCGTCGTCCACATGGTCCTGCATGGCCATTGCCAGACCCAGGTTGTTATACGCGTGCGCGTACTTCGGATCGCTCTCGATGGCCTTGTTGTATTCGCCGATGGCATCGTCAAGATGCCCCTGAGCAGCCAGCGCATAGCCCAGGTTGTTGTGCGCCTCGGCGTACTCCGGATTGATGCTGAGCGCCGCCTGGAACTGCTCGATCGACTCCGCCAGATGATGCTCCTGCATCAGCGCGCGGCCCAGGTTGTTGTGCGCCTCCGCATACCCGGGATTGTCTTCAAGAGCCTTCCGATAGCTCTCAATCGCCTCGCTCTCGTCGCCCGACGCAGCCAGCGCAATTCCCAGGTTGTTGTGCGCCTCAGGATAATGCGGCTTGTACAGTACTGCCTTGCGCAACTGCGCAATCGCTTCGTCCTGCTTGCCCAGGTGCTCCAGCGTCTGCCCATAGTTGTTGCGCGCCCGCGCGTCGTCGGGGCTCATGGCCACGGCCTTGGCCCACTCCGGCACGGCCGCCGCGTACTGGCCTTTTTTCGCCAGATCCGCCGCCACATCGTATTGCTTGTAGAAGTCCACCGCCGGCGTGTCGATGTGCTCAATGCCGCTGGGGTCCATGTTCACAAACTCGGGAATGTTCACCGCGCGATTCGCCGCCGTTGAATTCTCAATCAAGATCGCAGGCGTGTCGTTGCCGTTCTCGTCGATGTGCGTCAAAAACATCTGCGTATACGGCGAGCGGCTCTTCGACGAAAACACCATCCAGCGGCCGTTGGGCGAGAAGCTGTGCCAGGAGTTCATCAGCGGCGTGTTGCAGCTCATCTTGCGCGCCACGCCGCCGGCCGCGGGTACAATGTAGAGCTTGCCGTCCGGGCGCATGAGCTGCCCGTTCTTGGCCTGCACAAACACGATCCATTTCCCGTCCGGCGACACCTTGGCAAAGCTGTTGCTCATGCCGTTTTGCGACGCGCCCACGATCGGCTCTGCCTTGCCGCCCTTGCCGTCGTTGAACGGAATGCGGTACAGGTCGTACTGAATCTTCACCTCCGCCGGATCGTTGGCATACGCCGCCATCTTGCCGTCGGCGGGCACGGGGTCTTTGGCCTCGGCGCGCGAGAAGACCAGATACTTGCCGTCCGGGCTCCACATCGCACTCGCCTGCACAAAGTGCGGATCGTCCGCGCCGGGCAGCGGCTGCAGCTTCTTGCCCGCGCGGTCATACCACGCCAGTACGCCCCGCGTGGGATAAAAAACCTGCAGGAAGCGGTAATCCTTGAAGTTGGCGACGTAATAAAAGTTGGAGCTCCTGCTCCCCGGCGGCCGGATTGTGGTCACCACATAGCGCCCATCCGGCGACACCTGCGACATGAATCCCACGCGCACCGGGCTCGAGTTTTCCGTGGGAAACGACGCCCACGAAATCACGTCCTGGCTGCGGATGGTCATCTGCTTGGCGATGGGCATCAGCGAGTACATGCCCTTGTCGTTCTGCGGCCCGTCGAGATCGATGCCCATGGTCTTGCCGTCGCGCGCAAACGAGTGGCAGTTGGCGCAGGAGTGCAGGTCGGTCATGACAATGTGGCTCGACGTGTCGGCCACGTTCCTCATGCGCCATTCGATCAGCGGAATGGCGCCGGTGGCCAGCGGCTTGATAAATCCCTTCTCCGTCTCAGAAGGCATCAGTGGCACATCGCGATAGAAGATGGGCGCGCCCACCGGATCGGTGGACACCTGCAACTGCATCGACCCATGCGACACGGGCCGCCCGTCCGCAACGCCGCTGATGGTCACCGTGGCCGCGCCGCTCACTGCGTGCTTGCGGATCGCATCCCACGCCGCCGCATCGGGCTTCCAGGTGTGCGCCGCGGCCTGCTCCGGCGTCAGCTCGGGCAGCTTGTTGGTGTCGGAGATAGCGCGCTTGTCGATGGGCCCCACCTGCATGAATTCGCCCTTCGAGGTCAGGCGTAGCGGCGCGGAGCCATCGGCAAACGTTACATCGATCTGCCAGGCCCTCGCCTCCGCGGCCGGGTCTCGCCACTGAAAGGTAGGGGGCGCCATGTCGGGCGGAAACAGCGATCCGTTCAACGGATAGTCGATCGAGATGCTGCCCGGCCCATCCGCCGCGGTCACGCCCCTCATGCCCAGGCCGGCCACCAGGCACACGCTCAGTAGCCCACCGATGGCGATGGAGAAAAGGATGCCGCGCTGTCTGCCGGGCAGGCCAATTCCCGGCTTCGCGCGGAAGATCGCGCGCAGATTGTTACTGCGCTCAATGTCTGCGTTCATGATGTAAACTCCCGGCCATTGGACCACCAGGCCGCGGCAAGGGGTTGCCGGCGTTCAACCAACCGCTCAGGCCATGGGCCGATCCAGAAAGGCCGATCCAGATTGCCATCCGGCGTTCTGTCTTGCTCTTCCGGGGCTCGGCGTAAGTATACTCCGCGCCCGCCCGCGCTGCCGAGACTCAAGCGAAACGCATCGATGCCGGCTTCCGTGCCCGCCACGGCCGGCCAACCTGCCAACTTGCCAACCCGCGTAAGCGGCGCCAACTCGATGCCTTCTTCTCAAGAGCCTGCGCCACGATTCCCCACAAAAATGTCCCCAGCCCCCGCGCTCCCACCGCCCGTTCACATCTAACTGTTGGACCGCGGTTTTCCGTAACCTGCAAGAGAGCGCGAGCACCGGCGGCTCCGGAGCGAAACCCACCATGGCCAACGCCGCCAGAAAGATCGAGCCCGTAGACAAGCCCGCACCAAGGCCTCAAGCGGTGCAGAGAACGCCCGCTCCGCGCCGCAAGCGCGTCATCCCGCTGGCCGTCGGCGTTGGCCTCGTCCTCGCTGCCGTCGTCGGAGGCTACTTCGTCAACAAGTACTGGCCCTATCGTTATCGCAATGTGAAGCCGCTGTTCGAGCAGACCATGGGCGGCCAGGTCACCATCGGCAACTACCATCGCGTTTATTTTCCTCATCCCGGCTTCGAGGCCACG
>Ga0302326_10012618_pt1 | contig 17974 bp, 18 predicted proteins | sample Palsa_T0_3_FD_202264 | JGI IMG/M metagenome (GOLD analysis project Ga0302326, IMG submission 202264) | Peat permafrost microbial communities from Stordalen Mire near Abisko, Sweden - Palsa_T0_3 | ecosystem: Environmental > Terrestrial > Soil > Palsa > Peat permafrost | place: Sweden: Abisko... | reverse complement strand
TATCTTGAATTTTTTTACATCCAGGAAGAGTACGCAGAATGCGCAGACGAACGCTGGCGCGGGGATGAATGGCTCGACGACTGCAGCTCCTATGGTAGGAATCCATTCCAAGCCGATGGATATGGACACCTACCTTGCGAGTGACGACAAGGAATGGCTGAAATATCTGAGCCAGCCTCTCCGCACCTATAGAAAGCCTGGACTTTCGATGAAAGAGGAACATGAGCTTTGGCTTTCGGCCCGCGCCCGGAGCAGGGCAATGATGGCCAACGCAAGCGCTAAGGTCTAATTAGAGTTCAACCAAAATGCAGTAACTTCTGAAGATAGATTCAAGGCGTTATGATTCTGTCGGCCAGATCAGGGGCGATTGCCCGGAAATCTTTGATATTCCAGGTGTAAATGATCTCTGCGTTGGCTTTGCGGGCGCAGGCCAGCAGAAGAGCGTCGAAAATCTTGCCGCCCACGTGTTGGGACTTTGCCGCGTTGTGGATGGCGGTTGCATATTCGTTTACAGTAAGCGGCACCACGGTCATCCTCGCGACCATTTGATCGACCAACAGAGAAGCAAATTCAGGGCGCTTCTGCTTCGTTCCAGGAAGCCGGGAGAGGACCGAATAGGTCTCGGCGAGCGTGTGGGCTCCGCACGCAGTGGTTTCTGGAGTGGCTTCGGCTAGTAATGGAAAGCTTGGCAGGAAGTGCGGATGCTCAGCATCCTGCGCCGCAATTAGGACCGATGTATCCAGGAAGACCTTCACGGTTCGTCGGACTCCCCTGAAACGTAGCGCATGCGCCGCTCACGATCCTCATTGATCCGTTCAACAATATCGTAGGTTGCTGGCGCACCCCCGACCATCACAAGTAGCCCATCCTTCTCGACGAGCCGGACCTCGTCATAGGCAGGGTGCAGAAAAATTCCGTCGTCTTTTTCTTCCACAACGAACCTATCCCCAGCGCGGACGTGGAGGGCGTCGCGGAACTTCTTCGGAACGACGATGCGGCCAGCTTTGTCAATCTCCACTGTGGTAGCCATAATGGTATTTATATTACCATTTAAAATGGCATTTTCCGGTTCATTGCAATGCTGCGGCTGACGTATGTTCTCATAAAGAAGATATGTCGAATACGTTTGAAGTCGGGCCGGTGCAGGTCGGGGCAGGGAAGTTGTTTCTTATCGCCGGACCCTGTGTGATTGAGTCGGAAACCCACGTGCGTACGATGGCGGACGCGATCCAAAGGATCACCTCCGACCTCGGCGTTCCTTATATCTTCAAGGCCAGCTATGACAAGGCCAATCGCACCTCGGTAAAAAGCTTTCGCGGGCCGGGGCTGGTGGAGGGGACGCGGATTCTCGGAGCGCTTGCCAGGGCGACCGGCCTGCCAGTGCTGACAGACGTGCATGAGCCCGGGCACTGCGAAATCGCCGCAGAAGCGGTGGACGTGCTCCAGATTCCTGCCTTTCTATGCCGGCAAACGGATCTGCTCGTGGCTGCCGGAAAGACGGGCCGGGCGGTCAATATCAAGAAGGGCCAGTTTGTCGCGCCGTGGGATATGCAGTATCCGGTTGAAAAGACGCGGTCTACCGGCAACGAGCGGGTGTTTCTGACCGAACGCGGAGCCAGCTTCGGGTACAACACGCTGGTGGTGGATTACCGGTCGCTGCCGGTGCTGCGCAGCTTCGGACCGGTCGTTTTTGATGGAACGCACTCGGTCCAGCAGCCCTCCGCGGCAGGCGGAGTGAGCGGCGGCCAGCCGGAGTTCATCCCACTGCTGGCGCGCGCGGCCGTCGCCGCGGGCGTCGATGGGCTTTTCCTCGAAGTCCACGACGATCCCGCCAGCGCCAAGTCGGATGGCGCCAACGCCCTGGACCTCAAGAAACTGAAACCGCTTTTGGAGACGCTGCTGGCAATCCACGCGGCGGCGAGCTAAACGCAGGAAGCTTGCCGCCGGGTTGTCCCTGATAGCATTCTGCTATGTCTGGAATGCTGATTCCCTCACACTGGCGGCGTGCCTCGGCGCATGCTGTTACGTCTATTGCAATCTTATTCAGTCTCTGTCCTTCGAGCGCTGTGGCGCAGGATCTCCAGCCCAAAGCGCGCGTGGAGGAAGTTCTTAAGGGACTGAGCCGCAGCCACGGGATTGGCCCCGTGGCCATCTCACCCGATGGCGCGTCGCTGGCCTATGTCCGCCGCGACAAGGATGGTTCGGAACTGGTGGTGGCGCCATTCAGCGATCCGGCCAGGGCGACGCGAATCACCGCGGCCAGGAAAGACGCCGCACGATGCGGCGACACCGATCCTGCCTGGGCGGCAGATTCGCGGCGGCTGGCTTTTCTGAGCGATTGCCAGAGCGATGGGCAGGAGGATGTTTTCGTAACAGCAATCGGCGGCGATTTGGCCGGAGGGAAGCCCAAGATTGAGGTTGAGCGCCTGACAGAGGCCAAAGGCGAAGTGGGCTATCCGTCGTTTTCGCCGGACGGGTCGCGCATTGCCTTCCTCTATGTCGAAGGAGCCACGCGCGCTGCGGGCGCTTTGGCGGCCATGAAACCCTGGGCTGGCGTCATTGGCGAGGACGGCATCGAGATTCAGCGGGTTGCTTGGACGGATGCGAACGCGCACAAGCCAGCGGCGCCAACTTTTGCGACCCCGGCGAAACTACATGTGTACGAATTCAACTGGTCCCCGGATTCGAAGTCGCTGGCGTATGTCGCCGCTGATCCGCCGGGCGAGAACAACTGGTGGGTGGCGAAGCTCTATACCCAGGTTCTAGATGCCGAGCCGAAGGTGATCTTCGCGCCGCAGGAGTCCGCCGGTCCTCTGCATGGATTGCAGATTGCCGTTCCGCGCTGGTCGCCGGATGGGCAGTCGATTGCCTTCATTGGCGGCCTGATGAGCGATCAGGGATCGACGGGCGGCGATGTGTGGCTGATTCCCTCCGACGGTGGAGAACCTCGAAATCTAACGCCGGACCGCAAGACCAGCGCGGCCTGGATCGCATGGAGCGGCCAATCGTTGTTCATCAGCGAGCAGTCCGGCGGGAACAGCCAGCTTGTGTCGCTCCATCTTGCCGGGCCGGGTAATGAATCCACTGTTTCCGCGCCGGTATTCAGCATTCCCGCATCGGTCGGCGATGGACGCATGATGATGAGCCTCTCCGCGACGAAAGATCGCTCGACATTTGTCTTCACGGCGAATTCCTTTGACCATCCGGCGGAGATCTACGCGGCAAAAAACGGCGAATCAGCCACGTCTTTGGCAGCGCTGCATCAACTGACCCATGTCAACGACGGAATCCAGCCGATCTGGGGCAAAGCTGAGTCGTTGAGCTGGAAGGATGAAGGATTTGATGTCCAGGGATGGCTCCTGTTTCCGGCGCACTACGATCCAGCGAAGAAGTATGGCCTGATCGTGCTCGTGCACGGCGGTCCGGCGGCAGCGTCGCAGGCGTCCTGGGGCGGGCGCGGGAGCCTGAGCGCGCCGGCGTTTTCGGCGATGGATTACTTTGTGCTGGAGCCGAATCCCCGCGGCAGCTATGGCCAGGGCGAGGCCTTCACGGCGGCCAATCGCAAGGACTTCGGCTACGGCGACCTGCGCGACATCCTCGCCGGCGTCGATGCGGTCACCGCAAAGATCCCGGCAGTCGATCCAAATCGTGTCGGCCTCACCGGTTGGAGCTACGGCGGATTCATGACCATGTTTGCGGTCACGCAAACCCAGCGATTCAAGGCGGCAGTGGCCGGGGCAGGCATCTCCGACTGGAAAAGCTACTACGGCGAGAACTCGATCGACCAATGGATGACTCCGTACTTCGGCGCCTCGGTATACAAGGACCCAGCCGTATACGCGAAGAGCTCAGCGATCGACTTTATCGGCCAGGTGCATACGCCGACGCTGGCTGTTGTGGGCGACCGCGATGGGGAGTGTCCGGCGCCCCAGTCCTTTGAGTTCTGGCATGCGCTGCGCGACGAACATGTGCCGACGCAGCTCGTTGTGTACCCCAATGAGGGCCATGGATTCGCAAACCCGGAGCATCGCACCGACGTTCTGGTGAGAGCCCTCGGCTGGTTTGCAAAGTACATGCCGGCCGGCGAGTGAATCAGGACGGAAGCCGGCCAGCGATCGAGATCTGCGGCTGGCTTTCGTTTCGTCTTGTAATTCGTCCATCTTGCATGTGATTCAGGCAGGCTGCTTTTACCCTAGGCGAAGGGCAGCCACGTCCTGATACACTTTTCATTCGGATTCCTTTCGGATTCTAGACGTTGTGATTGACCGTTCTGCTGTTTCGAAGGTGGAACGGGGAGGTTTCATGCAGCGGTTGCTGACGCTTGTTTTTCTGCTGTGCCTGGCAATTCCGGCCGGCATTTCGATCTCCGGTTGCACGCGCAATCCCGCCGGGAATTATTGCAATGGCGAAGGGTATGGGCTGAAGCTGACTTCGGTCGCTACCGTTATCCTGCAGCCCCAGACGACAGGAATTTCTCTGGCCTACGGCCAAACCCAGCAGTTGGCTTCGCCTACGGCCGAGACCTGCAAAGGCACCACAGCGTCCGTCAGCTCCTACACGTACGGCACCACGAACAATCAACTCGTGGATGTATCGCCAACGGGCAATCTGTGCGCCGGCACCTGGAACCGGAACAGCGGCGGAAACATTCCGAATTACACGATCTGCAATTATCCGTCCCCGCTGCCTTCTACCAACGGATCGCCCTACGGTACAGCGTACGTGACGGCCACGGGCGCCAGCGTTACATCGAATCAGGTCACGGTGTACACGCATCCTCAGGTGACAGCCGTTTCTCTTGTGCTGGAACCGGTAGGCAGCCCCACCCAGACGATCAATGGATGCCTGTCGCAGACGCAGACAGCGCAGTTAGCTTCGGTAGCGTACTACACTGCGAGCGGCGTTCAGACGCCGTTGTGTGCTCCGACTCCTACCTCTGTGTCTGGCTATTCCAACTTGCCGAGCTGCTCAGCGGCGATCGGCAACCTGACGTACACCTCGCAGAATTCCACGATTGCGACCATCGACGAATACGGCGTGATCACCGCGGTACTACCGGGTACCACCTACATTACCGCTTCGGTAGCAGGATCAGGATCGTCGGCCGGATACTTTTCCACCTGCCCGCCGGCTAACATCAATGTCACGCTCAACGGCGCAACCAGCGGCACCGTCACCCAGGGAGTCACCCAGAACCTGGTGACCACGATTACCGATACCAACGGCAACACCATCCAGGGGCTGACGCTGAATTATCAGTCGACAAATCCGCTGGACATCACCGCGGGCACCGGCGGCGCCATCACCGCCAATTACGCCGGCGAAGCCTCCGTCTATGCCGTCTGCGAGCCGACCACCTGCAATCCGTCGCCTATCGATAAGGTGGGCATAAATCTGACCGGCACGTCCATCACCAGCAACCCCGTGCTGATCACCACGCCCGGCCAGGCCAGCGATTACGTCTGGCTTGCGAGTCCGTATTCGCAAAACTTCATCCCGGTCGAATTGGTCAGCGGAACCCTCGGCTCAACCGTCAAGATGCCGTACTTCCCCAACTCCATGGTGTTGGACCAGACGGGAACGAACCTCTACTTCGGTTCCGCTCATGAGCTGATGATCTACGCGGCAGCGACCAACTCGCTGACCAAGGAAGATCCCAACGTGCCGGGAGTGGTTCTTGCGGCTGCTCCGAATGACCAGACCATCCTGATCAACGACCCGGTCCGTGAGGTCTTCTATGTGTATTCGCCGAGCTCGTTCACCTATTCCACCTTCAGCGGCGTCGGAACTGCTGCTCAGTGGACTCCGGATTCCAACACGCTCTATATCGTCGGATATGTCACCAGCACCAGCGGCGTCAAGACTCCTACACTCTTCGTTTACAACCTGAATACAGGGTGGACGACGTATCCGCTTACAACCGGCGAGCCAGTGAACCAGACAGTTGGCGCCACAAACCTGACTGTTTCCGTACCAGGCGTCAGTTCGTTCCTGAGTGGCAATCCGACGGTCGCCTACGCATGGTGCCCGGAAGTCTCCGCCACGAACACAATCGTGCAGGCATATCCCGAGATTCCAGCGGGACAACTGCCGTGGACGGATGTTCTGACCGCGACGACGGACGGCAAGCATGTTCTGGGCGTAGGCCTGGACGGTGGAACCTCGCCGTTCTTGACAGACTTCGATATCAACTTTGCCAACAGCCTTGCCAGCGGAGCATGCCCGAAGGGCGCCAATGGCAGTAGCACCTCCATTACCACCTCGCCGGTGACCCAGACCTTGCCGGCGCCAGCAGGCGCCTTGGGATTCCAGGCCTCCGCGATCAATCAGGTAGTAGCGTCGCCCGCGTCCAACGTTGCGTTTGTTACCTATACCCCTGTCGCGGGCGCCACGGCAGCGGCTACGTTGCCGTATTATCAGCCCTCCGCCACCGTAGGAACTCTGGGGACCTTTGGACAAGTCTCATTCGTCGAGCCATCCGGAACCACGACGCCTGCGACTGCGCCACTGGCCGGAGCCTTCAGCCTCGATGACACGATGTTCTTCGTCTCGACCTCTGGCGATGATCTCGTGCACTACATCAACGTAGGCTCTCTCCTGGACACACAGCAGATCAATCCTGGGTTGACCTGCACGGAGGGCAATCCAGTCACAGTGAACCCCTGCACGCCGGGTCAGCCGGTTCCGGCAACGTTTATTGCCGTTAAGCCGCGCCCGACAACCTAACCAGCCAGTCTCTTCCATCCAGAAGGCGAAGCCCGCTTGCGTCGATGCAATTGACGTAAGCGGGCTTCTTACTGCGCCAATAAACCGTGCTCAAGCGCGGCGGCGTCTCCGCAGGCTCCGCAATCAGGCAAGATAGAATCGGAACTATGATCAAGGGCATTTCGTTTTTGCGCCCAGCAGGAACAACAACCGGATATGAGCGGTTGACGGGCTTCTTTTCTGCCCTGGGCTTTACACCCGGAAGTGGTTGGAGCGAAGACTCCAGCCGCAGCGCGTCGTTTCTTGCGCCACTGGGAAATCTTGAAATTGTAGACGGCGTTATGCCTTCGGTTACGGACGTTTTCGTCGAAGTGACGCAGTTGGATGCAGTCCGCGAGGCCGCCATTGCGTGGTTGCGCGGGCGCGGCGAAGAGACGGCCGGGCGCATTTCGCCGGTCTCTGAGACAAGCTGGAAATCGCGGATATTCACGGCGGAACCTGTTACAGGGCAGGTGTTTGCTTTCTGGGAGTGGATTGATCCGCTCAAGGGCAAGCCCGTCGCCGTCGAAGGAGACCTTTCAGCCGAAGGGATGCGTTTTGCCATAGTCGCGGCACGCTGGAACGCAGTGATTACCGACCGGCTGCTTGACGGCGCTCTGGATGCCCTTTTGCGCAGCGGCGCAGTCCGCCGCGATATCGAAATCGTGCGCGTACCGGGCGCCTGGGAAGTTCCTGCGGCCGCGCGGACGATCGCGGAACGCGTGACTTCCCACGGCGGGCCGGTGGACGCGATCATCACCCTGGGTTGCCTGATTCGCGGCGAAACGGCGCACTATGAAGCGATCTATAACGAGGTCGCGCGGGGAATCGGGCAGTCGCAACAGGAAACCGGGATTCCCCACGCTTTTGGCGTGCTCACCTGCGAGACGCTGGAGCAGGCGCTGCACCGTGCCGGTGTGAAAGCCGGCAACAAGGGCTTCGAGGCCGCCATCGCGGCTATCGAGATGGTTTCATTGCGTCGCAAGCTTTTGGACCGCAAAAATAGCGAGGGTGCATGACAACCGGAACGCGGCGCAAGTCCCGCGAACTGGCCATGCAGATGCTGTTCCAGGGCGACCTGGGCAAGCAGACGCCGGAGCAGGTGCGCAAGACCTTTTGGCTGGCTCGCGAAGAGTCGGATGCCGAGGTGCGTGGCTTTGCCGAGGACCTCTATCGCATGGCAACGGTGCGCTCCGAGGAGATCGATGCACTGATCGTGCAGCATCTGGTCAACTGGCGCCTGGAGCGGATGCCGGGAGTGGATCGGAATGTTCTACGGCTGGCGGCAGCCGAGATGCTCGGCTTCAAAGGCACTCCGTTTCCGATCGTGATCAATGAGGCACTTGAGATTGCCCGGCGATATTCCGCGCCCGAGTCGGTGAGCTTTCTGAATGGCGTACTGGATGCAATGGCCAAAGATCTCATCAAGAGGATCTGATTATGCGCGTAGCTGAAGGAGATTGACGTGAAGTTTGAGAACATCCTGTTCGAAAAACGTGCTCCCATCGCGGTGATCACTATCCATCGCCCGAAGGTTTTGAATGCATTGAACGCGGCGACGATGGAGGAGCTTTCTACTGCGCTGGAAAATGTCGCGGCGGATCCCGAAGTGCGGGTTATTCTGCTCACCGGTGCAGGCGAAAAAGCCTTTGTCGCAGGCGCGGATATTTCAGAACTGGCCGGTCTGGACGCGGAAACCGGACGTGCCTACGCACGACGCGGGCAGGAAGTGCTTCGCTGCATCGAGACGCTGGGCAAACCGGTGATCGCGTGTATTCATGGCTTCGCGCTTGGGGGTGGTTGCGAACTGGCCATGGCCTGTACGCTGCGGTTGGCGAGTGAGGCGGCAAAGCTGGGGCAGCCGGAGGTGAAGCTGGGTGTGATCGCCGGATTTGGCGGTACGCAGCGGCTTCCGCGGCTGGTCGGCCCGAGCGCAGCCTTGAAGTTGCTGTTGAGCGGTGCGATCATTTCCGCAGCAGAGGCCTTACGAATCGGCCTCGTCGATGAGGTTCTTCCGTCCGACCACTTGATGGTTCGTGCCGAAGAACTGGCGAAGGAAATTGCCGGTAACGCCCCGATTGCGATTGAGCGGACGCTGTTGGCTGTCGATTCCGGTCTCGACCATTCGCTGGAGGACGGCTTGGCCGAAGAGGCCAGGCATTTTGCACAATGCTGCGCGACTCAGGACAAGGCCGAAGGGACTGCGGCGTTCCTGGCCAAGCGAGCCGCGACATGGACTGGCAAGTAGGTTCGCTCTTCCGGGCTCGCTACTGGGTTTGCTTCTGGGCCCGCCGGACCTGCCGGAATTGATATGCTGATTCCTGTGATCTCCTCTTCTCAATTCAAGGCATTTGCCGCAATTTGCTTCACAATGACGTTTCTGCTGTCCGGGTGCAGGAAGGAAGAGCAGGCGGTGAGCAAGGTCGCCAGCACTGCCGCAGCCGCCGAACATAAGGCCCAGGCCGCTTCGGCCCAGAAAGACCAGCAGCGGGCGCAACTGGCAAGGATTTCCCTGCCGACCAAGAGCCGCTATGTCGACGTGCATGAACCGGGACAGTGGGCGAATCCATTCCTGAGTTTCGACTCGCAGATGATTAATCTGCGCATCGTTCAGGCCGATGCCAATCCCAGCCAACTCGGCAAGGGCGGCCTCTTGCGGCCATCTGCCGCGCGACGGCAGGAATTGCAGATTCGCCAGCAGGATCTGGTCGAGGCGCTGATCGCGCTGCCCGAAAGCGCCTGGCCGTATGGACGCGTCGTGGCCATCGAGGAATCTCCCCTGGCGGACAAGAGGCAACGGCCAGCAATTCGTCGCCAGATTGAGGCGGCGATTCAGCAGCTCAATGATCTTGGCGTGGTTGTGGATGAGTGGCCGGCCCGCTAACCTCACTCACCTTCGTCAATTTCGCTATCTCTAATCGTAGCCTCTGGTTGGCAAGTAGCAGCTCGCCGACCAGAAGCAGGAGGCTCCTGCGTTGCGCCTCCAGCGCCTGAATCTCTTCCAGCATGATGGTTGTCTCCGGGGTTTTGACCCACTCAGTGGTTGTCGCGCGCGACGGGAGACCAAGAGGTGCAAGGACATCCTCAAACCTCACCAATCGCCCTCGCCGCCGCGTCAATTGCTTCAGCAATTCTGCGCGTTTGCTCGGGTGTGAGATCGCCTTGCGTGGCGCGCATCTTCATCGCGAATTTCAGGTTCATGAAAGCGCGCATGATCTGTGGCGAACGCCCACGTCCAAACACGTCCCCGGCCTGTTCCATGCGGCCGAAGATCGCTTTGATCGTGGCCTGGTTGGTCTTGAGATACTCCGTGCCCAACTCGGTTACGGTGTACAGCTTCTTGTTGCCCTCCGTCGAGGAAGTGGCATAACCCTCTTCTTCGAGCAGCGTCAGGGTTGGGTAGACGACCCCCGGGCTCGGCGCATAGCCGCCAGAAAGCCGCTCTTCAATAGCCTTGATGATCTCGTAGCCGTAGCTCGGCTTCTCGGCGACAAGCTGCAGAATGACGAGCCGCAGCTCTCCGCTGTCGAACAGCCGTTCCCGGTCACCGCCAAAGCCACGCCCGTGACGCCCCATGAATCCTTCAAACCCCTCACGCCCATAACGGCCGTGGTGTCGCTCTTCGCGATGGTGCCCGCAACGACCTTCCTGCCTCGATTCCGGCCTGCCCTCAGCAAACTGGGCCTCCGCAAATCGTCCTTCTGCAAATCTTCCAAACTTTTCTCTTCCAAACATGGTGTTTCTCCTTCTATTTCGTTTTGCTCTTTCCGATATATCGTCTGAGTGAATCACGATATATCTTAAGATATATCTAAGATAGTCCAACTGGGAATTCGATTCAAGAAAAATATTTCAGGCCTCGAATCGAATGCCGAGTCGAGGCCTGAAAACTACTCGGCGTTGTCGATCTGGGCACGCTGCAGTTTGTCGCTTGAATCTATGTAGACGGACTTCCAGGTGGTATAGAAGTCGAGTGCGCCGAGGCCTTCGCGGTGGCCGTTGCCGGTTTGTTTTACGCCGCCGAAGGGCAGGTGGACTTCGGCGCCGATCGTCGGGGCATTGATGTAAGTAATGCCGGCTTCGAGGTCGCGGATTGCGGTGAATGCGCGGTTGATGTCCTTCGTGTAGAGCGCAGTTGAAAGACCGTAGTCGATCGAGTTGGCAATCTCGATGGCTTCCTCAAAGGTCGAGAACTCGATCAGCGAAACCACCGGACCGAAGACTTCTTCGCGGGCGATCCGCATATCGGGAGTGACTGAGCCAAAGACCGTTGGTGCGAAGAAGGTGCCGTTGGCGCAGGTGCCGCCGGTCAGGCGCTTGCCGCCGGTGAGCAGCTTTGCTCCTTCGTTGATGGCGATCTCGCAGTACTTTGCGCTGGTCTCGATCTGCTGTTCGTTGACCTGCGGGCCAACTTCAATGCCTTCGTTCAAACCGTTTCCGACGCTGAGCGCGGCAGCGCGGGCGACCAGTTTTTGTGTGAATTCAGCGGCAATCGATTCGTGAAGAAGGATGCGGCTGGTGGCTGTGCAGCGCTGGCCGGTGGTGCCGAATGCTCCCCAAAGTGCGCCTTCGAGGGCAAGTTCCAGGTTGGCGTCGTCCATGACAATCATGGCGTTTTTGCCGCCCATTTCGAGCGAAACCGGTTTGAAGTTTGCGGCGGCGCGCTGGGCGACGTGTGATCCGACGGCGCTGGAACCGGTAAAGCTGATTGCGCGGACATCCGGGTGCTCGACCAGGGGTGCGCCTGCTTCGGGGCCGTAGCCGCTGACGATGTTGACTACGCCGGGCGGGAGGCCTGCGTCGATGAGGGTTTGGACGAGGTTGTAGGTCGAGAGCGGGGTGTCTTCGGCGGGCTTGATGACACAGGTGTTTCCGGCGACCAGGGCGGGGAAGAGCTTCCATGACGGGATGGCCATGGGGAAGTTCCATGGGGCGATCATGCCGATGACGCCGACCGGCATGCGGACGGACATGGCGAACTTGTTCGCCAGTTCCGACGGAACGGTGACGCCGAATAGGCGGCGGCCTTCGCCGGCGACATAGTAGGCTTCGTCAATCGCTTCTTGGACGTCGCCGCGGGTTTCGGCGAGCACTTTGCCCATTTCGCGGGTCATTTCGCGGGCGAACTGTTCTTTGCGTTCGGCCAGCAACTGACCTGTTTTGTAGAGGATTTCGGCGCGTTTGGGCGCGGGAACCAAGCGCCAGGTGGCGAAAGCCTTCTTTGCGGCGGCTACGGCGAGGGCTACATCTTCCGCGTTCGATGAGGGGAAGATTCCTACGATGTCGGAGTGGTCGGCGGGGTTGATGTTCTGGAGAGTTTGATCGCTTTTGGACGGCAACCATTCGCCGCCGATGAGATTGTGATAGATCTTGCCTGCCACGCTGAATCCTCGCTTTGACTTGTCTGAGATGGATTGCCGATGCCGTGCGGCATTGGGCAACCTTTCAGCTTATCGCAAATCCGGATGGCGAAGAAACGACGAATAAATTATGGCGAGGGTAGGGGGTACCCGGTTTTTGTTTATACCTTGTTTATTTTAAGTAAGTTAGAGGCAGATTTAAGTGCTTTAAGGTGCGCTTTTTAGAGCGTTTAGGGCGCTTTTCTGAGCTGTTTTTGCTCTTCCGCGATGGCGGAATCTGACGCAAAAGGTGCGCTCATTTCAGTTTGCGCCGCGCGAGGATAATTTTGTGCAAAGTCGACTTACCAATCGACTTACCTATTGAGGTAGTTGGCCTTGAACGCACTGGTCAACTACCTCGGTGGAGATTATCACTCACTCGTCACGCCGGGTTTGCCATCGAGGCGACATGAGCGTCAAGGCGATTCAGGGTCTGGATTGTTCCTGCTTCCATTCCTGCCTTGAGATGGCCATCCCGAACTTCCTGCGAGTTGTGAAGAATTGAGTGGGTGAGTTTCGTCAGCCCGTCGACTTCTTGGAACAGGACTGTGGTTAGCCACTCAGGGCTTCCGATGGCGGGCATCTCGTAGCATTCGGTGTAGACAAGGCGCTCATTTGGCACGACCTCGCGATAGACGCCGTGGAAGGGATGTTCGCTGCCGTCGGGCATACGCATCACGCGACGCCATTGGCCGCCGGGGCGGAGGTCGATTTCGCAGAGTGTGAGCGCGGAGCCCTCGCAGCCATACCACTGGCGCAGGTGTTCGGGCTGGGTCCAGGCCTCGAAGAGCAGGCCGCGCGGACGCGCAAAGGTTCGGGTGAATTCGATCTCCCGGTCGGATGGGAGGGTTACGGTTACCTCATGGTTTGCGGTTGCGAGCATGTTTCTTCGTCTCCTTTGGTTCGAGTGTGGATAGATAGTCGTCGAGTCGATTGAGGCTGTGCTCCCATGAGGAGCGATAGCGCTCGACCCACTCGGATACGTCTTTGAGCGGCGCGGCTTCGAGGCGGCAGGGGCGCCATTGTGCGTCGCGGCTTCGCCGGATGAGTCCGGCGCGTTCGAGCACTTTGAGGTGCTTGGTGATGGAGGGTGGACTGATTGCGAAGGGTTGAGCTAGCTCTTTCACGGAGGTTTCGCCAAGGGCCAGACGGGCCAGAATCGCGCGGCGAGTCGGGTCGGAGAGTGCTGCGAAGGTGGCGCTGAGGGGGTCGGTCATGTAATTTGTCAAAAGGTTAATTAACCTAACGGCAAATTACTGCGCAATCGGATGAATTGTCAAGGACATTTTTCAAAGTCCGGCTACGAATTCGCGGTCTGGGACGGGGTTGGAAATTGTTCCGCGTAGAGCAATCAAAGTTGAATGGGGAGGGGGTTGGCCGGGTTTGTTGGAGGCCGATTATTTTGTTGGGGTTGCAGTTGCGTTAAATTATGGCGTTTTGTGTCTTGTGCCAGCGAATGGGGATTTGGCTTTGTTCGACACTGATTGATCCGAAAAAATCAAAGAATTTCGAAGTAACTTTGCGCATGGAAGAAGTTGACGGCGAAACGCGAGAAGAACCCTTCCTGGCCGAGAAGGCCCATGCCGACATGCTCCAGTGTTTCGCAAAAGCCGGCGTAGAGAGGGAACGAGATCGGTTCCTGATCCGCTCCGATTTCGGCGGACTCCATCGGCAGGATGGTGGCTTGAATTTCCTCGTAATATGCAATTTGACGTTCGTCGCGGGAGCCGGAGAAGAGCGAACTGCGGGGATTCGGGATGTCGACCCCCAGCGCGATACCGATGGAGGCTGGGAAAACGCAGTTGTCCGCGCCGGAGTCGACAGTTGCATACGCAATCACGTTTCGCTCACCCCTGTTGAGGAGCAAAGCGACGATTGGACGGTCGAGAGATGTCCGGTTTGGAAACGCTGCGTCGGGCTTGACGCGGAGGTCTGAATAGGGAATTTTCACGAAGAGGAGTTTACGGGTTAGATGATCTGGGGGTACGGCGGCGGGACTTTCATCATGATGGGCATGGGTTCCCCGGCCTCAATGGCGGCTTTCTGGGCATCGATAAGGTTGGGCGCATGGGCCACGATCCGGTCTCGCTTGAAGGAGAGCGCCAGCCACTCGCCCATCGGGGCGTCTTCGAGAACGGAGACGAGATCGATTGGGGTCATTTCCTGCCTCTATTGGAAGGATGGTCCATATCTGGAGGGTTGTCAACGCGGCTGGCGAGTCGCACGGCGGATGGGGCGTCGCTTCGAGGGGCTTGTCGGACTTTGAGAAGCCCAGGTCTCAGAGGCAAACCTGGGGCACCCTCGTGGTTATTCAGATCTCGGCCACCCGCCGGTCACAATTGATTCTCGTGACGGACAGGACGAAGCGGTCGGGGGTGCGGAGAACAGATTGAAGAAGTGAAAACGCCGCAGCGGCTTAGTGGACGCCGCGGATGTGGCAGGTGGCGTTGGTCATCTGGTTCCAGGCGGCGGCCAATTCCCCGGCGTTGGGACGGGTTGGGGTGTCGGCCAGGGAGCCGGCGTAGCGGCCGGTTCGGGCATTGCCTCCGGGAATCCATTGGTTGTCGGGAACGTGTTTGTATTCGAGTTGGAGGGCCCCGGCGACCAACTGCACCCTGATGGTGGCCGCGAGGGGGTCGGAGCCGGGAATTGCCGGGTCGAGGCCGGTCATCAGCCTGTAGACCTTTGTTGCGGGAGCGCCCAGACCGTCGAGCATGGTCCGGGCCTCGGCGTCGGCAGTGTGCCGGCTCATTCCGTTGACGAAGACGTGGAGGGTTCCAGCGGGGTTGGGGGCGCCTTCGCCGCCTTGGACCATGGCGACGAACGCGTTGGCCCCGACGAGTCTGGAGTTGGTCATGTCGGGGATGTGGATAGCGTAGAGATGGGCGGGCGCGGCGAAGACCACGCCCATGCAGCCGACGATGCCGGTGATGCCGACATGATTCTGGTCAGTTCCGTAATCGAACATCTGAGCGTAGTACATGGCGTTGCCCCCTTTTGCATTGCGGGCCCGGTGGATTGGGTGTGGACGGTACCGTGTATAGCCCGCCTGGACGCGCGCGCGGCGAGGTCGAGGCAAACCTTGAGGCGGACCTTCGGCAACCGACCTATTATTTGAGGCTGCCAGTATACCTCGATTGGCGCGATCGCGGACGGGAAGTGAAATTGCAGCGCGGAAGGGCTGGGCTCAGGGCATGGGAATGCGGTAGACGGTTACGGAGTGCGGGGCGAGGGTGGCTTCGATCACGCCCTTCTGCCTATACGGTGACAAGCGGACGTTTACATCTTAATTGGGTTGTCTTCGATAGCAACTGAAGGTGACAAGGTGGAAGTCTCTCCAGTGCTTTGGTAGCGGAACAGTTTCTGAGCCATGGATTCTTCTTGAGATTTTTAAATGAGAGATTGGGGAGTCTTCGGATTGGCATTTGTGGCGTCCGCCGAAACCCAGGTCTCAAAGGCGAGATTTGGGGCGAGAGCTGTGCCATCCGCCAATTCTGAGGTCAGGACCTTTAAAGTTGAAATTGGGTTTTCCGCAGACATAAGTGTGTCATGGACATTGGAATTCGCTGTACTATTGGGCCACTATCAACTATGCGAGGATCCGATGAGCCCAAGATACATTCGCAATGCTGGCGCCGCTGTCCTTGTTGCTTCTGCATTCCTGGCAATCGCACAACAGTTGCCGCCGACCTCGCGCACTGACAACTTTCATGAAACCTTCCATGGACAGGAACTTGTCGATCCCTATCATTGGCTTGAGGATTCTGGCGCGGCCGACACCAGGAAATGGATTGATGGTCAAAATACCTACGCGCATTCGCTGCTGAATGCGCAGCCGATAAGACCGGTGATTGCGAGCCGGCTTACTGAGATGTCGCATCACGACCATATCGGCTCGCCCGCGCTGCGAGGGGGCTACTACTACTTCTACAAGCGCGGCGCGGAGCAGGACTTATGGAGTTTTTACCGGCGGAAGGGAATCGACGGAAAGGACGAGTTACTTCTTGACCCACATGCGGTCAGTTCGGAGAGCGGAACGAGTATCTCGGAATTTGATGTTTCTGACGACGGTGCGTTGGTGGCATATGGCGTTCGCCAGGGCGGTCAGGATGAAACCGATCTGCGAATCTTTGATGTGGCCAGCCATCGGGATCTCTCCGACCGCTATCCTCGCGCCCTTTACAGGGGCTTCGCATTCAAGAAGGATAGAAGCGGCTTTTTCTATTCCCTTCAGAATCGGGACTCGGGGCAGCGGATTCGATATCACGTGCTTGGATCCGACATAACTAAAGACGTCGAGGTATTTGGACAAGGCTTCGGGGCGGATACCTGGATTTCTCCCGCTGTTTCGGAGGATGGCCGGTATCTCCTGATTAGTGTGCAACGTGGTTGGGCTCAGGGTGATGTTTATATCCAGAACCTTGAGACGGGCAGCGCCGTTCAACCGTTGATCAAAGGACTGGATGGGAAATTCAATCCTTCATTTTCCGGAGATTTGCTGTTTGTTCAAACGGATTGGAAGGCTCCGAAGGGGCGGATTCTCCGAATTGACCTCCGCGATCCAGCACCGGATAAGTGGATGGAGGTCGTGCCGGCCGGCGACGACTCCATCGATTCGTCGAGCATCATTGGCGGGAAGCTCTACGTGAGCTATTTACATAATGTCACTTCGCACATTCGTGTCTTCTCGCCGGATGGCAAGCCTCTTGGCGAGGTTTCGTTACCCGGTCTTGGTTCAGCGGGAATCTGGGGCCGTGCCGATCAGAAGGAGGGGATGCTTTATTTTTCTTCCTATACGGAGCCGTACTTTCTGTCCGTCATTGACACGACAACTGGCAAGCAAACTCTCTGGTATCAGGACTCGGTTCCTTTTCATGCGGAGCAATTCGAAACGGAGCAGGTGTGGTATCCGTCCAAAGATGGCACAAGGATTCCGATGTTCTTGATACATCGGAAAGGCCTGATTCCCAATGGAAGCACGCCCACGATCCTTTATGGCTACGGCGGCTTCGACGTAAGCCTGACGCCATTCTTCGAGCCCCAGATAGGTTGGTGGATTGAGCATGGCGGACTTTATGCTGTGCCCAACATTCGTGGTGGGGGCGAATTCGGCGAGGAATGGCACCGCGCAGGAATGCTCGACAAGAAACAGAACGTCTTTGACGATTTCATCGCTGCGGCAGAGTGGCTTATCGCAAAGAAGTATACGAACCCTGACAAGTTGGCAATTTGGGGTGGAAGTAATGGGGGATTGCTTGTTGGCGCTGCATTAACTCAGCGCCCCGAACTCTACCATGCGGTCGTGTGTTGGCATCCGGATCTGGATATGGTTCGTTATTACAAGTACACCAAGAACAACAACCCTCCCGCTTTGCTCGAGTATGGGAATGGGGCCATTCCGGAGCAATTCAAATTTCTTTACGCTTACTCTCCTTATGAAAGGGTCCGCGCGGGGACCAAATATCCAGCAGTGTTGTTGGAAAGTGGCGACGCGGACACGCGCGTTCCGCCGGAACAGGCGCGGAAGATGACGGCGCGTCTTCAGGCTGGCACCACATCCAATCGTCCGATCATGCTGCTCTACGACGCTAACGGCGGCCATGCCGGAGGCGAACCTTTCCATAAGGTTATTGAGGATTCATCGGACGAACTCACCTTCGTGGCGTGGCAGCTTGGAGTCCATTAGCGGGATAGGCAAAGACAAAAATCTTCGTTGGCGGCCTGTTTGGATGACGGGTTTTCTGCTGCGTCCTCGCAGTATCAGGTAAGAGTCTCATCCCCCTAGCTGAATTTCCGAGTTTTGAGTTACCCCCGGGCTATGTCTGGTCTTG
>Ga0302326_10012617_pt1 | contig 17974 bp, 16 predicted proteins | sample Palsa_T0_3_FD_202264 | JGI IMG/M metagenome (GOLD analysis project Ga0302326, IMG submission 202264) | Peat permafrost microbial communities from Stordalen Mire near Abisko, Sweden - Palsa_T0_3 | ecosystem: Environmental > Terrestrial > Soil > Palsa > Peat permafrost | place: Sweden: Abisko... | reverse complement strand
TGTTGCCGGTCTTGTCCCCGCCAATCAACAGCATGGCCGAACGGCGCGGATCGAAGGCATAAAGAACGCGGTAAGGCCGTCCCTGATGCTGAACGCGCAACTCGCGCATGTGCTTGTGTCGCGAGGTTTCGACTCCGGATGAATGCGGCATCTTCAACGCGGGCTCGACATCCTGCAACAGGCTAACCGTGAAATCCAATTATGCCGTATGCGACATTATGTTGTCAACGGCATAACTCCTCGCATTTTAAGTACTGCGCGGCATCGCAGCATTCACGGCGCTGAGGCGTTGTATACTGGTCGGAATTGGCGGACAAATCCACCTACGTCCGTGCGACCGGAGGTTACACATGTTAAGGAAACGGCTTGGAATTCTAGCGGCGAATCGCCGCACTGCCCGCATTCGCACAGCTTTCGAGCGCGCCGCCCGCCGTCGAAAAAATAGCGCGCCGCCAGCATGGGCCGATTCGGGAGCGCCTGGACCACGGAGACGGTAAGGTCACCAGCGTCAATTGGAGCGGCTACGCAGTGACTGGGTCCTCCTTCACGGCGGCGAAAGGCACCTGGATCGTGCCCGCGGTGACTTGCGGCTCGGGGGACCAATACGCGGGCTTTTACGTGGGCCTCGATGGGTATTCTTCCAGCACTGTCGAGCAGACTGGCACGGAGTCCGATTGCGATGGCGGCACGCCCAGCTACTACGCCTGGCATGAGTTCTACCCGTTTCCGTCGGTCGAAATCACAGGCCTGACGATCACGCCTGGCGACCGCATGTTGGCGAAGGTGGTTTACAGCGGATCCGAGTTCACCATCGCGATCGCGGACTTGACTACCGGAAAATCTTACAGCAAGAGCGCCACAGTCGCGGATGCGAAGCGGTCGTCGGCGGAATGGATTGCCGAGGCGCCCTGCTGCGGGGACGGCGGCGGCATCCTGCCCCTGGCAGATTTCGGAACCGTGCTTTTCGGCGGCGACAACACGGGCGTAACCGGCACTTGCAGCGCGGAAGACAATTCCACGAAGGGACCCATCGGATCGTTTTCGACCATAGAAGAAATCACGATGGTGACACCCAGCAGCGGAAAAGAAGCCATTCCGTCGGCGCTATCAGGCGACGGAAACAGCTTCTCGATTACATGGGCCGCTCAGTAGCGCTATTACCGCAAGCGCTCCCGTAGTAGCTCCAATTCGGCGATGGTTCCCAATCTCTGCGCGCGCCGCGCAGATAGGGTTGATGCTCCCCATCTTTTTGCGTCTCCCTCCCCTTGACATCCTGGGAGAACACTCCTAGAATGGCTAGAGGAGCCGAATATGGGCAAACAGGTCGATATCCTGCAAGGCACGCTGGACATGCTGATCCTGAAGGCCGTGTCGCTCGGCCCGTTGCATGGCTACGGCATCCTGCTGCGCATCCAGCAGATTTCGAAAGACGCGCTGCAGATCCCGCAAGGATCGCTTTATCCGGCGTTCTACCGGCTGGAACATCGCGGCTGGATCGCCGCGGAGTGGGGCGAAAGCGAAAACAAGCGCAAGGCCAAGTTTTACCGGCTGACTGCGGCCGGCCGCAAACAGTTGACCTCCGAGCGGAAGGAATGGAGGCGCCTGGCCGGAGCCATTGCGGACGTCCTGGCCGCCGAGCCGGAGGAGGTGTGACATGCTGGCGCAAGCAAAGTCGTGGTGGCGGGCGCTAACGGGACAGGCGCGCCTGTCCGGCGAGATCAGCTCCGAGATGGATAGCCACATGGAGCGTTACGCCGCGGACCTGATGGCCGGCGGCCTGGCGGCGGGCGAGGCGCGCCGGCGGGCACGTATGGAATTCGGCAGCACCGTCGCGGCGGTGGAAGAATGCCGCGAAGCCGTAGGCTTGCGCTGGCCCGACGAAATCGTGCGCGACCTGCGCTACGCTGTGCGCGTGCTCCGGAAAAGCCCCACGTTCACGGTAACGGCCGTTGCCACGCTGGCACTGTGCATCGGGGCGAACACCGCCATCTTCAGCGTGGTGGACGCGGTTTTGTTGCGGCCCCTGCCGTACCCGCATCCGGAGCGGCTGTTCTCGGTCGCCAGGCATTTCCAAGGCAAGGGCTCCGACGGCTACCATACGAACGTTTGGGGCGGGGTTTGGGAGGCGGTGCGCGACAGCGCCACCTATGTGGACGCAGCCGTGTTCAGCGATGGTTCGATGGGGGTCAACTTTGCGGCGGGCGGCGGCGTCGAGTACGTGAAGCAGCAGCGCGTCTCGGCCGGATTCTTTCGGGTGCTGGGCATGGCGCCGCTCGTCGGGCGGGAGTTCTCGGCGGAGGAAGACCGCCAGGGCGGTCCGGCGGTGACGGTGCTGAGTTACGCGCTGTGGAAGCGCGCATTTCGCGGCGACCCCTCGATTGTGGGACAGGCGGTCACCTTGCGGGGCGAGCCGCACACGATCGTCGGCGTGCTGCCGGCGCGGTTCCAGAGCATTGTTCCAGCGGACTTGTGGACGCCGCTACACGCGTCCCGATCGGGCGAGGGCGAAGGCTCCAACTATGCCGTCGTGGTCCGCTTGCATTCCCACGCGACGTGGGCGCAGGCTAATGGACAGATCGAAGCGATCGGGTCGCCGCTCCTGCGCCGGTACGGGCAAGACCCCTCCACGCAGCACCTCCGGTTGATCTCATTCCAGCGCGGATTGACCGAGTATGTGCGCCAACCGCTTGGGATTCTTTGGGCGGCGGTGGGATTGGTATTGCTGATCGGCTGCGTGAATATCGCCGGACTGCTGCTGGCGCGGGCCGCCGGACGCACGCGCGAGATGGCCACGCGCATGGCGCTTGGCAGCGGGCGCGCGGCGCTGATCCGGCAAATGCTAGCCGAGAGCGTGGTGCTGGGCCTGTGCGGCGGGGCGGCGGGCGCGGCCTTGGGATGGCTAGGAGTGAAGGGGCTCAAGGTCCTGATGCCACGCAGTTTGAATATATGGCAAGCCGTGGAACTCGACTGGCGCGTGCTGGCGGCTACGGCTTGCGCGTCGATCGCGGCGGGCATCCTGTTCGGCGTGTATCCCGCGCTGGTAGCCAGCCGTATGGAGATCCGTGCAGCGCTGGGCGAGGCTGGCCGCGCCATCGCGGGCGGACGCAATCCCTCGCCGGTTGTTGGTGGCGAGCGAAGTGGCGCTGGGCGTGGTGCTGCTGGTGGGCGCCGGTCTACTGATTCGCACGTTCGCCCATCTGCGCGGCCTCAATCCGGGGTTCGACGCCCGCAACGCGATTACGGCCGAACTCTCGCTGCAAGATGCGCGGTATGTAACCAGGCAGAGCGTGAACCGGCTCTTCGAGGAAAGCCTGGCACGGATGCGGGAATTGCCAGGGGTCGATTCGGCGGCGGTAGCGCTGAGCCTGCCCTACGAGCGGGCGCTGAACACGGGATTCCAGCGGCTGGATGGCCGGCACGTGGACACGGAGTCCCAGATCGCCAACATGTTCTACATCACGCCCGAGTACTTCCGCGTGCTACGCATTCCGTTGTTGCGCGGCCGGGCGTTCACCGGGGCCGATAGTAGCACTGCCGCGCCGGCTGTGGTAGTCAGCGAAGCGTTCGTCAAAATGTACATGCCTGGCGACGACGCACTCGGCCGGCATCTGGATTTGGGCGGCGGCGGCAAACGCGAGATCGTAGGCGTGGTGGGCGATGTCCAGCAGAAGAGCGGCTGGGGCGACGGCAGCCCGCTGGCGGCCATGCCGGACATCTACATACCCGCCATGCAGGTCGAGGACAAGCTTATTTCGATGGTGCATACCTGGTTCTCGCCGAGTTGGATTGTGCGGTCCCCGGGACCAATGGAGGGAACCATCGCTGGGATGCAGCGAGCGATTCAGGCCGTGGACCCGCAGCTTCCATTCGCCGGTTTCCACAGTATGGAGGACATCCGTTACCGGTCGCTGGCCCAGGAGCGTTTTCAAGCGGTCCTGTTGGGCGCGCTGGCCGGGCTGGCGCTGCTGCTCGCCGCCGTGGGCATTTACGGATTGATCGCCAACTCCGTGGCCGAACGGACGCGCGAGTTGGGGATCCGGCTGGCGCTGGGCGCGACCGTGGCGCAGGCAATGCGCGCCGTGGCGCTGCCGGGCGTGGCGCTGGCGCTGGCGGGGGTTGCCGCCGGTTCGGTGCTGGCCGGATTCGCATCGCAATTGCTGCGGCGCCTGGTATGGGGAGTGCGGCCGGGCGATCCGCTCACGTTTATGGCGGTCGGGCTCGTCCTGCTAGGAGTGGCCGCCGCCGCGAGCTTCCTGCCGGCGCTGCGGGTGACGCGGCTGAGTCCGGCGGAGACGTTGCGGCAGGAGTAGGGTCTTCCTCTGGAAACACATCTCAGTCGGGCAGATTCCCGGGTCCTGGAGGACCCGCGCAGACTTGGCGGTCTGCCCCACTATCTGACGACGACTTTGTCGACGGCCTGGTTGTCGTAATCGTCTTCCACGCGCACAGCCAGCGTGTGCTCGCCGGGCGCGATGTGGTCGAGCGTGAGATCGTAGGCCAGCTCGTGCGAATCCGACAACCCGGTGACTGGCGCGGCCAGCGTCCAATCGCCGCCGTCGAGCGAATATGCCGCCTTCTTGATGTCGCTCAGCGCGTCGGTGGCGGTCCATGCGGCTTGCAGCTTGCCGTTCGACTGATGGGCGGCGAGGCGGCCGATTCGCGGCGGCGTATTGTCGATCAGAAACGGATCGCCGACCGTGGAAGTGGAAAGCGCCTCCGTGGGCGGATTGCCGGGCAGGTCGGACGCGGTCACGCGCAGGCGATACTCTCCGTCCGGGAACGCGGTCGAATCCCAGCTCCAGTACTTTTCCCTTACCTTGTCCTTGAGGAGCTTCCAGTTGGTCTCATGCACGCCGCGGATTTCCACCGTGAAGATCAGGCTGTCGCCATTGTCGTCGGCGGCGGCCCAGCGCGCACCCGTGAATCCCTTGGCGTACTGCATGGAGGGTGTCCCGGAATCGCCGGACAGGGAGGACCCGGAGCTGGAGGCCGGCTTGCCGATCGGCGGCAGGGTCAGCGTTTGGGAAGGCGCCGGCGGAGCCGGCGGCGCTGGGAACTTGTAATTCGCTGGGGTGCTCTCGATGGCTTCGATACGCGGCGGCATGTTGCGCTGGAGGTAAGCCACATCCACCGATTCCAACTCGGGCGATTGCGCGCCGCCAGCCGTTAGAGTCGCCTTCCATTGAATGAACCGCGCGGCGGGCGAGGCGACGCGATCGCCCTTGGGTTCGGTAATCGCCGTCGACCATGGGCTCCAATTCTTCTGCGGCCGATCCAGGTTTCCGCTGCGCGCGGCGATGGCGACGCCGCCACCGTTCAGGTTCGCCTCAAAGCTGAGCCGGCCCCACTGCGAAAAAAATTCCGCATCGAAGACATCGCTTTCGAGCGAGCCTTCACGCGCCAGTCCTGGACCGGCCTGGTAGATCTTGCCGACGTTGCCCGTGGCCGCGTAGAGCGCGCCATTGGCCCCGGTCTGGAAGGCGGTGATCTGCGTGGAGGGCGCGGTGACCAGCGCCGTATACAGCACATCGGATTCTATGCGGTAAATACAGCCCTTGTTGCCGGAACCGATCAACGCGCGTCCTTGCGCGTCGAATGCGATGGCGTAGATAATGTCTTGCGCGTGGCTCCAGATTTTCGATGGATTGCCGGCGGGATCGATGCGGTAGACATCCGACCCGGTCACCGAGACACCGCTGCCGGAGGGCGCCATGGAAGCCGGAGGCGGCGCGGATGGACGCAGTTGCAGAGCGGCGCCGGGCGCCGCGGGCGCTGCCGGAGACGAAGCCGGAGCAGGCGGCGCGGACGACGGCCCCGGCTTGCTGCCCACGCCCGCCGCGTAAATCGAGCCGTCTTGGGCCACCGCCACGGCGCTGACTTCGCTCTTGCTCATTTGGTAAAGCACGAAGCCTTCGCCCGCGGGAGACACCCGCACTACCAGTCCGCCGGGATCGGTGCCCAGGATGACATTGCCGGCGGGATCGAGGGCCATCGACCGCACGTGCGTCTCGTCGCTCTGGTACAACAAGGTGCCGCGGCCATCCGGGGTGACGCGATAAACCGCGCCCGGATCCCCCGTGGCCACCAGCAAGTCGCCGTTTTTGTTGAACGCCAGAGCCCAGATGTACTTCGCTTTGGGATCGTAGAAGACTTCGCTCTTACCGGCGCCGTGGCCATCGGGTGCGATCCGGTAGACCTTGCCGTCGGGCGCCGTCGCGGCGTACACGCGGTCTTGCGCGTCGATGGCGATCGCCTGAATTTGTAGGCCGTCCAACTCCGCGACGGTCTTCTTATCGCCATTCGCCGAAAGCCGGTAAAGCTTGGCGTCCGGGCCGCCGCCCGCATACAAGTTGCCCTTGGAATCGCGCGCCAGCGCCCACAGGTACGCCGACGAAGTATCGTAAATTTCCTGGAATTGCGGCGCCAGGGTCACCGAGCCGTCGCTGCGCAGCGACAAGTTCTTGAGATTGCCTTTTTCGAAGTCGGGGTAGTCGGACTCGGTCCAGGAACGCGTTTGGCTGGCGTGAGCGGGCGCGAGGAAAGAAGACAGAAGACAGAAGACAGAAGTCAGAATAAAACGCGGACACTGGAGCGTCTGGGAACTCTGGTGCGTCGCCGAAACATAGCATTTAGTCATACTGTAGGTTGATGGAATTCTGACTTCTGTCTTCTGACTTCATTCCTTACTTTACCGTCAGCCTGAGCGCATAGCTCCCCGTAACGACATAATCGAACGGCAGGGCCATCTGCTCCGAGGCGCTGTCGGGTGTGGTGATGAGCGAGCGGTTGGAGCCGCGGCCGGACTGCATGACGTTCAAAACCGAGGCAGGCAGGCTGGGCAGGGTCTTATCGTCGTAATATGCGGTGGGACTGGCTTCCAAAAGAGACACATACAGTTTATTGTTACTGCGCTCCTGGTTGATGAGCGAGACCGTCTCCGGCAGGTCGATATAGTGGTTCAGCATGCCGGCCACGGTCTGCATGCGGTTGATGGTCTCCGCGTCGCTCAGCATGATCTTGTGCTCGCCCTTGGCCAGCCCCGCCGGTATCTTAAGCGTGAAATCGCGTTCGAGCCTTTCGCCGCGGTAGGGACGCAGGAAGACCTTCACCGCCACATCGTCGCCGGGGCGCGCCTCGGGAGTAGCCAGCCAGGCGTCTTCGATGCCGGCCACGCGGCGCTCGGGCAGCAGGTCCACGGTGACGTTGACGCGCTTGATGCTGGGCGGATTCACGGCGTTCATATACAGGCGGTTGAACTTGTCGCCCCACCAGCCGGCCAGCAGCATGGGAGCGGGCATGGGCAGTTCGCCGGACGCCTGCATGGTGGAAAGCGAGATGTTCGGTCCACCGTTGAATTCCACGTCGCCGGTCAGGCGGTAAGTGGCCTCGTCCTTGAACTCGTTCAGTTCGGAGAGGGAGTTGAACAACGTGACCATCATCAGGTACGGTGTCCACTTCTGCTGCACGAAGACGTTGAAGCGGAAATCCTTCCGGCCGCGCACCACATTATTCTCGCCAAACGAGCGAACCGCGACGGTCACCGGAATCATGTCCGATTCCTGGCCCAGCACGCCCATGATGCCGCTATGCCGGTCCTGGTGCAGCGCGCCGACGATGTCGGTGGCATTGGCGAATTTGTTGGGTTGGAATTGCGAAGCCAGCGTCATCACGACTTCGCCCTTGCTCATCGGCATATCCACCGGGCCGAGATTGAAAAAGGGATGTCCGAAGGCCAGCACGCGCTGTCCGTCGTTGTAAGTGACGGTGCCGAGACCTGTAATGCTCATGTCGCCGGAAACCAGCACGCCCGCGACCGGATCGCCCGGACGCAACGACGTCTGCCAGCCCACGGCGGGCTTGGCCGTGTAGGTAGTGCTGGATGCGCCGCCGCCCTGCGCCGCCGTAATGCCAAGCTGCTCAAACAGCGGACCGAAATCGCGCAGCACATTTTCGTGGAAGCCGGCGAACATTAGCGGCGTTTCGATGGGAACCATCATTTGCGCCTGCCGTGGCAGGTTGGGCGACGCGCCCGCGGCCACGGCCAGCGCCAGCAGATCGCCCGGTACGGCCACCTGGCTGCGCGTGGCCGCTCGATCGGGCGTGCGCGCATCGGAGGGCCGCGACTGGTCGAAATCCTGAATTTCCAGCATCAGCTCGGCCGGCGTGATGCCGCAAATCGCGTCCGGCGAAAAAACGCTGAGCCGCAAGGCGACCGCGCCCACCAGCTTGCCGTCGATATAGACGGGACTGCCGCTCATCCCGCCGGCGACGTTGGTGCGCACAGCCGGACCGCCCAGTTTGGCCAGGATCACGTCCTGCCGCGGTCCCCAGGCGTTCTTCCACAAGCCGAGGATCTCGACGGGAACCGGCTCAGGCTCGGTGCCGGCGAACACGGTCCAGGCAGTGCCGTGCATGCCCGGGCGGAGATCGGAAGCTTTGAAGATGTCCACCTTGCCGATTCGCGGGCGCTCGGGCGCGAGGTCTGCCGCGCACAGGGGAAAGGCGAGCGCCGCAATCGGCAGGATGATCGCGGACATGCGATGGTTCATTGGGTTGAGTGGCTCCGTTATCACCATTGTACTATGGGAAGCTGTCGGCGATGGCGGGCTGCTTTCAGCGATCCGCTTTCCCCTCGGGCGGGTAGGATGGTTGACGGGTGGCGCCAGCCTTAGGCCAGACGGGTTGCCCATTCCGATTCCGCGGCACATTTGACGTTGCGGGTCCGATCGAGGTAGGATGTGAATGCGGGGTGGAGCAGTCTGGTAGCTCGTTGGGCTCATAACCCAAAGGTCGGTGGTTCAAATCCACCCCCCGCAACCAGGTCCTTTCAACGGGTTACGCGGGTTAACGAGCGTACCACAGACTCCCTTTACTCCTAGCACCCGCGATTGGGCTGGTGGTACGGTTTGCCGGTGACCGGATCGACCTAATATGTGGGCAACATGTACGACGGCCGGGCCCGCGTCAAAATGTACGACGTCGCCCGGTACATCGAACGCACCTGTTTCGCCTGGATCGGCGGCTCCGATTCGAGGGCCGTCTACTACTATCGCATCCACAGCCCCGTGATCCTGATCGAATTCGATCCCAGCGCCCCGCGAACCTGTCGCGATTCGCCAAGGACCCCAAGCTGCCCACGCGCCAGCACATTCACTGCGTCGTGCGTACTCCGAACGGCAACGATTATGGGAAGGCCAGCACTACCAATCGCACGCGCATGCGTAGTCACCCTCAACCACCTTCTGTCGCGAAGCCGCACGAGCGCAAATCCTCAGGGGACGCCCCTGCACCTACATGTTAGCTTGTGGTGAGAACGCGGAGGATCTCGTCATGGCGAAGAAAAGAGTAGCAGACCTATTAGTGGATGTCCTGGCGGAAGCCGGAGTCCGGCGGATTTACGGTGTCTCGGGCGACTCGCTCAACGGCATCACCGACTCGATTCGAGCGACGAAGCAACTGGAATGGATTCATGTGCGGCATGAAGAGACGGCGGCGTTTGCCGCCGGAGCGGAGGCCCATCTTACCGGAAAGTTGGCGGTCTGCGCCGGGAGCTGCGGCCCCGGAAATCTGCATTTGATCAACGGACTCTACGACTGCCACCGCAGCCGTGTCCCGGTCCTCGCCATCGCGGCGCAGATTCCCAGCGATGAAATCGGCAGCGGATATTTTCAGGAAACCCGCCCGGAGCATCTCTTCGCGCAGTGCAGCCACTATTGCGAGCTGGTTTCGCAGCCCGAGCAGATGCCCCGCGTGCTCGATATTGCCATGCGCACCGCGGTCGCCCGGCGCGGCGTTGCGGTGGTCGCCATTCCCGGCGACGTCGCGCTACGGGATGCCGTCGGCCTGAGGCCGCGCCTTAATTTTCACGAACCGGAACCCACGGTGCGCCCTTCCGACGCAGAACTCGCGGCGCTGGCGAGCATCCTGAATGGCTCGAAGAAGACCACGATCCTGGCAGGCGCGGGCTGCGCGGGCGCGCACGCGGAGTTGATCGAAATCGCGGGAAAGCTGAAAGCTCCCATCGTGCATGCCCTGCGCGGCAAGGAGTTTGTCGAGTATGACAACCCTTTCAGCGTCGGTATGACGGGGCTTCTGGGCTTCTCCTCCGGCTACCACGCGATGATGAATTGCGATACGCTCCTGATGCTCGGAACAGACTTCCCGTATCGTCAGTTCTACCCGAAAGACGCGGCCATCGTCCAGATCGACATTCGCGGCGAGCAGATTGGCCGCCGCACCAAAGTAGACTTAGGCCTGGTCGGCGATGTGAAATCCACGCTGGCCGCGCTCAGCCCTCAGCTTCGCGCCCAGCCGGATGAGGCGCACTTAAGCGCTTCGCTGAGGCACTATGCCGAGGCCCGCAAGGGCCTGGACGATCTGGCGACGGGCGCCACAGGGCAAAAGATCCATCCCCAATACGTCGCCAAGCTTGTGGATGAGCTCGCGGCGGAAGACGCCGTATTCACTTGCGACGTGGGTACGCCTACAGTCTGGGCCGCGCGCTATCTCCACATGAACGGCAAGCGCAGATTGCTGGGTTCCTTCACGCATGGCTCCATGGCGAATGCGCTTCCGCAGGCCATTGGAGCGCAGGTCAGCCATCCCGGCCGTCAAGTGATTTCTTTATCCGGAGACGGCGGGCTCGCCATGCTCATGGGCGATCTGCTCTCGCTGCGCCAGTTGCAATTACCGGTCAAAACGATCGTCTTTAACAACAGTTCGCTGGCCTTTGTTGAATTGGAAATGAAGGCGGCCGGCATCCTCGATTTTGGAACCGATTTGCATAACCCGGATTTCGCGAAGATGGCCGAGGCCGCGGGCATCCTGGGGCTCCGGGCCGAGACGCCGGATCAGGTGAAGCCGATGATCGAGCAGGCTCTCAGTCACGACGGGCCTGCGCTGATAGAAGCGATCGTGAGCCGGCAGGAACTCTCCATGCCACCGACCATTACCGTCGATCAGATCAAGGGCTTCAGCCTGTTCATGATCAAGGCGGTTCTCGATGGCCGCGGCGCCGAAATCATCGACCTGGCCGAGACGAACCTGATGCGCTGATTCTAGTCGAACACCACCGTCTTGCCCGCGTAATGCAAAATCCGGTGCTCCAGGTACCAGCGCACCGCCCGCGACAAGACCACGCGCTCCAGGTCGCGCCCCTTCTGCACCAGGTCGTGCACCTGGTCGCGATGCGAAATGCGCACCACATCCTGCTCGATGATGGGACCGTCGTCCAGAGCCTCGGTCACAAAATGGCTGGTCGCGCCGATCAGTTTCACGCCCCGCTGATACGCCGCATGGTATGGACGCGCGCCGCTGAATGCCGGCAGAAACGAATGATGCACGTTGACGATGCGCTGCGGATATCGCGCCACAAATTCGGGCGACAACACCTGCATGTAGCGCGCCAGCACGATCAGATCCACCGCATGCCGTTCCAGCAACTCGATCTGGCGCGCTTCCGCCTCCGCCGTGTTCCCCGCATCCACCGGGATGTGGTGGAAGGGGATGCCGTAAGATCCCGCGAGCGCCTGGGCGTCCACATGGTTGCCGGCGATCAGCGGAGTATCGCAGGCCAGTTCGCCGATTTCATGCCGGTAGAGCAGGTCTAACAGGCAATGTTGCGCGCGCGATACAAAGATCGCCACCGCGGGACGCACGGCGGAATAAGCCAGCTTCCAGCGCATGTCGAAGCTGGCGGCCAGCGGCTGGAACTCCCGGCGGAAGGCGGTATCGTCCAGCGCAAAACCCTCCAAATCCCACTCGATGCGCATGAAGAACAGCCCTAGATCGTTGTCCTGGTCTTCGTCGGCGTGCAGAATGTTGGCGCCATGCGCGTACAGGAGACCGGAGATCCCCGCCACGATGCCGCGCCGGTCTGGACAGTGGATCAACAGAATGGCGGAACTGGGCATGGGGTGGATCGCGGTCGCCTTATTTGGGCTATTTTAGCGTGTGGCGCGCAGGACGATTCTCTTGGTTCTGTTGTATACTTAACAGAGGGCAGGCATGAAATCGAAGAAGACTTCCGCGGAAAAAGGAGCCGAGCGGCTCGCCACAATTGTTGCAGCGCATCTAGACCAACTTTCGCCCGCCGACCGGGCTGAGAAGCTGCATGCCTTCCACGAGGTCGTCTCTAAGATCGGTAGTCGCGCCAAATCCGGAGAATCTCGCTCCAGCTCGGTGAATCGGTCTGCAACCCTAGGGCGCGCATAGCCGCCACGAAATCGTCCTCGGTTCCAATTTCCAGGACCTTCCTCAGATCGTGCAGGAGTTCTTGCCGCTGCCTCCTGGTTTCCAGATCGATCGGACGGCGCCCCCGGTTCATCTCCTCGCGCCTGACCTCGTCCAGGTCCGAGCTTATGTCATGCTTCTTGCTCATCGCGAGCGCTCCTGCGTCCTGGTCTGCGGTTTCCCAATATGCTCTCTCGGAAGGCTCGCCTCCAGCATATGCTCCCGATCATTCCAAGTCGCCAGTATGGCGACTGGGCCATCGGCGTGCCACTGGATGTATTTGAGAAACGATTGAGCCGAGATCGTGCCGCCCCTCTTTCCCTGGACAAAGGTCACCTTGAACGCTCGGACGTTCTTCTTATCAGCCGCACGGACCGCGAGCCGACAAGCTTCTGAATCCCAGAGAAAATGAGCGAACTTCGCGCCAGCCCTGGACAGAATGTCTCCGGCGTCCGCATTGAAGGCAACCTTGCCGGAGCGAACTGTGAACTGTGGAAAACCGAACTTGGCGGCCTTGCTGTCGAACAATTCGTACGCCATAATGGCTACCACAGAGAATGCCATAACGACAACACGTGAGGCAACTGTAGGGGCGATTCGAGAGGCGCGCCGCTTCGGACCGCAATCTTCTCGTCGGTTATGGCGTGGCTGCGGTTTTCGTGGTGGTCTCTACGACCTGCCGCCGCCGACGCGCCGCGCCCTGGCCGGAGGACTTGCCACCCAACCTTGCAGAGGCTGACCAGGCATTGGCGGACGCGGGCCGGAAAAAGGGCTTAGGCTCACGTCGCGCTTTTGGAGCCGCCAAAGAAGCGCCCGAGGAGATCTGCCAAAGGTTCGCCGCAGCGCTGTCTTCGGCGCGCCGGGCGACCTGGCACGGCGGCGGTAGGACTTGTAAGATCCGCGATTGTTGGCGCGCAACATACGGGATCTCAAAGCGGCACGCCGGCGCCGGTATCGCTGGCATGGCGGCAGCCGTGCCAGGACTTTCGACGAAGTGCCCGCCACGCTGGATACGTTCCGGGCGCAGGTTGGTGGAGGCGACAGATGTTGGCTTCGAAGCTGACGCAGATGCAGGCGGAGGGCGGAGACATACAAGAAGCGTCAAAGTCGAGCCGGGAGCGACCGGTAAACTGGCCGCTGGTTTACGATTTGCTGGCGGATGTTTCGGCGCGCCGTCCTCGAATGACGTGCCTTTAGGCGGAGGGCCGAACGGAGGCGGGGCTAGTTCGGACTGCCGAACCGGTTGTACTGCTTCAAGACCTCCTGCAGCCGGTCGTGCGGCAGCGCGATCACCGTATGCCCCTCTAAGCCGGTCATCGTCTCGGCCCCCACCATTGCATTGACGATAGACTCCTCGGTGGCCTGCACGGTGGCCTCGAACAGCTTGTTCATCTCGTCGTTGGGCAGCATCGTCAGATTCACGACGCCCGCAGTGCGGCCGGCGTCCGGATTCGCCGTCGAAAAGGCGATGAAGATATCGCCCGAACCGTTGCCGGAACTCGATCCGGTGCGCGCCAATCCCAGCGATGCGCGCCGCGCCAGACGTTTCAGTTGATGCGGCAGCAGTGGAGCGTCCGTCGCCACTTCGATGATGATCGACCCGACATCCTCGCCCGCGTGCCGGAAGTTGCTCGCGTAAGGCTCGTTCCCCGTGATCTCCCGCCCCACCGGGACGCCCGCGATGCGAAGTTGCGGGCGGCGTCCGCAGTTGCACTGCACCAGCACTCCCACCGTATAATCGCCCGCCTTGCGGGAACTGGTGCCGATACCGCCCTTAAATCCGTAGCAGACCATGCCCGTGCCCCCGCCCACGTTGCCCTCGGCGACTGGCCCGCCCTTGGCCGCCTCCAGCGCGGCGAACGCGTCGGCCTCGTGCACGTGGAATCCGTTGATATCGTTCAGGAATCCGTCCCAGGTTTCCGCCACCACCGGCAGCGACCATTCGTCGCCAATGTCGACGCCGGCCTTGCGCGCCCGCGCCACCCGCCATTTGATATAGGCATCCCGCACCGCTCCGACGCTGTGCGTGTTGGTAGTCATAATGGGTCCATCCAGCAGACCGGACTCCTCCAGCCAAGTGGTGCCCGTCATCTCACCGTTGCCGTTCAGCGAGAACCATCCGCCAAAGACGGGCGCGCCGGATTGCTTCCCGCGGGGCCAGACGGCGGTGACTCCGGTGCGCACGGCTTGCTGCCCGTCGCCCGAGATGAGCGTGGCGTGGCCCACTTCCAAACCCGCGACATCCGTGATGGCATTCAGCGGACCAGGGGTCCCGTCAAATGGTACGCCCAGTTGGCGGGCGCGCGCCGCAAGCAACGCCACGGCGGCGAACAGCGTCAGGATCGTGCGAAGCAATGCCGGCATGCCGATGGGTATCCTCATCCAACTACCGGGTTTTCACCGTATGCATAATTGTGAACACTCTGGCAGCATGGTTTAATTATATTCGGAGCATAATGCTGCTGCTACCCCTGTTGCTGGCGATCGAGTTCGGAGAGGGCGACGCCGATCTGGTCCGGCGCCTTCAGAAACGAGATCCGCGCGCCATGGCGGAGTTGTACGACCGCTATGGACGCTTGGTTTACGCCCTAATATTGCGCGTGGTGCGCGACGGCGGCATCGCCGAGGACCTAGTCCAGGAAACTTTCCTGCGTGTTTGGAATCGGGCGCAAGGGTTCGACGCCGAGCGCGGCGGCCTGGGCCCGTGGCTGCTCGCCGTAGCGCGCAATCGGGCGATCGACTATCTGCGCTCGGCCGCGGGCCGGATGCGCAACGCCTTGGAATTGCCGGAGACGGAACATCCGGCGCTGTTTACGGATATGGAAAAGGAGTTGCTCAATTCGGATCGGGTGCGGCGGGTGCGCGTCGCACTGGAAAAGCTGTCGGAGAACCAGCGCGCGGTCATCGAGTTGGCCTATTTCGAAGGCCTCTCGCAAGCGGAGATGGCGGAGCGCATGAGCCAGCCATTGGGCACCGTCAAGACCTGGGTGCGGACGGCGCTGAAGAGCCTGCGCGACGAGCTGGGAACGGCGGTGCCCGCATGACCTGCGACGAACTGCGCGACCACTACGAGCTGTACGCGCTGGGCATCGCGGAGGCTCCCGAAGCGGGCGAGATCCGCGCGCACCTGGACCGGAATTGCCCCACGTGCGTGCCGGGTGTGCGGAGCGCGCGCGAACTGACCACGCTGATCGGCGCGGCGGCCCCGGCGGCCGAACCGCCCGCCCGCTTGCGCAAACGGGTGCTGGCCATCGCCGGTGGCCGGAGGACTTCGCTCTGGAACTGGTCCCCGGTGTGGGCCGCCGTGGCGGCCGGCGCATCGATCGCGGCCGTGGTCTTCAATACTCGCGCGCAACGCGCGTCCACGGAATTGGCGCAGGCCGCCGCGGAACTGCGGCAGGTGCAATCGGAATCGGCATCCCAGACGCGCGAATTGGCGCGGCTGAACGACGCGTTCTCCATCTTGAACCAGCCGAATGTCAAACAAGTGGTGTTCGGCGGCGGCGCGCCGCAGCCTCCGCGCGGGCGCGTATTCCTCGACCCGAAGCGCGGCGTGCTGCTGGTTGCGTCCAACCTGCCGCCCGCGCCAGCGGGCAAGATCTACGAGATGTGGGTCATTCCCAAGGCTAAAGGCGGCAAGCCGATGCCGGCGGGATTGTTCCAATCCGCCGCGGACGGGACCGCGCTGCACGTGCTGCCGGGGCCGGTGGATGTAGCCGGCACGGCCGCGGTGGCGGTGACGGTGGAGGTTGCGGCCGGCGCGCAAGTGCCGAACCTGCCGCCGGTCTTCGCGGCCGCGCTGTAGCCGCCACTGAGCCGCGACCGTAAGGGAGCGGTTCCCCTGATCGGGACCCATCCCCGCCTCGTCCGTCAAGTAGAATAGAAGCAGATGATCAGAACCGCGAATCTGGACAAATTCTACGAAGCGGGCTACGGCCGCACCTACGTTTTGAGGCGTATCGAAGTGGACATCAAGGAAGGCGAGTTTGTGACCATCATGGGTCCCTCGGGCGCCGGAAAATCCACGCTGCTCAGCATCATCGGCATGCTGGACGGCGCCTGGACCGGCGAGTTCTACTTCCTGGACCACGCCGTCCACAAGATGAAGCCCAAGGATCGCGTGGAGCTGAATAAGAAGTACATCGGCTTCGTCTTCCAGAGCTACCACTTGATCGACAACTTGACGGTCTATGAAAACCTGGACATACCGCTGTCTTACCGCAACGTCAAGTCTTCCGAGCGCGCCAGCCTGGTGTGCGACGCGCTGGACCGGTTCCACATCGTGGGCAAGCGCGACCTGTATCCCAACCAGCTTTCCGGTGGCCAGCAGCAGCTTGTGGCGGTGGCGCGCGCGGTGATCGCCAGCCCGAAGCTGATCCTGGCCGACGAGCCGACGGGAAACCTGCATTCCAGCCAGGGCAAGGAGATCATGGAGCTATTCAAGAAGCTGAACGACGAGGGCACCACTATTATTCAGGTGACGCATTCGGAGGCCAACGCCGAATATGGGAATCGGATTATCAATTTGGCGGATGGCTGGGTGGTGAAGCCGGCGGCCTGATGCCATTGAAGGTGCGTGAGGTGATACGCTTACTCGAGAAAAACGGATGGGTGGAGATGCGATCAAGGGGCAGTCACAGGCACTTCAAACATCCAAGTCAAGCCTCCGTGATCACCGTTCCGGGCAATGACGGCAAGGAACTCGCGCCAGGGACTTTGAACGCTACACTCAAGAAGGTAGGGTTGAAATGAACGCGAGACGATATCCGGTAGTCATCGAACAGACAGGGACGGGCTACTCCGCTTATTCGCCGGATGTCTCTGGATGCGTGGCGGTCGGCGACACGGAGGAAGAGACGCGCCGGAGCTTTCAGGCTGCCCTGGTTGCGCACTTCGAGGCCATGCGTGAGGTGGGCGAACCAATTCCGGAACCACACACGTCGGTCGACTACGTGGAAGTCGCTGCATAGGGAATCCACAAACAGGCGCCGCATATGCTAGGATAGGCCATGCTAGGTACCCGGTTTGCCGGCTCTAAGCGGCGGACTCTGGTTTAGCGGCCTGGGCAAGAGCGCAATAAGGAGGTTCAGCCATCTCAGAGCCGCCCATATTCTGGGATACCCTGATTCAACTGATCGAGGAAGGGACATCTGATTCTGGCACCCGAGGCTACTTTACCCGCTCCTGGCAGAGCAGGCTGGTAGCCTACCTAGAAGTTTCCGGCGAGAACTTACCTCAGGGCGGTGAGCTCAATGAAGTGGCGTACCGTTTTCTCGCACAGGGTAATCAGATTGACGACATCTATCCGGCCCTGAAAATTGTCGCGCTGAGGGCCGAAAGCTTGCCGATCCCAGAACCCCTACTGCAGTTGGCCGACATTCGGCCGCCGCAGCTTTTCGTGACCACTACGTTTGATTCCTTTCTCGCACGGGCGATCAACCTGAGACGATACAGCGGTAACCCGAAAACCCAAGTCCTGGCGTATTCCCCGAACCAAGTAGAGGACATGTCTGCCGATTTAAGAAGCGTCCGCCTGCCAATCGTCTATCAACTTTTCGGGAAGCTTTCCGCCTCGCCGGCCTACGCGGTGACGCAAGAGGACACGGTTGAGTTTTTCCACTCGTTACAATCCGAAGCACGACAGCCCAGAATACTGTTCCACGAACTAAATCGCAAGAGCATGGTCATTCTCGGAAGCCGCTTTAGCGGATGGCTGGCTCGATTGTTCTTTATTCGTATGTCG
>Ga0302326_10012616_pt1 | contig 17975 bp, 16 predicted proteins | sample Palsa_T0_3_FD_202264 | JGI IMG/M metagenome (GOLD analysis project Ga0302326, IMG submission 202264) | Peat permafrost microbial communities from Stordalen Mire near Abisko, Sweden - Palsa_T0_3 | ecosystem: Environmental > Terrestrial > Soil > Palsa > Peat permafrost | place: Sweden: Abisko... | reverse complement strand
TAACCGTGAAGAGCATGTTGACGCGGGTCACATCCAGGATGATGCGGGTACTGGAATCTTCGACGATCTCGGCCGGCTTTTGCGCGGCCGGCGCAACCCCCTGTTGTGCGTAGACGGCGGCGCAGCACAGGGCGACGGCCGTCGGGAAAAAGAAGGCTTTCATTTGGATCAATTATAACTGTTCCAGCCAGCGTCGAAGATCCTCGGGCAAGGGGGACTCGATTTCGACCGGCTGGCCGGTGATCGGGTGTGGAAGCCGGATGCGATGGGCGTGCAGGAAAAAGCGCCCGCCCGGCGGTTGAATTTCATTCTTGGCGGCGGCCCCGTAGAGCCGGTCGCCCGCTACCGGATGGCCGATAGAGGAGAGGTGCACACGGATCTGGTGGGTGCGGCCGGTGCCGATGCGGACTTCGAGCAGCGTGAAGCCGGAGTAGCGGCCGAGGACCTGATACTCCGTCCAGGCGGCGCGGCCTTGGGCCAGGCGGGCGGTCATCCGGGTGCGGTGGCGCGGATCGCGCGCGATGGGTTTTTCGATGCGGCCGTGATCGGCCGTCACGCTGCCGTGCACCAGCGCCAAATAAGTCTTTTCCACCTGGCGGCCGGCGAACAGCGCGGCCAGCGCGCGATGCGCGGCGTCGTTTTTGGCCACCAGGATCACGCCGCTGGTGAAGCGGTCCAGGCGATGCACGATGCCGGGCCGCAGGTCGCCGCCCACGGCGGATAGCGACTCGAAACGGCCAAGCAGCGCATTGACCAGCGTGCCGGAATGCGCTCCGGCGCCGGCGTGCACCACCATGCCGGCGGGCTTGTCGATGGCGACGATGTGCGGGTCTTCGTAGAGCGCCAGCAGGGGAGTGGCTTCGGGTTCGGCACGCAGCGGCGGCAGTTCGGCGGGCTCTACGTCGATGCGGTCGCCTTCGCGGAGTACCCGGGAGGAACGCGCGGCGGCGCCGTTCACCAGCACGCGTCCGCGCTTGATCCAGTCCTGCAGGCGGGCGCGGCTGAATTCCGGAAACCGCTGATGCAGTACCTGATCCAGCCGCCTTCCCTCTTGTTCGCTTTTAGCGGAGAATTGCAGCAACCCGACCCTTCCGACTTCTGTCTTCCGACTTCCGATCTGTGACACCCTTCCAAACCCGCCGATTATACAGGAAGGGAGTTGTGGGGCGGCCAATTGTGGCCGCAGCCGCATTTCAGGCGGCCAAGCCGGGTGAAACCCGGCTGCGGGCAGAATTGCCCGCCCCACAAGCCAATTTCAGTCACACCTTGTACAGTCCGTCAACCCGCCGGTGGCTGGGCTGTCTTCTGACTTCTGTCTTCCGACTTCTCTTCTGTCTTCCGACTTCTCTTCTGTCTTCTCAGTCTAGCCAAGCGTGCGAGGCTGCGGTCGATACCTCGGCAATCGGCGGGATGGCGCCGAACCGCCTTTGCCGCGCATGGAACTGGCGGACGGCGGCCTCCAGGTCGGTCGCATCGAAATCCGGCCACATGCGCCGCGAGAATATCAGTTCGGCGTAGGCGCATTCCCACAGCAGGAAATCGCTCAGGCGCTGCTCACCGCCAGTACGGATCAGCAGGTCCACCGGCGGACCCAATTGCTCTTCCAGGCACTCGCGGCAAACCAGCCCGGCGTGTGCGGCCTGGCGCACGGCTTCGGCGATGGCGTCGCGCCCGGAGTAGTCCACCGCGATGCGAAGCTGCAGTTTCTCCCCGGCGGCGGTGGCCGATTCGGCCTGCGCGATGGCGGCGGGCAGTTCGCCGCTCAGGCGGTCGCGCCGCCCGATCACCTCGATGCGCACGCCGTTCTCCAGGCACCGGCTGGTTTCGGAGCGGAGATGCTCGGCCAGCAATTGCATCAGGCCGGCGACTTCTTCCGGCGGGCGCCGCCAATTGTCGGACGAGAATGCGAACAGCGTCAGCACGCCGATACCCAGGTCGGGCGCGGCCTCCACGGTGCGGCGCAAGGCAGCGGCGCCAGCGCGATGTCCCGCCAGGCGGGGCAACCCGCGCGCCAGCGCCCAGCGGCCGTTGCCGTCCATGATGATGGCCGCGTGCAGCCGGCCGGACTTGTTATGAGTACTTTGCATCATAAAGTAAAGATCCAAAAAAGGGGCCTACCGCTCCCGCATCGTGCCGATGAGGGCCTCCATGTGATCCAGGTAGCGCTCGAGCGCGCGGCGTCCCACGGCGGTCAGGCGATACTCGGTCTTGGGCAGCCTGTTCTGGAACGATTTGTTGCAACCGATGTATTGCGCGTCTTCCAGTTTGCGCGCGTGCACGCTCAGATTGCCGTCGGTAGTCTCCAGCAACTTTTTCAACTCGTTGAAAGTCAGCGATTCGTTGACGGCCAATGCGCTCAGAATGCCCAGACGCAGGCGCTCATGAATCAGCCGGTCGAGCTTGGGAGCGCCGCCGCCAATCCCGGCGGGGCGCAATCTTTTGTCCCGTTCGCGCGGGAGCGCATTCTGCTTAGCCACCGTATTTCACCGTAATCAAAATGCCAAACAAGATGTGCAGGCCGCCGAAGCCCGCGCCCAGCAGCGTATTGCCCCAGGCCGCCGGGGCAAACAGGGCCGCCGCGCCGAGCGCCATGAAACACACGCCCATGGCCGGCACTACTTTCACGGAAGCCGCGCCGCCGCACAGCACTCCCGTCCCGTAAAGCAGCAGCCAGACGCCGGGCAGGGCGGCGATCAAGCCCGCGCGAAAGAGCACCAGGGTGAGCAGCGCACCCGCCAGCAGGGGCGGCGCGAAGCCCAGCAGGAATTTGCGTCCGGGACCGGAAAGCAGCGGCATTCCCACTTTGTGCGACTTGTGCGCGGCGCCCGCCACGCCGATCAGGCACGCGATCACGGCCTCACCCAGCCAGGCTACCAGCCAGGCGTCTGCGTTCCACATGCGCCGGGCCAGCGCGGCCACCGCCAGCGCCGTGCACCCCAGCGCGATTCCGCCCACGCCCGGCACGGCCGTGAAAGATCCAGCCCGTTCCATGGCGGAGCGGATGTACTGCAGGTTATCGAGCGCGTGCGCTTCGATCGCGACGGGCTCGGGGCGCGGCTGGCGGATGGGTCGGACAACTGCCACGAAACGATTATAGAACGGCGGTCAGGAGTTGTGCAAGTACTTTTCAGAATAAAGCGCCATGCATACCGTTTGGCCCAATGGAATACTTGCGTTGTCGGCGGGCTGGTCGAATCACGGCACCGGCCAATACCCCGCCCGCGTCCGCACCACCGCGTCCGGCCGATTCCGCACCGTCACCCGGATCTGATGGAACTCCTCCGGGTTCGAGTGCGGCGGCGTGAAGCTGATCAGATACTGGTTGTGAATCTCCTCGCCCAGCGCTTCGATCACCTGTTCCAGTCCTTTCTGTTTCAGAAACGAAACCCGCCGCCCGCCCGTGTACTTGGCGAAGGCCTCCGCGATATTGGTCTTGGCCAGTGCCCGCATCTCGCCGAACACCGCGATCAGATTCGTATCGCCCCATTCCGGGTCGCGCGGCTTGCAGTTTTCGTGGTGCTCGTCGCATATCGGCCCCCAGTCCGTCGAAGTAAACGGGGTTAGAAAGCGCGAGTAAGTAATGAAGTAGACTGTCACATTCTCCCGCTGCGCGCGCGAGATGGCTTGTTCCAGCGGCATCTTGCTGCTCCGGTCCTTACTCTCTCCGATGACAAACACCACCTTGCGATTCTCTTTCCGGGCAGCCAGCAGATCCACCGCCTTGGCCACGGCCTCGATGGCGCTGCCCCCGGAACCACCCGCCTTCGCCTGACGGAAAACTCCTTCCAGCGTCGCCGTGTCGGAGGTGAAATCCTGCGCCACCGTGACTTCCTGGCCGTACCAGATCACGGCCGCCTCGCCGCGCTCGCCCGCCACCAGCGGCTCGATCATGCTGCCGATCTTCTTGATCTTGTCGAGAGCGGCCCAAGCGTCCTGCGTCGATTGCACGGCGACCACCAGCGAAATCGGCATGGTCAGCTCGTCCACCTGGATCTTGCGCGGCACATTGTTGTCCAAAAGGAGCAGTTCCTCGGGCGCCAAACCCCGGACATAATGGCCGGCCCGGTCGGTGATGGTGGTGGGCGCAATTACCAGCGGGACCGTGGTTTTGAGCGTGGGTTCCTGCGCCGGCATGCGGCATGCCAGCGCGCACACGATGGGCAGCAGCAAGCCGGCGGAGCGCATACATTAACTTCGCATAGCACGCCTGGTTCCGCGAATGACTGCAACCTTCCTGAGTCTGCCTGACTACGTCGTCGGCGGATCGTAAAGGCTCTGCATCTGCCAGCCCCGATAATGTTGCGGAGCAGCCAGATCCATCAGCACGCTGGCAGGCCCTACTTGAGGAGTGGGAGGAGTGGGGCCGATCTCCAGGCTGTAGCCGAAGTTGCTCTCCAGCGCCAAGTCAAAGACGATGGCATTCTCGAAAAAGTAGTTGCCGTCGCTCAGCAATTGGGCGCTGCCCATGGCCTCGGAATAGCCACCCAGATCGAAGCTGACAACCGGTGTCACCGTCATGGCGCTCTCATCCACAGTTAAAGCCATGCCGCGGCTATCGCAGTCGTACGGCGAGCACTTGCCGCCCAGCCCCAGGGGCGCGGGGGAAACCCGTGTGTTGCCGTTGTCCATAAGCGTCATGGGTCCCGTGCCGCCGTTCTCGATGCCGACTTCGTGCTGATGCGAAAACCACGGCCAGGGGTCGGCCCACGTGTTCGAAAACGTGAAGTCGCCGGCGGGCAGGAGACCGTTGTCGGGCGGCCCCATGGTCCACACGATGTCTCCGGTACCGGCGCCGTCCCGGTAATCGATCTTGAAAATCAGGTCCTGGTGCCGCGAAGACCAGACGATATCGCCTCCCGTGGCGTTGCCGTCCTCGGGCGCCGGCCAATAATACAGGCTGTTGGCGTGGAGCCAGTCATGCGCCAACGGAGCGATGTTGCCCTTGCTCAGCAGCAGGACCGGGGGACATCCGGGCGAGCCGACGCCGCAGGTTTCGCCCAGGGGCGCCGTCCGGGTGACCGGCAGTTGAAGGTAGCCTTGGCCGCCGCCGCTGGGGTCGAATGCGTCCCAATACCAGACTACCTGCCAGTTGGCATTGAGGACGATAATCATATCGCCGATGATGTCTACTGGGAGGCCGCTGGTGTCGCCCTGGGTGCCCACTGGAAAGATCTTTTCAATGTCGATCAAGGCCGCGAGATAACCATTTGGCAGGGTCCGAATGGCGTCGTGGTGAAACGCGCCGGTACAAGCCGAGTCGACCGGCGCAGGCGTGGAGAATGCGGTGCATGGGCCACCGTCCATCGATCCCAGCGCGAGCAGTTCCTGCTGGAGCACGCCCATATTGGTTTCGCGTACCACGTTGCCCGCCAAGTCGATCTGGCGCAGGAATTGCAGTTGGCCGCCGGGTACCTTCGGATTCCAGGCAGTATCGTCTTGCAAGGTAAGTGTTCCGCCGCCCGGGAGGGGACGGGTGAGGCGGTCGCTGTGCGTTTCGCCGTTCGCGAAGTAATACCAGATAATGTTGCCATCCAAGTCCGTCGCCACATCCGGATACAGCGACCCCATCCCAAGCGGGCTGAAGGTATGCAGCGTGATCGGGTAGGCCGTATCGGCGCCCGCGGGGTTGGCCGTGAATGTGGGGAAGGGGATGTTTGCCGGAAGCGCGCCGGTGGTGAAACCGGCCGTGGCGCTCTTCGTTATTTTGCCGCCGGTGTCGGTTTCCGCGTACATGGTGTAAGCGGTGCTCGGGTATAGACCGGCAACTTCAAGTGTCATGGTGGCGGGGGGCTGGCATTTTGCCCAATTCGTGGTCCCGGACGGGATGGGCACTGTGCTCGCTGTTTGATACGCGACCCGCATGGTGCTTCCCTTGGCGCAGGAGGGCGCGCTGAACAAGGCTACCAGAGGGTTGGCGGTTTGTTGCGCGACGGGCGTACTGCCGGTTACCAGCGGCTTTACCGAGTAGGTCGCCGTTTTCGACGCAGATTGGCCGGAGATGAAGTCTTTGGCGACAACCTGGATCTCATAATTGCCATCGAGTCCGGTGGGGACCCACACGAAAGATGGAGCAGTCCAAACGCCGCCCTTAAGCGTGCCGGGGAGAAAGTCCTTCACCATCGTGAGCGATCCTTGGGGCGGCGTGATGTTGAACTGAAAGGTGAGAGGCCCGGCATTGCTGTTCGTGGCGGTGGCTGTCCAGGAGATGGACTGGCCGATCGGTTGCGGAGAGGCATGCGACGGCGTCAGGGATACGATGGCCACGGCGGCAAACGCCGGCGCCGGCCACAGCGCCAGCAGCCCGGCAAGAAGGGGCATGGTTTTGTTCGGCATTTTCATGAAATCTCTCCGGAAGCTAACAAGGCCCACGCAATGAAGTATACCAATCCGTATCGAACAGGTTTTATCGGTAGCCCGCCCTAATGTAACGATAAGCCCGCAAATGTAAAGATTCAGCCTGGAAAGTGTCGCGTTTGCGTCACGTTTCGCCGTCAAGCGGCGGTCACGCCCGGCAAGTTCAGGATAGCGGCGGGCGAAGAGATGAGGATAAGCACTTTACCGATCCGACTGTGCGCTAGGTACTAGACTGTCGGCTTTTCGGCGCGGCTGTAGAAAAGACTACCGCGGTGCCAGACCTTGATTCCGCAGCAGCAGAGGCTTGAGCTTGCCGATTAGATCGAAGTAGCCGCACGGCTTGAGAATATAGTCCACAGCGCCCAGTTCGACGCCTCTTTTCACGTGCGATGAATCCGTCGACGCGGTCAACAGCAACGTTACGAGGGCGGATGTGCCGGGATCGTTCCTCAAGCAAGAAAGTACGTCGATGTCGTTCATCAAAGGCAACCCTATATCCAGTAACAGCAGATCCGGAAGAAGCCGCCGAGCAGCGGCCAGGTCGGCTAGTCCGTCGGTTACGAAATGCGCATCCACGCCAACGCACTGCAGCACGCAGGTCAAGAGCGTGACGATTTCGGGATCGTCGTCGGCAACCACCACGCACGGCTTGGTGGACGGCGCGACGGCGCGACGGCCGTCACGAGTTCCGCCCATGAGGCGGGACAGGCGAAAGTTCAGTTCACTGGGCGGATACGGTGCGAAGATGATGTCATCGGCATGATCCCGCAGGGATGCCCGCGCAGAGATAGCGTCCGGCTCGGCCGCCAGCAGCAGCGGACGGGAGTTGGTCCGCAACTTTTTGGGCTGGAACCAGTTCGACTCGGTGGCAGTATCGCCGACGAGCAGGATCAGGGCATGATAGCGTTCCAGTTCCGGATCCCCGGGCGGGACTAGATTTGCATCGACGTGTGCGAATGAGACTTGGGTCTGCCGCATAGACCCGGTCAGCGCAGCCTCAATGGAAGCACAGGCAATCAATCCGATCCGCAAATCCGAGGGCGAAATTGTACGTTCGGCATGGGTTCTTAAAGGCTCCTCTGCTAGGGCTAGGGTGCTTAACCGCCTTGGGATTCAAACCGGCTAGCACTCTGGTTACCCCCTGCGCAGGATTGTCGATCCTGCTTGTCCTTATCGGCCCGAAACCGCGTTTTCCGCGCGCCGCCGTCACGCATGCCGCGCCTCCGATTCGCCCGCATGTCGCGGCGCTGTTGTACACTAGTCGAAAGCGAATTTGGGGACTATTCGGGCGGCGCGTGCCGCTACTTGAGAAAAGGGGATACTGAGATGCCAGACTCCAGCCTTTCCGGCGAAGGCAAACCGATCGTGCTTACCGCGCCGCTGACGGAGACCATCGACCACGCCGGCTACTTTATCCAAATGGCTTTGGCATCGCTGCCGAAGCGCATGGAAGGGGTCATCGACCAAAAGTATCCGAAGTGGCGCGAATTGGAGCGCAACGCGGACGGCTCGGCCCGCTACATGCCCGCCGGCGTGCGCTTGGTGGAAGCGTCGATTCTGCGCGAGTTTTCCGCCGAGGACGTGGTGTGCTGCTATCCCGACGATTTGCCGAAGTTCATTGGGCCGCGCACGCGCGCCATCGGCGTTTCGACGCACAATCCGCTGGGCGTGACGTTCGCGGCCGGCGTGTACGCTTCCATCTTCGGTTCCTCGCGCGAACCGATCAATTCGCACTACGCCCGCCAACTGTTTCTGACGCTGAAAGAAAGCGCTCACCGCCCGAACTTCAAGGTGATTGTGGGCGGTTCGGGCGGCTGGCAAATCTCGCAGACGGACAGTTTCGAAGACTTGAGCGTGGACTGCGTGGTGGAGGGCCGCAGCGAGTCGGACGACACGCTGGAGCTATTCCGCAAGGCGATGCGTGGCGAACTGTTGCCGCGATTCGTGCAGGTCAGCCATCCCACGGGGCGCGACGAACTGCTGACGCCACAGAAACGTACCACTTTCGGCGTGGTGGAGATGACCACGGGCTGCGGCCGGCGCTGCCAATTCTGCCTGCCGGACCTGAACCCGCAGATCGACTTCCCGAAAGAGAAGATCATGGACGCCGTACACGCCAATGTGCGCGACGGCAACCACCAGATCTCGCTGGCGACCGAGGACATGTTCATCTGGGGGCAGGTGCATACGGGCGTCCCGTTCTATTTCCCGAACCGGGAAGCGCTGTTGGATTTGTATCGCGGGATAGTGAACACGCCGGGGGTCGATAATCACCTGTTGAGCCATTGCACGATGGCTCCTTCCGTGGTCGATCCGAAACTGATCGAAGACTTGTCCGGCGTGCTGCTGGAGAAGAGCCCCGTGAAGCTGCCTTCGGTGAGTACGCATCCCGAGGGGCGCATCCTATCGCCGCTCATCGGCATGGAGACGGGGTCGGTCAGGCTGGCGAAGGAGATCATGCCGGGGAAAGGCGTGCCTTTCCCGATTGAAGAATGGCAGAGCGTGCTGATCCAGGGGCTGACCATTTACAACCGCAACAACTGGTTTCCGGTGGTGACGCTGATGGTAGGCAGTCCGGGCGAAACGGAGGCGGATTGCAAGGCCACGCTCGACGTGCTCTACGAGGTGGAGCGCAGGGGCCTGTTCGCCTTCTTCGTGCCATCGATTTTCACGCCGCTGCACGACACCCGGATGGCGGCCAAGGAAGGCGTACAGGCCAGCCGGAACCTGACGCGCCTGCAGTGGCAGATCCTGATGAAGTGCTGGAAGATGAGCTTGAAGCCGGCGTTGCAAAGTTGGTGGGGTCCCATGGCGTGGCGGGTTGGATCCCTGGTGGCTTGGGTTTGGAAACTGCGCAAGATGAATGGGCCAAATTTCACGTGGCCGCTGCTGTTGTTCGCCAGCGCGCTGCCAGAAGGACTGATGGTGAAGTTGGGGAAGATTTACAGGGGACAGCCGCTGGCGGTGAAAAGCCGCAAAGAACTGCTGGCCAGCATCAGGCGGCCGCACTGGAAGTTTTTGCGGGCGGATAACGGGGATCTGCCGGAGGGGTGGGAAGCGGTGAAGGATGCGGAACCGGAGCCGGCGCTCTTGCGGGTGCTGGGGGTGGGGGATTAGAGCTGCGCGCTCAGGCGGCCCGCCGGCGCGGATCGGAAAGGCTATCGGAGAGCGCGCGAAAAGACTCAACCGGCGTCGCGATCCGAAGGCCGGTGCGCCGCGCCGCAGTCGGCGTGAAATGCTCGGTGTTGTGCGCGATCACCCAATCGGGGCGGCTGGAGATCACCGAGAGCAGCACTTGGAGCGGTCCGCCGCATGGCGAATCAGATGGCGTCCAGCCATCACTGCGGCTTGATCCGGAAACGGCACGATTTCCGGCTTGATTAGAGCGATCAAACGAACATAGCTGTCCAACACCGGTTGGCGCCGTCGGCGTCCACGCCACCCAAGCGGATCGGGAGATTCTCTTCGACTTCCTCGCGCACTGCCTCGGCGAAAACCAGCCGGCATATTCGAGCCGCGCATAACGAGAGGACGGCTTTATCCAACCCCCACGCCGAAAAAATGCCAGCGGTCAAGACGTTGGAGTCGGGGAAGACCCGGACGCGTTCCCGTTGGCTCAAAGTCCCTTGCGCCGGGATGGGGAACTCGAGCATCAAATTCCGGATGCCGCCGAGCGCCGCTCCGCGTCTCAATCGAGCGGGCTTGGAGATCCCTGGCGGCGCGGAGGCTCGAACAACGGAACAGCGCCGGTTTCCAGGCGCTGGATAGCGTGGGTGCCCTGGCACAGGCGCTCGACGAACATCGGGGAAGGCGGCTGGTTCCGATCGATACTTCGAGTTACGGCCCGCGCCAACATGGACCGCGCGGCGGACCTGGCCCGTGCCTATCCACTTGGCCGGACTTAGCGATCCCATGCGGTGTTAACGGCCACCATGCAAACCGCCGATCTAACCCTTGTGGCGGATCGCGGCGAGACCGGTTTGTTTCGGCCCGGCGTTTTAATTGTCGGTGCGGCAGGCGAAGCGCATCTCATTCCTGGGAACCGGACAAAAGATATCGGACGACGTCGGGCCAGCCACCCAAGAGCGCATTCTAAGCCTGCTGTGGACACGGACAATCGGTTGCCAGGCGGTTGGCCGCCCGAAAGGAATTGCGTGAGGCGCCATGTCTAATTCGTACTGCTGCCCGGATGCCGTAGAAGCGGGCGCCGAGGAGCGCGAACGCCTGATTCTAGACCATCTGCCCCAGGTCCGCCTGATTGCGCGCCGCATCCGCAACCGCCTGCCCGAACACGTGAGCCTGGAGGATCTGGTATCCGCCGGCATTGTGGGGCTGATCGCGGCGGTGGATCAGTACGATCCGGCACACAACGTAAAGCTGAAAACCTACGCGGAATACAAGGTCAGGGGAGCTATTCTGGACAGCCTGCGGGGTCTGGACTGGGCACCGCGGCAAAGGCGCAAGAAAGCCAAGCAGATCGAGTTCGCGATCTCCCGCGCGGAGCAGCGGCTGCACCGGATTCCCGGCGAAGAAGAGATCGCCGCCGAGATGGGCGTGGACTTGGTGGAATATCACCGCTGGCTGGTAGAGGTGCAGGGCCTCAACATCGGCAGCCTGGAATATACCGGGGAAGACGGCGAAGGCAAGAGCTTGCTCGAATACCTTAGCGACAACCGGGACCAACTGCCTTCCCGTATCGTGGAGCGGTCCCAGCTCGAGCACCTGCTGTCCGACGCCATTCGCAAGATACCTCCCATGGAACGTACGGTGTTAGGCCTCTATTATATTGAAGAGCTCACGTTGCGGGAAATTGCGCAGGTGGTGGACTTGCACGAGTCGCGCATCTCTCACCTGAAGTCGCAAGCTATCTTGCGCCTGCGGGCGGACATCCAGAAGATCTGGCCCAACCAGGCCGGAGGTGTGATGTGAAGGCCGCACAAGTCCGGCGCGCCGGTTCGCGGAGGAATGGACTGCCAGGCTGGCGCCATGCTGGAGTCTTTGGCCGGAAGGCGCCCCGAGCCGGAGGTGTACCACAAGGCTCTTCGCGAGAAGTACCGGACCTGGCTGGCGGAAGTTCGCCGTATGAGTCCGCCAATTGCTCAGCTTCGCTCCGGCTCCACCGGCCGGTAGCCGTTTTCACGCAATACGCGCCGCGCGATTTCCGCCGCGTCCGGCAACACGTAAAAGAACGCTCCGGTACGCACTCGCTGGAAGATGAAGCCGCCCCGATACTCGTCGGCCTCCACTCCGTAATCCACGCCCGCCGCGCTGAAGATCGCCTCCAGCCGCAACGCCTCGTTCAACCGTTTGGCGATGTACACAAGCACGGGATCCTTGCCTTCGAAAAACGACGCTTCCTGGCGCATGTTTTTTTCTTGAGAGGACCGGCGGCCACCGGCATCTTTACCATTTTAGGAGATATTTGAATGGAAGGTATAATGGCGGACCCGGCCGCGTCTTCGATCAGCCGTGAAGAGGAATTGCACTGGTTAGCGCTGACCCTGGTCCCCGGGCTGGGCACCCGGATGGCTGGAAAGCTGCTGGACCGCTTCCGCACGCCCCAGGCCGTGTTCCGCGCCTCGCGCAGCGAATTGGAGGCTGCGGGCGTCAACGGCGCGGTGGCCCAGAGCATCGCCAGCGGCTGCTCCTTCGAGGATGCCGTCGATCAGCAACGCAAGATGGCCGAGCACGGCGCCGTAGTTATCGTGCGCAGCGATCCCCGCTATCCGGCCCTGTTGCGCGAGATCTTCGATCCGCCCGTTCTGATGTTTGCCCGCGGACGCCTGGAACTGCTGCAGCCCTTCCATTTCGCCGTCGTGGGTACCCGGCGCCCCACGGCCTATGGCTTGGCCGTCGCCGAAAGGCTGGGCGCCGACCTGGCGCGCGCCGGGCTGACCATCGTCAGCGGCATGGCGCGCGGCATCGACACCACCGCGCACAAAGGCGCGCTTTCCGCCGGCGGCGACACCGTCGCGGTACTGGGTTGCGGGGTGGACGTGATCTACCCTTCGGAAAACCGCAAGCTGGCCGCCGACCTGTTCGCCAAGGGCCTGGTGATTTCGGAGTTCGCCATGGGATCCACCGCTTTTCCCCAGAACTTCCCCATCCGCAACCGGATTATAAGCGGCATGAGCGCCGGCGTCCTGGTGGTCGAAGGCGCCCAATACAGCGGCTCGGCCATCACCGCGAAGCTGGCGCTCGACCAGGGCCGGGAGGTCTTCGCCGTCCCCGGCAACATCACATCAAAAGCGAGTTGGGGTCCTAACCTATTGATAAAACAGGGTGCCAAGCTAGTCCAGGACTGGAACGACGTGATTGTGGAACTTCCCGCCGAGGTCCGCCGTCAGTTAATCGAGCGAGGGCGAACCCGCCTGCTGGGGAACGCCGGTGCATCCCAGGACGGCGGCCCGGCATCCCACTTAGAGGGATCGTTACCCGAGATTGGCCGCAGGCTGCTGGCCGTCCTGCAGGTGGATACTGCCATACATTTGGACGATCTGCTTCAGATTGTTGAAGATAGCTCGGCTTCCGAGCTGATCGCCGCGCTTTTCGAGCTGGAAATGCTGGGCCTCGTCAAGCAGCTCCCTGGAAAGAACTTCGTGAAAGTGTGGTAGCCTCTGGGATATCTAATGGAACGTCGTTGAAGTGTTCTTATGCCGAAAGCACTCGTAATCGTGGAATCGCCGGTCAAGGCGAAAACCATCAATAAATATCTTGGAAAGCAGTACATCGTCAAGGCGTCGCTAGGACATATCAAGGATCTCCCTAAGAAAGACTTGGCCGTGGATATCGAGCACGGCTTTGAACCCCGCTACGAAATCATCGAAGGCAAACGCAAGCTGCTCGGCGAGTTAAAACAAGCCGCTAAGGGCGTCGAATCCATCTACCTGGCGGCCGACCCCGACCGCGAAGGCGAAGCGATATGCTTCCATTTGCAAGAGGAGCTGCAGGGAAAGAAGAGCGGCGGGCCGCAGATCTACCGGGTGATGTTCAACGAGATCACCAAGAACGCCATTCAGAAAGCGTTTCAGAACCCCGGCATGGTGGACGAAAAACTGGTGGACGCGCAACAGGCGCGCCGCGTGCTTGACCGGTTGGTGGGTTACAAGATCTCCCCGCTGTTATGGGATAAGGTCCGTCGCGGCCTCTCGGCCGGCCGTGTGCAAACCGTGGCTTTGCGCGTGATCGTGGAGCGCGAAAGTGAAATCGCCGCGTTCATCAAGAACGAGTATTGGACCCTCGACGCCAGCCTCTCCGCTCGCAAACCGCCACTGTTGAACGCGCATCTGATCAAAAAGGACGACCAGACGCCGGAACTCGGCAGCCAGGCCGCCACCGATTACGTGGTCGCGCAGCTCGACGGTGCGGACTACATCGTCAAATCCGTCGGCACGCGCGAGAAGCGCCGCAACCCTGTGGCGCCCTTCATCACCTCCACGCTGCAGCAGGAATCCTCGCGCAAGCTGCGCTTCAGCGTCAAACGCACCATGATCCTGGCGCAAAGGCTTTACGAGGGCATCGAGCTCGGCAAGGAAGGCGCGGTGGGCCTGATCAGCTACATGCGCACGGATTCCACGCGCATCTCCGAAGATGCGTTGCAGGAATCGCGCGCCTATATCGCGGTCAAGTTCGGGCCTGAGTTTCTGCCCGATTCCGCCAACATCTACAAATCCAAGAAGGACGCGCAGGATGCGCACGAAGCCATCCGCCCCACTTCCATGGAGTACAGCCCCGACGATGTGGCCAAGTATCTGGCCGAAGACGAACTGAAGCTCTACCGCTTGATCTGGAACCGTTTCGTGGCTTCCCAGATGACGCCCGCCGTCTTCGACCAGACCACCATCGACCTCTCGGCGCGCGGCAAGGACTCCAGCGATTACCTGTTTCGCGCCACCGGGTCGGTGCTCAAGTTCGGCGGCTTTCTAAAGGTCTACGAAGAGGGCAAAGACCAGTCCGACGAAGAAGACGAGGAGATGAAGCACAGGCTCCCCGCCGTGGAAGAGGGTGAGCACCTGAAGCTCCGCGGCCTTCTGCCCGAGCAGCACTTCACCGAGCCGCCACCCCGCTACAACGAAGCCACGCTGGTGAAGAAACTGGAAGCCGACGGCGTCGGCCGTCCATCCACCTACGCCTCGATCCTTTCCACCATTCAGGAACGCGAGTACGTGACGAAGGAGGGCGGCCGTTTCTACCCCACCGAGCTGGGCAGAGTCGTCACCGGGCTGCTGCTGGAGAACTTCGACGATATCTTCGACATCCAGTACACCGCCCGCATGGAAGAAGAGCTGGACGAAATCGAAGCGGGGAAGATCCCCTGGCGCGAGGCCATCGGCGAATTCTACGAAAGGTTCGACAAGGACCTGAAACACGCCGAAGAGCACATGACCGACATCAAGCGGATGGAGAAACCCACCGACTTGAGCTGCGAGAAGTGCGGAAGGCCGCTGGTGGTCAAGTGGGGAAAGCACGGCAGCTTCCTGGCCTGCACCGGATATCCCGACTTTCCTTCCAGGAGCGCGGAAACCGATTTGGAAAAGCTGCAGAAGGCTATTACCCTCCGGAAGCAGCTAACGGACAAGGCGCGCGAGGAGAGCGAGGAGAGTCGCGGAAAGGCCCAGGCCCGTTACGAGGCCGACCTGGCGGCGCTTGAGAAGAGTCGCGGAAAGGTGCAGGCCCGGTACGAGGCCGATCTGGCGCGGCTTGAGAACCGAATCGCCGAGCGAAAAGTAAAGGATCGCGAGGGCGTCGGACGCCGGAAGAAGATCCAGGCCAAACTTGACGCCGCTCTGGGAGATCTCGAGGAGAAAAGGAAGAAGATCCAGGCCAAACTTGACGCCGCTCTAGGGAAGATCGAGGAGAAAATTGTCGAGCGAGCGGAAGAAGATCGCGATAAGACAAGGGAAGGCCTGAAAAAGATCCACGACCGGTATCCCCAAATTAGTGAGTTCTATGACTTGGACCTACGGGACACCGGCGAGGGCCTGGCGTTGTTTTGGCAGAGAAAAGAGGGTTTCTGCACCTATACCCGCGAGCTGGCGGTCGATTTGCCGGACCTGGACGTAGCCAATCTGGCCGAACAGGGCGAAGAGGAATACTGCGAGAACTGCGGCCGTCCCATGGTGCTGAAGAAGGGCCGCTTCGGCACCTTCTTCGCCTGCACGGGGTACCCGGACTGCAAGACCACTAAGCCTATCGGCGGGACGCAGAAGAAGCCCGATGTGCAGCTCGACGAAAAATGCCCAGTGTGCGGCAGCAATATGGTGCTGAAGACCGGCCGTTTCGGCGAGTTCACGGCATGCGGCAATTACCCTGCTTGCAAGCACGTGAAGCAGAAAACCATCGGGATGAAATGCCCGGAGTGCAATGCGGGTGAGGTGATCGAGCGGCGCTCCAAACGCGGCAAGACGTTCTACGGCTGCAACCGCTGGCCGGATTGCACCTTCGTTACGTGGGGCAAGCCCGTGCAGGAGAAGTGCCCGGAATGCGGCGGTCCTTACCTGGTGGAGAAATGGCTGAAGGCCGGGCCGGTGCTGCAGTGTCCTAATGCGGAGTGCAAGCACAAGCAGCCCATGCTGGTTCCGGTGGAGGCGTTGGCGCAGTAGGGCGGAACGGACGTGCCTCCCCATTCACTCTGCGAAACCGGACGACAGCGGCGTTCTCGAATGTGCTGTGGCGAGCCCGACTTCCAGCGAACGCTTGCCTGAAGCAGATCACCCCAGGCGACAAGGGCAACTGGGTCGCCTTTATCACGCAGATTCACCGCGTCGGTGGAAGGCTATAATTTAGTTATGTCACGCTGGGTCTTCGCTCTGCTCATTTTGAGCTTACCCCCGCTACCGGCGGGCGCGCAGGACCAGTCCAAACAGGCGCCCAAACCGCCCGCGCAGCAGACGGTGGAGCAGGAGCCTCCCGAAGAAGACGCGAATCTCAAGCCCGAGGAGTACTCCTTCAATCCGCTGCAGGCCAACAAGGATCTGAAGATCGGCATGCTGTACTTCAAGAAGGGCAGTTACAAAGCAGCCGCCGGACGCTTTCGCGAGGCCACCAAGTGGAACCCCAACCTCGCGGAAGCCTGGCTGCGATTGGGCGAGGCGGAAGAAAAACGCAAGAATGCCCAGGACGCCAAAGAGGCGTACGCTAAGTATCTGGAGGTGCAACCCCAGGCCAAGGACGCCGCCGAGATCCGCAAGAAAATCGCGGGCCTGCATTAAGCGGGCTTGGCGGCATTACTAGCCGCTCGCCTGAGCGTAGAGGCTTGCGATTATCCTCTTGGTTGCTTCTGATGCGAACACGCGACGGAGCCATCCTCGGAGGGCCTTTTCGGTCTTCAACCCGCTCGCCTGATCCAATTGATCGCTTAAGAGCGCGCTCCGAGGCATCGCCGGCCCGTCGTCAATGAACACGGGATAGAGATCTATGGAATGGTGGACGCTGAACAGCGCGTAGCGGTAGTTACCCAAAGCCGGAACCTTTATCACAAACCGATGGCGGATTTGGTCCCCAACTGATGAGGTCTCGACAGTAGCCTCCAGGACCCCCTTGGTCTTCTCCCCGAGGAAAGCGGCTTGCGCCCTTAGGATCGCGGCAGGCGTAACGATGGTGGCGATCCCCAAATCTGACGGCCAAAGGTCTTCATTCAATTCCGGCATGGAGGTCTCCGAGTTCTAGTCCGAACAATATTGGAAGGTGGTCGGATGCCACGGATCTGTCAGGGCGGCCATTCGCCGAGAGGAGTGAAACGGCTCCAGCGTGCGTAACGATCTCAACACCGTCTGTCGATAGCCGCTCAACCAGACTCGGTCGCAATAGCACTTGGTCGAACATATTCCAATAATAGCTCACGTGCTCACCGGAATCGTGGAAGTATGTACCTGCCGGCGTTTCGCCGCGCTCTCCAAAGCATCCCCACATCGGATTGCAGAAGAACGGATATTGTTGGCCGCTAACCGTGCGCTGCCCCCGGAGTGCTTCAGCGCGCGCCATCGTTGCGTGAAATCCTCCCGCTCCTACGACCCCGGCCTCGAACGGATTCATATTGAGGTCGCCCACAACGACCGTTCGGGTGTGGCCGGCCCGACGCTCGGCCTGCGCAATTGTTTCCGCCCACTGCGAGCACGCGAGTATCTGGCTGCTTTCGCCCGAGTGAAGTTTGCTCGGCAAATGGAGAGCTGCCAGCACAATGTCCATGCACATCGGCAGCCTCAGGCGGCGGATCGTATGGCGCGCGCCGTCTTCCAAAGGATCGAGGAATTCGGGTGTGAAGCTGGTAAATATCTTGATCGACTCTTCCGGAGCTTCTGCCCGGTTTGGCGCGTAGTGAAAAATGGGTCCGCCGTCTCCCAAGTTGAGGGCGGCGAGCAGGTCCCCGACCTGGATCGCGCACTCCAGGAGGACCAGAACGTCCACGTCCCTGGATCTCGCGAGTTCGGCGATGCGATGTTGAATCGGTCTTCGGTTTAAATTCCAGCAGAGGAACGTAGTCACGTTCGTTGTACTTCGGCGCGCGCCAGAACTTACCCACCCGTACTTTCCAAAATTGACCCAGGCGGGCGGTAGCCAGCGGCAGGAATAGTGGCAGCCGCGGAGATTCCAACGGCAGATTCAGTTACCTTGTTGATTCG
>Ga0302326_10012615_pt1 | contig 17976 bp, 13 predicted proteins | sample Palsa_T0_3_FD_202264 | JGI IMG/M metagenome (GOLD analysis project Ga0302326, IMG submission 202264) | Peat permafrost microbial communities from Stordalen Mire near Abisko, Sweden - Palsa_T0_3 | ecosystem: Environmental > Terrestrial > Soil > Palsa > Peat permafrost | place: Sweden: Abisko... | reverse complement strand
CCGGAGACAACGGATCAAACCATAAAATAAGTAATTACGATGAATATGCTAAGTGCATTCCCTTTAAAATGGGGCGATGACCCCTCGAATATGAGAAGGAAGTATGTATTACAAAAACTACTATTTTACGCTTAATAAAGTCGGACGTGGCCCTGCTCATAACAGGAACCTTCTTTCGAAGGCTCCATCAGATCCATTCCCAATAGCCGTTAATCCAATAGAACTGGCCATCCTGCCGTTGGTGCCAATAGCCCCTCACCCACATCTTGTGCGGGTCACGCACGATCCAGTATCCCTGTTGCCAGGCATAGCCATTGTTGCGCCAGGCCCATTCACCATCGACCCAAATATGTTCGGATGAGGGCTGAGGAGGCCGGTTGAAAGAAGGTTCGGGAGGCATTGAAGCGACAAAAACATTATCGGGTATCCTTTTCCAGTAGCCCATGACCCAATACCATTCTCCATTGGGCCATTGCGCCCAATGCCCATTGATAAAGACCTTATTCGGTTCGGGCACGGTCCAATACCCTGTCTGATACATATAATGATTATTCAGCCAAATCCATTCCCCATGCACCCAAAGATGTTGGTTGGAGGGCCTTGGAGGCCGTAGATAATTGGGTTCCGGTATCCACATCGCAACGCCCATATGCGGTATGGGTTTCCAGTATCCCGGCTGCCAGTAAGCGCTGCCGTCCGGATTTTTCACCCATTCGCCTTTCACCCAGATATGGTCCTTTTCAGGCACCGTCCAGAATCCCGGCTGGCGAACATAAGTATTGCCCTGAGGTGCCCATTCCCCCTCAATCCAGACATGATTGGTGGTAGGTTGTGGTGGCCTTTCAACAAAGGGCTCCGACGGAAGTATGTTGATCGTAATGTGTATTTGTGCATGAAGAGCACTCAGAGAGGATGATAATAGGAAAACAAGGGAAAGAGCCAAAAGGGACCTTCTCATATTGGATAGATTTTTAAGTTACAGCACAGGATCAATTATCGCTCCAATTCAAATCATTTTTGCCCCTCGCCGGCTAAATGACATATTGTTAACATCTGTTTTTCCCGCTGTCGTTTTTCCGGCAAAAAAATAAGGCCACCCCAAAAATGGCGTGGCCTTGACCCTTAAAACAACCTGTCGCAAACATTAAGTACGATTAACAACCTATAGATCGATGTTGTGTTTTTCTTTTTTCGGGCGGCCCTTTCACTACCGCCTGACATAGAATTAGTACTAACAGACTGTAGTGATGTAACTACAAAAACGAAATTAATTACTTTTTCCGAGAAAACCTGTAACTCCTTGAAAATGTGGCATTTTTGACCGTTTAAGGCTACTCTGACCGGAATGGGCTATCCGACGGAGACAATGACTCCGATAGGACAATAACTAAGGGGCAAAAGTTATACTTCGGCTTTAAAGGTCTTTCCCAACTCTTTCCCCAATCCGAAATAATGCCGGAAATTATAAATCAGCGGCTCCCATTTTTCAGGATCGATGTGATTATCTTTTATCACTAAACTTTCATCCACATGGATCTTTACCACCCGTACCTCCACTGCAGCAATGGGCCCCTGTTCCACCGGGTCATCTTCAATCACCATCATATTTTTTAAAACCGCCTCAAAATGTATACTGCATTCTTCAATGCGTGGGGGGGCAACCACATCAGACGCCAGCCTGGTAAATCCACCCGCCCTGAATTTATCAGATTCATATTGATACCTTGTCTTTTTGTAATCGGGTATGGGTTGCGCACCAGTGAGCGTGGCAATGCGTTCTACCTTGTCAAAAAGATGGGCAGCAGGGATATTGACCACACATTCACCCTGCTTAACCAGGTTCTGATAGGTCTTTGATCCACACTCCAACCCAATCACCAATGTCCTGCCCAGTGCCCAGACCGACGAAACCGGACCGATATTGGCCTGATTATTCTCATCGACTGTGCTAATCAATGCCACCGGTGTGCCAAAATACAAGATGGCCGGTTCTATGCTTTTAAATGTTTTTTCCCTGTCCATTGATCAGAAAGCGCAATTCCTATGCCCCGGCGCAAACGCCAAACATCCAAGAAGTTCGCCGGCGCGACGGTATTGGGCCGGTTGGATGCCATATTGCGCTTTGAACGCACGGCCAAACGCACTGGGGTTCTCGAACCCGCATTGCCAGCCGACATCCATCACCGGTAGGTCGGTGCTGCGCAAAAGATCGGCTGCATGATGAAGTCTGACCCCTGTGAGATAGCAGTGCGGTGTCAGCCGGAAAGCGTATTTGAATTGCCTCACCAACTGCGGAACGGAGAGGCAGGCAGCTTTACTGATCCTGTCCAGGTCCAGCTTTTCCCTGTAAGCCGAATGCAACAAGTCCTTCGCCAAACATACCCTGCTGAAAATTTCCTTCCGTGTGCTGGCTTTAATGGCGTCGATCCTGCCGGCGCCGTTGACTTCGGACTTATAGGTCCGGACAAGCTGCCGCAACAAAAACAGCAGATGTTCATCGGTCAGGCCGGTGTGGTCACCCAGGGCGTCCAGATGGGCCGTGAGATCCCGCAACTGGCGAAGCAACCGTGGCTCGATCGCATGCAGCGTTTGAAAAAATTCAAGGGTCTCATTTCCGGTGTCAAGCGGGTTGTCCGTCAATTCCTCCTCGCTGCGCAGGCAATCGCGAAAAATGGCGCCGGCAAATTCCTTTTTAAAGAAGATAGACAGCACCTTCGTCGGCTCTCCTTTTTGAATCTGGCACGCGTAACGCTGATCATCATTGAGGATCAGGAATTGACCGGGCCTGACCGCTATCTGCCGGCGGTCAATAGTATACCACTCCTCACCGCTGAGTATTGTCTTCAGTGAAAGACAGCCGACGTGATCGTCACAATGCGACCCATTGCTCCAGGCGTTGAAGACGACATTGTGCTTTTTAAATTGGCTGAAATGTCGTTGTTCATCGAACCCTGGATCGCTGGGATCAGGCAGACGGGTATAATACATAGTGGCCAAAAGATACAATTTTGAGCAATTTGGCACATTGATTTTTCCATGGACGGCATAGTTTGGCCCCATAAAAATCAGCCGTCTATGCGCTCGACTTTATCTATAGTGGGCCTTCTGCTCCTGGCAGCCTGCCATTTCGGGGGACATCCCGATGATCCGGCCTTACTTCAGCAGGTCTTGACAGATTATTTTAATGCGATCGGAACGCACGACACGGCAAAGATGCAGGCGCTGACAACGGATGATTTCATTCTCTACGAGGACGGCCTGGTCTGGAATAATGACAGCGCCTTTAAGAATATCCACCGGCACCTGCCTTTTACAGTAAAATATACGTTAGGCAATATGCGGATGTTTGTGGATGAACATTCAGGCGATTGCGTGTATACCAATCGTGCCGATTTTATCTTCCACGACAGCGACAACGTGCGTATCGAATTTCTCGAGACCGCCAGCTTTCGGAAGACGGCGGCAGGCTGGAAGATGAATGTACTACATGTCACTGAGCGGGGGCCTCGTTACGACACGATCCGGTATTTACGCGATCATTATGCCCAAAGGTTGAAAGTCTTTGCGGCCGAACCGCTGGTGACCGGGGGGCTCGTGTTCCTCGGTAACAGCATCACGGAGTTCGGGGACTGGAAAAAACTGACCGGTGATCCGACAGCAGTGAACCGGGGTATTGCAGCTGACAACAGCTTTGGGGTACTTGACCGGCTGGGAGAGGTGATAGCACGGCAGCCGCGTAAGCTGTTCCTCGAGATCGGCATCAATGACATTGCCCAGGATATACCGGTCGAGGTGACCGAGAAGAACATTTATTTGATTGTCAAACGTGTTAAGGCAGGGTCGCCGAATACCTCCGTATATGTGGTCAGCATTTTGCCGACGAATAATGATGTCCGGCAGGATTACCCTGAGCTGTACGGGAAGAACGGTATAGTGCAACGGCTGAATTACGAGTTGCGTCTTCATGCCACAGAGAACGGGTTTCAATATCTCGACCTTTGGCGCCGGGTTGTCACCCCGGACGGCGATCTGGACCGGCGGTATGCACGCCCCGACGGCCTGCACCCGAATGCGGCAGGATACCAGGTTTGGATGGAGTCGATGCGAAATCTGCCGAATTAATCGAATAAGGCATCCATAGTTACCATTGCCTGGACTGATCGGGAAACATATTCATTAGGCTGCACGCCAAAAGTGGTGACCAGGGTCAGAAAAAGCGACTTTTTGGTGTTGGTAATTTCTTTAAACACCTTCCTTTTATTTTCAAGTTCGCCGGCATAAGCCTTGTCAATCGTAAATTCCTTCTCTGAGTATTTCATTTCGCAGATATTTATCGCAAAATCCCTTCGGTCAATCAGCAGGTCTATCTGAGCCCCTTTACCCGTCTTAGGCAGATAGCGCCAGGCTGATTCTTCCGTATAGACTGCGGCGATCCCAATGGCCTTTTTCAACTGTTGGATATGTCTTAAACAGACTCTTTCAAAGGCTATACCGCTCCAGCTTCTCCAGGACTGGCCCCCGGAAAATTTCTCCCAGGTCCCACTCCCATGCGATCGACTGTTCTCCATGAACTTCAGGTAAAAATGAGTGTATTCATCAGCCAGCTTATAAATCGCATCTTTTGATTTTTTATCATATGGCAGCCATGCTGTAACAAAACCGGATTCGATCAGTTCCTCTAACAATTCAGTCACTGTTCCTCCTGAACTCAAACCACCCTCCTCCATAATTTGGTTGCGTGTCAATCCGGCTTTATTTGTTGCCAGCGCCCGGATCACCTTCAAATGCCGGGTAGCATCGTCAAAAAGGGAATGATATAAATTCTTGAATTCATCATGCAGTAGTCCGTCCTTGTCAAAGCAAATCCGGTCGATGGCTTGCGTAGCTGATTCGCCCTTCTTTACTTCTTTTAAGTAATGCGGGATGCCACCCATGACCATATATATCTGGAGAAGATGATATCGTTCCAGGTTAACATGGAAAGCTTCCAGGAATTGTGCTACCTCCTGAAGCGTAAAAGGCAGAAGCCGTATTTTGCGGGTTATCCGGTTGTGAAGGCCTCCTCTGCTATTCACTATATTCTTTATCATCCAGGATGCGGCCGATCCGCAAATGACAACCACCAGATTTGATTGAATATTTCCCCAACTATTCCACCAATGATCGAACGCCGCCAAAAAACCTGACTTATGGGTATTAAGCCAGGGAAATTCGTCAAGGAACACTACGGCTTTCTTCGTTCGTATTTTGGACGTCAAAAAATGAGTCAGCTGGTCAAAAGCATCGGACCAGTTATCCGGCACCCTGTAGAGTTTATCGTTACCAGTCGCTTTGCCAAGAGCCTTATTGAAATTTCGAAGCTGTTGGGATAATTTGGCCTCGCGCGTGCCGGTGAATTCAAAGGCGAGGTAGCCGGCATAATATTGCCGAATCAGAAAGGTTTTACCAACACGCCGGCGGCCGAACACCGCCATCAATTCAGGTGCGCGGGAGTCCAGCGCTTCCTGAAGGATACTCTTTTCAATCTCCCGGCCTGTAAGTTTTTCCATAAGTAAAATGCAATCACAGCCAAATCTACCCAAAAAATACCAGATTTGGCCGCCGATAACTCACTCTATTCCCAGCCAAATCTAGTCTAAAAATACCACTTTTGGCTGTCGATAACCCACCCTATTCCCAGCCAAATCTATTGCAAAAGGCCATAATGATCCGTATATAACTGATTATCAGTTTTTTAAAGAATGTTCCTTTTTTCCCTTTACTTTGCCCCAAATGAAATACGGAATCATCACCTCAGGATCCAGGGGCGACGTTCAACCTTTTATTGCACTGGCATTGGCCTTAATGTCAAAGGGTCACGAAGTCACCGTCGTCGCACCTGAAAATTTCCGGGAATTTGTAGAAGGATTTGGCGTGTCTTATTGGCCGGTGACAGGCGACACCGAACGCCTCATCAATTCACCCACGGCCCTTAAGATCCTGGAAGGCGGCAGCATATTTAAATTCTTTTACCACTTGCAAAAGGTCTCAGCGCAGACTGCCGACCAATCCAACCGCGACATCCTGGCGGCTTGCAACCACTTCGATTATTTGATCGTCAGCGTACTACCGCTACCCATCGTCTATTCCATTGCTGAAAAATACCGTAAAAAGTGCGCCGTCGTCTTTCTCAGCGTACCGCCGATACCCACGAGGGAATTCCCTTTCCAGGTTTTTGGCACAAAAGGCCACGTATGGTTCAACAGGCTGTCCTACTGGCTGACGGGACTCGCTTATGCCATGATCAGCAAAAAACTAAACCAGTTCAGAAAGGAAATTGGGTTGCCGCCGGCTAATGTGATGAAGGCCTTACTTCGGGCTGATCTGCTCGCGATAACGGCCATCAGCCAGCTGCTGATCAAACAACCCGCAGACTGGCCCCCCCAGGCGCATGTCACCGGTTTCTTTTTCCTGCCGGAGACCGCCAGGGAAAGACCTGGCGCCAATGAACTTCCCGAAGGGCTGGAAGAATGGCTCGCAAAAGGAGACAAGCCTGTGTACATAGGGTTCGGAAGTATCCCCATTCCCGACCAAACAAAGTTTTTACGCGCGTTGGAAGGTGTACTGGTCAAAAAAAGAGTAGTGCTGGGCGCCGGCTGGTCGATATTGGACGGCTTACCGGTCCATCCTGATCTTTTTGTAGTCAAATATGTGGATCACGCGTGGCTCCTTCCCCGCTGCAGCGTCACCGTTATACATGGCGGCATTGGTACCGTTGGAGCGGCTTTGCGTAGCGGTACGCCGCTGATCGTCGTCTCGATTCTCGCAGACCAGCCTATAAACGGTAAGATGATCGAGCAGAAAAAACTAGGTCGCCATATCCCTTTCAAAGACCTTTCACCCGAAAGGCTGCTCGATGCCATCGATTCAACGAAAGACCCGGTGATAATAGAAAATTGTAAGGCTGCAGCTGCAACCATCAAGGCCGAAGACGGCCTGGAAAAAGCAGTCCACCTGTTAGAACAATATTTTCAATAGGCCCATAGCAGCGGTAATTCTTCTACTCTCAGCGCTTTACCTTAATCTTAACATACTCTCGTTAAATCTGCTGCGCCGTTTGCCTTCTTATATCCAGGATGAGCAAAACGGAACAAAAGCTCACCCGCTAACTTAAAATCACAAACAAAATGAAAAAGATCTTTACACTCACCGCCCTGGCAGCCGCCAGCATACTCATCGCCACCCGGAGCGATGCGCAGATACCACCCCCACCCGGCGTTTACCAGGCTCCCGCTCCTGTATATCAGCAACCCTATCCTGCAGATCAGGGCGCCTACCCCTACCCCGACGACGGGTATGCCTACGGCGACGGTGTAGCCTTTGCAGCTCAGTTCCCCGGGTATGCGTACTACGACTATCCGGTCTGGAACGGTCACTATAGGGATTATGCCTACTATACCCACTATCGGCCGTTTTTCGAAAGAAGGTATGCCGGATATTTCAATGGCGGTCGCTTTGATCGGGGGCGTTTTCAACGCGAAAACTACGGACGCGGGTATGCTTATGGCGGCGGATATGTCAATCGTGGATATGTCAATCGTGGATATGTCAATCGTGGATATGCCAATCGTGGTGGATACGTCAACCATGGATATTCCAAACCCGGCTTCGCCAATCACGCATACGCCGGTCGCGGCAACTTCAACCGAGGCAACTTCAATGGCGGACACGCTTATGCCGGTCGCGGAGGATTCAGCGGTCATGGTGGCGCTCCACGCGGCGGTTTCGGTAACCATGGCGGTGGCGGATATGGCCACGGACGCCGGTAGAAAATAACGATACACTATACATCGAATGGCGCGGCCCAACAGCCGCGCCATTCGCATTTCCGGGGGCCGCCGACCTCCGCGCAAAAAGTATTCAAAATGAATACTCCCCCAGGCCACCTTGCCGCCGCCGCCCCGCCCTCCGGCCCCTGCCGGCCCCCCGACCCCGCCATTCCCCGTGTAGAAAAAATTGCTCAGTCCCGATGCCGCGACCGCCATAACCGGATGATTCTCTGTTATAATGGAATTTGGCATAAATATGGAATCTCTAAGAGTAATTAATTACGGTTTGGTTATGTTATCGAATACCCTGGAAAACATTCTGCTCGTTGACGACGATGTCGATCATCTATCCATCTGCAGCCTCATTCTCCGAAGAAAAAACTACGCAGTACGTATTTTATTGGGCTGTAAAAATATGGACGAACTCATCGAGGTCGTCCGTGAATTCCGCCCGGGGATTATCTTTATGGATCACGATATGCCCGGAGTCAGTGGCCTGGACGCCACCAGGGAGCTAAAATCCAATCCGCTGTCGAAATCCATCCCCGTCATCTATTTTTCCGGCCAGGATAATGTCGCCGAACTCGCAGCAGCAGCAGGCGCCGATGACTTTCTGCGCAAACATTTCTATATGCCGAAACTGCTGGAGCTCACCGCTCGCTACACTGCCTGATTCGTCCGCCTGATACCTACTCCCATGCCTCCGGCCACCTTCCTCACCCACCTCGCCGCCCTTCCGACCGCTCCTCGCCAATCTCACCCGCCAAGACCCAAAATTCCTTATATTCAGGCTTCTAAAAAACTCCTAACCATGTTTCCACGGCCATTCCTGACACTCCTGTGTCTCACTCTCTGTCTGATAGTCTCCGCTCAACAAAAAGGCTATTATCGCACCCCCGCCATCCACAAAAATACCGTCGTCTTCACCGCCGAAGGCGATCTCTGGAAATACGACCTGTCGAACGGCACTACCTCCCGCCTGACAACCCACCAGGGCCTTGAGCAGTATCCCCGCATTTCCCCCGATGGCAAGACCATCGTTTTCTCGGGCCAGTATGAAGGCTCGACAGAGCTCTATTCCATCGGCATCGACGGCGGAGTGCCCAAACGGCTAACCTATGACTTTGACGGGTCTACACGCGCCACGTGCTTTACCGGCGACGGAAAGATCATTTATCGTACCGGGCGTTACGACGGACTCCCTTCTCCTCAGTTGATCCGGCTGGACCCGGCCACAATGACCCGCGAGCCATTGCCGCTGGCGACGGGCTCGGACGGCTGCTACGACGAGACCGGCATCCTGTATTTTACCCGCTGGCCCTTTCAGGGCAGCAGGACCAAGCGTTATAAAGGCGGAACAATAGAGCAGATCTGGAAATTCGACGGCCAGCACGAAGCGACCTGCCTGACCTGCGACTTTGACGGTACCAGCACCCGGCCGATGTTGTATAATAATCGCATCTATTTCGTATCCGACCGCGACGGCACCATGAACCTCTGGTCCATGGACAAGGACGGCAGGAACGTCAAACAAAACACCTTCTCAAAAGGCTGGGACATCCAATCACCTTCGATAGATGCCGCCACGATCGTCTACCAGAAAGGCGCCGATCTCTGGATATATGATGCCGCGGCCAATACGGACAAGATACTGGACATCCGCCTGCAGTCGGACTTTGACCAACGGAAACCCCGATGGATCAAAAGCCCGGTCACCTCCATCACGGACAACGCTATTTCTCCCAACGGTAATTATGTGGCGCTGATCAGCCGCGGCCGTGTCTTCGTCTCCCCCGCCAAAAGCGATCGCTGGGTAGAAGTAAACCGCCACAGCGGCATCCGGTATAAGGAGGCACATTTTATCAGCGACAAAAGCCTCGCGCTTCTATCCGATGAGAGCGGCGAATATGAGATCTACAGCGTGATTGCCGACGGCAGTGAACCGGCAAAACAACTGACCAAAGGCACCAAGACGATGATCCGCAGCTTTATCCCTTCTCCCGATGGGAAGTATATCGCCTATGATGATAAGAATGATGTATTGCGGATTATCGAGACTGCTACAGGCACTCTGAAGTATACCTACGACGAAGCCTATGCCGGCGTTGGCGATGCGGGCTGGTCCCCTGACAGCCGGTTTCTGCATTTTACCCGTGGCATCGAGAACCGCAATCAACAGATCTGCCTGGTAGACTCCCGGACCATGAAGATGCAGCCGGTCACGACGACAAGGCTCAACAGCGGCAGCCCGGCCTGGTCCACAGACAGCAATTGGCTGTTCTTTGTCTCCGATCGCAACCTGCATACCCGCGTGGGCTCACCCTGGGGCTCGCGTGAACCCGAGCCCTACTATACGGAGACCAGCAACTTCTATGCGATGCCGCTGGACCCCGCAGCAAAATTTCCCTTTCTGACCACGGATAGCTGGCTGACGGATTCCCTGTTCAACCCGGCGATTGCCGGCCACAAGAAATCGACGCCGACGGCAAAAACGTATGACTGGGAGAAGCTGCAAACGATGCTTTACCAATTGCCGGTGAAAAGCGGAAATCTAGGCCAGCTCCAGGCCGCGGAGGGCTGGCTCTATTGGCTGGATTATGGTCCCGCAGGCAGTCGGGATGCCGGACCACGCCTGCTGGCGTTAAAAATAAAAGAAAGTAAGAAATATGAACCCGTGGAAATCGCTACCGGCGTGGCAGATTTCGAACTCTCCGCCAATAAGAAAAAGATCCTCATCAGTTTCCGTAACCGTACCATTACCGTCGATGACGCCAACGGCCAGAAGATCGACGCAGATAAAAGCAAACTCTCGCTGGACGACTGGAGTTTCGAGGTGAACCCCGTCGATGACTGGAAGGAGATGTTTGCCGATGCCTGGCGCATGATGCGGGATTATTTTTATGACCGGGACTTGCATAAAGTGGATTGGGCAGAGACGCGGAAACGATATGAGCCATTAGTAGACCGGTTGACGGATCGTTATGAGTTGGACGACCTGCTGGCGCAGATGGTGGGTGAGTTGTCGGCCCTCCATACATTTGTAGGGGGAGGCGACAAACGAGTGTCGCCCGACCAGATCCCGGCGGGCTTTCTCGGCGGCACGTTTAAAAAAGAAGACCGGGGCCTGCTGATCACGCATATCTACCACACCGATCCCGACTATCCCGATTTCACCAGTCCCTTGCATCATCCCGAAGGGCATATCCGTGAGGGCGATGTCATCACTGCCGTAAACAATGTCCCGTTGAACCAGGTGGCGGACATCTCCGTGCTGCTGGCCAACAAAGTGGATATCCCGGTAAAATTAAGCCTGTTCGACAAGGACGGCAAGTCTTATGAAGAGGTCATTCGGCCCTGCGACGCCGGTACGGACGACAATCTGCGCTATGCGGAGTGGGAACTGACGCGGCGCGAGAAGACAGACAGCATGAGCAACAACGACATCGGCTATGTACATCTGCGGGCGATGGGCAGCGAGGATATGGATGATTTTGTAAAACAATTCTACCCCATCTTCACCCGCAAGGGGCTGATCCTCGATGTGCGGCACAACTTCGGCGGCAATATCGACAGCTGGGTGCTGGAGAAACTGATCCGTAAAGCCTGGATGTACTGGCAGGCACGTAGCGGCGGCCCGTTCTGGAATATGCCCTTTGCCTTCCGCGGTCACATGGTGATCCTCTGCGACCAGGTCACCGCCTCCGATGGAGAGGCCATCACGGAAGGTTTCCGGCGCCTTGGTCTCGGGAAAGTAATCGGCATGCGGTCCTGGGGCGGTGAGATATGGCTGTCAATGGACAACCGCCTCGTGGATAACGGCGTCGCCAGCGCGGCCGAACTCGGCGTCTATGGGCCCGAAGGGAAATGGCTGATCGAAGGTCATGGCGTCGACCCGGACATCATCGTCGATAATCTCCCCTTCGAAACCTTCAAAGGAAAGGATGCCCAACTGGAGGCCGCTATCGATTATCTCAAGAAAAAGATCGCCGCCGAACCCGTGACCGTTCCCCCGGTGCCCCCGCATCCCGACAAATCTTTTCACTACGAACCATAGGAACCCTAGCCTCAACAAAACGCATCAGTAAATATAAGAACACTCAAAAATGAAAATCAACATCGCCTTCACACTTTTGCTGAGCTTGGCCTTCCTTAATCACGTTAATGCTCAAACTCAAACATCGGCATCGCCGGGCTCACCCGCATCTCCTAACCTGACCATGTATGGCCGCGGCCTTTATCCCGGCGACGATACCACTTATAACGATCTGCGGCTATCCGGTTTTAACACTATAGTGCTTTCCAGTTTCTATATCCATGAAAATGGTGACGTCTACTCCGGTGACAGCAGAAACCCGATCATTCACGATGGAAAATACATCGGTGATAAAGAATGGCTTCGCCGGATCGCTTCACTCAGGCACAAGCCCGGGTCCGTCACCCGCATCGAGATCCTGCTGGAAGGCAGATGGTACAACCAACCTCCCAATACCTATGACTTTATCCGGGATTGGTCGGATTCCACCCGGCAGATACCAGGTATTGTCACCGGCACCGGCAATAACAGTACCCTCTATACAATAGCCAAACTCTTCAAAGACGATCTGGGGGTCGATGCTGTCTCCATCGACGATGAATCCGTGTATGACAGCGTTTCTGTCCTCCGCTTGGGATCAATGCTCCATCGTCTGGATTTGCATATGTCCCTATGCCCCTTCAGCCATATACCCTATTGGAAGACGCTGATCAAAGGATCGGAAAAAGGGCTGATAGATGCGATATACCTCCAGTGTTATGATGGCGGCGCCCGCAACACACCCGGTAGATGGGTAGACAGTCTGGGCCTCGATATCCCGTTATACCCGATATTCCTCTGCCGCGGGTCCTTCAGCACCTGCGCGACTAATCATAACAGCAAGAGCCCCGCCGAGATCAAGGCAGAAATGATCAGGTTCAAAACAACTGACCCCGGCATGAGCGGCGGCGCCATATGGCAAATGGCAGACGTCAAAAATTATGTTAAAAGCAATTGCTCCGTCAGTGATCCTCAGTCGGGAACAGCCACTTCAGTAAAAGAATATATGGCGCAATTGAAAGATAGTTTGCAGGAAGGATTAGGTATACCATCCAAAACCGGACAGTAGATCATTCAAAACCGGACAGTTTTATTTGTTAAAGAAATCTAACTCGTTGATCCTCAGCAGTGCAATTTTGTGGCACCGCGCTGGCATTCTCCCATGCATCACGAACAATAAAACTGAAAAATATGAAACGCTCAATTTATCAATTCGCTCTCACTGCAGCCCTGGTCCTCACGGTAGGCATCAGCAGCAGTTTCGCTACTCCCGCAGGGGACCTCGACAACATCAATGCCTCTTTCCACAAGGATTTCCGCAAGGCCGAACTCCTGGCGACTAATGTCACCGAGAATTACACTAAGCTGACCTTTAAGATGAATGGCATGGTCCTCTTCGCTTTCTATTCCGGCGACGGAAAGTTGCTGGCCGTTACCCATAACATCGTCTCAACGCAGCTTCCCCTTCAGTTGCAGATGAACCTTCGTCGCAACTATGCGAACTACTGGGTCTCCGACCTTTTCGAGTGCGACGCCGACGGTAACACCAGCTATTTTCTGACCATCGAAAATGCGGATAGCAAAGTCACGCTGAGATCGACTGGCGGCGATTGGGAAACATACCTCAAATCAACAAAAATCTGATCTGTCAACGATAAATGTTCCCACAGGCCCCGCAGAAATGCGGGGCTTTTTATTTAACTTGTTTTGGACCTACCTTAGTACAGTATTTATTGTCACTTATATAGCATGAAAAATACATACGACGCAATCGTGATCGGATCTGGAATCAGCGGTGGCTGGGCCGCCAAAGAACTCACGGAGAAAGGGCTCAAAGTCATCATGCTCGAAAGAGGGCGCAATATCGAGCACATCAAAGATTATGTGAATGCCAATAAAGAGGCATGGGATTATCCACACCGCGGCACCCGCACAATCGAATTGGAAAAAGAATATCCCGTCCTGAAAAGAAAATACACGCTCAATGAGACTAATCTCGATTTTTGGGTAAAGGAAAGCGAATGCCCGTACACCGAGATCAAACGTTTCGATTGGAGCCGTGGCTACCAGGTCGGCGGCAGGTCCCTCACCTGGGGCCGTCAATGCTACCGATGGAGCGATTATGACTTCGAGGCCAATGCGAAAGAAGGCATTGCCGTCGACTGGCCAATAAGATACAAAGACATCGACCCGTGGTATTCTTATGTAGAAAAATTTGCGGGTATCAGCGGCTCTCTCGAGCATCTTCCCCATCTTCCTGATGGCGACTTTCTGCCGCCTTATGATATGACTTGTGTCGAAAAGGATGTTGCTGCCCGCCTGAAGGCTCATTACAACGGCCTACGCCATATCATCATCGGCCGCGTAGCGAACCTCACTGTTCCTCACGGCGGGCGGCCGGGTTGCCAGTTCCGCAACAAATGCTGGCTGGGCTGCCCTTTCGGCGGCTACTTCAGCACCCAATCCGCTACCCTCCCCGCCGCAGTCCGGACCGGCAACCTTACCCTCCGTCCCTGGTCTATCGTGACAAAAATTCTCTATGATAAGGATACTAAAAAGGCTACGGGCGTAGAAGTGCTCGATGCAGAAACAAACCTTACCTACGAATACAGGGCAAAAATTATCTTTCTCAACGCCTCGACCTTGAACAGCGCCTGGGTGCTCATGAATTCCGCCACCGATGTCTGGCCGGACGGCCTCGGCAGCAGCAGCGGTGAATTAGGGCATAATCTCATGGACCATCACCAGGAGGCAGGCGCCGATGGTACAGTTGAGGGCTATGAAGACAAATACTACTATGGTCGTCGTGCAAACGGCATCTATATTCCCCGCTTCCGCAACCTGTTTGATGACAAGCGTGATTACCTTCGCGGTTTTGGCTACCAGGGTGGAGCAGGCAGAGAAGGCTATAATCACCAGGTGGCAGAATTCAGCATCGGAAAAGAATACAAAGAGGCATTAAGCGAACCCGGCCCCTGGAGCATGAGCATTGTCGGTTTTGGGGAAATGCTGCCGTATCACGATAATAAAGTAACGCTCGACAAAACCAGGAAGGATAAATGGGGATTGAACATCCTGGCTATTGACGCCGAATTGAAGGCCAATGAGCTGAAAATGCGCAAAGACATGGAGCAGGATGCAAAAGAAATACTCGAAACCGTTGGGGTAAAAAATATTCAGAGCTTCAACAATGCACCCTTTCCCGGTCGTAGCATTCATGAAATGGGCACAGCTCGCATGGGGCGCGATCCCAGGACATCCGTTCTTAACTCGTGGAACCAGATCTGGGATGCCCCCAACGTATTCGTCACTGATGGTTCCTTCATGACTTCCGCCAATTGCGTTAATCCGTCCCTGACCTATATGGCCATGACAGCCAGGGCAGCGGATCATGCCGTAAATGAATTGAAAAAAGGAAATCTTTGATGTTAAGCCGCCTCCCTGCGCCGCAGTGGGAACAATATGTTCCATCTGCAAAAAAAATATTCAGCAACGCGAACGAGAGCATGCCCCGGCGCTTAGCGGATCAGCATGATCGTTCCTTGTTTTTTCACTATGGCCCCCGCGGATGTCGTGGCTTGCATGATATATACGTATGTCCCAGTGGATGCGGGATTGCCGCCGATGCTACCGTTCCAGCCGTCGCCGACGTTAGCGCTTTCAAAGACCTTCCCTCCGAATCTGTTAAAGACAATCAGGGTGAACGATCTTGGAATATCAGCGGTCATTACGTGAAACTCATCATTCTTTCCATCCCCGTTGGGGGTAAAAGCATTCGGTATGTAGTAAGCTGAACAATCCGGACCGATCTCAAGGGTAACCTGTGCAGTCGCCGAACAGCCATTGTCGTCCGTTCCTGTGACAGTATATTGGATATCGCTTTGTAATAAGGCAACGGGATTGAAAATATCGGCATTGGACAGACCGGTTGCCGGGCTCCATTGGTAGGAAGAGGCGCCGGAAGCCTCCAGGGATATATTATTACCCTGGCACAATGGGACCGTGATGGCGGCGATGCCTACGTTCGGATTGGGGTTCACGGTTATCAGATGTTGCGTTTGCCCCTGACAGCCGCCGGCGGTTGTGGTCAGTGCAACTGTATAGGTGTTGCTCGTTGCCCAGGTCACTTCATAGGGGCCGGCGCCAGACCCGGTGACGGAAGCATCGTTCCCGAAATCCCAGGTATATTGATCCGCTGTCGTTGAGACCGCGTTTATTGTCGTGGCTTTCTCTTCGCAAGGTGTCGACCAGGTAAATTCCGCCGAAGGCGCTGGATTGACGACAACGGTAATGGTTGTTGGAGTACTCTCACAACTGCCCGCCGGGGTCTGCGTAACGTAATAGTCGGTAGATCCTATGCCCGACGTGACCGGCGTCGGCGCCGTAGCACTCCCCGTACCCCCGATTGTGGTATACCACAGCAGATTCGCCCCCGTAGCCGTCAGCGGCACAGCCACCGCATTCTGGCAATACATCGGCGAGGTAGCCGTGGGCGCCGTGGCGCCGGGATTTATCGTAACAGTAACGGTTGTTGGCGTACTCTCACAACTGCCCGCAGGGGTCTGCGTGACATAATAGTCGGTAGAGCCCGTGCCTGAAGTGACAGGCGTCGGCGCCACGGCGTTACCCGTACCCCCGATTGTCGTATACCACAGCAGATTTGTCCCCGTGGCCGTCAGCGGCAAGGCCACTGCATTCAGGCAATACGTGACGTTGGGGCCAGTCGGAGCAGGCGGGATTTGCGATTCGTAAAGGCCGATATCAGTTTTGGGTCCGAGCAGCCGGGGATTGCCATCGGGATCAGTCGTACCGATATTAAAGGCAGCAGTAGTGAAACCCTGATCCACCAGCGGCCCGCAATGTGGCGTGTGAAAGTCGCCGGCGGCCGGGTTGGTAAATTGCGGGTCAACGTCCAGGTTGGATCCGTCCGGGGTAGCAAGATCGACATCGCACATGTCGATCACCAGACTATTGCCTGCGGAGAGCGGACCCGTATACGGAGCCCCGGAGGTCCAGATGATACTGGTATACAACTGAAGGCTGCCGCTGCCATTTGTAGCCTGATTATAAAGCTGTGGCTGGGGATCGTTATAGAAGACACAGTTGGTTACTGTCGTCAGCATAACACCAGTGGGGCCATTGGTGAACGTTGTAGCGATGGCCGAACCCTGGTTGTTAGCGCTATTGTTGGCGATAAAGACGCACATGTCGATACCACTCACGCTATAGTCATTATTATACCCCAGAGAAGCCACACCCCCACCGGCAAATGCCGTATTATTCGTAAAGGTACAGTAGACGATTCCATAGGCCGTACCACTCGAATTTCCGTCTCCGTATGCCCCGAAGCCCCCGCCGTAAACGGCAAAATTGGCGGTAAAAGTACAGTGACTAATCGTAGCGCTCTGCATTTGGTTATTTACCGACAGTTCCAAAAATCCGCCTCCGGTATTAGCGGCCGCGGGAGTCGTACTGGCCGGATAGCCTTGATTTGCATTGCCCCCAGTGATGGTAAATCCGTCCATGGTAAGACTGGAGCCGGTAGGGGGGTAAGTGAACGTAACCACGTGATAAGAATTGTCGGCCGCATTCCCGGGTATACCAATATCCCCGCTGAGGATCGTAGGGTTTGCAGTAGGATTCGCCATAGTGGCGGCAGTCTCCGTACCATTGAAGCCCCCATAGAGGCTGAGATAATTTGTTATAGTAAAGGTGGCAGTCCGGTCGGTGGTGGTGGTAGGATAGTAAGTTCCTTTCGCCACCCAGATCTGATCGCCGGAGGAATAAATAGCGAGCGCCTGATTCAGGTCATTAAAAGCCGTGGCCCAGGTAAGTCCCGACCCGGGCGTGCTGTTATTTATATTGACATAGTAGATGGTTGCAAAACTTTTACAGGATAGGGACAACAACAGGAGAATAAGAAGTTTCAAGGTCCGGCCGAAATGTGCGATCATAGGTCAGGAGAAAACTTGGGTTTTGGCGTTATATCAATAGGATTGTCCTTTCAAGTCAAATCTAACGTTTGAATTGGAAAGTTAGTCTGTTATGGATATAAAAAGTGGTAATATCAGTCAAGTTTCGCCAGGTCCATTTCAC
>Ga0302326_10012614_pt1 | contig 17976 bp, 13 predicted proteins | sample Palsa_T0_3_FD_202264 | JGI IMG/M metagenome (GOLD analysis project Ga0302326, IMG submission 202264) | Peat permafrost microbial communities from Stordalen Mire near Abisko, Sweden - Palsa_T0_3 | ecosystem: Environmental > Terrestrial > Soil > Palsa > Peat permafrost | place: Sweden: Abisko... | reverse complement strand
CGACATCGGGAACTGCGGCATCGTCTTCAACGTCGTCGTCTTCTTCGTCTTCATCGGATGCGGGAGCGATTGCCAGTATCGTGGATAGCGTCATGGCCGATCTTCGCCCGAAGATCGTGGAAGAGATCGCAAAAAGGCTGGCGGGAAAGTAAAGACCAGTTTTCAGGTCGCGTCGCCCCTCAAAACATATTGTGTGAGTCGCCGCGACAAACCCCCTGCGGGTTTGACGGGGTGAGAACACAACGGGACGGAATATGCACCCCCCCACGGCCCAACCTAGACAAGCCCAACCGCGACCGAACCCGCTCCCCCGCGACATTCGAAATCGAGCCCGCATCTCAGGGTGATGCCGCGTCTATTTCACTTAGTACTTTCGCTCTGTAGTTCTCTTTGCTTATCCGGTAGCTGTAGTGTGTCAGCTTGATTAATTGTGAATATTCCTCGCCACGTCTCAGATTTTCTTTGAGAATTCCGTATGCCAGTGTGCCAAACGCTAAAATCGTGGGGGCCTTGGAGGTAAGATCACGCAGTTCCTCTCGAAAAATCTCGACATTTTGCTTCTTCAGGGCTGGATGTGCTTTCAAGTGCTCTAAGACTTGATTCGAATCTGTCATTGCAAAATGTTTGATGATGTCTGTCATGTACGCGCCGGAGTATTGCGTATTCTGAAACGCATAGCGGATTTTGAAGTCGTTCGCAGTTGCGCTTGCATCATGAAAATTTCTAAAGGGTTCGGAAAATGATCTTGAAATATTAAGACCAACCATAATGAAGTTGGTCTTCAGCACTTCCAGCAAGGCCGGGTTCGAATCCAAATCGAATATTGTCATATCGCCCATATTCGACTTCGGTTTTTTGGCTACGTCTTTCCATACCGCCCAGCTTGCATAGCCACCATGTTTTTGTTTGATGAGCTCAAGATGTCTTATGTCTATCATGAGAAGTAGGTCAGTCGGCCTGGAACAAACACCGTGCAACTCACGCTCTTTTTGCGTAGTCGAGTAGAGACTGCTTGTATTCACTCGTCGAGAACTCATGCCTCACATGCTTCATCGTTGCCCTCACACGAATTCCATGAGTCTCTGAGGTCCTCTTCGCTCTTGAGAGGTCGCATTCAGCAGCCCAATTTTACGCGCCGTTGCGCCTCAGCAGAACGAACGAGCGAACTTGGGCCGTGGGGGGTGCATATTCCGTCCCGTTGTGTTCTCACCCCCCTGCGGGTTTGACGGGGTAGTGTATGGCGACGGCAAAATGCTCCCTCCTGCTTTCCGGGGCTGGCGGCGTGTACTGGAGAGTTAACGTGTGAGGGAGTGGGGAGAGCGGGCGGGCAGGCGAGAGGGAGCGCGGCGTGCATGTGCGGGCGAGCCTACCGACGGACGAACGAAGATCATCGAGTCAATTCGATGTATGCAAGGCCCGCAAGAAAACCTAGAGCACCAGTCCACATGCCGATCCGCAAATGTTGGTACTTGCGGGTGGAAATTTTCGCTAATTCGTATGAGTGTTCGGCTAGCGCTGCGCTGAGTGAGGAATCGGCAGAAGATACGACCTCAGCAACATACTGCTCCATATTCTTGCGCGTCGCAATTGCCCTGAAGTAGATCAAGCCACTGCTCCTCCCCCCTAGACGAGGCATCACGACATAAATAGCCATCGCGATCGAGACCCCAAGGATCAGTAATGAAGCCAAGGCCGACCATTGGGTCATCTGCCATCCCGACGGAGGCGGCCTTAATTGTCGGATTAGACCATCGGACATCAAGTATCCAAGAAAGGCGGAGTCTGCCGCGAATAAGAAAGCTGCTTTCTGGTCAGCTAGCGTAACTGTTGACAACAAATAGGAGTGCACTAGCGAGATGAACGACAAAAGCTGTTGGCTCCCCACTTTTTCTGGGGACGATGTCGGTTCTTTCGTGCCTGGATTGCCGGTCGGCCCGAGTGGAGGCCGTGGAAGCGTTAACCCGGCAAGTTGGGGAGGAGGCGCGGAAGATTCCGGAGCTGGAGGAAGAGTTTGTTGGGGAGCTGACATCTTAAAGTGGTCCTTTCCACCGTCCCGTATATTTGTAAAAGGAGTAGTGCAGACCAGTCGATATGTAAACCCATCCGGTCTCGTACTTTGCCAACTGCGAGTATTGTTTCCATGTTACTGGCAGGTTCTTGTAGACCTCCTCGCCAATGAAGATCTCTCCAGGGGCTGTTTCGTCAAGCATCTTGCTCGCTATGTTCGCCGTTGACCCAATCGCAACCAGTCCTCCGAATCTCCGAGCTGCGCCCAATTGTGCGATTGTCACAAGACCATAATCAATGCCCACGCGAAATTCGATTGGTTGGCTATTGGAATTGACTAAAACTGGATTGATTGCATTGTTGGTGACGTACAGCATTGAGAGAGCAGCGGCTACCGCTCGCTTGCATCCCGTTTCGGGAGGGTCGCCGGAGTTGTCTTCGAAGTAGGCCATAAGGCCGTCACCCGTATTCTTTTCGACGGTACCACCATACTCTTCGCAAACGCGGATCATCTCGGAGAAGTACAAATTCAGTACGTTAAGAAGGAGCTGCTGTTCATTGCCAGTTCCAGAGGGACGTGCGGAAAATCTTGAGATATCAGTGAATAATACAGCGGCATTCAGCTGTCGGCCAGTACCGAGCGCTAGTTCATCCGGCTCTGGAATTACACGGCCCGGAACCGCCGCGACGGGACGCTCTCCGATAACGTCGAGAACTCGCCGGAGGCGATCGAGTTGGGACTGCCAATAGGCTGTTGTGAGGCGTTCGTAATCCACAGGGGCTCGCCGAGATTATACGACGTGTGGTCAACCCTTGTATGCTCTAGCTTTTATCACTATTGTTAGATCACGCTTTTTTGCCGTGGCCGGGAATTATTTGTCGCTGCAATACCGCGACCGCTCTCAGGGACATATCGAAACACCCCCAAAGTTTCGCCAGCGACTGCCAGTATCTCGGATGTGGACGGTTTCGGCCCCGCGAGGATGTCCGCAGCGTTTCGCTCACCGAACTACCAATCATTTTGACCGTCAATCTGTAGGTTGTGAATTCCTTTGAGCACGTGTTCGTGCGTCTTGCGTTTCACATCATCACGAATCAGCTTATCTATCGTGTGTTGACTCATTTTCGTCAATTCCATTGTCTTACTTGGGCGTGGGGCGGAGCGCAAGGGAACGAGTTACGATGACAAAATCTCACGACGCGGCAGCGGCTTGTCGAATACTGTCGAGGATCGTGAGCAATTGCGTTACTTGCGTGGAGTCGAACACCCCTTCCACGCCACGCGGACTGAAATCGGTGAAGGGTGACTCATACAATTGGGCAGCGCTCATCCAGCCGCTCTGTGTCAGGTAGTCGATCATCAGACTGACGAAATGAATCTGATTTGCGGTTAGGATCTTCCCGGCAAGGAATCCGTCAAAGGCTCGCTTTGCCGCCTCGCGATCCAGACCCACTATGGAGCGCACAGAAAGTCCGAGACCACTACCCGACCGCACTTTGCTCAGATCGTCCGGTGTTCCTGCTCCCGCCTCGACCAGAATTTTCTCCAACGCATCGAGATCAGCCGTGGTCAGTGGCTCATTCCAGCGCAACTTGTGAATCACCGGCTCGTTCTCATGCGCCTTGAGAAACTGCTGGGTCTTGTCGCGGAAGCGATCTACGTCATGTCCCGCAGCGAAGCCCGGTAATTCGATTTCAGTTTCCTCGCCGATCAAGTCCGTGAAGTCCGTGTAAATATTCTGGCGTGTCGTCTTCTCGATGAACTTGACCAAACTCCGCAGCCGTTTGCGGACATCTTCCAAGAGCGCAGTTGTGATGTCTTGCCAGAACTCGTCGGTCTGTACCTCGATGATCAATTCCAGTTCCGCCCGTACCATAGGGATGCTCGCCTTTTCCTCCAATGCGCCAGCAATCTCCCGCACTTTCTCACTCCATTGGGTAAATGATCGCTCGTGCCGCAAGAGTCCAAGTTGCAGCCGCAACATCAGCAGGTCGAATTGTTTTGCCTCCTGGTCATCATCCCCCAGTTCGGATGGCAAACCGGCTACATCGCTTACCAGTTCGTTCCTTTCGTCGAGGCCCAGAGTTTCCCATGCCTTGGCATGCGCATATTTTTCCACCAGCTTGCGCTTGGGACGAACGATAAAGTTGTTCACGTTCATCTGCTCAACTTCCTGGCGAAGGCGCTCAGCAATCTCGCCGCGCAACCCGCTCTTGCCTTCCGCTCCGTCCAGCTTCTCCAGCTCAACGATCAGTTCCACGCGGCTGGCAAACAGTTTCTTGGTAAGCGACTCGTTCGACGCCCCCGATGTCGTTTCCGGGTTCTGGCTAAAGAACTCAAGGTTCTGACAGTAGTCGAAGATGTAGAAATACTTCTTATCTCGGCCGAACCCGAACAGATCGGGCCGCAGGCGTGTCCCGCGTCCGACCATCTGCCAGAATTTCGTCTTCGAGCGAACCATCTTAAAGAACACGAGATTTGCGATCTCTGGGATATCAATGCCTGTGTCCAGCATGTCCACTGAGATTGCAATATGTGGCGCGCGGAGCGGATTTGAAAAATCGTCAATCAATGACTGCGCATATTCCACTTGAAAATCAATGACCCGTGCGAAGTTGCCTTTGTACTGCGGATAGTTCTTGTCGAAACGGTCGGCAATGAACTGCGCGTGGGCGTGGTTCTTGGCGAAGATGATGGTCTTTCCCATGCGATCCCCGTCGGCCACTTTTTCACCCGATCTCATCAGGTGTTCCAAGACCTTGTCCACGGTATCTTCATTGAATAACCACCGGTTGAGCGCTTCCGGCTCCACGGTCCTCGGAATCGTGCCGTCTTCGTCCCACTCGATGGCGTCCCAGCGCTCTTGTTCCTCGTCGCTGAGCTGCTCATACTTCATGCCCTCCCGCTGGAATCTCAGCGGAACCGAGACCGCTTTCGGCGGGACCAGAAACTTATCCCGGACCGCCTCTTCCAAACCGTAAGCGTCCGTGGGGACTCCGTCTTCCAACTCAAAGAGACCATATGTATTGTGGTCTACCTCGTCTGTGGGCGTTGCCGTTAGCCCGACCAGGAAGGAATCGAAGTATTCAAAAATGGCCCGGTATTTCTGATACACCGAGCGGTGCGCTTCATCAATAATGACCAAATCGAAGTGTCCCGGCCCAAACTGCCGCTTGCCGTCTTTGGTTTCATCAATCAGACGGAGCATGGTCGGATAGGTGGAAACCAGAACCCGCGCGTCGCCGATTTGGTCGGGATGCTCCAGCGCATTGACCGCCGACGCGGATGGAAGATGGCGCTTGAAGACATTCGTTGTCTGTTTCACCAGCGCGATCCGGTCGGCCAGGAAGAGCACACGCTTCACCCAGTTGCAACGCATCATCAGATCGCATAGGGCAATCACCGTGCGCGTCTTTCCCGCGCCAGTCGCCATCACAACCAAAGCTTTGCGGTCGTGGTCTTTCTCAAAGGCTTCTCCAATGCGCCGGATTGCCCGTTCCTGATAGAACCGCTCCACAATGCCTTTATTGATTTCGGTCGCACCCAGTGACGTCCGAGTGGTTCGCCGCTGTATCAGCCGTTCTAACTCGTCCTTGGCATAAAAACCTTGCACCGAACGCGGAGGATAGTTCTGGTCGTCCCAAATCCAGTGCTCGTATCCGTTGCTGTAGAAAATGATCGGACGCTGGCCAAACTGCTTCTCCAGACAGTCGGCATAGAGCTTCGCCTGCTGCTGGCCCACACGAGCATCGCGCTTGGTGCGCTTCGCCTCGACCAGTCCAAGGGGCTTACCATCATCGCCCCAGAGGACGTAATCAACGAAGCCCTCGCCCTTCTCGTTCGGCATGCCGGTGACCGGGTACTCGCGGTCCTGCTTTTTGTCCAAGGGCCATCCGGCTTCTTTGAGGAGCAAGTCGATGAAGTAGTCTCTGGTTTCGGCCTCGGAGTAGTTGTGGGTGTCCGGTGTCTCCGCGTTCTGTTTCTTGATGGCGGCGATTTCGGCCCGTAGACGTTCCAGTTCGGCATCGAGAGCGGCCTTACCGGTCAGCAGTTCAGTAAGTTTCGTGTCTTTTTCCGCGAGTTGCGATTCGAGTTGCAGAAGCTGCGCCAGCGTTTGCGGCGGGACGGGCGAGGTCTTGGGCAGTAGCAGCGGATCAAACGTCAGGCCGTCCGCTGGCTTGCCGGCCTTGCCGTAGGTGCGTGCCAACCAGAAACAGACATGAAACAACTCGCGCACAGCGGTCATTGAGTCCAGTTGCTGCAAGGGCCTGTGGCTGTGCGCTGCCAGATTGCCCAAATCCTTGATCAGCTTGGTCTTGATGAAGATTTTCTGCCCGACAGCGGCTTTGAAACTCGGCTCGTGGATGAGTGCGCTGAGATTGTCCTGATAGGGCAGCTTGAACGCCGAGTCGCTTTTGTAGAGCCACGCCACAGCTAACTCCAAGGTCCGTCGGGCGTAGAAACAAGCGGTACGCGGGTCGGGAACAACCAGCGCCTCAGCTTTTTGGCCTTCGGCATATAGCTGCGGCCATTCCGGCTGGAGGAAGCTGAAGTTGCTCGACTCTATTGGGGACATCACAGCTCTCCTCGGAAGGCGCGGTGCTGAAGGACGGCGAAAAGCGCGTCTAGTTCGGCAAGGAAGGCACGGTGCATGGCTTTTAGCTTTTCCACGACGCTTGCACGACGGGCGAAATCGCGTTGGAGGTCTATGGGCGGAAGGAGAATCTTCAACGGAGCCAAGTCCTGCTTGTTGAGCTGCGGCACGGAGCTCCCGCTGGTAATTGTTCCTAAGTCCAAATGCAAAAACCATTGGTAAAGGAATCTAAGTTCCAGATGCGACGGTTTTGGCCAGATGGCCATTAGGTTTGGATCAAGCACGGAATTTCTTGTTGACAATCTTTTCTTATTTGTGCCTATCGCCCCACCTCGCTTTGGGATTATCACTGAGCCAGGCGGGCAGGTGCACGCCCTTGCGCCCGGAGTGTCGGACCATTCCTGGCAGACCTTCAAGTAGGTTTCATTCCCCGCTAGGTTCATGTCAGACACTTTCAAGAGAAAGTAGCCATCCTCCTGCCCGCTGAACTTGACACCGTCTGGCAGCGTCGAACCACCAAAAAACTCTGCAACGTCTCCTAGTGGGCGACTTGACCACCTTTTCGGATTCGTCGCGGGATCGCCGAAGAGGTCGAGGAAAATGCCGCGAGTGACAATGTCGAGTTGGGACGAAGCAGCGCGCCGACTGACCCGCAGCACTTCCGCCCGGTCCAGTATCTCCGCAATCCGCCGCTGCTCCGCCAAAGGTGGGACAGGTATGACGATCTCCGACGCCCCTGCTTGAGTGAGCTTGCCACGCGTTGTGCCGGTAACGAACGGCGTTACATTGTAGTTCTCCAGAACGCGGCAAAGAAAGGCGAGATCGAGATTTGGGCCGGGTCGCAACACATGCGCGTGGTTGTTGACCCATGTCTTACCCGAAACGCGATACGCAATTCCCCGCTCCGGGTCATCAAAGTGGCCGCCGTCCTCCGCCAACAACACTAGCGGTTCGTCAAAGATGAACTCATCGATGGTGCCTTGCAGTCCGTTCGCCCCGTAGTATGGATAAGGACCGCTGCGCCGGTCCGACTCTGTCACCGGACGGCGTTTGCTATCGAGAAATTCAACGACATCTCCAAGACGTGCAAGTCGGAACACCCCGTTGAAGGAATTGCGGGAGATCACTTCAGCATCCCCTCCAACTCCGTCATCCCGAGCTGAATCTCCGTCTCCAGTTTGGAGAGATCGGCAAGAATCTCCTTCGGAGCACGATGGGCGACCTCTTCATGCACAACCTCTTTATAGCGATTGAGGCTGAGGTCGTAGCCTTGCGCTACCAGGTCGGCCTTGGGCACGCAGAAGCTCTGCGCGGTACGCGGGCGCTTGCGCTCACTGCCCACGCGTTGTTGCCAGCGGGCCAGGATGTCGGGCAGGTTGTTCTTGGCAGGCTCGTCGCCGGAGAGTGCGGTCCTCGGCGCTACGCCCAGTTTGTCTTCGCTCAGTAGCGGCGTGCGCTTGTCGTCCAGAGACATGCCATCCGCTTCCACATCGTAAAACCACACCCAGTCAGTGCCGCCCGAGTTCGTCTTGGTAAAGAGCAGAATGGCGGTGGAGACTCCGGCATAAGGCTTGAAGACGCCGCCGGGGAGCGAGATCACTGCGTCGAGCTTCTGGTCCTCGATTAGCGTTCGGCGCAGACTCTTGTGCGCGTTGCTTGATCCGAAGAGAACTCCGTCCGGCACGATGACGGCAGCCCGTCCGCCGGGTTTGAGCAGCCGCATAAACAGCGCCAGAAACAGCAGTTCGGTCTTCTTGGTCTTGACCACTTGCTGCAAGTCCTTGGCGCAGCTTTCATAATCGAGCGACCCTGCGAACGGCGGATTCGCCATTACCAGCGTATATTTTTCATCCTCGCCCGCGTGATCTTGTGAGAGTGAATCACGATAAATCACGTCCGGGTTTTCTACGCCGTGCAGCAGCATGTTCATGCTGCCGATCCGCAGCATAGTGTTGTCGAAGTCAAAGCCGTGGAACAGGTCGCGATGGAAATGCTGCCGGAGCTTGGCGTTGGTCATCACTTCGGGATGCCGCTCGCGCAGCGATTCGCCCACGGCCACCAGAAAGCCGCAAGTTCCGCAGGCCGGATCGCAGACGATGTCCGTGGGCTTGGGCTCGACCATTTCCACCATGAGCCGGATGATGTGTCGCGGCGTGCGAAACTGCCCGTTCTGTCCGGCGCTGGCGATCTTGCCCAGCATGTATTCGTAGAGATCGCCCTTGGTGTCCCGGTCTTCCATCGGAACCTTGTCGATCATGTCCACAACTTTAGCCAGCAGCGCGGGCGTGGGAATGGTGAAGCGCGCGCCCTCCATGTGCTTGGAGTAGGTCGTGCCATTGCCGCCCAGAGTGCGGAGCCAGGGGAAGACGTGCTCGCTGACCACCGCATACATGTCGCGCGGGTCTGTGTTCTTGAAGCGGTTCCAACGGTAATCCTGAAAAGAACGCTTCTTGCTGTCCTTGCCTTCGGGAAAGAAGCGCTTCTGCATCGGCTTCTTTTCCCGGTTTGCCTTCAACTCCTCGGCAATCTCCTGTTCGTCCAGCCGCTTGAGAAAGAGAAGGTAGGTAATTTGCTCAATAACTTCGAGCGGGTTGGAGATGCCGCCCGACCAGAAAGCATTCCAGATTTGATCGATTTGACTGCGAATTTCGCCGGTAAGCATAAGTCTCTTGGAGGGAGTAACTCAGAATACTAACCCAGATTTGGCGTCGGCGACACTCCGACGGGCCGTCCCTAGCCGTCACGCTCCCGCTGAAATCCCAACGAGTTCCGCCAGCGACTGCCAATGCCTCGGATGTGGGCGATAGCCTTGCCGGATTCGGCCTGCATACCAACGCGAGACCCCAATTCGTGATCGAATTGCAGAGTTTGGAATGTTCGCGAGCAGCGGCTGGATTTGGTGCGAGAACACCTCGCTCGTAAGCCAAGCTGGTTGTCTCGATGCGTCCCATTCTGAGCACGCCTGTGCGTGCCGTCGCCGCGAGGCCACATGTTTGGCACGAGCTTCCACGCTGCGGGCAGCCACGCGGCCAAGGCGCGCAGCACTAACCAGGCGTTCCGTCGCTCCGCCAACGGCACACTCCGCACAGTTGCTGCTTCCAATTTGGATGGTTTTCCCACACCCGCGACAGAGATTTTCTCTACGTGGTGGTGAAATTGGTGATGGCAGCGAAGACCCGCCTTTCGCCTCACGTTTGCGACGCTGAGTTAAGCGGGTCGGTAATGATACGCCACTGTTTGGTTTCCGCCTTCCGGACCACAGTGTTGCTGCAACCCATTCAGCTAAAGGTGCAACAGCTCGGCCCCATGTCGGAGCCGTTTCGGAAAGCTTGATTGCAAGCTCAGCCATCAACCGACAATTGCCATCACGCTGCTCGAAAAACCACTCGCGCTTCAGCGTTTCGCGTGTCACCCACCGAAGAAAAAAATCATCAATTTCAGGACGAATTGCCTCCATCAGATCACAAGCCAAGCTGTCCCGTGCCGGTAGATCCACGTGCAGCACGCCCAACCCAGGGTCCATACCAAGGACCGTGATAGCCAAACGGCATTCGCTTTCGAGTACCGCGTGGAGGTAGTTGAGGATGGCTCCGGACGGATTTACTGCACGTCGAGGTGATCCCGTTAGCGGCGAAACGCGAGTCCCAAAGGTTCGCCAATGTTCAGGAACGCGATGCTCATCTTTCTTCGGGAAGTTTATCGGTAGCATTTTAAATGCAGCCCAATATGCGGCGGCTGCTTGACTTTCTATTATGCGGATGCGCTCCGGCGAATCTGCACGGTCCAACATGGCGCGGTGGCGGGAAATTGCGTCCGCCGTTTGAGTAGCGAGCAAGGTGTGACGGGCGACGCGCTCTTGGCCAGCCAATTTCTTGTTAATGAGTTCGCGTGCGATCAAGATAGCGGCTCCCGAGTGATGTGCCAGAGCCTGCGAGCGACGAAGGCGAGCGTCGGACGGGTAAACCGGCCCAGTAGCTAAGAGCACAGACCCGTCACGCTCCAACAGGTTGACAGCTACCTTCTGGTCTCCCAGCCAACGGAGGGCCTCAAGGGTAACGAAGCCGTCGCTGCCGATTATTACCAACCTCTTCAGGCCATGATTTACGCGGGGCAGGCGGAGCATCCGACGCTCGTCGGCGATTCCGTCTTGCAGGAGAAGATGACCCGCCCGCATTTGGACGCAGACGCCGTAACCGGACAAAACAAGAACGCCGGATTTGCGGATTGCGGACGAGTGCGATACGTTGGGCGAAGCCGTCATGGAGGTCACTCTCCTTCGGCGGTCAGGGCTGTTCGCCTGCTCTAACAGACGGGCAGCCCGCTTGTAACTAACCTATATTCTATAACTTGTGAGCATTTGACGCAACGAGAAGGCGTGCGCTGGAGAGACGACAAATGCGAGATACAGAGAACAGATGAATCCCTTGCAAAACCAGTGCATCAAAGTGAGTAGCCTCTTTGCGCAAGTAGGGAGGGCTATAGGGCAGGTCAATCAGAAAACTGGCTGGCCGGTCTCGAAGTGCGATGCGGATGAATGTTACGCTCTAGAAGTTGCCGCGACGAGTAGACCACGCCATTCCGAGCAACGCCCGCCGGAGAGACATCTGTGGCGAGGACGCAAAAGAACCGGTAGAGCGGCTGAGACACCAATATTCGCACTAGCCCCGAGCAAAAGCTCAAAGGCAAGATGACAATTTTTCCTACGGGAGAAGTGTCAGATGCCTGTCCCTCGAATCGCCAATACCGCAGCGCCCACCCAAACCAGACTAGCCGACAGGATTCTCCTCACTCGTGAGGAGTGCGCCGATATTCTTCGCATTCATGTTCGGACCTTCGACGCTCTGCTAAAAAGCGGAGCGCTCCGCTTTAAGAGAGTGGGCGGACCGCGCCGAGGGCGTGTGCTCGTGCCGCGCATAGAAATTGAGCGGTTTCTTCAGGTGGAGGACCCTGCTATCAGCAGGTGAGGTGACCTATGGCTCGCAAAAAACGCGAGCGCCAAAAGGTCATCCGTCGCAGGGTTCCTTCTGACGCTCGTAATACTAAATCTCAGTCTATTTTAACATCCAAGCTCTCCGAGCGCAGCTTCGCTGCCCGTGATCGGGCTCTGCATGCGTTGGCGGATATGCGGCACGGCTCGTCGCCCCATCAGGCCGCCCGCGACAATGGCGTAACTGTACGAACGATCAAGAAGTATGTCGGCGCGGCCCTATTGCAAGATCGTCCGGGCGCGCGACTCCGAGCAACGAAGACAGACCACCTTGTTCGGTACGTGCAAATTCCAGGACCGTTCGGTCCTGTTGAAATAAAAGTTCGCGGGTTAAAACAGGCGACGGATGCCGCAAGATATGATGCCGCCGTCAATCGATACTTGCGTGGTGATCTTGACGCTCTCGCGCCGTGGCACGGAAAGAAGATCGGAGGGGTCGAACTAATAACCTCGGGGCCTACTATCAAAGGGCTCGCTCAGAAAGAGTTCCTTCCGCATTCTCTCTACCGCGCCCTCTCAGGCGGTGCAGCATGACTGCCAGACGCTCAAGTGTCAAATGTCCACAGTGTCCTGAGTATTGCTTCTGCGGAAGTACGATGGACATGGAACAAAACCATACGGGCGGCCATAAACACCTGCCCTGGTTTACCTACCCATTCTGCAAAAAAGACCATGCAACATTCCATGTTATGTGCGGGCGAGCCGGTGTCGATTTCCGCTACACGCCAAATATATCCATTCGACTGATACAAGCACTGAAAGCCATGTTGGTCGGCATCTGGATGGTGGTGGACATGTTGGAGAAACACCTTAGAAGCCAATCGGAGGATCAATGATGAATAGCGAACGCCACGATATCTTCCTCCGCGCCCTTGCGGTGCCCCGCGACAGGAAGGGCAAACCTAAACACGGCGGCCAGGAAAGCGACGGTTCGAAGTGGCCCGAGCACGCACTCGTGTTTGATACCGAGACACGAATCACGGCGGATCAAGCTCTCACCTTTGGCGTCCATCGGATCTGTCAACTACTGGATGACTGCTACCTAGTTACAGAAGAGGGTGTGTTCTATGCAGATGGCCTGCCCAGAACAGAAATCGAGGTTCTGCAACGGCACATCGATGCTTCGGTTCCCGACGTGGCGTCCTTTCCACCAATGTTCCCGCTGTATTCTCGATCTGATTTCATGAAACGAGTGTTCTGGCCCGCGCTCAAGTACAAAGGGGCATTGATCTGCGGCCTGAATCTGCCATTTGATTTGACACGTATCGCGTTGAATTGGAGCAGAGGAGATCACGACGAATGGTCGCTCACCATGTCGCGGTATGCCGACGACGCTGAAAATCGCAATCGTCCTCGCATCACCATTCAGCCGATCGACAGCAAGAAGGCATTCATCAAACTAGTACCACCGTGGAAGCCGGACGAATGGAAAGACCAAGGCAATGTCCATTTCGTGGATTTGCGAACCCTTGCGTGGGCGCTGTTCAATCGGCCGTTCTCGCTCAAGACGCTTTGTGAGGAACTCAAAACCGAGCATCAGAAACTAGACCATGAGCCCACAGGAAGGGTGACTCCAGAAGAAATTGACTACGCCCGGCAGGACGGGCGCTGTACCGTGGCTGCACTCAACGAACTAAAGCGGGAATTCGACAAGCACCCCATCGGACTGAAGCCCTACAATGCATACTCTCCCGCATCCGTAGCCAAATCCTACCTGGACCAAATGGGAATCATCCGGCCAGCGGAGAAGTTCATCGTTCCTGATGAAATACTCGGCATCGCCATGCAGAGCTATTATGGTGGCCGGTCCGAAACCCGCATTCGGTGCGCAGAGGTGCCCGTCGTACCGGTGGATTTTACCAGCGAATATCCAAGCTGCTGCGCTCTCTTGGGTCTTTTCGATGTCTTGACAGCCGAGAGCGTGACTTTTGACGATGATACCGAAAACGTACGGGGACTCCTAAATCGCATCACTCTCAAAGGGTGCTTTAAGCCTGCGGCGTGGGAGCGCTATCGCTTCTTTGCCCTAGTGAAGCCTGATGACGACATCCTGCCCGTGCGCACCGTATACAACGAGGTCACCCAGAATATCGGGAACAACTACCTTACTTCCGAAAACCCTCTCTGGGTTGCAGGCCCCGACCTGATTGCGTCAATTATCCGAACCGGCAAAGTACCTAATGTCATCCGGGCGATTCGAATGGTACCGCGCGGCAAGCAAGTCGGGATGCGAAGCGTGAACCTTCGAGGTATGGTCGAAATCGATCCTTACAAAGACGACATTTTTCGCAAAGTAATCGAGCAACGCAAACTGCATAAATCGGACCCTGCGCTCTATTACTGGCTCAAGGTTTTCGCGAACTCGATTTATGGCTTTTTCGTTGAATTGAATCCGGAAACCAAGAATAACAAAGTACCTTTGAATGTGTTTTCTGGCGAAGCGCACTTTTCCGACACTTCGGATGTGATCGAAAAGCCAGGGGCGTGGTTTTTTCCACCACTGGCCGCACTCATAACATCCGGTGGCCGCCTACTTTTGGCAATGACCGAGGTATGCGTGGAACAGAAGAAAGGCACGTATTTATTTTGTGATACAGATTCGCTCGCAATCGTGGCCTCGAAGAAAGGCGGTCTGCTTCGCATTCCGGGCAGCCAAGGTGTCCGAATTCTCTCGTGGTCCGAAGTGAAAACCATCGTTGATAAGTTTGCGGCCTTGAATCCCTACAACCGCGACATCGTGAAGGGATCAATTCTGAATCTTGTGGATGCGAATTACGTCGAGTCGGACCCAAATAAAGGGCAGCGCCTGTTGTACGGGTACAGCATCGCGGCGAAGCGTTACTCTCTGTATGAAAAAATCGGGAAAACGGACATCAAAATCATTGACCCGAAAGCGCACGGCATAGGATTTCTGTATCCGCCCAAAGACTCGCCGAAAGATTGGAAAGAAGACGTGCCGCAATGGATTTACGAAATGTGGGACTACATTGTACGGGGTGCTTTAAAACTAAAACGCAAGAAACCATCTTGGCTCAATCTCCCGCAAATGATGCGGCTTACGATTACAACTTGCAATGTCTTGAAAATGCTCGGGAATTGGGAAATCGCTCGCCCGTACAATTTTCTCCTCCTGCCGATGGTTGATCCAACGTTTGGCTATGCGTTTTACAGGCGTACAAACGAAAAAGTTCTCCTCGTAAGCGAGTTTTCATCCCAGCAAGAGCGCTGGTTTGAAAATGGATGTGTGAACATCCACAGCGGCAAGAAGTACAAAATGGTGGACTGCACCAAAAACAATAATCCCCCGTACAACGTGGTCTTTCCATCACAATTCGCGCGTCTGCTGATCGAATATCAGGAGCACCCCGAAGCAAAGAGCCTTGCGCCCGATGGTGGTCCATGTACGGCGGAAACAAGTGGGCTGCTACAGCGTGCTCATATTACTGTCGGAGAGTTTCGCTATGTAGGCAAGGAAACCGACCGCAAATGGGAGGAAGGCGACGCCATCAGCGTGCTGGAGTTCAAGGCTACCGAATTCGGGAGATCGAAGATGGTAGTCGCGAGTGCAGAAGTAAAAAGTGAGATAGAAAGAATTGGCATCAATAAATGCGCCCGCGAAAGCGGATTTGATCGTAAGAACTTTATTAGGAAATTGCTTCGTGGACTGCCTGTGAAACGAAACTCGTACAATGAATTTATGCGATGGATTCAGAGTTATCAGGCATGAAGTTGCACTTTGGCCCCAACTATTTCATAATGAGTTTTCCTGTCGCTTCAATCGGCGGGCCTTTGGCGCGTGGAATTAGCCTGGTTTCTGACGCGAGCTAGTCTGGAGGTCGGGTTTTGAAGCGGCAAGCTGATCTAAATTCTTACCCCGCCGTCGTACCACAATCTCAAGCTGCCGCTCGACGTTCTCGTCGTCCGGGTGGGCGGCTTTCCACGCCTCAAAATAGTATTTCAATGACTTGAAATCACCAAGGTTGTCTAGACAGATGAATAACGTTCTATACATTGCAGCGCTGCTCTCTCGGTCGCCTTCTTTGAGCGCGTTTGGAGACTTCAACGCCTGCGATAACTCCTGTGCGGCTTCATTCCAGAGCTTAAAGGCTTTTTCGCGTTGAAGCCTTGCGGCCAGGTCCTGGCCGGAACGAACCTTGCATTCTCCTCGGAGTGCGTGAAGCTCATGACAGTCTGGCAATAATTTTAGCCCCTTGTCGGCTGCAGCAATCGCACGTGTCCACTCCTTGAGTGACATCTCCATTTTGACCCAGTGACGGTAGGTGTCGAGATGCTTGCACTTAAGCTTATAGGCGTTTTCAAAATGCTTGGTAGCGTCTGTGTAGCGCTCCCGCCGCCGATAGAAAAACCCCATAAAACCCTGAATATCGGACGCTTGCGGGTATTTGTCTGCAGCCTTGATCAATAAAGATTCTGCCTCTTGATGGCGTTCGCTAGTCATCAGCAAGTACGCCTGGCGGATCAGAGAAGAAACGACCCCGCGCCCCACGTCTGGCAGTTTGCCTGCAATAGCTCGGCTCGCCATTTCGATCCGAGCATACTGATCGCTACTCGCTTCTACCAAACGAACGAGCTTTCGCGTATTCCGATTCAACTCAAACCTTTGCTCTCCCTCCACTACACGAGGTTTGGGGAACAGAAACAAGGTCTGCAATTCAGACAGGGCCGTGAGGATTCGTTCTTCCGAAACGCTAAGAACAGTTTCGATTTCCGCAAACGAAATTGGCTCCTCGGTGATGCAAGCTGCGATCAGCACCTTACGGGCGTCAGTCGAGAGTTGCTCTAATTCTCGTTGGAGGGCATATCTCCGCGCTTCATCCCCTTTCTTCTCACTCCACAGGGATATGGCCCTCTCGACGGAAACGATCTTTGTCAGTCTGAGTAGATCGTCCATGTAAAGTGGAGAGCCATCAGTTACGTCCAGCAGGTCCTTAGTGATGGTATCTGCAAAGCCAGCAGGATCGAGACTGTATAGTTCAATCCGCGACGCAACAAAGTCCTGCGCTTCCGCAAGCTCAAATCCTCTGATGGTGAAGCTTTTGATTCCGGGAATGTCGCGTCTCGAAGTAAGCAGCACTGTCGATTTGGTGGATGGTATTTCAAAAGTGAAGAGATTTACGACGTCTGTATCTGAAAGCACCGTGTCAATGTCATCAACGACCAAAAAAGCTGGGAAGTCATTCAAATAGGCGATCAGCTTTGTTTTCTTTTCTTCTATCGGACGCTGAAGATCGTCCATGAGTCCATAATGTAACAACATTCGGTCAATAGCAGATTCAGTGTTGGTAAAATCAGGGGCGTCAATCTGAACCATCCTGCCTTCTTCAAACTTCCGTCTTTTTGCGCTCAGCCACGCGATCATTTTGTACCCGGTGGTATGTTCGCTTAATCCTTGCGCATAGCGGTATGCAACCGCTGACTTTCCCTTTCCACCGTCCCCGGCCAACAAACAGCGCTTGTTAGTAGTTGCTGAGAACCATTCACTTAGTTGTCCAAGCACTTCTTGGCGGCCTACAAAATCCAGGTAGATCGAATCTTGGGTAGGAAGGCTATACACAAGATGCTCTGCACCGTGACTGTCAAAACCAGTCAACTGACTGAACAGTTGAGCAACGTTCCCCGCCTCATCTGTGAAACCGAGACTTACCAGTACCTGCTTGACATCGCTCAATATTCCAAACGCTTCCTCGTATGAAATCTCTTCTTCCACTGGGTGAGATAGAGGGTCTCTGAAATCTTTAATACTCTTCAGATTGCCTAACAATTTGCTCTTGGTAGGCTTTGAATAGTTTCTTCCTGCGAGCGCAGTCGATGAGAACAACTTATCGTAATAGGCATCAAAAAGACTGAAGAAATGGGCTACGCTCAGAAGATCATACTCGTCCCGAATGCGTGTTTCGGTTCCGCCCGTTTCGCGACACGCGCTCGCACTTCGGACGAGGTCATCCCATTCTTTAGCGAACGGCTTTTGCAACCTCGCGGAATGATCCGATGGGAAGACCTCCACCATTCTTACTCTTAAGTACGACACAAGCGTGTTGCGCAGGATGCGTTGAATGGCTTCATAGCAGATGGCATTGTTCCCAATGCAGGGGGTACGCATATGAAGTCAGATTATCCCAAAGAACCTCAACCCGCTAGCCCGCGCGCCTTCCTCGCACCGCGCCCGCACGTTAACTCTCCAGTACACGCCGCCAGCCCCGGAAAGCAGGAGGGAGCATTTTGCCGTCGCCATACACTACCCCCCTGCGGGTTTGACCCTTCTTTTCTTGCGCAGGTAAGATCAAAGATTCCACCCTTCCGCCAGGGAAACCTGCCGAGCGGTGCTCGGCTGGACAGGTGAGGGCACCTGTCCCTACGTAAACCTGG
>Ga0302326_10012612_pt1 | contig 17980 bp, 20 predicted proteins | sample Palsa_T0_3_FD_202264 | JGI IMG/M metagenome (GOLD analysis project Ga0302326, IMG submission 202264) | Peat permafrost microbial communities from Stordalen Mire near Abisko, Sweden - Palsa_T0_3 | ecosystem: Environmental > Terrestrial > Soil > Palsa > Peat permafrost | place: Sweden: Abisko... | reverse complement strand
TGCAACGGCGACGTGTGGGTCGCCACCCGGCAGCCGGACGATCCGGATGTCGATCCAGGCGTTCCCAGATCGTTCCGAACTTTGCACGAGTGGGACTCGGCGCGTCTGGCCCCAGTCGCGGTCTATCAACGGAGGACGATCGGTGCTGACAAGTATGAGGTAGGAGTCACCCATCTATGCTGGTCACCTGACGGAAAGAAGCTCGTCTATGCACTCGAGCGAATCGGCGGAAGCGGGACTTGGGAAATTCACTCGCTGAGCCTACGACCGGATCCAGACCGGGAGTTTAGAGTGGAGTCTGACCGGGAAGTCGCCGAAGGACTCCAACCCGCGTTCTCCCCCGATGGCCGGGAAATCGCATTCCTCAGCCAAGGCCCGGACAATAAGTTCGAGTCCATCATGGTTTTGGGCCCGAATCCAGCAACTCCACCACAACTTTTTATCGCCCATGCTGAGGAACCTGCCTGGTAGCCGCATCCCCAATGCCCACCCTCCACCTAATCGTCGGCCTGCCCGGAGCCGGCAAGACGACCTACGCCAAGCGTCTGGAGCAGGAGATCCACGCCCTGCGATTCAGTCCGGATGAGTGGATCCATCCGCTGTATGGCGCGGACATCGCGGGCGAAGCGTTGGATGCGGTCCGATATCCCGTGGAGGGTGTTTGCTGGAAGGTCGGCTCGGATGCGCTCAAGTTGGGAGTCGACGTCATCCTCGACTTCGGGTTCTGGGCGAAGGAGGAGCGGGACGACTACCGAGCACGGGCGGCGGCGCTGGGCGTCGAAACCCAAATCCACTACTTGCCGGCGACGAAGGAGGAGCTAAAGGAGAGGATCGAGCTCCGAAACCTGAACCTAACCCCTGGTGAACTCTACGTGTCGACGGACCAGATCGAGGAGTGGTGGGCGATCTTCCAACCACCGAAGGACGAGGAGTTGGGACTCCCCACCCCCAACTCGTCTTGTTGAGGGCTCCGGCCAAAACATCTAGTGCCAACCCGGACGAAACGTCGTGTTTGGCGGTCCAACTCATGCACGCGAAGGTGGGTTCTGGAGTTGCAAGCGTCTCGCAATCGCGGCCAGATGTTTCGGCCGGAGCCTCAACATGACAAGGCATTAGGGAGTAGTAAATTGGAGGTTCGTTCCCGACCGGGAGCTTGACCCAAGGCGAAGCATTTGTGCCACCGGGGCACCCTGGGCTTTACGGCGACAGGAACTTGCCCGCCCCGGACGAGGACTCCTCACGACCGAATGAGCTCCCCCAGTTTCTTAGGCTTCAAAAGAAAGATGCTTCTTCCCTCGATCCGAATGTATCCGGCCCTGGCCAGATCCGAAAGCTCGCGACTCACGGTTTCTCTTCTGGCGACGATTCTATCGGCAATGCCCTGACGTGAAATTTCCACGCAACAAACTCCTCCCGAGCCCTCTCGCACTGATCCCGCCATTTGCAGGAGTAGCCGAATCGCCCTTCCGCGAACGTTGGGGCGAACGGTTCGAAACTCGTTGGCTTCCAGGATAGTTTTGCAAAGGTTCTGGATGATTTTTCGAGACGTTTCGGGCGACTGCAGCAGAACGTCTACGAATTGTCCTTCGTGGATTTCAATACACTCACATGCCGTAACGGCAACTACATCGGCCGTTCGCACTCCTCCCGAAAGCATGGATAGCTCTCCAAAGAAATCTCCCTTCTTGAGATCGCTGAGGTGGATCTGCACTCCCTCCTCGTTGGTTCTGGTCACTGCCCCCTGACCAGACAAAATCACGAACATCGAGTGGCCTGGGTCGCCCTCGCTAACCATCAGTTGGCCTTTCTCAAAACTGGCCCGGCGGGATGAGAGGGCTAGGTTATGCAGCTTCTCAGTCGGTAGACCCTCAAATAGAGGCAGCTTAGCAAGGATCCGTTCTCGTTTCAATGTTTGACTATACGGCACGAGAACGGATCGGGATCAAACACCTCGACGAGGCTCCGAACGCAATCTAATAGCTTTCTCCGGTGGGAATGCGCCAGTTCGAAGTCTTCTTCCCTGGATGATTTGCAGTCCTGAATAATCTTGATGGGCCTTTCGTCAAACCGTGACCTGGATCACAGTTTTTCTGATCCGCCGACTCTTAGCATGAACCTGCCATGAGAAGAACCCAAGCGTTCACGCACATCGAGGTTGTTCGGGCGGCCGGTCTTGCCACCGCAACAGTTGCAGTGCTGCACAGTCAGACGCCGCACGACGAGTTGGCCGTAAAGGATCGAACCACTATTCAACAAGAGCTGACCCTAAGCCGAAGGGTGAGCTTGCAGTGAAGAGAATCCAAGCTTTTTCGCGCTTAGAGTTAGTCTTGACGGTTGGTTTTGCTTCGGCCACTAGTGCACTCTTGCTGCCTCAGTTATCGGAGAAGCGAGTGACGCAAGATGGCGTCGCGATGCAGCAGGAGTCGCGGAGGCCATACATGATGATCGATGACTTCCGAGTCGGTGATTCTCTTGAGTCAGTTGAACAGAGGCTTGCAGGATTGGGCCGGGTCCGCGAGACTCGAGAGAAAGCTCTTACCTGTGTTCGGGTGCTGCCCCAGACGCCGGATGCATATTTTAGGGCTGTTTTCAAGGCTGGCAAGTTGGAATCTGCTTGGCAAACGGCGCCTCTGCCAGGTACCAAGCGCCGCGGGAAGGTGCTTCTCAGAGTTTTGAACGCCGACTCAGAGGACGAAACCCAAAATCTTTCGGCCTGTGCACCTCAGTGAAACCTGCGAGAGAGGTCGCCGCTACGGCGAAAATGGAACGACTCTGCCCGGGGCGGGTGGGCCCCTCGGCCCCGTCAGTATTTGGTTTGGGCGTCAATGGGTCTTCTAACCGAACGAGATCCTTGCTACGGTAGTCGAACCGTCTACCCACCATGAACTTACTATGAAGAGACTCCGGGCGTCCACGCACATCGAGGTACTCCTGGCAATTGGTCTTGCTACCGCCACTTTTGCGGTGTTGCACGGTCAATCGTCGGGGAAGCGGCCGGATGCGAAGGACACCGTTATCCAGCAGGAATCGCGAGGCCCGTACATGAAGATCGATGATCTTCATGTGGGCGATCCCATTAGGCTAGCGAAACAGGAGCTGGCGAGCCTTGGACATGTCAACCAGAACCGGCGGCAACTCGTTACCATTTTGTGGGTCTCACCGCAGACAACTGACAGCGGGTTCCGCGCATATTTTCGAAACGGAAGGTTGGTGTGGGCCTGCGAAAGGACGGCCGCGCCAGGCCCAGGGCGCCAAGGGGAGCTCATGAGAGTATTGAACGCCGGCTCGGCGGAAGAAAGCCAAGACCTCCACGGTTACGTACAAACCGCGGGCTGAACTTGCCCAGGAAGAGTCATCGCCCGGCGTCCTCAACGTGCCGATCGGACAATCAGAGTGCTGTTGGCGGGTCTTTCGGGGGCCATGGAATTAAGCGACTCGCTACACTGGCGTGGCCTTTGGGCTTACGCCACTGCCAGGAGGCGAATGCTGATGATGACCCGCAATCCTCGCGACCCGATGGACAAGATTCCGGAAACAATTGGCATCGTCCTGTGTCTGGGCATCCTGCTGGTGTTAAGCATTTTGTGTTTGGCGATATTCGTGCACCTCGGTCCAGGCGACCAGGGGTCGGACCAAGCACCCCGGGACGGCCAAGCATAATCAAGTAGGCGATGAGTTCGATTCGGTGTTAACTTTTCCGCAGTCTCCAGTCAAGTTTCGCGGTAGCGCAGCCGCGCGCGCGGCCCCGATGGACGAAATGGTGTCTCGGATCAGGGTTCCAATTCTAATTACAATCAAACGTGGATAAGAAGGGGTGACGAGGCGATTAAAGGGCGCTGCGCCCGTTCGGATGGGAATGCACAGCGGCCCGCTCCTGCCCCAGATGGATGCGGGCGGACGCCAAACCCTTAATGGCGACCGCCCCGAATACCGCCCAGCGGGTGATGGACTTTGGGTATGCCGCCCACATTCTCCTTTCCGCTTAGTACGCCGCATCCCGTTTCAACTCTTGGCTAAACGATACGGCCCGAATATGAAGGTGGGTAGATGAAAATCTCGGGCACCACCCCGCTCGACGAAAGGCATCTTCTCCGAGCTACGACGCCGCGAATTTAGTGGGCTCTTTGAAGGACCGTGACGTGCATCACGTTTTCCAGGCAAATTTGAGCTTAGGCTGCGTTTGCCATGAAGCAAACCCAAGCATTCACGAGGATCGAAGCAGTGTTAGCAGCCGGCCCTGTGGCATCCACGTTTGCGGTCCTGGACCATCAGCAGCCAGAGAGGAATTCGGTCCGGAAGAACGCCGCGATCCAACAGGACTCACGTAGGCTCCACAAGACTACTGATGAGATGCGGCACGGCGACTCCCTCGAGTCAGTTGAACGCAGAATGGCAAGCTTGGGTCACATCAAGGAGCTTCTGCGACGCGGGAGTCTCTTAACGACTGTTTGCCTGCCGCCGCACCCGCGGGGTGTCCGGTGCCGAACTCTCATCCGGAACGACCGGTTGATGTGGGCTTGGGTATCGGCGGCTGTACTCGGGCCGGCCGGCCGGCCGATTCTACTCCTGCGAACGCTTGAAGGTAACTCAAAAGACGATGATGCTGACGCAACCCCGGGGATGGATTTGCCATGAGAAGAGTTCGGGCGCTTGCTCGCACAGAATTGATCCTGGCGTTATGCTTGGCCTTGGCCAGCATCGCGGTTTTGGTGCCTCAACTATCGGGGTCGCGCGGCCAGAATAGGGCCGCGATGGAGGACGGAGCCCAAGAGCCACACATGATGATCGATGATTTCCGAGCCGGTGATTCTGTTAAGTACGTTGAACAGAAACTTGCCGCCTTGGGCGAGGTACACGAGACCCCGGAGAATGTCATGCTGCGGGTTTATGTGGTAGCCAAGACGCCGGGGGTCCATTTTAACGCAGTCTTCAAATCTGGCAAGTTGGAATCTGCCTGGCAATCGGTGCCCGTCCCTGAGACCGCGCGCGATGGGAACCTGCTTTACAGAGTCTTGAACCTCGACTCGGAGGAAGAACGGCAAAAACCGGCGGCCAATGCACCCAACTGACTCCCCGCCCCATCACTTGGCTCCGGTTAGGGAACAAGCCTGGCGGTGGGGAGGAGTCATTGGACTCTGCAGCGCTGTACTGATGCAAAATCTTGCTTTGCAAAGCAAGAACGCCCGCCCGGCTTCCTTGGACTGTTATTCTTGAATCTTCTTCCCTCGGTAAGCAAGTGTTGCTTGTTCAAGTCGAATATCGGATTTAGCATTTTACAAGTGATACCGTGACTGGCATCACGGTATTCGGTGCCGGGTTGACCTTACCATGACCCTGCCTCTAAAGGCGCCCGGGAAGCTACTGAAGTGCGGGGCCATCGGCAAAAGTAAACTCTTATCAAATTATAGGGATCGAAGTTATGCAGAATGATGCCGTCTTGACTCTATCCTCCGCCCGCATCGTGCACGTCCTTTTCCTTGACATCGTCGGGTTCTCGAGAGGGACGTCCACGGAGCAGTCGCGACAGACGACCTTACTCAACCGGGCCGTTAGTGGATCGTCTGCCTACGCGGAAGCCAAATCCGAAGGGCACGTTTTTCACTCCCATTCGGGCGATGGCATGGCGTTGGCGTTCTATCACGAGGTGCTTGCGCCGGTCCAAACGGCGGTAGAGGTGACGAGGCGAATAAGGGGCGTCGTTCCTGTTCGGATGGGAATCCATAGCGGGCTGGTTCTGCCCCAAATAGATGCCGGCGGTCGCGAGAGCCTTATCGGTGAGGGTCTGAACACGGCGCAGCGGGTGATGGACTTTGGAGATGCAGGCCACATCCTCCTCTCCGCGCAGTATGCGGCGTGGCTCAAGCAGTTCGATGACTGGTCTTCCTATGTCCATCCGCTTGGCGAAGGCTCAGCAAAACACAACCAGGTAATCACCCTGTACAGCCTCTTCGGTCGTGAATTTGGTGACCGGACGGTGCCTTCCAAGGTAAAGAAGTCGCCGAAGGTCGAGGCGGCCCCGACGAAAAAAATCTCTCTTCTGTACCGCCCGAATATTGAGCCTGATGGCCGAGTACTCCACACGCTTGAGGAGCGCCTAAAGAGCCTCGGTCATCAAGTTTTCTTGGACACGCAAGAGAAGATCACGCCTGAATGGGCCAAGGCCATCGAGATGCCTATCCGTGAATCTGACGCGGTTATCGCTATCGTCTCCCCAGAATCGCTGAGAAGCGAAATGTTGGAATTCGAGCTAGAGACGGCTCACGACCAGCATTCAAAAACCGGCAAACCGGTCTTACTACCGGTTAGGATCGGTCTTGACCTAGCCCCGAACGAAGCCTTGGTAGGGTCTGCTGCGACGATAGTAAACCAGCTCCACTCCTTTTTTTGGAAGGGACCAGAAGAAGACGAGCGCCTCTTTGCAGAACTCATTTCCGCGATCACGGAGCCGATCAAGCTTCAAGGACAAGAAGTCCGGCTTGAGCCGCTCGGTGGCTCCGTCTCCCCGGACTCGCCTTTCTATGTGACACGCGATTGCGACAAAGAGTTGTATGAGGCGCTGGAAGCTCGGGAAAGCATCCTGCTGGTTAAGGGGGCCAGGCAAATTGGCAAAACATCGCTGCTGGCTCAAGGGACGAGGCGGTCTCGCGAATCGGGTAGTCGGATCCTCTTGACCGATTTCCAGAAGTTCACGGCGGCCCAGATCTCCTCGGACGAAACGTTTTATCGCCTGCTGGCGGCGACGGTTGCCCGCCAACTGAAATTCGACTACGATTTTGCCCGCAACTGGGACCCGATTTTTGGGCCTAATTTGAACTTGGAGAACTTTCTAAGAGATCTTGTCGATTCTAGCGACCAACAGGTTGTTTGGTATATGGACGAGGTCGATAAACTCTTTACCACCAGTTTTGCCACCGATTTTTTCGGACTCATTCGCTCATGGCACAATTCGCGGTCCACTGAACTCGATGGACCGTGGGGCAGGCTCACCATCGTCATTGCCTATGCGACGGAGGCGCATCTTTTCATTCAAGACGTGAACCAGTCGCCGTTTAATGTTGGGCGAAAATTTCAACTCGATGATTTCAATTTGCAGCAAACGATCGAGTTGAACTCCAAATACCGGTCGCCCCTTGCTACCTATGCAGAGTGCGAAGCGCTGTTTGGGCTGGTAGCCGGTCACCCGTTTCTTACACGCTCAGCCCTTGACGCCCTGGCAAAGGGCCGTGACACTCTGACCTCTCTTTTGGACACGGCCACCCGAGACAACGGCCCGTTCAGCGATCACCTAAAGCGGCTGCTGATTGCGGTCTCACGGATTCATGAGGTGACCGAATACGCGAGGGCAGTTCTTGCCGGCTCTGCGCCAGGCGAACAAGATGCGTTTTACCGCCTGAGTGCCGCAGGGGTGGTTCGCAAAGACCTAACTGGTAAAGTTGTGTTCAGGTGTTCGCTGTACCGTGCGTATTTGGAACGAATGCTCGCGCCGGGTACGCCGGCATAGCTTTCCATGCTTTACTTGATGAGTTCTCTCAGTTCCTTGGGCTTCAAGAGGAAGATCTTTCGGCCCCCGATCCGCAGGTGTCCGGACCTAGCCAGGCCCGAAAGTTCGCGGCTTACCGTTTCTCTCTTGGATCCAATCTTGTCGGCAATGGCCTGACGAGAAATCTCAACGCAAAGACCCTCCCCCAAGCCTAGAGGGCCGTCATTAGGCTCTGAGCTTGCCATTTGCAGAAGCAGCCGAATCGCCCGACCCCTAACGCTGGGCCGGAACGTTCGATCCGCATCTGCCTGGAAGATCGTTTGGAGGAGGTTTTGGATGATCTTTCGAGAGGTTTCCGGCGACCGCAAGAGGACTTCGACGAACTGCTCCTCGCGGATGACGATGCACGCGCAAGCGGTGACCGCAAAAACGTCGGCCGTTCGGGTTCCCCCCGACAGCATTGATAGCTCCCCAAAGAAATCCCCTTTCTTGAGGTCGCGGAAATGGACCCGGACCCCATCTTCATTCGTTCTACCCACGGCCGCCTGGCCGGACAAAATAACGAACATAGAATGACCGGGGTCGCCTTCGCTAACTATCTGCTCCCCTTTTTCGAAGCGGGCACGCCGTGAGGCTAGGGCCAGGGAGTGCAGCCTCTCCTCCGGCAGTCCCTCAAAAAGAGGCAGTTTGGCTAGGACGAGTTCCCGTTTCAATGCCTGACTATACGACACCTACCCGGATCCGGCTGAAGCTCGACGGCTCGGACGAGGCCGTTACCGGGCTGCGTCACCCGGTTGCTTTCTTATATCGGATAATCGAGGGCCTTTGTTGCAAACCGTGATCTCAATCACGGCAATTGTCGCTTTCACGTCCTAGGATAAGCTTCCGATGAAAATACCAACCGTAGGTGCTCACGTTCGATCGCGATTATTCCCCGCTGATCCTGATACGACACCGCCAATTCACCAGCCGTGTCGTTACAATCGGACGTGGATCTGAAGGGGTTGCGCTATGTCATTGGGGGCACGCTCGCTCCGGATGCCCCTTCCTACGTCGAGCGACAGGCGGACGGCGAATTGCTTTCCGGTCTTGTTGGGGGCGAGACGTGCTACGTGCTGAACAGCCGGCAGATGGGCAAGTCGAGCCTGTGTGTTCGCACCATCCTGAGGTTGAAGGGCCATGGCATCCGCGCCGCCTTCTGCGACCTCACGAAACTCGGGGGCCGAAACCTGACCGCCGAGCAATGGTATGCGGCCCTGCTGTCCGAAATTGGGCGAGAGCTCGGGCTTCGGACTGAGTTTCTGAACCACTGGAAAGAGAACGGCGCTCTGCCCGCGGTGCAAAGACTCTTTGGCGCGATCTCGGAAATCGGTCCTGCTCAAGGGCCTTTGGTGATCTTCATCGACGAGATCGACGTGACTCTCTCGCTTCCCTTTTCTGCCGACGAATTCTTCGCCGCGATCCGCCAGTGTTATGTCGGACGCGCGACCGACGAAACGCTCAAAAACCTGTCGTTCTGTCTTCTCGGCACGGCCGCCCCGGCAGACCTGATCCAGGACACAAGAGTGTCCCCATTTAACATCGGGAAGCGGATCGAACTGCGGGACTTCACGGAGGAGGAAGCAAAGCCGCTCGCGGCGGGGCTGGGAAGCGCAGATCTTCTCTCCCGCGTGCTTTATTGGACAGGCGGGCATCCGTATTTGACCCAGAGACTCTGCCATGCGGTGCAAATGAGCGAGGCCAAGACGAAAGCCGAGGTTGACCGGGTCTGCTCCGACCTTTTCCTCGTCCACAAGGCCAAGGACAGCGACGACAACCTGTCCTTCGTGAGGAACCGGCTTCTGAAGAGCGAAGCCGATCTCGCCGCGCTGCTCGACCTCTACCGGGTGATGCGTTCAGGCAAGTTGGTTCGGGACGACGAGACCAACGCACTGTGCGTGATTCTCAAACTCTCGGGAGTCGCCAAGGTGGAAGATGGGCTGCTCAAGGTACGAAACCGGATCTACGAGCACGTTTTCGACGCTAAGTGGACTCAGAGCCACATGCCCGACGCGGAGAAGCGTCGTCAGAAAGAGGCGTTTCGGCGCGGTGTAATTCGCACTGCTTCTTGGGCGGCTGCGGCTTTGGTTGTGTTCGCCTTCCTTGCAACCTCGGCGCTCCTCAACGCTCGCGATGCCCGTATCCAGGCCGCGCTGGCGTCCCTCAGAGAGAGACAGTCTCAAACGAACGCGTCGCGAGCCCAAGAGGAAGCGAGTCGAGCGGATCGGCAGGCAACCGAGGCTGGCAGGGAGCGAGCAAAGGCCATTGTGCTTGCCCACCAGGCCGACGCAGAGCGGGCCAAAGCGATAGAGTTTGCGGCCCAGGTTGGCGCAGAGCGGGGCAAGGCCGTCCAACTCGCATCTGGCCGCGCAAAGGCCTTGACTGCCGAACAGCTGGCGACCGCACGGGCGGAGCGCGAAACGGCAATTTCCGACGCTCAGAGGGGCCGCTCGGAACAGTTGCTTTACGTGGCTGATATGCGGCTCGAGCAAGAAGAATGGGATAGCAACAATCTCGGTGGAGTGACAAAGCTGCTGGCAGAAACCAGCAGGAGCCCTCATCGGGGGTTCGAGTGGTATTACTGGCAGCGCATGGCCCACCCGAAATCCTTGATTACCACGCTTAAAGAGCATGACGGGGTCGTGTACTGCGTGTCGTTCTCCCCAGACGGCAAACGCTTAGCCACTGCATCCGGTGGGACGGCGAAGATCTGGGACGCGCAGACGGGTCGTAAGATTCTCACTCTGCGAGGGCACACAGAATTCCTGGAGGAAGTCAGTTTCTCCCCAGACGGCAGACACGTGGCTACCACATCCGTGGATGGCACGGCAAGAATCTGGGACGCCCGAACAGGTGGCCAGATTCTAACCCTTCAAACGGGCGGACCGAGCCCTTTAGCCTATGCACCAGACGGCAAGCGATTGGCCACAGGATTCGGGGATGCAAATACGGCATTGGTTAGGATCTGGGACGCGCAAACGGGCCGGGCAGTCCTAACAATTGCCGGCCTCCATCACGGGCCTACGGACATAGCGTTCTCTCCGGACGGCAAGCGCTTGGCGATCGGCGATGAACGTGTTGCCGCGATTTGGGACGCGCAGAGTGGTCGCAGGATTCTGGTCCTGAGTGGTCACACAGATGATGTGTGGGGCGTGGGATTTTCTCCAGACGGCAAACGTCTGGTTACCGCATCTTTTGACAACACAGCCAGGGTCTGGGATGCGTATACGGGCCGCCAACTCCTAACTCTGACCGGGCACACCAGGCACCTAAACAGAGCGACGTTCTCGCCCAACGGGAAGCTTATCGCGACCGCATCCTACGATGGAACGGCAAAGATCTGGGATGCCCAGACCGGCACGGAAGTTTTCACGATTAGCGGCCATTCCGGCGACGTCACGGGGGTGGCATTTTCCCCTGACGGCAAACGCTTGGCCACCGGGGCTGCTGACGGCATCGCCAAGATCTGGGACGCTAGTCCTCAGGCAGAAACTCTCACGCTAGGAGGCCCCGGCAGCGCGGTGCGGTGGGCGGCGCTTTCCCCAGACGGCAAGCGGGTGGCCACCGGATCGACTGACGGGACTGCGAGGATTTGGGATGCGCAGACGGGCAGGGACGTTCACACCCTCGAGGGTGATCGCCTCGACGTGTATTCGGTGGAGTTTTCCCCGGACGGGAAGCTCGTGGCGACGACCGATGGTCTTACGGCCGCGATTTGGGACGCGCAGTCGGGCCGCGAGCTACTTCAACTCAGAGGACACTCGGGTTTCGTGACGACGGCGGAGTTTTCCCCCGACGGCACCCGCGTGGTCACCGCATCAAACGACCGCACAGCGAACATCTGGGACGCCCGCACGGGCCGCCTGATCGTGACCCTTACGGGGCATGGTGGGCCGATATACGCAGCGGTGTTTTCTCCGGATGGGAGGCTCGTGGCGACCGCCTCGGAGGATAAATCGGTGAAGATCTGGGGAGCGCAGACGGGACGCGAGATTCGCACTCTCACAGGACACAAAAGCTCGGTCCACTCGCTCGCCTTTTCTCACGACGGCACGCGACTGGCTTCCGGGTCATGGGATGCAACGGCCAAAATCTGGAACGTACGGACCGGCCGCGAACTTTTGACTCTAACCGGGCCCAGGTTCCTGGTCCGATGCGTGGCGTTTTCTCCGGACGACAAACGCCTTGCCACGGCGTCATTTGATGGGACGGCGCAGATATGGGATGCCCAGACGGGTGACGAGATGCTCATCCTCAAAGGGCACACGCAGTCCCTCATGTCGGTGGGTTTTTCCGCCGACGGCAGCCGCTTGACCACCGTGTCTTACGATCAAACCGCGAGGTTTTGGGATGCCGCCAGCCCCGCCCAGGTGGCAAGTTGGGAGCGCGAGGACAGCGAGTTTGCGGGCACCGCCGCCGGAAACCGGTAGAGGGACGCATCCCCGAGCCCTCTGTTGGGGGCATATTTCTGAGATATTGACTAGGGTCGACTTGCCGCACGGGGTGTTTCCGCAGAAGAGCACCTTGTAGAAGGCGCCCCCCTTAAGCTTGTTTGAGCGCCCGGGCAATCTCCCGCGCGGCGTCCTCGCCCTGGCCAGATTGACGTCCGGTTTGTAGAGAGCCCACTCATCCGGCGGGAGAGGCTCGTCGAGGAGCGTCGGCTGAACTGCATCCAGCCTCGCCGGCGGCTCGGTCGACGGCGTCGCGACTCTATCGCTGGACCCGGATGGGAGGGTCACAAGACGCGTTGTGACACCCGGCTAGGCTACGGTTGGGGTCGGGCTCGGTGTTCTGCTCCCTGCGCTAAAAGGGTCTGGCGGGCTGCCGCTGAGTCGCAATCGTGGCCAGATGTTTCGGCCGGAGCCTCAACATGACAACGCTCAAGGCGGTAGCAGGGCCGTAGCAGGTGACGACTTGAGTAAACCTACGTATCGAAAGCCGGCGGTGCGGGCCGGCACCACGCAATTCCTCTTTATCGGCCAGATCTGATGCCTGTACACGGCTGCCGCTCATCGTTACGGGCTTGCCGCGTTCCTTCACACCCTCGGGTGGTGTATGGTCTTCGACGTGGGCTGGCTGGTCTGTCGGTCGCTTTATCGTGGGCTGGCCAGATGAAACAAGAGGGGGTACTTCGATTTCAAACGCTGACAGCTATACCGACGAGCAACACAAGATGGTGAGCGGCTTGCACGAGCAGTCGGCTGGTGCGTCGGATTGCTTGGCGTGACTCTCGCAACGGCGGAAGAGGCGACGCGCGGGTCGCTCACGGGAATCGCGATCTGCGGGACCGTGATCGTGCTCTACATCCTGTTTATGGGGTTGGCGCCGCGGTTCGCAGGGAACCGAAAGCGATTCCTTTGGCTTCTCTTCGCTTGGATTGCGTTAACCGCTGCAATGGTGGTACTTGGTTTCTTAATTCTTCCTTTGAAATTTGCAGGCGGCGCGCTAAGCACCGCCTAGTTCACCACGCCGGGCTTCCTTGTGACTTGCTTACTCCGAGCCCAAGCCGTGGAAAAGCAGAAGCCTTGATTTCGCCCCGCCGAGACCCCGGAGATCTCGGAGCCCCCCAAGGTTCACCAGCTCGGCGGCCCGGCCACTTCCGACACTCCATCTCGGGTATATTCTTCTGTTCGGAATCATTCCGGGACAGGACAATCTAGCCACAGAACAGGCGCTGCGCTTTGCCAACACGCGTGCGAACCGGTCTGAAAACGGCGGGAGAAATATGGCGAAGCAAGCGCTTATTGAAAAGCAACGTAGAAAACCGAAATTCAAGGTTCGCGGATACAACCGCTGCCAACTCTGTGGCCGTCAGCACGGCTACTTTCGATTCTTCCAAATCTGCAGGATCTGCCTGAGAGAGAAGGCGCATCGAGGCGAGCTGCCCGGCGTCAAGAAATCGAGCTGGTAAGCCCAAGGAGATAGCCCAGATATGCATAGCGATCCAATCGCGGACCTACTGACGCGCGTCCGAAACGGCGTCCAGGCTCGGCTCACTACAGTCGATGTTCCGCACAGCAAAATCAAAGTAGAAATCCTCAAGATCCTCCAGGCAGAGGGGTACGTCACCTCCCACGAGATCACCAACGAGACGAAATTCCCGGTCATCCGGGTGACCCTGCGCTACGACAGCAAGCGAAAACCACTCATCAACCACATCTCTCGGGTCAGCAAGCCGGGGCTCCGGGTTTACAAGCCGGTCACCGAGCTGAAGCCGCTTCGAAGCGGATTGACCACCCGAATCCTCAGCACCAGCTCGGGGCTGATGACCGACCGCGAGGCCAGACGCCGCAAGATGGGCGGCGAAGTCATCTGCGAGGTGTACTAGCCATGTCGAGAATTGGACTGAAACCCATCCCGGTTCCGGCCGGCGTCAGCATCACGCTTGAAGAATCGACCAACGTCGTCTCGGTAAAGGGCCCCAAGGGCACCCTAACCCAGCCCATTTCCCGGCTGCTTACCCTCAAGCAGGAGGATGGCCACCTTCAATTGGCGCGGCCGAACAACCTTCGCGAGGCAAGAAGCCAGCACGGACTCGCCCGCACCCTCATCGCCAACATGGTGGACGGGGTGACCAAGGGACACAGCAAGGCGCTCGATATCATCGGCGTCGGCTATCGCGCCCAGATTCAGGGCAAGAATCTGCTTCTCAACATGGGCTACTCCCACCCGGTGACCATTGAGGCGCCGGACGGAATCGGCTTCGAAATCAAAGCGGATGAAAAGAGCCGTGCCCAGCAAATCATCGTCAGCGGAATCGACAAAGCGCTTGTCGGCCAGGTGGCCGCCGATGTGCGAAAGGTCCGCAAGCCGGAGCCTTATAAGGGCAAGGGCATTCGATATAAGGGCGAAGTGGTTCGCCTCAAGGCCGGTAAGCGCGCGGCCGCTAAGAAGTAAGGAGTAAAGCAGAATGGCAACAAAATCAAAACCTGAGCTGCGCGCCGCCCGACATGTGCGCCTTCGCAAGAAGGTGGAGGGAACGCCTGAGCGGCCAAGACTTGCGGTTTACCGCAGTGCGAAACACATTTACGCCCAGATCATTGACGACACCAAGGGCCACACCCTCGTCGCGGCCAGCTCGGTCGAGAAAGAGATCGATAAGGGCGGCAACAAGGACGGGGCCAAGATGGTCGGCGAAACGCTGGCTGCCCGCGCCAAGGAAAAGGGAATCGAGGCGGTCGTGTTCGACCGAGGCGGTTTCAAGTACCACGGGCGGGTCGCGGCTTTGGCCGACGCCGCCCGCGAGGGAGGATTGAACTTTTAAATCATGCGAATGATGAATCGCTTGAGCGGCAAGCGTGAAAGCCGCAATACGGAAGGTCCTCAGCTCGACGTTCGAGTCGTGCGGACCAACAAAGTGTTCAAAACCCACAAGGGCGGTAAGACCGCCTCGTGGTCGATCCTCGTGGTCGTAGGAGACAACAAGGGTTCGGTCGGAGTCGGCCTCGGGAAGGCTCGAGGTATTCCGGACGCAATCCGAAAGGCTGAAGAGGCTGCCCGCAAGGGAATGTTCAAGGTGCCGATGATCGGCAAGACGATCCCGCACGAGATCTTGGCCAAGCATGGCACGGCCGAGATCGTTCTGCGGCCCGCCGCCGCCGGTACCGGCGTAAAGGCGGGCGGCGCGGTCCGGGCGTGCCTTGAGGCATGCGGAGTGCACGACGTGCTCGCCAAGTCGCTTGGGAGCCGCAATGCCATCAACATGGCATACGCCACCATCAATGCATTCCGGCAACTCAGTTCTCCGGAGCAGGTTGCGGAAGGCCGTGGACTGGAAGCTTCCGCTATCACCCCGTGGATCACCCGGGCACGCAAGGAGGAGGCAGATGCTGCGTATTAAGCTAGTCAAAAGCCCCATCGGTCACAATCCTCGCAACCGCGCGACGATCGAAGCACTAGGACTTAGCAAGGTTGGTCAGATCGTGGAGAAGGAAGATAATTCCAGCATCCGCGGCATGATCCACAAGATTCACAACCTCTTGATCGTGGAGGCCACCGACGGTTCGGCGCCCATCGTGGACGCGTTGAACCCAGGTTCGTCATCTCGCATGGTCAACCCGAAGACCCACAAGTTGCCGACGATCGCGCCAGCCAAGAAAGGAAAGAAGAAGTGAGTTTGCATAAGTTCGATCCGCCCGCCGGAAGCAGCTTCAAAAAGCGCCGAATTGCCCGAGGAATCGGTTCCGGTATGGGCAAAACGGCGACCCGAGGCACCAAGGGACAGAAGGCGCGACGTCAGATCCACCCGAACTTCGAGGGTGGCCAGACGCCGATTCAGCGCCGGCTCCCGGTCAAGAAGGGATTCCGCAACATCAATCACAAGGTGTTCGCGATCGTCAATCTTGACGATCTGCAGAACATCTTCGAGGAGGGTGCGGAAGTGACGCCGGAAACCCTCATCGCAAGCGGAATCATCGCGGCCGCCCAAGACGGCGTGAAGGTGCTCGGCTTCGGTGAGTTGAGCAAGAAGCTCACCGTGAAGGCCCACAAGTTCAGCAAGGCGGCGGCCGACGCGATCGTCGCAAAGGGCGGAGAGGCGATAACGCTTTGAGCCTGGTTGGAGGTCTTGGTGGCGGCGGGGGCTTTGCCGGCGCAAAATCAGCGGGGGATAAGTCACTCAACTTTCCCTTGGCCGAGACCCTCCGCATGGCCTGGGCCGACCCGGAACTCCGGGCGCGGATCCTGTTCGTGCTTGGGATGTTCGCGGTTTTCACCGTCGGTGTACACATTCCGGTACCCATTCCGGGGGTGAGCAGCGAGGAAGTTTACGAAAAGATCAAATCGATCCCCGCCTTCCAGATGCTGAACGTGTTCGGCGGCGGCGCCCTGCGTAGAATCTCGATCTTCTCGCTAGGTTTGAACCCCTACATCACGGCTTCCATTATCATGCAGATCCTGCAGACCTCGCTTCCCCAGTGGAAGAAGGAGATGCAGGAGGGCGGCGAATACGCCCGCAAGCAGCAGAACAAGCGCACCCGCGGTCTAACCGTGCTGCTATGTCTGGCTCAGGGGGTCGGCTTCCTCGGGATGATGCGGCAAGCCTTTCCGGCTAGCGTGACAATTTGGGTCGAGGCGATGATCATAGCGTTCTGGACCGCCGGGGCCATGTTCATGCTCTGGCTCGGGGAGCAGATTTCGGAGAAGGGTATCGGCAACGGTGTGTCGCTAATGATCTTCGCCGGCATCATCCTCAGCCTGCCAGGCCAAGCCCAGAACTTGTGGGATGGCTACAAGGGTGGCAACGTCCATTGGTGGAGCCTCATTGCAGTGTTGGTCGTGTTTATTGTGGCGACCTGGTTCATCGTGTACTTCACGGCCGCTCAGCGGCGGATCCCGATCCAGCACATGCGGCGTCAGATAGGCACCAAGGTGGTGGGTGGGCAAACCAGCTATCTCCCGCTATCGGTCAACATGGCCGGTGTCTTGCCGATCATCTTCGCGGTCTCATTCGTCGGAATCCCTTTCACATTTGGCATGATGCTGGGTGGCAATAATGCGGTCAACCCGAACCCGCTTGGCTACTTCCTTGTCCAACTCGGCGACTTCATGAGGCCCTCCAGCGGCGCCCCCGTGGCCACCTGGCTGCCAATTCCTCGCGGTGTGATCGGGTCCGTGGTCTACACCGCGATGATCTTCCTCTTCACCTACTTCTGGACCGCCATCCAGTACAACGTGGAGGACATCAGCAACAACCTCAAAAAGGGCGGCTCCTTCATTCCGGGCGTCCGGCCGGGCAAACAGACCAAGGATTTCTTGGACGGAGTCATCTCCCGGATTACGGTCATCGGCGCCTCGTTTATTTCGGTGGTGGCACTGCTCCAGTACATCGCCCCCGCGCTTGCCGGAATCCCGAGCAACACCTACATCAGCATTCTGGGAGGCACTTCGCTCCTCATCATCGTCCAGGTCGCCCTGGAAACGATGCGGCAGATTGAAGCCAACCTGCTGATGAAGCAGTACGGATCTTAACCCAAGAGTCTGGCTCGGCAGTCACAGGTCCCTCGCTTCGAAGGCAGAGGGACCTGTTCACGTCAGGACCGGTACGCTTAGCCGTTGCCATAATCTTTCTGTTTGCTTAGCGTGACGATTTAACATATGCGATTAATTCTTGTTGGACCTCCCGGAGTCGGCAAGGGCACCCAAAGCGGGCTGCTCTCCGAGCGCCTGGGGCTTAAGGCATTGTCGAGCGGTGACATCTTCCGCCGAGAGATCGAGGCAGAAACCGATCTCGGCCGCCTTGCCAAGCGATACATCGAGCACGGCGAGCTGGTTCCGAATGGAGTGACCATCGAGATGATGGCCAAGCGCCTGAGGGACGAGGACGCTCGACGCCAGGGTTTTGTGCTGGACGGCTTTCCCCGAACCGAGCGCCAAGCGGAAGCGCTGGATGAGATCCTGTTCGAGATGAACGAAGACCTGGATCAGGTAGTCAGCATCGAAGTGCCTGAAGAGATAATCGTG
>Ga0302326_10012610_pt1 | contig 17982 bp, 10 predicted proteins | sample Palsa_T0_3_FD_202264 | JGI IMG/M metagenome (GOLD analysis project Ga0302326, IMG submission 202264) | Peat permafrost microbial communities from Stordalen Mire near Abisko, Sweden - Palsa_T0_3 | ecosystem: Environmental > Terrestrial > Soil > Palsa > Peat permafrost | place: Sweden: Abisko... | reverse complement strand
TACCAAAAAAGTTTCTTGCTCGCCTCGAAAAACAGAACTCCTAACTCCCATGCGAGGACGACTACAAGTACGGTTGGGGCGACTTGCGGAGACTTCTTTACTCGGGCGCAGGCGTCTTGTGCCCAATCCGCCAGGCCGGTGACCTTCGACTTTGCCATCGCATGTTCCACCTGTTGTTGCACAATGCTACCAGAATCGAGCCTACGGATCTGACAAGGCATTTGCATTTCCCAGTCCTGCAGCAATGGATCGAATACGCACATCTGCCCCAGCAACCGACTGCTTCGACTCGCGAGACACGGGGGGACGAAGCCTCATCAAAATGAGGCCAATGGCGCGCAGGGGACTCCAAGTCGAGTCGCTAGGCTCGACCAAGCCTGACGACCGGGACCACGGCGAAGTCTCACTTGCGTGACAATCCTGGTTGCAACGCAGAAGGTACACTTCATTTCGTCAAAGGACCGGGCACGGCTGTCTTGACCGAACGGAGCGCTCCACCTTTCGGTGGAAGCGCGATCTGCAAAGATTCAATAGGATGGTCTTTCCCCAGATCGGATTGGGAAAGGTGCATGAACCTTGGCGTGAACGATTTGCCGAAGCCCCTGACGTACTAAAGAGTGACCAACGCTGTCGGACGGTTGTCCCGGTGCTCGACATCCAGTTTGGCGAAGCTGACTTCATCACCACGGCTGGACCTTGTTCGGTGGAAACCGAACTCCAGCTGATGACCACGGCAAACCATCTCAGTCAGAGGGGCGTGCGCGTCCTCCGCGGTGGCGCATTCAAACCACGCAGCTCTCCTCACGCTTTTCAAGGTCTGGGTCTCGAAGGCCTGAAGATACTGGCACACGCCCGCGACCAATTTGGGATGGCTATCGTGACGGAAGTTCTGTCCGAGACGGATGTCTCCATGGTGGCTGAATATGCGGACATCCTGCAGATCGGCTCGCGTAACATGGAGAATTTTTTCCTTGCTCGAAGCGGCGGCCCGATCTGGCAGACCCATCCTGCTGAAGCGTGGCATGGCGGCTACTGTTACCGATTTGCTTCGCTCGGCACAATGCCTTCTTACGAACGGCAATCCGAATGTAATGCAATACGCGCACCGGCCAGTGGTCTCTCTACAACGAACGGAACAGGCCAATGGTGGAGATATGGACTTATGGAGTATCTGCGACACCGACCAAGGTTTACTACGCAGTATGGGGCAGCGGCGTACTCGAGTGCGACCAGAAGACGGAACGATGGGACAAGTATGACGATCCGGATGGAGAGAATGAGATCGTGCTCTTCAAGGATCAGGGATTGATCCATGAGATCGTGACCTCGGTCAGCTATGTGGACGGAATACTCTGAGCGGCGACCTATTTTGGCGATAGCCGGTACGACGGTCGTTATTGGCACAACTTTTTGACGAAAAACAGCGGGCTTCCGTCGAACTTTACGAACTACGTGAAAGGCGTCGATGCGAATCATGCCTGGTTCTGTACGGACAAAGGATTGGCCTATTACGACGGCGTCAACTGGGCCGTCTATCGACCATCCCTTGCAGACGGCAAGCCGGAAATGACCGTGCGCGATGCGAGCGGCAATGTAACTCAGATTGTTGTCCGTTCTGCACCAGCTCATAACTACATCCTGGGTATCGACTTTCAGGGCAACGACATATGGGTCGCCACAGCCAGAGGATTGAGTCACGGGGTTCATCAGCCATAAGGAGGCTACATCATGAACGTACTAACAGAATTTATGGAAACCATTGCACATGCCCCGATTCAAAAGCGCGCCATCACCAACCACGGTGTACTCAATGAAGCGTTTGCCTATGCGAAGCCCAGCTCCTTTTCACGGGGCATGAGAATCGATCTCAATGGGCTCACGATTTTGCTGATCTCTGGTACAGCGTCGATTGATGAGTACGGCAAGAGCTTGCATATCGGAGACTTTGCCGCACAACTGCAGCGCACCCTTGAAAACATCACGGGGCTGCTGGAGAGCGAAGGATGCACCTGGCACGATATCGTGCGAACGAGTTGCTATCTCCGCGACATCGATCGAGATTACGACACTTTCAATAAAGGCCGAACCGCTTTCTTCAAGTCCCAGGGACTTGATCCTCTGCCAGCCTCTACGGGAATTCAGGCGAAGCTCTGTAGGCCTGAGCTTTTGGTCGAGATCGAAGCGATTGCCATGTTTCGCACGAATAGTGACGCCGACGGCAGTAAGGAGTAGCAGCCATGCACATCCGTCGGAGGCTGCGCCATGCCGGTATTCACTCGCCGGAGATCCTGGCAATGCTTGCTGGCAACGGAGGAAGATGGAAGATGTTGCCAGCCTCGACGGATGAAGTCAATCAAGCCGGACGCAATGAATGGGGCGCAGCCTCGACATTACTGGTTCACGCGTTGACCATCGAACATCCACTTGCTATTGTCGCTTTGGACCGCAATTCTGCGCATCTAGCCGAACAATTGTCGCTCAAGGTCTTTCTGCCAGTGATTGCAATCAGCGATGACAGTACACTGACCTCGACCAATGTTCCGTGGATCTTTCGTTTGCCATCACAGACCTTATCGGTGAATGCGGTACGACTCGTGATTGCTGCGCTGCAGAAGAGCGGCGTGAATGCTGAGAAGCTTCGCGATGTACTCGCATCGGGGACGGATACAGCGGGGTTTGCGTTCTTTCCCAATGGCGAACCTCGCGAGAAATAAGAATCCCTCCACGGAGGGGCGCAATTCAAAGCGGTTTGATCCTAGGAGGACATGCTTCCCGGAATAGCCGCTTCACGGTGTTTCCCCTGGCGGGCGATAATTTGGCTGGAAGCGAACCCGGGAGACATGATGATGAAGATGAAAGCTGCGGTCCTTCACCGCTCAGGTGCCGAACGCCCGTATACAGTTTCCAGGCCACTTGCCATCGAAGAAGTCGATCTTGACCCTCCCGGACCGGGCGAGGCCCTCGTCAGGATCTGCTCAGCCGGGCTATGCCATTCGGATTTATCCGCAATTAATGGAGACCGTCCTCGTTCGACTCCGATGGTCCTGGGACACGAAGCCGCCGGCTTCGTCGAGGAAATTGGATCTGGAGTTGACGACCTGAAACGAGGCGACCATGTCGTCCTCAATTTCATTCCAAGTTGTGGACACTGTATTCCATGCGCAGAGGGACGACCAGCGCTCTGCGAACCGGGTGCCGCGGCCAACAGCGCGGGTACGCTCCTGTCCGGGAGTCGCCGGCTTCACCAAAACGGAGCAGACATATATCACCACCTTGGCTGTTCTGCATTCGCGGAGTACGCCACGGTATCGCGACGATCGCTGGTAAAGATTGATCCCGAGCTCTCATTTGAGGAGGCTGCGCTTTTCGGTTGTGCGGTTCTGACCGGTGTCGGCGCCGTCCTGAATACCGCCCGCATTACTGCCGGATCGACCGTCGCCGTCGTCGGACTCGGCGGAGTCGGATTGTGTTCCATCCTCGGCGCTTCTCTGGCTGGAGCGAGCCAAATCGCGGCTGTCGATCTACTGGAAAGCAAACTCGCCCTGGCCAGGACCATCGGAGCCACGGATGCCTTCCAGGCCTCTGATCCTGACTGCATTCAGCAGATTCGCTCCGCAACCAACGGCGGGGTTGACTTTGCATTTGAACTGGCCGGATCAGTGAGAGCAATGGATCTTGCCTGCAAAATTACCAGGCGAGGCGGCACAACAGTGACTGCGGGCCTACCCCCCGTAGCTGACTCCTTTCCAGTCCCCCAAGGCAGCCTGGTCGTCGAGGAGCGCACGATCAAAGGAAGCTACTTCGGCTCCTGTGTTCCAGTGCGCGACCTGCCTCGCTACATTGCTCTCTACCGACAGGGAAGATTGCCGGTAAACAAACTGGTTTCCGGCAGCCTGACACTCGAAGAGATCAATCTTGGATTTGATCGCCTGCAGGAGGGACGAGCGGTGCGGCAGATTATCCTGCTGCACAATGACTAATAGCAAGCATCCGCTGGTTCAAACTTTGCCACTTCAAACCCGCTCAACCCGTGCTCTCGAAGCGAAGGCAGCATCGCGAGATGCCTCGGAGTGAGCCTGGCTGTCCAGCCAAATGCGCTGACACCGATCTTCACGCAATGTTCCTTGTAGACGAAATGCGACTACTATAACAACGTCGCCTGCCTCAACTCTCCCTGCCAGGCATCGCACGCATGCGCCTTGTCCAAGACGCCTATTCTTGAATATGACCTTCGGCCTTCCCACGCGCCTTGAGTTGAAGTCTCTATAATTCCTCCTGCGCAAAGCAACACCACAATCAGGACAGACTTCACGAAAGCAGGCCCGGCCGATGATTGATCGACACAGCAAGAGCTTTGTCTCGACTTCCACTCGATTCAGCAGAGAGCTACCCTTCTTGTTGAGGTCTTGCCGTTCGAAATTGAAAGCCCCAACTCATTTGGCGGCAGCTCCCTCGCTCTCTTTTGCAATACTCCTGTTAACTGCCAGCGCCTATGCCATCGTGCCGCAACACCTTCGCATCGATTCCCTCAACAACCCAATTGGCCTTGAATCCAAAACTCCGGAGTTTAGTTGGACATTGAGGGCAAGCGACCCACAAGTAAGAAGTACTTTTCAAACCGCTTACCGAATTGTCGTAGCTTCGTCGCGCAGTTTGCTTTACAACGGTAAGCCCGATATCTGGGACTCGGGACGAGTCGCCGCATACGGATTCATCCATATTCCATTCGCGGGCCAACCGTTAATGTCCCATACCACCTATTTCTGGAGGGTCCGCGTCTGGGATCAATCGGGCGTGGCTTCAAAGTGGAGCGATGCTGCTACATGGACCACAGCATTGCTGTCTCCCTCAGATTGGTCTGCGAAATGGATCGCCGCCGAACCCGATGGCCCGGCGCCACCGCCCGCGACCGACGACACTTCCAAATCCGCTGATACCAACGACCCGCTTCCAATATTCCGGCATGATTTCAAGATTGGCAAACCTGTAAAGCAGGCCCTCGTATTCGTATCTGGACTCGGCCAATACGAACTCACTCTCAATGGTGAGGACGTTACAAAATCAGTTCTCAACCCCGGGTGGACAAACTACAACAAGACGGTCCTGTATCAGACCTGCGACGTCACCAACAGAATTCATCTGGGTAGAAACGCGCTCGCTGTCATGCTCGGCAATGGAATGTACAACGTGCCTGGCCTCAAGGGACGCTACACAAAATTCGTCGGTTCATTTGGCCAACCGAAACTCATCCTGCAAATGCATGTCAGTTTTACCGACAACACAAGTGCGGTCATCACAACGGACAAGAGTTGGAAGACCACAGCAGGTCCAATCGTTTTCTCTTCGACCTATGGAGGTGAAGACTACGATGCCCGCAAGGAACCAGCAGGCTGGCTGTTACCGGGCTTCGACGATTCCGCGTGGTCGAACGCCATCGAGGTTTCTAGACCGGGAGATCGCTCATCGATCTCTGCCGCCGCATTGTCTGGCAATATCATTCCGTCGATGGCAGTCATCGAAACGCTTACCCCTGTCAAAACCTCAAATCCGAAGCCGGGAGTGACGGTCTACGACTTCGGCCGGAATATCTCCGGCTGGCCGCGAATCGCAATCACGGGCCACGCAGGCGACATAATCAAGCTGACCCCATCCGAGCTTCTCGATGAACACGGATTGGCCTCACAGGCCAGCGCCAACGCAGGAAAAGACGACCCAGTGCTGTTCACATATACGCTCAAGGGGACGGGACGCGCGGAGGTATGGAGCCCGCGATTCACGTACTACGGCTTTCGCTACATCCAGGCGGAAATCTCATTCGGACAAACCGATCTCGCGAAGAAGACCGGCCTGCGTTCAATAACGGCGGAAGTTATTCACGATGATGTCACTCGCACCGGCAGCTTTGTCTCTGAACTGCCATTATTCAACCGCATCCATCACCTGATCGATAGTGCAGTTCTCAACAATCTCGCCAGCGTACTCACTGATTGCCCGACGCGCGAGAAGCTAGGCTGGCTCGAACAGACTCATCTGATGGGAACGTCCATCATGGAGAACTTTGATGTAAACCGGCTCTACCAGAAAATGGCGAACGACATGGCCGATTCTCAGCTATCGTCTGGACTGGTTCCCGCAATCGCCCCGGAGTTTATCCCGTTTCTCAATAGTGATGGAAGCAACACTGCCTTTCGCGACTCGCCCGAGTGGGGCAGCGCAGCCATCCTCAGCCCATGGACGGCATATCAGTTTTACGGTGACAAGACTCTGCTCTCCAGACATTTCGCAACGATGACACGTTACGCAGCGTTTCTGAAAAACAAGTCCACGGGCCACATTCTCCAATACGGCCTCGGAGATTGGTACGACATTGGCCCCAAAGAACCGGGCGAGTCCCAACTCACCAGCAAAGGCTTGACCGCTACGGCGATTTACTACCAGGACCTGACTGTCCTTACGCAGATCGGAAAGTTGCTGAACAAACCTGCGGATGCTCAGGCTTTCAGTGCGGAAGCTGCGACATTAAAGGAAGCCTTCAATCGCCATTTCTTTCATCCGGAAACAAATCAATACGACCTTGGCAGCCAAACGGCAAACGCGATGCCTCTTGTCCTCGGCCTCGTCCCCGAGGATCGCCGCCCTGCCGTCCTCGCGAATCTGATCGCCGATATTCGCTCTCACGGGAATCATGTGACTGCGGGTGATATCGGCTTCCATTACGTCGTGCGTGCGCTCACCGACGGCGGCCGTTCCGACGTCTTGTGTGACATGCTCGGAAGGACAGATTCGCCAAGCTACGGTTTCCAGCTTTCGAGGGGAGCAACCACGCTCACCGAGGCCTGGGATGCCAGTCCGACAAACTCCCAGGATCACTTCATGCTCGGGCACGCAGAAGAATGGTTCTATCGCGGCCTCGCCGGAATTGACATAGACATGAGCCGCCAGCCGCCACAACAGATCGTCATTCGTCCAGCGATGCTGAAACTTGCTCGCGGTGCGCGAGCAAGTGTGGAAACTGTACTAGGAACAATTCGCTCCTCGTGGACTTTCACGGACACGTGGAATCTCGATGTCGAAATTCCAACTGGAGCCTCAGCAACCGTCTATCTCCCCGGCGCAATTCGCGGGATCGCCGAGGGTTCGAAACCCCTCGCCGGAGGGAACTATCCAAAGGAGCCCATTGAGAAGAACGGGAACACGATTCTCGTTGTCGGCTCCGGTGTTTATCACTTCCACGGCGGCCCTCAGTCGGACGCCGAGACAGATCTGAACAATTCGAAATAACTCCCCCTGCGCAAAAAAGTGGCGTGGACCGCTAAGGTCCACGCCAAATAGAGAGGTTCTTTAGTGTTACTGCTTAGAACTCGAGCCGCGCTGAAACCTGCGCCGTCCGAGCCCCACCGAAGTCCGAGCCGATCGTTGAGCTGACAAGTCCAAAGCTGCCGGAACTGAGATTCATATTTGGATCGCCAAGATTGGTGTGATTCAACACGTTTGTGAACGTGCCCTCCGCCTTCAGCTTGAATCGCTCAGTGATCGCAAAACTCTTGCTCAATCCAGACGACAGGTTGACCAAGCCGGGACCTTCGACCGAACCGACTTCGCTGTTCCCGAAGCGCCCGATTGGCAGCGGATGTGGTCCGGTTCCGGAGCCCGTGGTGCATGGGTTGCCAACGGTCCAGGTCGGGTCGCCCGGGCAGGCAAATGCGGCAGCATTCGTCCAGTTGAGGCGATTCTTCCCCATTGGGTTCACGCTCACCCCGGTTAGCTGGTCCGGGTGCTGGTTGCGATGGCCTGGATCCCATCCGGTGTTGGTTGAGTTCAACCCCGAGCCGGTTCCAGACGGGTCGCCTTGACCGTTCGGGAAATAAGGCGTCTCGTACGGACCAGTCTGGATTGTCAGAATGTTCGAAAGCCGCCAACCGCCCACAATCAAATCTGCTAAGCGACTCACGTTGCCGCCGAACATCCTGCCGCGGCCGAATGGCAAATCATAGAGCGCTGTCGTGTTCCAGCGCAGTCTGCGAGTTCCGTAGACATTGCCGAAATCGACATGTCGATTCAGAATCGAGGTAGCGCGCTGGCCGCCGCCCTCACCTCCGAAGCCGGTACCCGCCGGTCCCTGATCGTCGGCAAGTGCTTTCGCCCACGTGAAATCGGAGTGGTACTCAAGTCCGTGTTGAAGACGATGACTGGCACTTAGCTGTAGCGACTGATAGCTTTCATTCGCACCGGTTGCACGTGTGTTGATACGGCCCCAGTTCGGGAACAAACGCGCCGAGAACGGTTGGTTGACTGCCGAAACCGTACTTGAATACGGCAGCGTGTTCTCATCTGGAGCCCAGACGAGCTGGTGAGTCTCCGAGCCGATATACGAGATACGTGCTGCATAACCGGAACCCAGGTCCTGGTCGATGCCAAGCGACCACTGTTCGGTGTAAGGATCCTTCCAGTTAGTGCTGTTTGCAGTGCCGAAGTAGTCTGTGCCATATCCTCCCACACCGGCCGCGTTGCCCGAACCTGCGTCGATTTGCGGCCACTGGTAGCCGATGGCGTGGCTGGTCGGATTGTAGGTGTTGGAGAACTGCTGCGTGTAGGCCTGGACCGTGCCGGTCAGAGAGTAGAAGCTGGAGCCCAGCATGTTGATGTTGTACAAGCCGAATCCGCCACGTACTGCAGTTTTGTCGTTGCCGAACGGCCGATAAGCGAAACCAACCCGGGGCAGGAAGCGATCGTGCGGAACCTTTTTCAGGCCCGAAGGATAGCCGGCATCATCGTTACCCACGACCTGCATGCAGGGAGCACCGTTGGCAATCGTGGAGTTGGTGTTGTTAACTCCATCCGCATCGCATGCGTTAGCCGCAGCCAGGAAGCCCTGCGCCAACAGCGACTGCTTACCTTGTGGATAGATCACTCGACCCGCTAGGGGCACGCTCGGATCGAAGTTGCCGATATCGCCGTACTTGTCGTAGTAGCCGGGGTGAAATTCATAGCGGATACCGTAAGAAAGAGTCAGGCTCGGGTTGACCCTCCACTCATCTTCAGCAAAAAAGTGATAGTGCTTTGAGTATCCGTTGTTGTCCTGCTGCACGACGTCATAGAACGTGGTATCCGGAATGCCAAGCAGGAAGTCGGCGAAATCTACTCCCGTGAACAAGCCCTGGCTGGCGCTTCCGTCGCTGAATCCGTAAGTCCCGTAGTTATCGGAGCCATTGAATCCCAGAGGCGTAATCGCTCCCAGCGTCTGAACTTCGCCGCCAAACTTCAGTGTGTGGGTTCCCTTATTCCAGATCAGCACATCGCTGTAGTCGTCGGTCAAGGACTTGCTCAGGCTTGTCAACCGGTCTGCATTGAGGCTCTGGATGTTATTGAAGTCCATCTCCGGGATGCCGTTGTAGAAGAGGTTCTGCAATCCTACCCAACCTTGAGCCTGCGTAAATGCCTTGCCGTCGAAGCTGTTGCTCGAACCGGTCGTGACGTGCGTAAACCCAAAGCCTCCTTCGTTGATTAAGTTAGGCTTGATGGTCCAGTTGGTATCGATCCGTAGAACTCTGTTCTGGTTCACGTTCTGCGATGAAGGGACATTCAGAATCTGGGCCGAATTCGAAGGATAGTTCTTCCATGTGAATTTTCCCCAGACGAGAAACTTCTGGTTCGATCCGAAGTACTGATCGCCGCGCACATCAAATTGGTTGGAATGAGCGCTGGCATCCACGTTCTGCTGCCAGTTCGCAACGCCGTTATCGGTGTACGCCGTCGGGTCGCCAACGTTTGGCGAGGGATAGAACTGCTTCAGCGTGTTCATGGCAATCGTGCTGATCGAACCCGTCGGGATACTCGTTCCCCAACTGGCGCCGGTAAATGGATCCGTCAGGCCGGTGAACGTGGTCGAGGAGTACTTGGAGAAGTCGCCGTTCACCATCAAAGTGCTGGGGACGACTTCAAACAGTGTCGTCTGTGCCGGATGCCGCCACGCCTCAAAGTCGCCGAAGAAGAAGGTCTTGTTGTGGCCATTATAGAAATGCGGAAACACCACCGGACCGCCCACGCTGCCGCCGAAGGTCGCCCCGTGCAGATCAGGCTTCGTGGTTGTTGTGGGATATGTGTACGCGATTGCGTCCCACTTGGAATCCTGGTAATACCCAAACGCCGAACCGTGGAGCAAATTGGTTCCACCCTTGGTGGTTACGACTATCTGTCCGGGATCGCTGTATTCCGCCCCCGCGAGAACGCCGTCCGCTCGAATTTCAGCGATAGCCTCGGTCGAAGGGAAAGAATCGGAGATGAACGTTCCACCCGTGGCATTCTTCAGGGTAACTCCATCCACCGTGACCTCGGTCTCGAACGGCAGCGCGCCCTGCAGCGAGATACCGGAAGCGTCATCCTGCACGCCGGGCATCGTTCCCAAAATTCCAGCGGCGCTGGTGCCGTTGAAACTGGCGCGCGTGTTTACCGGAAGATTATTGGCGTCATCGGAAGTAAAAGTGCCGCTGATCGTCGGGTTGTCCGTCTCGATTGCGGAAGCCGTGTCCGCATTGACCGTGACTTCCTGCTGAATCGTTCCAATGGTCAAAGCGACATCCTGGCGAAGCTGCTGCCGCACTTCCAGCACGATCCCCTGGATCTCCCATTTCTCAAAGCCCGGAGCCTCGACCTCGATGTTGTAATGAGCCGCCTTGGCATCCGAAAATGCATACTCTCCGTTTCCGCTCGTCCTGGTTGTTCGGGAGGCGCCTTCGTCAGTATTGGTGAGCGTTACGACTGCGCCGGGAACTACAGCTCCCTTCGAGTCTTTGATCGTTCCCAGGACGGAGCCCTGAGTAGACTGCGCCAAAGCGCCGGCGCCGCACATCGCTATCACGATCAGGAATGCGAACGACCTGAACGCCCACAGCAACTGGGGAAGTTGATTTGAATACGTGAATGGATAAGTAAATCGATAGGGAGTCTCTTGCATCAGTACTGCCTCCTGAGGACGAAACAAACTTCTTTTGGTTATTGGCTGTCTGTGCCGTGGCGGCAATTAAAAGTAGGATTCTGAGTGCAAACGTAGGCTTGTTGTCGGTCAAAATGATGCGGTACAGAGTTCCAGGGCCACGGCGTAGATCAATTTAAGTGCAGTGCGAATGCGAAAGACAGGTTCTTAACGGTTCAGAGTCAGACGTTTTTACTCATTACTAAGGACTTACACTTCCAGAATTCTCCGCGCATTCATCAAGCCGTCAAAATTCGACCGCGAAAGTGAATGTAATTCAATGCGTTTTCACAGACATTCGCTATGCTTAAACATAGATTCCAACAGACACTCAAGGAGACCCGCATTGGCTGCCGTGCCTCCGTTACCCAAAAGTTTCGAGGATGCTGCCCGCCAACATCTCGCCGTGGAGGAGGAGTTGGAGCGGGTGTGCGGCAGTGTATACTTCCGCACCAGCAAGCGATCGTGCGAATTCCTCCAATACATCGTTCGGGTCACCCTCGATGGCAGAATGGATTCGCTCAAAGAACGATCCATCGGAATCGACCTGCTTGGCCGCGATACGTCCTACGAACCAAGCTCCGACGCTACAGTCCGGGTCAGGGCCAACGAGGTCCGCAAGCGGCTCACTTCTTATTACGCCTCTTCGGCCCTGTCGAGCGACATTCCCACCTTGCAGATACAACTGCCAACTGGTAGCTACGTTCCTCGTTTCGTCGCGATCGCCCCGGGCTTCAATCCCAAAGTGGGTCTCGAACTGGAAACTCAACCGCAAGCTCCAATCGCGACCCGTTACTCTATTCCGGGTTCGTCGTCGGTTCCGGTTTTTTCCTTCGCCCAGCCAGCCGAAGGATTGGCTCGCCCTCCGCATCCTGCAGTTCATTCGCCGGTAGTCCCACCGATTCGCGCGCTTACTCTGATGCGTCCCGCGCTTCTTGCTCTACTGGTATGCACCCTGCTTTTCCGCCACCAATTGGAAAACCGCGAGGAATATCTGCGTTTCTGGGATCGTATGTTGACCGGACGAAGCGCAATGGTTTTGTCGGTATCTCCGCAGGACCGCTCAGATCTTGCCTCCAGTCTGTATCCCCTTGTCTGGGTCGCGGGAAGATATGGCGTCGACGCTACCATGCAGGGAGGCTCCCTGATCGGCGCAACGCCTGAGGCCACCTCCACCGTTCAAGTGAGTTTCGCCACACCGACTGAGACGGCACAGGACCGCCGTCTGCGCTGGGTGCTCACAGTGCCCGGGGGACAGACGGGCATTGCATCAGGTCAATCTCCGCCTCACATACTGCTTCGGGATCGAATCCTCAATGACGGAAGAATCCCTTCTGACAATTCCCTCGTATCTTTGGCCGTGATGACGATCCTTCCCGAAGACAGTTCGACCCTTCACGTTCAGGGAACAGACGCCGAAGCCATCCGACGACTTCTGGAAGAATTGACCGTCGAGCGCAATTTTCCCGCCGGCCTGGCGGAACAAATCGAGCACCTGGACAGCCGCCACGCACTTCAGGTTCTTCTCTTCCGCGACAACTTCGGCGAATGGCACCGGGATATTTTCAGGGGAAGCGCGTAATGCCATCTCCCTCTATTCCAGCATGGATGGAAGAGGAGCAACTCCACCGTTCGCCAGGAAAAGCCAGCGCCGACTTGAATGCTAACGGCTTCCAGGAATAGGAGATACGAATTAGACCGATGTTCTCCCACCCAGAATCCCGATCAGCGCGTTACAACCATTGGCGATCCGCTGCTTTCAGCTCCAGCTGGCTGCTTTACGCCGGCTACTATCTCTGTCGTGAGAACCTGCGTACGGTGCGCACCCTCCCAGGTGCACCGCCGGCCCCGGACAACCTTGCCGGCCTCCTCTTTAACTTCGCGCTCGCCTATGTTTTAGGCCATTTCGTTTCTGGCACTCTGTCCGATCTGCCTGGTTCTCGCTTCGGAGCCCGCAAGATCGCTCTCACCGGGGGTCTTGCCTCCGCGGCATCCACGGGCGCGATGCTTTTCGTCCACGCGCCCCATGCGCTACTGGCGCTCCAGTTGCTGAACGGCTTTGCCCAGGGACTCGGGTTTCCCGCGCTTTGCAGGATGCTTGCTGTCTGGTTTAACCGCGCAGAACGACCCAATGTACTTGCCTGGTGGAGCGCAAGCTACTCCCTCGGCGGCGTTCTCGCGGCCAGCCTCACCCTTTGGTGCGCCACAACACAACTCATCATGCCGTCCTGGGGATGGCAACGTTGTTTCATCTTCCCGCCGATCCTGCTCGCTCTGATCTCCACCTATTTTTTCTTCACAACCCAGGACAATCCGGAGGATGTCGGCCTTTCCCCAATCAGCCCTGCAGACGACAGCGCTGTGACAAACGAATTTCGACAGTCTTCTGGCGCAATCTCCTCGGGCCTCTGGTCAGGCTGGTGGGCCGTCCTCACCAACAGCCATGTCCGCACGATCGCCGCAATGTACTTCTTTCTCAAAATGACGCGGTACGCCTTGCTGTTCTGGTTGCCGCTTTACCTCGTGCAAACTACCCATCTCTCCAACAATCGCGCTGCATCTACCGCCGCGCTGTTCGAATTCTTCGGCTTTGCGGGAGCTCTTCTCGCCGTTAGGCTCTCCACCCGGTACTTCAACTCGCGCCGCTATCCTGTCGCCGCAGTCATGCTTTTCGCCTTGGGATTCCTGGCGTTGATCCAGCCTTTGATCACCACTTTGGGATGGTGGGTTTCTGCAATCAGCGTGGCCGCGATGGGCCTGCTTGTCTATGCGGTCGACGCGCTCATGGTATCCGTAGCCGTCCTCGAAAGCGTCCCATTGGCCTGCTCAGCCCGTGCCATTGCCGCGGTCAATGGATCTGGTTCCTTAGGCCAGATGCTCTCCCCGCTGCTGGTAACCTGGTTCGCCAGACACTACGGCTGGGACAACCTTTTCAACCTGTTCCTGATTACCTCACTCGCGGCTGCAGCAATCGTGGCTCCCCGATGGAATGACGAAGCGGGTGAAGTGACGGCCGCCGTGGCAGAAGCTTGACGCGCATCTGGCTCATTCCGTTTTTGGTTTACTCAGACTCCCCTTGCTCTTTTCCATCTGCTTTTGAATCTCCTGGGCATCGTCCACATCGCGAAGCGCCGCGGCTTCAACCTTGGACTTCGGTTTCGCCAATCTTGCTTTTGCAGGGTCGAAGACTCTTGCATCGCTTGGCTGGAATCGGAACGGCTCAAGATGTGGAGAATCCGCAAATACGCCAGTGAACTCACCTGCCAGCGCGTCCTCAAGATTAAGCGCTCCAATGCCTAACAATTCATCGATGGTGCGCGTGATACTGCCCATGCTTGCGTGTTCATGGCTGACCGCTCCAGGCGAAACCCACGGACTTGCGATCGCCAGGATGCTGCGATGCGCGTCCACATGATCCACTCCGCCCTGGGCATCGTCCTCCGTAACGAATAGCGCTGAGTCCTTCCAGATACTCGTCTTCGAAAGGAAGTCCACGATTCGGCCAAGTGCAAGGTCGTTATCAGCAACGTAAGAGGCGCGATAAGGATAGCCATCACCGGGGCGCGGATCTGCCGTGTGATCGTTTGGCAGCCGGATCACGATCAGTCCGGGAATCTTCTTCTGTGCCAGCCGCCGCGTAAAATCGCGCTTGAACTCCTCAACCCGAAACTGGTCAGGAATGCCCAGGTTGAAGGTCGGAAACCGGCGATCGCTGGATTCAAAAACCGGCTTGGGCAGCGGAGCGTTCAGGAACAGCCGCTGGCCCTCCGGAGCTCCCCCATCAAGTTCGTCGTTTCCCTCAATTTCCAACCCTTCGCCATAATTCAGGATGCCGTGCCCAGAGTCCGCAATATGCTCCCAGAGCGACCCGAATTGAGGCTCATCTTCCGGCATCGGGCCATCGGCTCCGCCAAACATGGCTCGCCGTCCCGGCTGCGGCGCGCCTGGATCTCCGTCGCGGCGTCCACCATAGCCGCTTGACCACGCAGTGTTGAAGAACGGTGTGGGATTAATCCCCATTACCCAGCGATGCCCATCCGCCGAGACATCCGAGTCCACATAGAAGTTGTCACTCATTGCAAAACGTTGAGCGATGGCGTGCAAATTGGGAGTCACCTTGAGATGATCCGCTTCGACTTTCGTCTGATGTCTCTCTTCAGCCCAGCCGTCAAGGCCATACCGCGCCAGCAAAGGATCTCCGTTGGCGTTCGAAATGTCACCTAAGACCTCGTCGTACGTCCGGTTTTCCCGGATCACCAGGAAGCAGTGCTTGAGTCTGGGCAAGGACGGCCGGTTGTCGATTGCAAACGTGTTGTTTGCGACGACTTCGCTCGTCAGAGTCTGTGCATCCGACAGATCGGCGATACGAATCGCCGAAAGGCTGCCGTACTCGAGCGCTCCAACGTACGTTGGGGCACTCTCGTAGTGAAGTTTGCCGGCATTGGGACCCGCGCCTTTGCCCTTGGTGTTCACGACATAAAGAGTCTTGCCATCCGGCGAGATCGCAACTGCACTCGGATTCCATCCCACTGGAATATGCTCGAGAAGCTTCATCGAGGCCACGCTCACAACGCCAACCGCGTCTATTCCAGACTCGGCCACGTAGAGCTTCTCCCCTTCAAGTGCAAGACCGCTGGGCATCACGCCGCGCAACGGACGACCCTGTGCATCTTCAAATTTCTTCCCTGTAAACGGGGAAAGTTGTGTTTCCTCGAGAAGCCGGGTTCCGTCGGCGCTGATTTTCGCAACAGAATCCTGATGCGCGAGCGACACGTAGACCGCATCGACGTCTGCGACCACTCCCGTTGGAGCGGCTCCACCCACATCTCCATTTGCGGTCTCCCCAATCGGCTGCCCGAGCCGCAACTCTGCCGCCTTGATCGGATGAGATGAGTCGCGAATGTCGTACGTCCACAGAGAACTGCCGCGAGCGGCGTTCTCATCTCCCAAGCCCGGGATCTTTCGCCCATCTACTTCCACTCCATCTCGCGCCCCTCTTGAGGGATAGCCAAATGGCGGAAACTTGAGCCCCGTTCCCAACTCGTATTCCCGCTTCGCGCCAGGAATCGCCGTATATTCGAACAAGCCCGTATTGGTGACATAGAGGCGACTGCCGTCCGGCGACAACGCCATGCCGTAGGGATAGGCCCCAGTAGGAGTGGACGCGATGACCTTCCCTTGCTCCACATCGACGATCGCAACTCGCCAGTTGCCTTGATCGAGAGCATAGATTATGCGTCCATCAGCGGAGGCTAGCAGAGACGCCGCAAAGCTCCTGGTGAATTCAATGCCTCCGACTGACAAATCCAGAGGAATTTGACCAATCAAATGCCAATCGGCAATGGAGTAAATGGCAACCTTCCCCGAATTCCCGCTGGCAACGTAGAGCGTCTGGCCGTCGGGAGAGTACGCCAGCCCTGCGTGTGTCTCGATAGCCGGATCACTGTTTTCGCCGGGAGGCATCCTGCGCACAGCCGGCCCAGCTGAGTCGGGATGATCGATGACATTGAGCGCAAACGGGAAGCCAATCGACGGAACTGCCGCCTGCGAACCATCACTCTTGATGGCAATCGCAAACGGATACGGCGCCAGCGGAATCCAGTTCCCGACAGGGCGGATCTGGCGTCCATTCGGTAAAACCGCAGTGACTCTCGATTGAACGTCGAATTGCGAACCGTCCGTGACTACACTCGCGGCGCTCTGCAGACAAAAGGCCGGGTACACCACAGGGAGACACACGAAGATTGCAAAAATTACCGGAAAGAGTTTTCTGGACACGATACTCACTAGCATGCACGTCGATTATGAATCAGAGAAGAACGAATCCTGAAAGAACTCGCCTCCCAATGCCAATCAAGGAATCTCGTCCACTAAGATTACACTGGAACCAATAGTCGAGCGGACACATGCTTCTACCGGGAGGGCACCATCAGACCAAGGATGCGGTTGGGGGACCTGCTGGTTCAGGCGAAGTTCGTCACTCCTGAACAAGTGGCGCGCGCACTCGAAGTGCAAGGGGAACGTGGCGGCCGCCTGGGAGATCATCTCGTTGCCACCGGAGCCATCCCTCAAAAAGTGCTGGACAACTTCCTCCATCGCATACCGACGGAGCCGGCGAATATCGCAGCAACCAAAATCGAAGCGACTGACCTCCTCAGCCTGCTAATGAAGCAGATCTACGTTGGCAACCTGGGAACCATGCGTCAGTTTCTCGACACCATCAAGCTCCCCTATCACATAGTGCTCGACCTGACCCAGATGGCCATTGACCGCCACCTGCTCCATGCGCTCGGTACGCGCGACTCCGCAAACCCGCTCGATATGTGCTACGCCCTCACCGAGCAAGGCAAGCGCTGGGTCTTGGATGCCCTCGAACGGCTGCGTTACGCGGGACCAGCGCCGGTGACGATCGAGGAATTCAACCACCAGGTCAGCATGCAGAAGATCACCAACGAACTCATTACGATTGAACGGATACGAGATGCCATTGGCGATCTGACCTTCGATGAAAGGATCGTGGAACAAAGTGGGCCCGCCCTCAACTCCGGCCGCGCAATGCTTCTCTACGGTCCTCCCGGCAACGGCAAGACCTCGGTCGCGCTTAGTTTCGCCAGCGTCTTCACTGACGTGATCTACGTGCCTTACGCGGTCGTAGTCGAAGGTCAGATCATGCGCGTCTACGACCCGAGCGTTCATATTCCGCTGCATACCCCCCCAGCGAGCCAGGAAAACCTGCTCTCTTTCGTCCGAACCGAAGAATATGATGCTCGCTGGGTTCCGTGCCGGCGGCCATTCGTCATAACCGGCGGCGAACTTACTTTGGAGATGCTCGACCTCCGCTTCGACACCTCATCCAACTTCTATGAAGCGCCGCTGCACGTAAAGGCCTTGGGCGGCTGCTTCGTCATCGACGACTTTGGCCGCCAGTTGGTCAGTCCGACAAACCTGCTCAACCGCTGGATCGTGCCTCTCGAAAGCCGGGTAGACTACCTGAAGCTACACACCGGCAA
>Ga0302326_10012609_pt1 | contig 17983 bp, 14 predicted proteins | sample Palsa_T0_3_FD_202264 | JGI IMG/M metagenome (GOLD analysis project Ga0302326, IMG submission 202264) | Peat permafrost microbial communities from Stordalen Mire near Abisko, Sweden - Palsa_T0_3 | ecosystem: Environmental > Terrestrial > Soil > Palsa > Peat permafrost | place: Sweden: Abisko... | reverse complement strand
CGGCCTGGAAAGCGGGCCGCTCACCGACGTTTTCTTCCTGCAATTCGACACGCTCGGTAGTCAGTCCTACCCGATCCCGCAGGCCCAGTATACGGCGCCGCCGATGCCGCTCGGACCGGTGGTGGCCGATGTCGGTGTGCGTACCTTTGCATCCGTCAATTCGACACTGGCGGCCCTCACCGGGGTGCCGGTCACCAATGCCTTGGTGAGCGCCACGTATCAGGGCACGCCGAGCATGCCGGGCGGCGTGCAGCAGCAACTGCCTTCGGTGCCGACTCTGGAAGCCTTCTCGGCCGCCAACCAGGTCGGTATCGCGCAGCTCGCGATTCAATACTGCAATACCATGGTCAATACCCCGTCGCTGGCGGCGCAGATGTTTCCGGGCGTGACATTCAGCGGCTCGACCTTCCCCGCGCAAACCGGTCTGGTCGCCAGCGCGCTTGCGGCGCGGGTGCTCGGTACCAGCATTTCCGGCCAGATGCCGGCGGTCGGCATGTCGAGCCAGCCGGCAGCGTCGACGGTCACGACCGAGCTCACCAACCTGATCGGCATTCTCTGCAACGGCAGCAGCCCCTGCACCAACCAGGCGCGCGTCATGGCAGTGACCGCCGCGGCCTGCGCCGCGGCGTTCGGCAGCGCCGACATGTCGATCAATTAAGCAAGACGAAACGAAGAGGCTACACATGCGCAAGATATCCGGGAAATTACCCAAGGGCCTGGGACTGCACGAACCGCTCCGCCATCAAGATCACCCGCGGCCGACGACACGCAGGCAATTCATTGCGCAGAGTTTCATGACGGGCGGTGCGACGGTGCTCATGCCGCCGCTTATCAGCCTGCTCGCCGACCCGCGGGCCGCGCAGGCCGCTTCGCCGACGCTGCCGACCGATATTCAGAATGCGATCACCGCCTGCGGGATCACGGCGGGCGCGGGCTTGATTCCTTTCATCTGCTTCGACCTGTCGGGCGGCGGCAATATTCTGGGATCGAATGTTCTGGTCGGAGGCCCCGGCGGCCAGCTGGATTTTCTGAGCGTGGCGGGCTACAACAAGCTGGGTTTGCCGGGCACGATGGTGCCCAATTCCAGCAGCACCGGAAGCTTCGTGGACAGCACATTCGGGCTGCGTTTCCATTCCGACAGCGCCCACCTGCGCGGCATGAAGAGCGTCGTGTCGACCCCGTCGGCCATGGCCAATACCACAGGCACGGTGATTCCGGCGCTCTCGCAGAACGACACCAGCAACAATCCTCACAATCCGATGTACGGCATTTACCAGGTGGGCGCGCGGGGCGCCTTGCTGAACCTGATCGGCTCCGAAAGTTCGGTTTCCGGCGGCAACTCGGTGGCGCCGCCGAACATGATCAATATTGCCGCTCAGCCCACCAAGATCGCGGACTCCACCGATTCGCAGGGTTTGGTCAACACCGGACAGCTGAGCACCTTGCTCCCCAATCCAACCGGGCCGATCACGGTACCGACCGACGTCACCAATGTGCTGATGTCGATGAAGCGCATCAGCGACGCCAAGTACCCGATGGTCACCGCCTATGGAAGCGGCCTTCCGGGCGGTGCCCCCACGGTGGCGAACGCCAATGCGCTTGCGTTGGGGCCGAGCGGAACCCAGGCCTGCGCCTACACCAAGGCCGCCTACCTGCTCAACAGGTATCCCAGCCCCGCCGCAATCAATCCCGACGTCGATCCGAATATCGTCGGTTCGAGCGGAATATTCTCGACGGCTCAATACCAGGGCAATTCCGACTTTCGGAAGACCGCCGCCGTCATGAAGCTGGTGATCGACGGCGATGCGGCGGCCGGCACCATCCAACTCGATGGCTTCGACTATCACACGGGCGAGCGCGCCACCGGCGAGACGCGGGATTATTCGGCAGGCCAGTGCATCGGCGCCTGTTTGGAATATGCCGCGCGTGTCGGCAGCCCGGTGATGATTTATATCTTCAGCGACGGCTCGCTGGCGAGCAACGGCATGATCGACGACTCCGCGGCCGGCCGTGGCAAGTGCGTATGGACCGGCGACAACCAAAATGTCTCGGCAAGCTATTTCTTGGTCTACGATCCCAAGGCCAAGCCCCAACCCGCGCAGAGCAATCCGGAAATGAGCCTGCAGCTGGGCTATTGCAATCCGGACGGCTCGCAGAATACGACCAGCAGCCCCGCGGGCAACAATGTCTTCAACCTGGTGCAGATCGTGGTTCTGAACTATATGGCGCTCCACAACGCCTCAGCCGCGTCGACTTTTCCCAGCCTGTATCCCGCGCCGAACTTGAACAACACGCTGGGCACCGGTTCCGCTCTACAGTCGTTGATTTCCTATCAACCCCTCGCCAGCCTGGTGAACGGCAAAGTTCCCGGTTGATCGCGGGCTGGCGCCTTGTCTCAAACCAGAGACAGGGTTGTTACGTAGAAGCGGGTCGCTTGTAATGAATTGGGCCGGCGCCCCCGAAGTTGCGTTGGGTAGCCCTGCTTACCGCGCATTCGGGAATTTCGACTAATTTCCACGAATGTGCGCTAAGTCATACAGAAATCTCGCGTGCGGCCTGGTGTTGCGTTGACACTGGGGCCGGCATCTGCGATTTTGCATAAGGTGGCCTTTGAAGAACTCAAGGTCTAGGACAGCGGGTTACCAGAGTGAAAAATTCATCGCCGTGCTGCGGGCGGGTCTCGAAAACCATCAGCTCAAGACTGTTGCGGTGAGGCGCTCGCCGCATGCATAGAGCATTGCTCGCCGGATGCCTGATTCTCTGTGCCGCATCCGCCGTGCCGTCGATCGCGGCAGCGCCGCCGACCCTGCTGGGCAAGGAGGCGCCCGACTTCGTGCTGAAGGCGATGGACGGCAGTAACCTGCGCATGTCCGAATTTCGCGGCCAGGTGGTATTGGTGAATTTTTGGGCACGGTGGGCCGGCGACTCGCGGCAGGAGATGCCGGCGCTCGATCGAATCAACACCACTTATGAGCGCGCCGGTTTGGTGGTGCTCGGAGTGTCCGTCGACGAGGACCTGGTCCATGCGCGCGAATTTGCGGGCGCCATGAAAGTGTCATATCCCATCATGTTCGACACCGGTTCCGATATCGGCCGGGAGTACTTGCTGCAGAAAATGCCCATGACGATCCTGGTGGATCGCGCGGGCGTCGTACGGTACACCAACGTCGGCTTCAAGCGTGGCGACGAGCGCGCTTATCTTGATCACATTCGCGAATTGCTGCGCGAGTAAGCAATAGGTCGGTCTATGAATTCCAAGTATCGAGTTGTGTCGATCATCGTGCGCGGGGCCCTGCTGGCCTGTGCCTGGGGCGCGGTGGCGGTGTCTTCGCCGGCCGGCGCGGCACCTGCCGCCACAGCGGCCGCTGCTACCACACCCGCTACTGCCACAGCGGCTGCCGCAGCGCCCGCTGCTGCCACACCTGCTACCGCGACGCCCACGTCCGCCGCACCGCCTCCCGCTGCGGCTACCGCCGCGGGCACTGCGCCGGCCGCTGCGCCGCCCGCCGACTTCGAGACTCTGGATCAGGAAGTGCAGGGGCTGAAGAAGGATGTCATCGATCTGAACAAGGATTTATTCGTGCTGGAGGAGGAACTGCTGTTCCCCGCCAACACCCAGGTTGCCTTGTACGTATCCATGGACGTCGGCGCGTTTTTTGCCCTGGATTCCGTAACCATCAAGATCGACAACAAGGAGGTGAAGAACTACTTGTACACGGCGCGCGAGGCGGATGCCCTGCTCAAGGGCGGCGTGCAGCAAATCTATCTGGGCAATTTGAAAGTCGGCAAGCATGAACTGGTGGCGTTTTTCACGGGCAAGGGCCCGCAGGAGCGGGATTACAAGCGCGGCGCGACGATTACCTTCGATAAGGGCGTGGGCGCCAAGTATCTGGAACTCAAGATCACGGACCGGGTAGCCAAGCATCAGCCAGAGTTTCTGATCAAAGATTGGGAATAATGCGTGCAACGCGTGAGTAACAAACTCCGGCCGTTCATCCTGAGCGGGTTGCTGCTGGCGCTGCCGCCGGCGGTGGCGTATGCCAAGAACATCAAGCCGGATCCCGACGGCCTGCCGCCGCAGGACGTGAAAGACCTGCATTACGGCGACGTGCTTTTCTACTTCTTTCAAGACGATTATTTCGATTCGATTACACGCCTGCTTGCGGCGCGGCAGCTCGACCGCATCCCGCACACTCAGGGCGAAGCGGAGCTTCTGCTGGGCGGCTTGTATCTGTCCCTGGGCGAGCATGTCGAAGCCGGCAAGATTTTCGAAGCGCTGCTGAACCAAAACACCTCCGAAGCGGTGCGCAACAAGGCCTGGTTCTATCTGGGAAAGGTCTGGTATCAGCGCGGCTACCTGCAGGAGTCCGAGCGTGCCCTGCGCCAAGTCTCGGACAAAGTCGATCCGCGCATCAGCGCCGAGCGCTACATGCTGCTGGCGCAGCTGATGATGCGGCAGGATCGGTACGACGACGCCATTGCGGCGCTGAGCAATTGGCATGGCCCCCCCGATTGGACCGCCTACGCGCAATTCAACTTGGGTGTGGCTCTGGTGCGCAAGGACCGGCTCGCCGACGCCATCCGCTATCTCGACCATGTGGGGCGCATGGAGACCCGCAGCGAGGAGCTATTGTCGCTCAAGGACAAGGCCAATCTGGCGCTGGGATTCGCGCTGTTGCAGGCGAAGCGGCCGGCAGATGCCAAACCCATCCTGGAGCGCATACGCCTCGAGGGCCCTTTCTCGAGCAAGGCGTTGCTCGGCGTCGGCTGGGCGGACGCCGGAATGGGTGAATTCAAACGCGCGCTGGTGCCATGGCTGACTCTGCGCAAGCGCAGCTTGCTCGACTCGGCGGTCCAGGAGTCCTTTCTCACGGTGCCCTACGCTTACAATCAATTGTCAGCGACGGGTCAGGCTGCCGAGTACTACAACACCGCCATCGAGTCCTTCGATACGGAGCTCAAGCTCATCGACGACTCGATCGAGCAGATCCGCAATGGACATTTGCTCGACCGCCTGCTGGATGACGACAAAAAAGACACATTGACTTGGTATTGGCAGCTCACGACTCTGCCGAATGCTCCCGAGTCGCGCTATTTGTATGCGCTGTTGGCGAGCAACGAGTTTCAGGAAGGCCTGAAGAATTATCGTGAACTCAACTTCATGAGCCGCAATCTGGAGGCCTGGCGCGAAGACGTATCCGCCTTCGACGACATGCTGGATACCCGCCAAGAGGCATACAACGAGCGTGTGCCGAAGGCCGATGCCGTCATGGCGGCGACCGATCTCGAAGGGTTGACGCAAAAGCGCGTGGATTTCGAATCACGCATCAACGAAATCGAAAGGTCCAGCGACGTCGCGGCCTTGGGGACACCCGAGGAGCAGCGCACCTGGACTAGATTGAAGCGCATCGAGGACTATCTTTCGTCGAACACGGGGGCGGCGCACCCGGACGACCCGGATCTGGCCGAGATGAGGGAGAAGCTGCGCTTGATGAAGGGCGTGATGTACTGGCGGCTGTCGTCGAGCTTCAAAGCCAGGCTGTGGAACGAACGGCGCTCGGTCAAGGAACTCGAAGCTGAACTCAAGGAAACACAGAAGCGGGCGGTGCTGGTGAAGCAGGCGCGGGCCGGAGTGCCGGCCAATACCGGTGCCTATGGCGGGCGAATCGCGGCCATACGAGCCCGGATGGATGGATTGCAGCAACGTCTCGCCGAGGTATCGGGACAGCAGAATCGGTTTCTACAGGCGCTCGCCATCAGCGAACTCGAGGGCCAGAAGGCCCGCATCGCGACCTACCAGATTCAGGCGCGCTACGAGCTGGCGGCGATTTACGACGCCACGAACAATAAGCCGAAGGCGGCAAAGCCGTGACGAAGCGCGTACCCGCCATATCGAGGGGGAGGCGCGCACTCGCCATGTGCGGAGGGGCCCGCGCACCCTCCGCGCCGAGCGGCGTACGCGGTGCAGTGGGCGCGGCGGCACTGGCCACGGCGCTGCTGGCGGGCCTGGGCCATGCCGCGAATCAGAATCCGCCGACCATCAAGGATCTCGAAGGCCAGCAGGTGGACGTCAACACCGAACCGCCGAAGAACGTCGACGACAAGAAGACCATGGACAGCTATCGGCGCTTTCTCGACCTCAATGCCGGCGATGCCGCGCTGCGCGCCGAAGCGTTGCGGCGCCTCGGAGACCTCAACCTCGAGAGCTCCGAGTCCGAGCGCATCGAACGCGAACTCGTGACCAACGAGGGCTTGCGCGCCACGGAAGCCATTGATTTGTATTCCGCCTTGCTGAAAACCTATCCGAAGTACGAGCGCAACGACTCGGTGCTCTACCAGCTCGCGCGCGCCTACGAACTCAACGCTCAGCCTGACAAGGCGCTGGCGTCCTTGGATCGGCTGGTTGCCAGCTATCCGAACAGCCATTACATCGACGAAGCACAGTTTCGGCGCGGCGAATTGTTGTTCTCGGACAAGGCGTATCCCCCGGCGCAGACGGCGTACGAAGCGGTCATCAAGATCGGGACGTCGTCCCCGTTCTACAACCAGAGCCTTTACAAGCACGGCTGGTCGCTGTTCAAGCAGGGCGAGAACGAGCGCAGCTTGGATTCTTTCGCAGGCGTGCTCGATTCGGTGCTGGTGTCGAAGCGCGATCCGAACGAGCTGATCGAGCTCGAGACCCTGAGCCGGCCGAACCGCGAATTGGTGGAGGACACTTTTCGGGTCATGAGCATCACCTTCTCCTATCTGGAAGGCCCGAAAACCGTCGACGAGTTCGTCAAACGCCACACGCCGCCCGGCCGGCCGCCGCGGCCGTATTCGTATCTTCTGTATGCGCGCCTGGGGGATCTCTATATGGAGAAGGAGCGCTACACGGACGCGGCCGACAGCTACCGAGCTTTCGTTTCGCAGGATCGCAACAATGAGAAAGCGCCGCTGCTGGAGATGCAGGCGATCGAGGCTTACCAGAAGGGCGGTTTCCCGCAGCTCGTGCTGCAGGGCAAGAAGGAGTTCGTCGAGGACTATGCCTTCGGCACCGCGTACTGGCAGGGGCGAGAGGTCAAGAACGAACCCAAAGTCGTGGCCGAACTCAAAACCAATCTCAAGGACGTGGCGCAGTACTACCACGCCCAGGCCCAGCGCACCAAGAATGTGGCGGATTATCAGGAGGCGGCGAAGTGGTACCACAGTTACCTCACTTCCTTCCCGGACGATCCGGATTCGGCCGTCACCAATTTCCTGCTCGCCGACACCTTGTTCGAGAGCAAGCAATATGAGGAGGCGGCGAAGGAATACGAGAGCACGGCTTATCACTACGGCAAACATGAGAAAGCCGCGGCAGCGGGCTATGCTGCGATCGTCGCTTACGGCAAGCAGGAAGAGACTTTGAGCGGCGAGGCCAAGGCCGCCGTTCACAACCGCGGTGTCGACAGCTCGCTGAAATTCGCGCAGACCTTCCCGGAGCATCCGGAGAGCGCGAAGGTGCTGACGCGGGCCGCCACGGATCTGTATGCGGCCAAGGATTATCCGCGGGCGGTCGCGGCGTCCGAGGCGCTGCTGGCCCGCCAGCCCCCCGTGGATGCCACCCAGCAACGCGTCGCCTGGACGGTGATCGGCAATTCGAACTTCGATCAGGGCGTGTTCGACAAGGCGGAGACCGCCTATACCCACGCGCAGACTCTGATGCCCGCCAACGACCCCGAGCGCCCCGTCATAGTGGAACGGCTGGCCGCATCGATCTATAAGCAGGGCGAACAGAAGAGCAAGGCCGGCGACAATACAGCCGCGGTGGATGATTTCCTGCGCGTGTCGGCGTTGGCGCCCGCCTCGAAGGCTCGGGCGAATGCGGAATTCGATGCGGCGGCGCTGCTCATCAAGGACAAGCAATGGGATCGGGCCGTGGTGGTGTTGGAGGGATTTCGCCGCAATTTCCCGCAAAGTCCACTGCAGGCCGATGTCACACGCGATCTTGCGGTGGCCTACGCGGAATCGAATCATCCCGGGCAGGCGGCCGCGGAGTTCGAACGAATTTCCCAGGCGCCGGGCGAAGCGCCGGACGTGCAGCGTGAAGCCACTCTGCAGGCGGCCGATTTGTACGACAAATCGGGCGACACGGCGAAATCGCACGCGATGCTCGAGGCCTTCGTCAAGCATTTCCCTCAGCCGCTGAATCCGGCGATGGAGGCACGCAACAAATTGAGCTTGATGGCCGAAAAAGCCGGCGATACGACGGCTCGGGATTATTGGCTGAAGGACATCATCGCCGCGGATCGTGCCGCGGGCGCGGCGCGCACGGATCGCAGCCGGGCCTTGGCGGCGAAGGCCACCTTGACCTTGGCAATCCCGCTGCGCGAGGAATTCAAGCGCATAAAACTCGTGGTGCCGCTCAAGAAATCGCTGGCCGAGAAACGCAAGTCCATGGAGGCTGCGCTCAAAGCCTACGAGCAGGCGGCCGACTACCAGGTGGCCGACGTCACGACCGCGGCGACCTTCGAGAGCGCCGAGTTGTATCGTCAATTGGGCAAGGACCTGATGAGCTCGGAGCGGCCGAAAAACCTGAACAAGGACGAATTGGAGCAGTACGACGTATTGCTCGAGGAGCAGGCTTTTCCGTTCGAGGAAAAGGCGATCAAATTGCATGAAGTGAACGCGGCGCGCACCAAGGACGGTACCTACGATGAGTGGGTGCAGAAGAGCTTTGCCGCGCTGGCACAACTCAATCCAGGCCGTTACGGCAAGGTGGAGATCGGTGAGCAGCTGGTCGAATCGATTCGTTAGCGTGAGCGCGCTGGCGCTGCTCGCTGCCTGTCAGAGCGCGCCGCCGCGGGCGTCGAGCGCGCCTGCGAAAGACCAGCACACCGCCGCGGAATCCGGCACCGCGGCGTCAGGTGCCGGCGCTGCATCCGACTCCGCCCCCATCCCCGAGCGTGCGGCACAGCAATATGCGCAGGCACTGCAGCTCATGAAATCGGGGCGCAATACCGACGCGGAGTTGGAGTTCCAGCAACTGGTCGCCGGCTATCCTCAATTGACGGGACCGCAGCTGAATTTAGGACTGCTGTATATGCGCGATTCGCGTCTGCCCGAAGCAGAGGCTGCTTTCAAGACCGCACTCGAAAATAGTCCGACCAATGTGGTGGCCGGCAATGAACTGGGTATCGTCGAGCGCAAGCTGGGTAAATTCACGGAAGCCGAGGCGGCTTATCAGCGTACGATAGCCGCTGATCCGAACTACGCTCCGGCGCATCTGAACCTGGGCGTGCTCTACGATCTGTACCTTGCGCAGCCGCAAAAGGCGCTCGAGCAGTTCGAGCGCTACGTGGAAATTGCCGGTGAGAATAAACAGGTCACCGGCTGGCTGGCGGAATTGCGCAAGCGCACCGGAGCGCCGGCACGGGCGCCGGCCTCGACATTGACACCCACAGCGGCGCCGGAAACGGCGTCGCCGCCGGTGACGGCACCGACGTCAGCACCGGAAACGGCACCGCCGCCGGCGACACCGCCGCCGCCGACGCCCCAGAAGGAGGCCGCATGAACAGCGTAGCCAAGATCTTGAGTGCAATAGCCCTATGTTGCGCCGTATCGGCGACCGCGGTGGCGCAACAGCCGGCTTCACCCGCAGTGCCCCCCGGGTCCGACGCACCGGCGCCGTCCGCGGCGACGCCTGCTCCCACGGGCAAGCCGTCCAAGGCGACTGCGCAATCCGAGGCGGGGGAGCCGCGCGCCGATACTTCGAGTCCGGTAAACCCCGAGGCCACGGACCGCTCGGCTGCGACAAATCCCGCCGCTGGGGGCCCGCCTCCCGCGGCCGCCACGCCGTCTTCCGGCCACCCCGCCACCGCCGCCCGGACCTCGGCTGACCACGCCGTGCCGGGCTCAGGATCGGGCCAGAAATCAGCTTCCAAGACCGATCGGATCGACCTGGGGACGGCGACCGTCACGGGCGACCGTGAGCAGCCCAAGGTCATGTATATCGTCCCGTGGAAGAAATCGGATATAGGCGATCTGGCCAAGCCGATGAATAGCCTGGTAGATGAAATTCTTGCACCCGTCGATCGGGACGTATTCAAACGCGAGGTGATTTATTACCACGCGGTGCAAGCAGAGGGGTCTCAAAATGGTGCACCGCCCAAGCCGGCGCAGCAGGGTGAGAAGTAAGTCCGCTGCTAATTGTACAGAATCTGGTTGAATCTTAAGTTCGGAGCGGAAGGCATTTTTTAGGAGCGCGCAGATGAATTTCATGAATTCGGTGGTCAATTTCTTCAAGGACGGCGGAGTGTTCCTCTACCCCCTGGCCTTGATATTCGTGGTCGGGGTATCGATCGCCATCGAGCGGTACGTGTACCTGACCCGCGAGACCTTTCGCAATCGCAGCTTGTGGGATGAGCTGGTGCCCGCCTTGAGCGCCGGCAACTTCAAACAGGTGGTGGGCCTGACGCAGAACTCCAAAGCGTCGATCGCCACCATACTGAACTATGGGGTGGCCCGGGTCGCGAGCGCGCGCCGCCGCGACGATATCGAAAAGGCGATGGACGAGAGCCTGCTCGAGGTCATTCCGCGCATCGAGAAACGCACTCACTATTTGTCGTCCCTGGCCAACGTCGGCTTGCTGATCGGCTTGCTCGGCACCATCACCGGCTTGATCGGCGCTTTCAGCGCCGTGGCAACCGCCAATCCGGCGGAGAAGGCCAGCCTGTTGGCGGCGGCCATTTCGGTCGCGATGAACAACACCGCATCGGGTTTGGCGGTGGCGATCACTCTGCTCACGGCGCATATGTTTCTCGAATCCAAGACCACCTCGCTCATCGACAGCTTGGAGATTGCCTCCGTGAAATTCCTGAATTCCATCAGCGAACGGCAAGGCGACCGCCCGGCGCATGAACCCGCGGCTGCGGCCGCCTCTGCGGCACGCGCTCCGACCGCCGCCCGCGGCACCATCTAGCTCGAGACCTGCCCTCAGGATAGCGTTCTCCATGAAGTCAAAGTCCGCGCGCCTAGTCCGACGCAATCACGCCCGCTACCACCAGGGACGTGATGACCTCAACATCGTGCCCATGATCGACATGATGGTGATCTTGGTGTTCTTCTTGATCTTTACCGCGGTGTTTTCCAAGACGAACATTCTTCAGATGAATCTGCCCGCCAGCAGCAATGCTGCTCCGCTCGACCTGCCCAAGGGATTGAAGCTCGAAGTGATCATTCGTCCCGACGACCTCGTGATCAACGACCGGAACTCCGGGCCTTTGAAGACGCTGGCCAACACCGCGGCCGGTTATGACTACGACGGTCTGTCGGAATTCATGCGGCGGGTCAAAGCGCAATTCCCGCAGATGACCGACGCCACCATCCTGCCCGGCCCGGCGGTCAACTACGATACCTTGGTGCAGGTCATGGACGCGGTTCGCGTGTATCAGCTGCCGGTGGCGCCGTTTTCCAAAGCGGAGCTGTTTCCGGATATCGCCATTGCGGATGCGCCCACATGATGTCCTCCCGGATCAAGCGCCATCGGCAGCGCAGGCATGGTGCGAATCATTTCGCCTTGATTCCGTTCATCGACATGATGACCATCCTGGTGGTATTCCTGCTGGCGCACACGGCGGAGGTGGATATCCTGCCGAACACCAAGAACATATCGATTCCTCAGTCGTTGTCCGATCGCAAGCCCAGCGCCGCCGTGGTGGTCATGATCACCAAGGACTCGCTGTACGTGGACGGGCAACTGGTCGGCTCGCTGAACGAAGTCGTGGCCGATCAGGGACCGTTTTTCGCGCCGCTCAAGGCAGCGCTGCTGGCGCAGAACGCGCGTAGCCTGAACAGCGCACAGAAAACCGACATCTCCAAGCGCGAAGTCACCATCATGGGCGACAAGAGCATTCCTTACAGCGTGCTGAAGAAGATCATGCTGACTTGCAGCGAAGCCGAGTACGGCAAAGTGTCGTTCGCCGTGGTCGAGCGTGAAAGGGCGGCGACTTAAATGGCCGCCGCGAATCCCGCGCAACGCATCCCCACAGGACTCGCGCCGTACTACCGGCGCTATGAGCTGCCTTGGTCGCCGTCGGAGGAGATGGAACGGCGCTTCCGCAACATTCTGCGCAATCTCGCGATCGTGTTTGCAATATTCGCGGTGCTCATGCCTTTTCTGCCGCGGCACGAGCGGGTCGTGAACACGGAGTCATTGCCCGAGAGAGTGGTGCAGCTGGTCATGGAGCCGCCGCCCCCGCCGCCGCCGCCTCCGCCTCCCAAGCCGGAAAAGCCGGTCGAAAAGGCGCCGGTCGCCGCCAAGCCGACGCCGCCCGTGGATGCGCGGGTCAAGGCATCGAAGAGCGGACTGCTGGCGAGCATGGATGACTTGGCGGCCTTGCGCGACCAGGTCGACCTCGACAAATTCGCGAAGGATCAGCCCAAGACCACCGACCCCGGCGATGTCAGCGTGGTGACGCGAAATATCATCACGTCGAAGGCCGGGGGCACCAGCGGCGGCATTAGCGCGCCCAGCAGCAGCGGCCTCGCCGCGGGTTCGGGCTCGCTGAACGGCATCCACACGACGCAGGTGAAGGACCCGAACCTCGGCACGTCGGGCCAGGCGGCGACCCGCGCCGGCGGCAGCGGCAAGGCTTCGCGCAGCGCGGACGAAATCGCGCTGGTGTTCACCAAGAACAAAGGCGCCATCGATTCGATGTATGCGCGGGCCTTGCGCGACAATCCGGCATTGCAAGGCAAGGTCGTGCTGGAATTGACCATCGCTCCGTCCGGCGAAATCACGGCGGCGCGCATCGTTTCGTCGGATCTCAACGACAAGGAATTCGAGAGCAAGCTGCTGGCGCGAGTGCGCCTGTTCAGGTTCGAGGCCAAGGATGTCGCGACTCTGACCGCCACCAAACCCATAGATTTCTTCCCAGCCGGATGAACATTCAATCAGAAATCGAGTTCTTCAGCGACTTGGGCCTGGTCGACAAGGCACGGTTCGTCGCGCGCCTGATCTTCGAGATCGCCGAGGAGGCCAAGGTGGGAGCGGGCGACGGCCAGGATGCGGTGCGCCTGCGTTTCGCCAACGAAATGAACCAGAGACTGGCGCGTTTCGCGTACCAGATACTGGGCGAGGACGCGGCGCGTCCCCAGGACGACGTCGTCATTCGCATGCTCCTCGGGGCGCGCACCGACAAGAACGCGGAGCGCATCATGCAGAACGCGTATCGCCGCGTTCTGACGGGTTTCGAGAGCTTCGACACCACGGTGCTGCTCAACGGCCCTCGTTGAGAGTCCGGAGCGCTTAGGGGGCCGGTCCGTCGGACTGAACGGCGTCGCTTTCGAACAGATGCAGCAACTGCTCGGCGGATTCGCGGGTCGTCTGCAGGAACTTGCTTTCGTCGTCTTTCACCGCCAGCTGTTTCGCCATGGTGGCTTCGTCGTGAGCCCGGAACCGGCGCACCGTTTCCAGCGCCTTCGCTTTGGACAGTCCCAGCGTCTCGAGGACCCTCGCGGACATCTCCAGGCTCGATCCCAGGGTCTCGCGAATCGAGTAGCGAACATCCAGATCCATCAGCCGAAACGCATGCTGGCGATTGCGCGCGCGCGCGAAGATCTTCAAGTGGGGAAAATGTTTTCTGATCAGCTCCGCCGTGCGCACCGAGGCTTCGACGTCGTCGATGGCGAGCACGAAGACCGCGGCGTTCTCGGCGTGGGCAGCGCGCAGCAATTCCAGGCGCGAGGCATCTCCGTAGAAGACCTGATTGCCGAAACGGCGCAGAAAGTCCACTTGAGTTTGATTGGCCTCGAGAGCGGTGAAGGAAATCTGCTTGGCACGCAGGATACGGCCGACGATCTGGCCGAAGCGGCCGAAGCCCGCGATGATGACCTTGGGGTATAGCTCGTCCGGCGTATCGAACGGCCGGCTGTCCGCCTCCTTCTTCTGGAACAGGGCATCGTGAATCGTCAGAAGCAGCGGGCTCAATATCATCGAGCCGGTCACCGCCAGCACCAGGAGCTCGGCGATTTCCGTGCCCATGATGCCCAGAGTCGCGGCGAGCCCGAACAGCACGAACGCGAATTCGCCTCCGGACGGCAGGCTGAATGCCAGGCCTCGGCCGGCCGCATTCGGCAGTCCGTTGAGCCGGCCGATGCCGCGCAGCACGGCGACCTTCACCAGCATGAAGCCCAAGGTGAGGCCGAGCAGGGTCAGCGGCTTTTCGCGCACCATTGCCAGGTTGGCCGACATTCCGACGGTGATGAAGAACAGGCCCAGGAGCAAGCCCTTGAACGGTTCGATGTCGGCCTCGAGTTCATGGCGGAATTCGCTGTCCGCGAGCAGTACGCCGGCCAGGAAGGCGCCCAGGGGCAGCGACAATCCGACCTGGCTGACGAGCAGCGCGGTTCCGATCACGACCAGCAGTCCTGCCGCCGTGAACGCTTCGGCGACACGCGTCGCGGCGACGATCCGCAGCATGGGGCGAAGCACGTAGCGGCCGCCGATGACGGCGGTCGCGAGCACGGCGACGAACTTGATCGCCAACCAGCCGTCCGGGCCGCCGCTTCTGGCGGCGGCGACGCCCAGCAGTGGGAGCAGGGCGAGCGCCGGCAAGACTGCAACGTCCTGAAACAGTAAGATACTGAAGGCGGAGCGGCCATATTGAGAGTTGAGCTGGCCGCGTTCGGCCAATAATTGCAGGACGAGCGCCGTGGACGACATCGACAGACCGAAGCCGATGATCAGCGCGGATTGCCAGGTTTGCCCGAAGCCGAAATACGCGGCCGAACCAAGGCCCAAAGTGGTTGCGAGCACTTGCACCAGTCCCAATCCGAAGATGGATTTGCGCATCACCCACAGGCGCGAGGGCTGCAGCTCGAGCCCGATGACGAACATCAGGAGTACGATACCGAACTCCGCGATGTGCTCGGTGGCATCGATCCGGCTGATGAGGCCGAGACAGCCGGGGCCGATGATGATTCCGGCAGCCAGGTAGCCCAGGACCGAGCCCAATTTGAAGTAGCGGAATATGGGGATTGCGATGACGGCGGCGGCGAGAAATATAGCGATCTGGGCCAATAGGCTCATGGTAGTGTTTCTCCGTTCTCTGTCGCGAGCCTAGCACTATGTATCGCCAAAACATTCAGTTTCCCATCAAGGACTCGGCACTGCGCGAGGACGTGCATGCCTTGGGCACCTTGATCGGCGAGTCCCTTCGCGACCAGGGGGGAGAGGAGTTCTTCCAGCTCGTGGAAGGGGATCGGATGGCGGCAATTCGGCGGCGCGAAAGCGGTTCCGCGGATGATGCGGGGACGGAGCCAGGAGCGGAGGCCGGTTTACAGCAGCGTACTGCGGGCCGATCGCCGTCGGCGGCCACCGACTTGACTCGCGCGTTCTCGATTTGGTTCCAGGCGGTGAATACGGCGGAGAAGGTGCATCGTGTGCGCCGTCGCCGCCAGTATCTCAACGATTCCAGCACTTCGCAGCCCGGCGGCATCGCCGACTGCATCGCGCGCCTACAGCGCGACGGGGTGACTTTGGCGCAGGCGCTTGATCTGATCGGGTCCATGAGCATCGAGCCGGTGTTCACAGGGCATCCGACGGAATCGACCCGGCGCACGATCTTGCGCAAACAGCAGCACATCGCGCAGGACCTGCTCGACCGGCTCAATCCGGCTTTGACGCCGGCCGAATTGAATACCCTGTGGGCGCGCGTGCGGCTCGAGGTCACCAGCATCTGGCAGACCGAGGAGCATCCCCGCGAACGCCTCACGGTGGCCGACGAGCGCGAGCATGTGCTGTTCTACTTGATCGACATTCTCTACCGCGTCGTGCCGTTGTTCTACGAAGAAATCGAGGCGGCGCTGGCGAAGGCCTTTTCGGTGCCGGCGGAGACGCTCGACGTGCCGAGTATTCTGCATTTCGGCTCCTGGGTGGGCGGCGACATGGACGGCAATCCCGACGTGCACGGCAAGACCATCCGCGAGACCTTGCATCGGCATCGGCAGGTGATCGTCTCGACCTATTTTGCGGAATGCGGCCAGCTCGCCGAGGCGTTGAGCCAGAGCGCGAACCGCGTCGGCGTGAGCGCTGCGCTGGCCGCACGCATCGATTCCTACAGCGCGATATTGCCGGGCGCCCAGGCGCTCGCGCCGGCGCGGCACGACCGCATGCCTTACCGGATGTTCTTCGGCCAAATCGGCGAGCGCCTCAAGGCGACCTACGACGGGCACCCGAACGCCTATCAGAATCCGGACGAATTGCTGGCCGACATAGCCCTGGCGGCCGATAGCTTGACCTTGAATCGCGGGCGCCATGCCGGATACTTCCTGGTACGGCGTTTCATGCGCCGAGTCCGCACTTTCGGCTTTCATCTTGCGACGCTGGACGTCACCCAGCACGCGCATATCCATGATCAAGTCATTGCGCAGGGCCTCGGTAATCCGGGCTGGCCTGCGCTGGCCCCCGAGGAGCGGCTGCAGCAGCTGCGCGACTTGCTGGCCCGCGATCAGGGGCCGACTTCGGCTTTCGACGCCTTGGGCCGGCGCAGCCTCTGGGTGTTCGAAGCCATCGCGCAGACGCGGCACAAATTCGGAGGCCGCGCCATCGGCCAATACATCGTGAGCGGCGCACAGGGTGCAGAAGACGTCCTCGCCGTTCTCTTGCTGGCCCGCTGGGCCGATATCGGCGACAAGCGCACCGGCGAGTCGCCCCTCGACGTGGCACCGCTGCTCGAGTCCATCGACTCCTTGGAGCGGGCGGGGGAGTTCCTGTGTGCGCTTCACCGAGAGCCCGCGTACCGGCGGCATTTGGCCTCCCGCGGCGATTGCCAGATGATGGTGGTGGGTTATTCCGATACGAATAAAGAAGGCGGAATTGCGGCCTCGCGCTGGGCCCTGCAGGTGGCGCAGACCGCGGTGCTGGAGGCGGCGCGCGAGACCGGCATCAAAGTGCTCATTTTCCACGGCCGCGGCGGTACGCCGGCGCGCGGCGGCGGCCGCACCGAGAACCTGGTAGAGGCGGCGCCGTCCGGGGCCGTCCACGGCGTCCTGCGTTTGACCGAGCAAGGTGAAGTCGTCAATCAGAGTTACGGCTTACGGCCGATCGCGATGCGCACGCTCGAGCGAACGTTTGCATCGGTGGCCTTGGCGACGGCGCATGCCGGAGCGAGGCCGCCGACACCGGCCGTGTACCTGGAGGTCATGCAAACCATCGCTGCGCGGAGCCTGGCGGTCTACCGCGAACGGGTGTTCGGCAATGCGCAGTTCTTCGAATATTTTCGCGCGGCGACTCCGCTCGACGTAATCGAACGCATGCACATCGGTTCGCGTCCGGCAACTCGCGCCGACGGCAAGGGTATCCGTGCGCTGCGCGCCATTCCCTGGGTATTCGCATGGACGCAAAGCCGCCACATGCTGCCCGGATGGTACGGCTTCGGCAGTGGTCTGTCCGCCGCGCTGGATCAGCACGGAGACGATGTGGTGGAAAAGATGGTCGCGCATTGGCCCTTTTTTGCGCACCTGCTCGACGATGTGGAAGCCATGCTGGGGCGCACCGACCTGCAGATCGCGAGTCACTACGATGCGCTGGCCGGCGATGCGTTGCGGACGCAGGCCGAACCCATCCGCAGGGAATACGAGTTGACTGTGGCGCACGTGCTGCGGCTGCGCGGCTCTGCGCGACTGCTCGACAGCGATCCGACCCTGCAGCGGTCGATCAATTTGCGCAACCCCTATATCGATCCCATGCACCTCATGCAGGTGGATCTACTGCAGCGCTGGCGCGCCACAGGCCGCGAGGACCAAGCGCTCTTCGGCGCCCTACGCGCCACCATCAGCGGGATCGCACAGGGCCTCCAAGCGACCGGCTGACCCCAACTCCCCCCCGTAAGTCGTGATTATATTGTTCAACGGCTTAAGGCAGGGCGAGAGGGGGGGGGGGGGGGGGGGGGCCGGGGGGGGGGGGGGGGTGGGGGTGGGGTGGTGGGGGAGGGGGCGCGCGCGGGGGAAAAGGGGGGCA
>Ga0302326_10012608_pt1 | contig 17987 bp, 16 predicted proteins | sample Palsa_T0_3_FD_202264 | JGI IMG/M metagenome (GOLD analysis project Ga0302326, IMG submission 202264) | Peat permafrost microbial communities from Stordalen Mire near Abisko, Sweden - Palsa_T0_3 | ecosystem: Environmental > Terrestrial > Soil > Palsa > Peat permafrost | place: Sweden: Abisko... | reverse complement strand
CGCGTCGCCGGAGGCGAGCCCGACCTTGTTGATCTTCGCCTGGTTGATGATCGTGTCGATCGTGATGGTCGTCTTGCCGGTGCCGCGGTCGCCGATGATCAGCTCGCGCTGCCCGCGCCCGATCGGGATCATCGAGTCGATGGCCATGATGCCCGTGAAGAGGGGCTGGGAGACGGACTTGCGGACGATGATGCCGGGGGCGATCTTCTCCACGGGATAGGTCTCCGTTGAGCCGATCGGGCCCTTGCCATCGACCGGGTTGCCGAGCGCGTCCACGGTGCGGCCCAGGAGCGCCTTGCCAACGGGGACCGAGAGGAGCTTGCCCGTCGTCGTCACCTCGTCGCCCTCCTTGAGGAGCGAGATGTCGCCGAGGATGACGCAGCCGACCTCGTCCTCCTCGAGGTTGAGCGCGATCCCGATCGCGCCGCCCGGGAACTGGACCATCTCGTTGTACATGACGTCCGAGAGGCCGTCGATCTTGGCGACGCCGTCCGCGACCGAGCGGATGTTGCCGGTGTTCTTCTTGACCGTCTTGCTGGAGAGCTTGGCGATCTGCTGTTCGATTTGTTCGAGGACGGTGCTCATGGAGCGATGGTGGTGATTGGAAGGGCGGGTTTCTTGAAAGGGGGGGGGCTCAGCGTCAGACGGAGGAGGCGAGGGCGGCGAGCTGCCCCGCGACGGACGACTCGTAGACGTCGTCGCCGACGTGCACGCGCAGCCCGGCGATCAGCCCGGCATTGGGCTTGGCCTCCGCGGTGACCGCGCGGCCGTATTTTTTCGTCATCGCGGCCGCGATCGCCGCCAGCATCGCGTCGTCCACGGCGCCCGCGTGCTCGACGAGCGCGCGGCCCTTCGCCAGCTCGGTCGCGACGAGCCTCTGGTAGGCCTTCAGCACCATGACGGCGTTCGCCGTGCCTTGCATCTCGACGTACTCGAGGACCCCCGCAACGCGGTCGGCCGAGACGGCGCCGTCGACGACGCTGAGCGAGAAGAGCTCGCGGGCGAACTTGAGGGCGATCTTCGCGTGGGAGGCCATTCGTTGGGTGCGGCGGGGGAGGTGCGCGTCAGACGCTGTTGAGCTCGCGCGCGGCGGACTCGCTGTAGCGGTTGCGGTCGGAGTCGGAGAGCTCCTTCGAGAGGACGCGCTGGGTCGTGGCGACGACGAGCCGGGCGATCTCGGACCTCGCCTCGTCCAGCATCTTCTTCTTCTCGAGCTCGATCACCTGCTGGGCCCTGACAAGGATGTCGTTGGCCTTTGCGGCGCTCTCCTGGGTCTGCTTGTCCAGGAACTCCTTCGCCTGCTTCCGGGCCTCGTCGATGATCCTCGAGGCCTCGACCTGCGCCTTCTTGGCGCTGGCGATGCTGTCCTGCTGGATGGCCTCGAGCTTGGCCTTCATGTCCTCCGTGTACTGCAGGCCGGCGGCGATCTTCTTCTGGCGCTCGTCAAGCGTCGCAAGCACCGGCTTGAACGCGAACCTCCAGAGAACGAACGCGACGACCAGGAAATTGGCGGCCTGGGCCAGGATGAACGGCACGCTGATGCCGAAGTCCTGCGTGATCTTCGTGATCCCGGTGGCGGCCTCGGCCTGCGGGGCGGCCGCGGCAACCTGTGCGAGGATGAGCAAGGAGTATGGCATGGTGGTTGGTCTTTGAAAGTGGCCGTGCCGGCGGCGGGCGCCGGCACGGTGGCGGCTATTTTCCGAGGAAGAGCGAGTAGAACGCTACGGCCTCGGCAAGGGCCATGCCGATGATGCCCTGGACGAGGATCTGGGTGGCGGCGCCCGGGTTGCGGCCGACGGCCTCCGCGGCCTTGAATCCTACGAGGCCCACGCCTATTGCGGCGCCGAGGCAGCCGAGGCCGCCCTGGATGCTTCCTGTCATTTCAGCGATTACTGTGGTCATTGTGATGTGTGCTTTTTTTTGGTGGATTGCCGCCGTCCGCGCGTTGCACGGTCCCGGCGGTAAAGTGTTGGATCAGTGCGCGGCTTCCTCGTGCCCGTCGCCGTGGTCTCCGGCGTGGTTGCAGATGAGCCCGATGTAAACGCTCACGAGCAGCATGAACACGAACGCCTGGACGAAGCCGATAAGGAGCTCCAGGAAGTAGAACGGCGCGGGAAGGCCCCATTTCTCGATGCCGCTCATCGCATGCATGAGGTTCTCGCCGCCGAAGATGTTTCCATATAGCCGGAACGACAGCGAAACAGGGCGGAAGAGGATCGAGACGACCTCGATGAGGCCGGCGCCAAAGAAGATGGCGTAAAGCGGATAGTAGATGATGGCGGGGGTTTGCTTCTTGTCCGCCTTGTTGCCGAAGAGGTCCTTGAAGACGAATACCGGGCCGGCATAGCGCATGATGAAGTAGAACCAGCCGCAGAAGGCCACGGCGGCGAGCGCGATCGTGGCGTTCATGTCCGCGTCGCCGGGACGGATCAGCTCCATCCACAGGCCCGACTTGTGGTTGACCATGTAGATCGTCCCGACGCCAGGGAAAAGCCCGCTCCAGTTCTGGATGAGGATGAAGGTGAACAGGCAGATCAGCAGGGGAAATGCGGGCATCGCGACCTTCTTGCCGACGATAGGGGAGATCAGGTCCAGGATCCCCTCGACCAGGTTCTCAACGATCGCCTGGGACCGCGACGGTATCAGCTTGGGCCTCATGATGGCCACGCGGATGGCAATGATGAGAATCAGGGCCACGACCCAGCTGGTCACCATGCTGTTGGTGACCGGGAGCGGGCCTATCCGGAACAGCGCCGTCGCCGCCGTCTCGACCCCCGAGGGTTCAGCGCCGAATGCCGGGACCCCGGTCGCAAGGGATGCCAGGATTAGGGCGAGCTTAGAGACTCGGGACATGGATCGGGAATTCAGCTGGACGCGTGGAAACGTGTAGTCGTAGGCAAGGGCCCCTTGCTCCGTCAACAACCGAAAAGTTAAAAGCTCGCGGAGCGCCTTTGCGGAGGGAGATTTCACGCGTCCGGCGCCGCCCGAGCCTTTCCTATCGTGATGATTGCCACCGCCCCGATGATGACAGCGGCGGCGAGGACGATCCTCAGATTCATGGGCTCGCCGAGTATCAGCCACCCGAGGATGATGGCCACGACGGGATTCACGTAAGCGTAGGTGGAGACCTTTGCGGGGGTGCTGTGCTCGAGGAGCCAGATGTAGACCGGAAAGGCGACAATGGATCCCGCCACCACCAGGTAGGCAAAGGCGGCCCAGGAGACGGTGCTCACCGATTCAACATGGAACGCCCTCCCCTCCCCCAATGCCAACCCTGTCAGCAACATGCATCCGCTCCCCGTCAGCATCTGCATGGACGAGGCCAGCATGAGCGGGGTGCGGCTCTTGAGGTGCTTGCTGTAAAACGATCCCACCCACCAGCTCACGCTGGCGAGGAACAGGGCCACGAGGTCGGCAACCGGCGGCCGTGAGTTGGCGGGGATGGCACCCGGGCCCACCAGGAGGGCTATTCCCGCAATTCCCACGGCCACGCCGCAAACAAGGCCCGTGTGCGGGCGGCTTCCGCCGGGCCTGAGCCAGTCGAAGGTGATCACAATGAGGGGTGACGCGCCGAGTATCAGCGCGGTGATGCCCGAGGGCGTCCTGAGCTCCGCCCACGAGACGACCGCATTGCCCCCCAGGAGAAGGAAGGCCCCGATGATGGCCTGCTCCCTCCACTGGGCCGCGGTGGGCCAGGGCGCCCCCCGCAGCTTCAGGAAGGCGAAAAGGAGGGTCCCGGCTATCGCGAACCTCATCCCTGCCATGAGGAAGGGCGGCAGAGTCTCGACCGCGACGCGGATTCCAAGGTAGGTGCTGCCCCAGATCAGGTAGATCGCGGCAAACGCCATGATGAGGGCGCCCCGCGAGGGTGTCGGATGGGCATTCAAAGTAAGCCGGGCGGGTGCGGGTCAATTCAATGCCTGCGCTCGTACTCCATCTGCGAGGCCGTCGCGGCCGCGGCCGGCTCCCCGAGGAGGCGGCCCACCAGGTGCAGCGAGCTGTCGATGCCGGCCGAGACGCCGGCGGAGGTGATGATGCTTCCGTTGTCGTGGAAGCGCGCGCCCGGGTCGACGATCGCCTTCGGTGCCACCTCGCGAAGGAGGTCGAGGGCGCCATGGTGGGTCGTCACGCGGAGCCCTTCGAGCAACCCCGCCTTTCCGAGAAGGAGGGCGCCCGTGCAAACGCTCATGGTGACCTCCGCCGCCCGTGAATTGGCCCGTATCCATTCCAATAGCACACCATTGCCGAGGAGAATCCGCGTGCCCAGCCCGCCCGGCACGATGAGGATGTGCGGCGGCGGGCAGTCCCCGGGCGTGCAATCCGGAGCCACCCTCAGGCCGTTTCTCGCCCGGACCACGCCGGAAGCCGGAGCCACCGTGTACACGTTGAAGGCCTCGCGCGACCGGAGCTCGTCCGTGACCGCAAACACCTCGAACGGCCCCGCAAAGTCGAGCACCTCGACATCGTCGAAGACAAGGATGGCCACATTTTTTCTCATGCCGATTTTTTGTCCCATGCCCGCTTTGCAACGAGGGTAAAGTGGCGTTGCGCCCGCTCCTGGAAGACCGTGCGCTCCTCGAACGGCAGCGGCGCTCCCTCGGATTCCGTCCAGTCGGGATGGGCGCGCACGATATCGGCCGCCTCGCGATAGTAGGGCTCGTCGTCCGTCCTGAAGTAGAGATTGGCGCCCTGCCCTGCCCTTGCGGCGACCGTCGTGAGGAATTCGGGCTTCATCACCCGGTTCTTGTGGTGGCGGCGCTTTGGCCAAGGATCGGGGAAAAGCATGAAAACTTCGGCGAAATGCGCGCCGTCGGGGATTGCCGAGAGGAAGTCGGCGTCGTCAGCCAGGAAAAAATGGAGATTTCCGAGGCGCGCCCGGTCGCATTTCCTCTTGGCGCGAGCCACTCGGTCCGAAGCGATGTCGATTCCCACGAAGAGCCTCTCTGGATGGGCAGCCGCATAGGCCGAAAGGAAGTGGCCATGGCCGCTTCCGACCTCCCAGACAAATGCCGAACGCGGCGGGATCAACTGCAGGAGTTGGCGACGAAGGCGATCGCGACGCTCGGCGATCAATCCGGCATGCGCGGCTGAGACGCCCGGACTCAATCTCTCAGGTCCCCTTCCCTGCCGGCCTCGATCGCGACCATCAGAAGGCTGATGTCAGTGGGATTGACGCCGCTCATTCGACTGGCTTGTCCAAGCGTAACCGGTTTAATATGAGTGAGTTTCAACGCGCTCTCGCGACGGAGGCCAGGGATGGCAAGATAATCGAGCCCGTGCGGGATCCGGATCTTCTCAACGTGCTTGAGTCTATCGACATCCCTTAGCTCACGCTCCAGATATCCCTTATATGTAACGCGATACAGTACTTCATCGCGCACCTGAGGAGTCTCATCCATGAAGTCCTGAGGCAACGGGGTTTCTTTGCCTTCTCGACGAATCATATTTGACCAAGTATCTCCATTGGAACGATTTACGTCCAGAAAATCGATCCATTTCCGAATTCGGGAGTTCTTATCTTCAATCCTGTTTAACCGACTGCCATCAATCAATTTATGGGATTTTGCATGGTGTGCGAGTCGCAGCTCAGCGCTTCCGTGGTTTAAGAGAAGCCGGTGCTCCGCACGGCTCGTAAACATCCGGTACGGTTCATCGGTGCCCTTGGTCACCAGGTCGTCGATAAGAACCCCAATGTAGGCTTCGTGTCGGCCAAGCACCAGCGGCGCCAATCCTCTTGCCTTGTTGGCGGCGTTTACACCCGCGACAAGACCCTGACCAGCGGCTTCCTCGTATCCCGACGTTCCATTGATCTGCCCGGCCAGAAACAGATTAGCAATCGCCTTGGATTCGAGTGTCGGGGAGAGCTGCGTTGGCGGCGAAAAGTCATATTCGACCGCATAGGCGGGCCGAAGCAAAACGGCATTTTCCAGGCCAGGAATCGAGTGGACCATGTCCAGCTGGACATCCAGCGGCAGCGAGGTCGAGAGACCGTTCACATAATACTCGTTTGTCGCCAGGCCCTCAGGCTCCAGGAAAAGAAGATGCCTCGGCTTGTCGGAGAACCTCACAAACTTGTCCTCGATGCTTGGGCAGTACCTGGGGCCGAGGCCTTTGATCTCACCGCTATACATGGCTGATTTGTGAAGATTGGCCCTGACAATTTGTGCCGTTTCAGCGGTCGTGTGCGTCATCCAGCACGAAACCTGGTTTGATCCAGGTTCCCATCCGAGGCGCCGTTCGCCGGATTGTTCCACGTGGAACAAGTCTTCTGGTTGGCGGGTGTCGTGGAATGCGAAGAGGGTGGGCTTGGGATCGCCTTTTTGCTCCTGCATCTTACCGAAGTCTATGCTGCGCCCGAGTATGCGCGGCGGTGTTCCGGTCTTCAAGCGCCGCAATTCGATGCCGGCTTCCATCAGGCTGGCCGACAACGTCTTGGAGCTGAAATCTCCCAGCCGCCCGCCCTCGCTCTTATTCTGTCCGATGTGCATCAGGCCGCGGAGGAAGGTTCCCGTGGTGACGACAACGCATCGGCCGTGGAAATCGACGTCGAGGCTGGTGCGGCAGCCAACGATCGATTCCTTTTCGTAGATCAAACCGGTCACCGTTGCCTGAAAGAGGGTGAGGTTCGGCTGGAGCTCGAGGGTGTGCTTCAGCCGAAACTGATAGGCCTTCTTGTCACACTGGGCTCGCGGCGACTGGACCGCCGGACCCTTGGACTCGTTGAGGAGTCTAAACTGGATCCCGGTGACGTCGGTGTTGATCGCCATCTCGCCGCCAAGGGCGTCGATTTCACGCACGATCTGGCCCTTGGCCTGGCCGCCAATCGCCGGATTGCAGCTCATCTGTGCGATCGTGTCTATATTGCCCGTGAGGAGCAGGGTTGAGGCCCCTGTCCGCGACGACGCAAGTGCCGCCTCAACGCCGGCATGGCCGGCGCCGCAAACGATCACGTCATATTGTATCTTTTTCGAAAACAATGAATTACAAATTGTTCCTCAACCGGAACCCGAGGGCCGCCATGCGCCGTCATTTTCCAATGCAGAACGACGCGAACAATTGATCGAGCATGCGTTCGTTGTCCACCTTGCCGGAGATCTCTCCAAGCGCCCCCAGGGCGCCGCGTAGATCGCTCGCAAGAAGCTCGGCCGGCGCTTCACCGGCCATTTTAGCGAGCGCGGCGGCAAGGCAGTTGCGGGCCTCCGCAAGATAGTGCGCATGTCGCGCGTTGATCGCGATTCTCTCGTCGCCGATGGTCGTCTGCAGTCCCTCAGCGAGGCGCGCAATCTCCTCGAGCAACTTGCCGAATCCGCTGCCGTCGAGCGCGGAGACCTCGATGGACCGCAGCCCGGAAGGAGGGTTCGCCACCGGGCGCCGTTGGTTCCCGAGGAGATCCATCTTGTTGATCACCACAACGGTATTTGAAGACGTGATACACTCCTGCAGGGCCGCGGGCAGGGGAGGCGAGGGACGCGTCGCGTCCATAACGAGGAGGAAGAGGTCGGCCCCGGCCGCGATCTCGAGGGACTTCTCGATCCCGAGCGCCTCGATTCCGCTGGCGAGCGGGTTCAGGCCGGCTGTGTCGACAAGGCGAAGCCCGTGGGGACCCACGTTTACCCGCTCCTCGATGAAGTCGCGCGTGGTCCCCGGCTCGGGGCTCACGATCGCGCGATCCATCCCCACAATCCGGTTGAGGAGTGAGCTCTTCCCGACGTTGGGCTCGCCGACGATTACGGTCCCGATTCCCTCGCGGAGAAGGGCCCCGGTGCGTCCGGTCGCAAGCATCTGGTCGGCTGCGGCCAGTGCGGAGGAGATCCGTTCCTCGAGGCGCCGGCGGTCCTCCGCGGGCAGATCCTCGTCGGGAAAGTCGATATATGCCTCGACGGTGGCCAGCGAGCCCAGGATCTCGTCCAGCAGCCTTGCCAGGTGCCTTCCGAGAGCCCCGCGCAGGACTTCGCGGGCCGAGGCAAGGGCGCGATCGCTTCGCGCGCTGATCAGGTCCATGACCGCTTCAGCCTGGCTGAGGTCCATCCGGCCGTTGAGGAAGGCGCGCTGCGTGAATTCCCCCGGGCGGGCGGGCCGGCATCCCCGCGCGAGAAGGTCAGCGAGTATCTTTTGGGCGATGAAGGGGCTGCCGTGGCACGAGATCTCCAGGGAATCCTCGCCGGTGTAGGAATTTGGGGCGGCGAACATCGTGGCAACGACGTCGTCCACGACCGTGCCCCCGCGATCCCTGTAGTCGGTGTGTGTGGCGACGCGGGGCGGGGGAGGGGAGGCGAGGGCCTCGGCGGAGATCCCATGTGTATCAGGTCCGCTGATACGGATCATGGCCAGGGCGGCCATGCCCGCGGGCGTCGCGAGGGCGGCAATCGTATCCGTGTGGCGCGCCATGGGCGCCCAACCAACCCGCGCCGCGTCGCGGACTCAAGCGCGTAGACGCGGGTCTCCTTGTGGCCGCGGGCCGTCGACCCTAGAATCGCCGGACGAGGGTCAACCCGAGGTTGATCGGCGCGCCCGGCATGATGGTCTGGCCGGTCACGTCGGTCCCCTCGCCCGCGGTCACGTAGTAGCGGTGATTGAGGAGGTTGTTGAGGTTGAGGCGCGCCTCCCAGTGCGTCCCGCGGTAATATGCGACGGCGTTTAGGACGGTGAAGGCCGGAAGGCTGACGGAGTCGTCATTGGACGTGTAACGGCCGCCCATGCCGACCATCCCGGCCCCGATTCCGAACCCGTGGGGCAGCTCGTATGTCGTGAACAACGTGGCGCTGTTTCTCGGCACGAGGCCCGGCAGGCGTCCGTCGAGGAGGACGCCGCCTGAGTCGTAGCCCCCGTTGACGATAACGGCGTCCAGCAGCGAATAGCCCGCGGAGAGACTCCATTGCCGGGAGATGTGCCCGGCGACCGCGAGCTCGATCCCCCGCGAGCGCTGGTTGCCCACGTTGCTCACCGTCCCGTTCAGGGGATTCGTCTCGGATATGTTCCGCTCGACCAGGAAAAGCGCCGCCGATGCCGTGAGGCGGCCGCCATCCAGGTCCATCTTTGATCCGACCTCGTAGTTTGTGGTCTCCTGGGGGGCGAGGGCCGCGTTGGTGGCGGCGATGGAGAGGCCGTCGCCCGAGGGCTGGAACGACCTGCCGACGCTGGAGTACATGGAAATTCCCTTGGCCGGCTCCCAGACAAGGCCGGCCCTTGGGCTTGCCGTGCGGCTCAGGTTGGAGAGGTCCGTGGTCGGAGGCAGCAGGCTGTCCTGCTCGACCGAGAAATAATCGAAGCGCACGCCGATGAGGGCCTTCAGCTGCGTGGAGATATCGATCTGGTCCTGCAGGTAGAGTCCCGCCGTGGCCGAGCTGATGGCGCTCCACGTGTGGCTTGAAGGGGCCTCGCCCGCAGGCCTGTCGGTCAGCACCGGGTCGACCAGCGCTACCGGCGCCTCGGCAAACTGCCGGGAATTTGTCCCGGCGGTCTGGCGGGCTACCTCAAGGCCCAGGAGGATCTTCTGGGTGACGCCGCCCGCATCGATGGTCCAGACGCTCTCGAGCTGGTTGAACAGGTCGTTCTGCCCTCTGAGAATGTGCCGTCCGGACCTGTTAACCCAAACCTGGGAGAGGTTTCCGTCAAATATTCCGCCGCCGGGCACATAGACGCCCGTGGGAAGGACATTGTTCCGGTCGAGCGTGTAGTGCTCCGTGCGCGCCACGTCGTGGAGCGTCCATCCCGTCCCAACCACCTTGTCGAACGTCGCGGTCGCGGAGTTCACCTCCGCCAGCACATAGTCGGCGCTATGGCCGTCGGGCGAGCCAAAGTAGGCCGAGATCGGAACCTCCGGTGCCGTCCCGAAGAACCCGGATCCGGCGTCCCCGACGAGCGCGGGCAGGCCCAGGTCGTCAAGGCGCCTGTCGGTCAGGGTGTCGAGCTGCACGAGGACGCGGGTGTCCTTGGACAGCCTCCAGGCAACGGATGGGGACACATGGTCGCGCTCTAGGAAATATTGGTCGCGGAAGCCTCCGGACTGCTCGACGGCCGCGTCGAGTCGATAGGAGAGGTTGCCGAAGCCGAGGGGGCCTCCGGCATCGAGTTCGGCCCGCTCCTCGCCCCAGGTCCCGAAGGTAAGGTCGAGTTCGCCCGCGGGCGCGTCTGACGGCTTGCGCGTCACCCGGTTGATGATCCCCCCGGCTGAACCGTGGCCGTAGAGGGCCGCCGCGGGCCCCTGGATGACCTCGACACTCCCGATATTCGCCAGGTCGCGGAAGTACGTCTCGCTGTCGCGGACGCCATCGACGTATTCGTCGTTCGTCGCGACGAAACCCCTGATGTAGACCTGGTCGCGCTGCCCGTCGCCGACGGACGGACTCACCCCGGCCACGTTGCTGAGCACATCCTCAAGGGAACGGGAACCCTCCAGGGAAAAGAGGTCACGCGCGACGACATTGATCGTCTGGGGGACGTCCAGGAGCGGCGTGTCGGTCTTTGTGCCGATATTGGAATCGGTTGCGCGAAAGTTGTGCGTCTCGGCGGTCGAATCGACGTTCACAGGATCGAGCCGGATAACTCCATCCACGAAGTCCTCCGCGGCGCCGGCTGAGAGCACCATGGCGATGCAAGCGCCCGCCAGCATGGTCGCATGGAGCAACGCGAACACAGAAGAAAAGCGACAGAGTCTCATCAGGAAATTGAGACTCAGTCGCTGATACTAATTCTGTCAATTCATAATGAGATAATGTCTCAATTGATATATAAATCCATAAATTATATCATCTTAAGATATATTTTTCGGCCGGAGCCACACAGAATCGAATGGGTAGCCCACACCGAAAGCTTCAACTACCCGGATTATCCCAATTTCCCCGCCAGATCTCGACGTCCTCGATCGACATCGCGCGGACCCATTTGCCGGGCAGTTCCTTGACGAAATTCTGCTCGGACGGGAACTCGACCGCGTAGACGGGGCGGCCCTCGGAATGAATGGCCTTGCGGACCTGGTCCGCGGTGCCGTGGTCGAGCTCGTCCGAGCGGATGAGGACGAAGTTGGTGAAGTAGTAGGTGGCGCCGCTGAACTGCTCCGCGATGACGACGGAATTTCCCGGTGCGTTGGCCTTGAGCCAGTCCGCGATGCGGCCGTACTTCTCCTCGCCGTGGCCGATCGACCACGCATGGAGCGGCCTTATGTGCCTTGCCTCGACCCAGATCGCCGAGAGGAGGAGGACCGAGAGAAGAACGCCCCTCGAGATGCCGGTAAGCCGGCCCCTAAGCGACTCGGAGGTTCGCTGCAGGACAATGAGGGCCGCCACGAGGAGCGCCGGCGCCGCGGGAAGGAGAAACCTGAGGAACCACCAGTCCTCGTGGGTCCAGCGGTACGGTGCATAAAACGCAATGTACGCGGCCGCCCAGGCCGCCAGGGCGGCGGCCACCCGGGTCCTCGTTCCGAGGAATGCCAGGATTGCCGGTGCCATGATCACGATGGGACTGAGAACGAGCGGAAGCCATCTCAGGCAGAACCCGAGCGTGCCGGGGACGAGGCTCGCGTGGAATTCGCCCCCTATCGCCCCATATCCGTTCTGCAGGTAACCGCCGTATGCGGAATTATTGATCGCCATCCACACGGCAACCCCAGGCAGCCCGCCGGCGGTGGCCAGCAGCAGGCGCCAAGGCGACGGCCCGATTGCGATCAGCATCGGGATCGCGATCAGGAAATTGCTGGGCCTGACAAGAAATCCCACGCCGGCGCAAAGGCCGGCGACGAGCGCCCAATTTGCCCTCTCCCGGCTCTTCCACGACGCGATGACCGCGGCCGTGACCCACACCATCGCCGGCACGTCGCTCATCGCCCAAAGGGACATGAAGAGATAGAGGGGACTGGCCGCCAATAGGACGACCCCCGCCAGGGACCAGCATTGCGAGAGGCCGAGCCGCCGTCCGAGGGCGTAGGTCAGCGCCAGCCCCGCAAGCGAGTGAAGGAGCAGGACAAGGTCCCCTGCGTGGCGCCAGCCGACAGCGCGCGCTGCCACGACGAGCATAAGGGGGAGGCCGGGGGAGTAGGTCGGAACGAGGAGCGCGCTGCTGTCCACGGCCGGCCGGTATCCAAGCGGGTTATACAGGAAGGGCCGAGCGACGCGGGCGGGAATGTCCGGGAGGGTCCGCAGGGGCTCGTGGATCCTGAAATGCGAGAACAGCCGAGCCTCGTTGAAATAGCCCGACCCGTCCGAGCCGCCGGGCGCGGCCCCGACCAGGACGAAGAGGACGACGCCGTAGGCGGCAAGCACGGCCCAGAGCCAGGGCGTGGTCCGCGATGGGGTTGCCGGTTGCACGGATTGTGGAGCGGGGGAGCGCCGCTCTCGAACGGGAAAGTCGGCGCCGCCGAGGTTTTCCATGCCGGCGAATCAATGGCAAGGCTTACCCACCCGCGTTCGGCCGGCCACGCTGAAAGACGACCCAAGCGATTCAGGCCAGGTCAGTCGGAACTCTCGCCTGTCACAACGGTCCCGCCAGTGACGTTGGCCTTTTCCAAAATCGCCCTGGTGATCTTCTCGGCCAACTCGGGCTTCTCCCTGATCGTCTGCTTGGCCGCATCGCGGCCCTGGCCGACCAACTCGCCCAGATAGGTGATCCACGCGCCCTTCTTCTCGAGAATCTTGTGCTCAATCCCGAGGTCGAGAAGCGAACCGGAGGCCGAGATGCCCTCGTTGTACATGATGTCGAACTCGCACTCGGTGAAGGGCGGGGCGACCTTGTTTTTCACCACCTTGATCTTCGTCCGGTTGCCTATCACCTTTCCCTCGGGCGTCTTGATCTGGTCCTTGCGGCGGATGTCGATCCGTATCGACGAGAAAAACTTCAATGCGCGGCCACCGGACGTGGTCTCCGGGTTGCCAAACATGACGCCTATCTTTTCCCTGATCTGATTGGTGAAAATGCAGACGCACTTCGTCTTGCTGACGACGGCTGTCAGCCGGCGCATGGCCTGCGACATGAGCCGGGCCTGGCTTCCCATCGTCATGTCGCCCATCTGGCCGTCGAGCTCAGCCTTGGTGATCAGGGCGGCGACGGAATCGAGGACGATGACGTCAATGCTGTTGGAGCGGATGAGCGTCTCCATGATGTTGAGCGCATCCTCACCGCCGTCGGGCTGCGAGACGAGGAGATCGTCGAGCTTCACTCCCACGACGCGGGCGTATTTCGGGTCGAGCGCGTGCTCGACGTCGATGAAGGCGGCGAGTCCGCCCTTTCGCTGGCATTCGGCGATGACGCTCAGGCAGAACGTGGTCTTGCCCGAGGACTCGGGCCCGTAGACCTCGACGATGCGCCCGAGGGGCAGTCCGCCGACGCCGAGCGCGAGATCGATGGCGAGCGAGCCGGTCGAGAGCGTCTCGACCTTCATCTTGGCGTTGCTGCCGAGGCGCATGATCGAACCCTCGCCGAACTGCTTCGTGATCGAGGACAGCGCGAGCTCGATGTTCTTTTCCCGCGCGTGGGCGGCGGGTGCTGCTGGCGTTTTCTGCTCGGGGGATTTCGTGGGGGCTGCTTTGACCATGGCTTTAGAGGGGGGACCCTGTTGACGCATTCATTTTGAATGGGCGCGATTCAAAAATCCCAATTCGGCCCAGATTCTTTCAGGCCGGACGCCGGGCTTCAGCCCGAGCGCGAAATGGCCGCGGCGGGTGACCTCGCAAAGCACGGCGACCCTGGTGCCTGAGGCGCCGTTGCCATTCCCCGGGAAGGCCTTCTCAAAGAGGACAATCGCGCCCCCAAGCCGTCCCCGCCTGCCTGTTGGAAGCCTCGTGCCGTTCGCGATCGCGTCGCACACGACCCTGTCGGGGCCCGGGCCGCCTCCGCGGGCACATTGGCCCGCTATCCTCTCCGTGAACCGGATGACGCGGACGGCCGATATTTTGAAGCTTCGACGGATCACGTTTTTGGGGCGGGTGGGGAGCCATGGGGGATCCGGGAAACGAGTCAATGCGGTAATTCGACAAGTCCAATTTTTGCCCATGGGGAGTTAACGGGCATAATTTGCGATTTGTGCCGATGGGCGCAGACTCTTCACCCAATGAACTTTGGCGAATGGCAGCAGCTCTCGCCCGAAGCCGCGGCGCATGAGGTCCGGCGGCGGGCCGAGGCCAACCTGTCGGCTGCCCAGCGCCGCGCGGTCGTGGCTACGCTTCCCGGCGAGGCCGCCCTGGCCGCCGCCTTTGCCAAGGCGCCCGCCGACAGCCCCCTTCGGGGAGTGCCCTACATGCTGAAGGATCTTTTCGACGTCGTTGGTGAGCCGACCTTTGCCGGTTCGTCCTTCCTTCCGGAGGTTCGGCCCACACCCGGCCAAGATTCGCGGATCGTGCGCGACCTCCGCGCGGCGGGAGCGGTCTATTCCGGCAAGGTCCACATGTTTGAATTTGCGTGGGGCCTCACAGGGGAGAACGCCCATTACGGAGACTGTGAGCGGCCCGGATTCCCAGGCCGGACTTCCGGCGGCTCGAGCAGCGGTTCGGCGGCTGCGGTCGCGGCGGATGTCGTTCCCTTTGCGGTCGGGACGGACACCGCGGGCTCGATCCGCCTGCCCGCGGCGTTCTGCGGGGTCTACGGATTTCGGAACGTGCCGGGCGACCCGTGGATGTCCGATGGCGTCCCGCTTGCTCCGAGCTTCGACACGGCGGGATGGTTCACCCGGTCGGCCGGCGACATGCGCACCGTCCTCTCGGCGCTGGTCGGAATTCGGTCCGGCGAGCGGGCCCCCCGGGGCTGCTACCTCGAGATGCCGGGACTTGAACCTGAGGTCGCGGCGGCATGCCGCAAGGCTGCGGCCAGCCTCGCTCCGGCAGCTGATGGGGCGACACGCGACGAGCTCGTCGAGAAATTCGCCTCGGCGGCCGAGCTCTACGGCGTCCTTGCGGGACTGGAGAGCTGGAAGTTCCACAAGAAATGGGCCGACAGGTACCGCGCCCGTTATGGTCCCCTGGTCCAGGCCAGGCTCGACCGCGCGCGCGCTATCTCCCAGGCGCAGGTCGCCGCGGTGGAACCGAGCTACGCCGCGATCAAGATCACCTGGACCAAGTTTTTCCAAGCCTACGACTTTCTCGTGATGCCGTCCTCGCCGTTTCCTGCGCTCGCGAAGGAGGACTGCACGCCCGCGAACCGACTGCGAATGCTGGGCCTGACCGCGCCCGCGAGCCTTGCCGGCCTGCCCGCGGTCGCTATCCCGGTCCCGCTCCCCTCGGGGATGTCAACCGGCATCCAGGTCATCGCGAATCACCCGCAGAGCCCGGTTTTCGGGTGGGCCCTGGCCCAGAATTCCCCGTAGCGTCAGTCGTCGGGCTGGTTCAGGAACAGGAGGCTGATGCCCATGAAGGCGAACAGCCGGAAAGCCGCGTCCTGGCCGTTCCACGTCTTGGACTGCCACATGAGGAACCATTCGCCGCCGACCGTCATGAAAGCGAAGTACCACTGGACGAGGCCGGCCGTGAGCCCGAGGGAGGCCAGGCCCTTTGCCTTCCTCCATTCGGCGGCGGGGGCGGAGCGGGCCTTCCAGAGCCTGAGCGCACCGGCTCCTATGAGGGCGCAGGAGAGCGCCTCCCATCCGATGATCGACGCGTAGAAGGCCTTGTGCAGGATCGGCGCCTGGATCGCGCGGTACATCGCGGCGTTCCCGGGAAACGTCGTGTCCATGCTGAGGACGTGCCTCACGAACTGGTAGTTGGAGTCAGGGTCCGTCAGGTTGTTGAAGACGACGACGAGCAGATAGACAGACGACAATGCCGTGACGATGATCTTGGAGAGGCGGAGTTGCATGGGAGGGAGAGTTGAAGGGTCTGCGAGCGGAGGAGGGGAGCGCTCAGTCAAGCTCCTCGTAGCCGGGCGGGCGGGCGTCCCGGATGGCCTCGCCGTCGACCAGCCTGCGCGCCGAGCCCGGCCTGCTCAGGAATTCGCTGAACGAGCGCGCCGGGAAGACGACGAGCTGCGCCGGCGAGCCGGGTGCGATCCGCCCGCGCGACGGCAGTCCGATGATGTCCGCCGCGTGGGTGGTGACCACCCCCACGGAGTCGCCCAGGCGCGAGTCGAGGTGCGCGAGCCTCAGGCTCTGGATGTACACCTCCGAGGCGTCGAGGTCCCCGTAAGGATAGAAGGCGTCCCGGACATTGTCGCTCGCGCAGGCGACGGGCACGCCCGCGTCGAGGAGCTCGTGGATGAGGGTGAGCCCCCTCCAGTGGGGCGTCCCAGGGGATCCGGTTCCCCGCCGGTCCTGGAGGTACAGGTTGCAGAGCGGAAGAGAGACGACGCGGATTCCGGCCTCCTTCACGAGGGCTATGGTCGAGCCCTGGCGCTGCGGCGGCTGGACGGCCAGGCTGCAGCAGTGCCCGCAGACAACGGGAAGCTCGAACCGGTTCCGGATCACCGCCTCGGCCAGCGTGCGCAGGACCTCCTCCGTGGGATTGCCGTTCTCGTCCACGTGGAGATCGACCCCGACCCCCCGTTCCGAGGCGATCGCGAGCAGCCGGTCCAGGAGCCGAGGCAGCTCCGGCGTCATGGGCGACCAGCCCCCGAGCGCGCACGCACCGTACCTGATCGCGAGGTCGGCGATCGCCTCGCCGTCTGCGCCGGCATAGTTCGATATCCCGGTGAGCGGCACGGTCTGGAGCTCGATCCGGCCCTTCCATGCCTCCCGAAGCTCCTGCATGGCGGCGTGGTTCACCTCGCCCCACGGGAGCCAGGTGTCGACATGGGTGCGCACCGCCCGGGTCCCGTGCTCCCAGGCGCAGTGGAGCGCGAACCCCGCCCTGCGCAGGATGTCCTGCCTTGTCCAGTTGACCTTGTCCCTGAGGAGCACCTCGAGCGCCTCCCCGAACGTCCCCGTCCTGTTCGGGGCGCGGCTCCACGTGTGGGACTTGTCAAGGTGGACATGGGCGTCGACGAAACCGGGGAAGACCATCGCCCCGTCGAGGTTGATCGCGCCGGCCGTGTCCCCGGGAGCGCCTTGCGGCGCAGGCGTCCCCCCGGAGCGGACCACGGAGGTGATGCCGGTCCCCTCGAGCGTGATGTCGCAGAGCACGGCCGGCTCAATCGGGTCCGTCCCGGCAACCGCGAGGGACTTGGGAAGCACGGCGGAGGGAACTCGGGCCCTTTGGAGGAGCAGCATGCCGGTTTAATGCCTGGAAATTCAGGAAATGTTCAGCGATCCCGAATACGACTCCGGGCCTGAGCACGGTATGTGCCACGCGGCGCGGCGCCGCAAGGCTCCATCCGGCGCGCGGACCCAAACGACGGCTTGCGGCGCGGGGCCCCGTGGCAGCATTCTTGCTCCCTGCCCACGATGCCCGCCCTGATGGACGAACTGAAGTCGGAGCTGCGCGCCATGGTCGGCGCGGAGAATCTCATCGGGGCCGGCGACGCGCTTGAGACGCTCTCGAAGGACTTCTACTGGTATTCGCCGGTGCTGCGGCGTCAGTTGGAGGACAAGCGCGCGGATCTGGCGGTGCGCCCGGGGAGCCTGGACGAGCTTCGCAAGGTCGTCGCGGCGTGCAGCCGCGCCCGCGTGCCGGTCGTGGCCCGCGGAGCGGGTACGGGAAACTACGGTCAGTGCGTCCCCCTCTACGGCGGCGCGGTCGTCGATTTCTCGCGGATGGACAGGATCCTCTCGCTCGAGGGCGGGGTGGTACGGGCCGAGGCCGGAGCGCGCCTCGGAACGATCGAGGCCGAGGCCAGGAAGGCGGGGTGGGAGCTGCGCTGCATGCCCTCGACATGGGTCAAGTGCACGATCGGCGGGTTCTTCTGCGGAGGCTCGGGCGGCATCGGGTCGATCACCTGGGGCGGGATCAACGCCCCGGGCACCGTGAAGTCGTTGACGATCATGACCTGCGAGGAGGAGCCACGCCTCGTGAGGCTCGAGGAGCAGGAATGCCTGAAGGCGCTCCACACCTACGGGACGACGGGGCTCATGGTGGAGGTGGAGATGCGCCTCGCGCCGAAGGTCGACTACGAGCAGCTGATCCTAAGCTCCGCCG
>Ga0302326_10012606_pt1 | contig 17988 bp, 13 predicted proteins | sample Palsa_T0_3_FD_202264 | JGI IMG/M metagenome (GOLD analysis project Ga0302326, IMG submission 202264) | Peat permafrost microbial communities from Stordalen Mire near Abisko, Sweden - Palsa_T0_3 | ecosystem: Environmental > Terrestrial > Soil > Palsa > Peat permafrost | place: Sweden: Abisko... | reverse complement strand
GGGCTGAAGGCTAAAGGAAGAAGGATAAAAAGCGCTGGCTTCTTTGTTCTTAGTTCATGCTTTAGACTTTAGTTAAGCCTTGAGTTCGAATGAGTTCGGCGCGAAGTCCGGCGATGTTGCGCCCGGTTGATCCAGCAATTCGCGCACTCGGCGGGCCAGTGCCGAGGGCGTGTAAGGCTTGGACAGAAATTCAACTCCTGGCTGGAGCACTCCATGGTGTGAAATGGCGTCATCCGTGTAACCCGAGGTGAAGAGGAATTTGAGATTAGGGTACGTTGTTTTGAGCCACTCCGCCATGACTTTGCCGCCCATGACGGGCATGATGACATCGGTGAGCACCAGACCGATCGGTAACCCATTGTGTTGACGCGCCGCCGACAAGGCGTCCACGCCGTTCGAAGCGGTCAGCACTTTGTACCCATGGGCTTCCAATATCCCGCGAGCCAGAAGTCTGACGCCGGGATCGTCTTCCACCACGAGCAACGTTTCACTTCCGCGCGGAGCCAGCCCGGTTTGCTTCGCCCTGGCGGCGGCATCCAACGGTTGATCCACCCGCAGAAAATAAATCCGGAAGGTCGTGCCAATGCCAACCTCGGTGTACACGTTGATATGGCCCCCGAATCGTTGGACGATGGTCAGGCAGGTCGCAAGACCCAACCCGGTGCCTTCGCCCTTGGGTTTGGTCGTGAACATCGCCTCAAACAAGTGCGCTTTGACTTCATCGGTCATGCCTGTGCCGGTGTCGCTGATGCTGAGCATCACGTAATCACCGGCGTTGACGCCTGTGTGCATGCGCGCGTAATTTTCATCCAGTGTGGCATTGTTTGTGGCGATGGTGAGTTTGCCGCCCTGGGGCATTGCGTCGCGCGCGTTGACCACCAGATTGATCAGCACCTGGCCGATATAGCCGGAATCGGCCCGGATGCGTCCGAGTTGTTTACCCAGCACGAGGGAGACTTCGATGTTCTCGTGCATGAGCGGCTGAAGCATTCCGTCCAGGTCGTTGACCACGTCATTGAGATCCAGCACCACCAGTTGCACCGTTTGCTTGCGGCTGAAGATCAGAAGTTGCCGTGTCAGTCCGGCTGCGCGCTCGCCGGCCGACCGGATCGCCTCCAGATGACTCCTAAGCTCCGTGTCGGGTCCGATCCTCTCCATCACCAATTCGCTGTAACCGATGACAATGGCGATGATGTTGTTAAAGTCATGCGCCACGCCGGCGGCGAGCTGCCCAATGGCGTCCACTTTTTGGGATTCGATAAACCGCCCCTCGGCCTGGACGGCCCTCATCTCGGCTTCCACGTGCAGCAGGCGGACTTCGAGCATGTTGTGAACCCGCATCAAAACCTCCGCCACATCAAACGGTTTGCTGAGAAAGTCCCTTGCCCCCGCTTTGAACGCGAGCAACTTTTGATGTGGCTGCGCCGTGATCACCATGACGGGCAAATAACAGCCGACTTCGAGCGCCTTCAAGCCTTCCATGACTTGAAAACCGTCCAGGCCAGGCATCTGAAGGTCCAGTAGGATCAGGGCATAGCGGTTCTTCCGATGCAGTTCGCAGACGTCGGACGCGTCGCTAGTGGAGGAAACGGAAACATATCCGGCATCGCGCAACATATTCTCCAGCAAACAAACGTGAGACGGCTGATCGTCAACTATCAGGATATGACCCCTCAGAATGTCTGAATCACTAACCATGTTGTTTCTCCTTCTTGTTGGAAAACCGGAAGGACCCCCTGCTCGCGCGGGGCGAGGCTGGAGAAACTGAGGTTGTTGAACATGGCATTCTGCAAAGTCCCCGCCCTCGGCTGAGAGTCTTTGCGCCCAATTCGTGTGACGATTTTCATCATGGAAGATTTTGCAGGAAAACCCCTCCGGGCGCTATGGGGTGTTCGTCCCAGTCCCTTAAAGTCTGCCCCTCAGGCTTCCTGCAATAGGCATCGCGGCCGGATTCTTCCTGGCGGGTTTTTCCTCTTCAATGATGCGGCCTGTTTTGGGATTGATACGCAGGTTCAAATCTTCGGAATCATCGGTGTAGAAGAAAAAACCGATCATCATTTCGTCCTTGGTTTGCGGACCTTCCCGAACTGTAGCCTTGGGATTCGGATTGAATGGATTGAAGGGCGAATTATCAAAGTGCGAACTGCATTCGATCTTCGTGCCTTTTGGGAAATGCGCAACCCCACGCGGCCACACATAGCTCAATTGCCAGTCGAAACTATAATTGGGCAGCGCCAGCAACGTCGCCGTCTTCCCGTCCGGATAATGAGCGAAAAACGTGCTGTCCTTGCCCCGCAGGTGCATGTGGCTGAAAAGGCCCACGCCGGTGGCGTCGCACTCCAGTTGCTTTTGCGCGGCCACGGGGTAAAACGGCGCGCCCGGCGGGATGCTGAACTTGTTGTTTTGCAACTCCTTGTAGCGCACTCGCTTGTGAATGATCTCCCGTGCATAGCGCAAGCCCACCGAGATTTGGTCCGTCTCCTCTTTGCCAGTCGTCACGTAATGAATCTCCAGCGCCAGCACCGAACCCTTGGGAATCATCATGGCCACGCCCGAGCCGAGGTCCACGTCGATGCCGCCTGGAACTTTGCCGGTGAGAAAATTGCGGTCGATGTCAAAGCCGTTGCCCAACGAGGCGTAAGCGAGGTTGGCGTGATGCACCACGCGGGCATTGCCGGGCATGATCTGGATGCCCTGCACCCAAGTGTCATGCAAAAAAACATACGGCAGAATAACGTAGCGATATGGAATATATCCCGTTGCCGGAATTTGCTCCGGCGTCGCGGCGGTGATGACCATATCCGGCTGGCCAATGTTCCATTGGGTGTCTTGAAACTCCGGCGGTTTGGGAGCTTGCGCAAGGTCACCGGCCGCTTTGCCGCCGCAAGCCCATTCCACGATGGCCGCCCGTTCTTGCGCAGTCATCCGCCGGTCATTGACAAATTTTCCGAAGTCCGGGTGCGCAAACCACGGCGGCATCCGCTGCTGCTCCACCACTTCGGCAATGGTTGCGGCTTTGGAGGCCACCTTTTCATAGTTGGTCAGCGCGAACGGCGCCGCCGTGCCGGCTCGATGACAGGCCACGCAATGTTGATTGATCAGCGGGGCGATGTCCTTGGCGTAAGTGAGCGCGGAATGGGCCGGCTTGGGTGCGGGAAAGGAAATCAGGCAACCGTCGGCCATTGTTTCCGCCAGCCGCGCCGGCAGCCCGGCCACAACATCCTCCAGTGCTTCCCGCAAATCATCCCGGCTGGCTGACGGTCGGACGCCGCTCAAACGATATTGATCATCAATGCGACCACGATAGAAAATGCGGCGCGCGCCATCCAGCACGACGACTTGAGGCGTGCGGTCCGCTCCCACGGCGCGGGCGCAATCGCCGTCAAAATCCTTCACAAACGGAAAATCAATCCCATTCTCGACTGCCTGGTAGGCAACTTCGGTCATCGAATCATCAGGCCCTTCATCAACTGCGAGAAACTGGACGCCTTGATCGTGAAATTGTTTGGCCAGTTCCTTGAGGCGCGGAAGGTAGCGTTGGACGATCGGGCAACCGACGGTGGTAAAAACCAGCACAAACGCCTTGGGATGGCCGAAATCATCCAACGTGCGCGGCAAATAGCGAATATCCGCGAAAGAAAACGCGGGCGGTTGGGAGCCGATGGGCATCTTCGATTCCGCGGCAAAGCCGTTCGCCAGCGCGAGCGGCGCGGCCATAAGTCCAACCATGACTTTCGTCAAAACATGCTGGCGCAAATCGGTTGGCATCATCAAACCTGTTGGGGGAAAAATGCTCTTACTCCCAATAAAACTTGACGCACTTGATCTGCTGCCCGCCTTGAGCGGCCCGGCTGACGATGCCGTGAAAAATCCGCTTATAACCGTTGATATCGGCCTGCACCTGCACATCGAAAACGCTGCTGTGAACATCTGTGTAATTGGCCTGGCCCTGCGCAGCGACCCCCGCCGCAGGCGCTCCGCTGAAGTTGCCGGGCCTGCCGCCTCCAGGCAGGCCGCTGTTGATCTCGCCGGGGTTGTTAAACGGCACATCATCGTCAGTGCCATCCACGCCGTCCGGTCCGGCGCGTTGCTGAATGATGTGGGCGGCGGTGGCTTCGTCCATGCCGGGGATCAACTGGAGTGCCAGGGCGGAGGCGGTGTTGATGTTGAGTCTGTTGCCCATGGGCGAAAATAAATCGTGCAGCCCGTAAGGATAAAACGGCTCGTCGTTGTTGCTGTGCATGGAGCGAACGCCTCTGCCGCCAGAGGGTTGGTCAAAGGGTCCGCCGCCGTGCTGTTGATAGGCGGAGACGGGATGATTGGTCGAATTGGAACCCCAGTAAATTTCGGGAGTTATCCCCTTGATGAGCAGCAATTCGGACAAGTCGTCGATGGGGCCGCCTTTGCAATGGTATGGCGGGTTGAGTTGAGCATAATCCCTTTCCTGGGCGCCGCTCAAGCTGCCGGTGGCGTTCGGATTGCACCAGGCAATGATGGAATCCACGATGGTCGAGGCCTGCCCGGCGTCGGTCACGCCCACAACGGAGAGCGCCTTTTGCAGCACTTCCGGTTGCGCAGGTTGCCCGCGCATGGCGCCCGCCGCGAGGTTGATGTCCCACTTCCGTTCCATGTCCACGATGGTAATGGAGACGGCGCCCGATCCCGTAGGCTGACTCTTCAAATTGATGATGGAGGAGATGTCGTTGCTGCCCATGGAGGTGCCGCCCGCCCAATATTGATTCAAAGCATCGATGTTGCGTTGCTCCGGGGATTTGTTGGCCAGAGCGAAACGCGCCAGTTCAATTCCGCTGCGACCCATCCATTCCATCTCGTCATCATAATCAGAATTGCGCGCCAGACGAATCTCGGTGTTCATGGAGATGGCGAACGAAGCCACCAGCGATGTCAAAGCAATGATGGTGATCATGACCAGGATCAAGGCGAACCCGGAACGCGGAGATTTTTTGCCGGCTCGAATTTTCATTGATGGGCGCTGCTGAGGACGACCGTCCGGCAGATCCGGTTATAGGGCATATCGGGATTGTTGGCCGAGTGCCCGCAACCCAAAGTCACGCGGACCATCTGTGGAAGTTGATTGGTTAAGAGCCAATCGACTCCCCAATCATTTTCTTTAGGATCCCAGAATTCCAGACCGAAGTCGGTCACATCCCGCGCCAAGGTGATGGGATAAGGTGTGTTCTGGTCGTCTAGAATGGCCAGCAAGGGCGATTGATACATGATCAGGTCCAGCTTGCCTTCGTTGTCCTTTTCCACGTTGAAGGTGACCCGCCGCATCACGTTGTCGCCATACAAGCCGGAGCCGGGGAAATCCAGCGGCAGGCGGGCGGCCAGGCTCAAGGCGGCGAATTTGCCGCTGGTGTCGGTCACGAACCCGTAGTGCCGGTAGTTCGCAACGTCAAGCTCGGTGCAGGTCAACGCATCCACGACGGTTTTTATTCCAACGCGCGCGCGCTGCGCGGCGGCGGCGGCGTCTTCGGAAATCATCTTGCCGGAAACGATGCACTTCCAACAGCCCAAAACGCTGATCAAGATGAAGGAGAAAACGGTGATGGAGACGACAATCTCCAGCATCGTAAAAGCGGCGGCGTCTCGCGATGCCAAGGTGGGAGAGTGCGTTTTCATGTCTCAACGCGGTTGTTGCAGGCCCATGCGCTGGGAACCGGAGCCTGGTTTGTAGAAATAAACGTTGTGCAAGGCCGAGCATTGGACGCCATGGGGATCGACCACCACAAAATTCATGAGGAACAACCCGTTGGTGACCTCCTGCGCGTCGGAAACCCATTTATACCCCTGATAGTCCGGGATGTCCTCGAAATCGCCGGTCAGGCTGCCCTCGTCGAGTTTATTGCTAATGACGAAAAAGCCGGCCACCATCCCGGCGGTCGGACCGCTCTTGCGCAAAAGTGTGGCGGCGTGGACTCCGGCGCTCAACACACCCAGAATGGCAAACATGGCCATGAAAAAGATCGTGGTCGCCACCATGACTTCGATCAGGGTAAAGGCCAGTGCGCCGCGCGCCCCCCTGCGGCCTTCCGAAGCGTGAATGATGCGGGCTGTTTTCATTTCTTGTACGGATTCACCGCGCCGTCCTCCGCGCGAGGAAGCCCTGTGACGACATCCAAATAAATGGTGCGGTACGTCCCGTCGTAACCATGCAGGATGATAATGAATTCATCGCTGGTGCCTTTTGGATAGAAATGCACGTGCGCCTCCTCCTGCGTTTCCAGCGGGACGAAATTGACGCCCAAGGCAGTGATACTGACCTCTTGAGGCATGGTGACAAGTTCAAAAGCGCCGGGCACGGCAAAAGTGTGGTCCAGTGGGCGGATAATCAGGTCAGTCGTTTGATTATTCATAATGGCGGCGCGGCGCGCCTGCTGACAGGCCGTCACCATGTCCCGCTCGACCTTGCCAATGCCCTCCCTTTGCAGCATGTGATGGAAAGAAGGAATGCTCATGGTCAGCGTCAACCCAATAATGGCCACCACCATCATAATCTCAATGAGCGTGAACGCCGCCGCCGCGTGTTTGCTTCCCGTATTCATCGCGCCTGAATGCTGGAGGTGATGGCGAAAAGGGCTGACAGCACGCTGATGAGCAAAAAGCCCACGCCAATGGCCATGACGCATATAATGACCGGCTCAATCATGTTGGTCATCACGCGCAAGGCGATTTGCAATTCGCTTTCGTAAGTTTCCGCCAGATTGGCCAGCGAGCCGGGCACGTCTCCGGTGTCCTCGCCGATTTTTATCAGATCGACCATCAACTGCGGGAAGACCTTGCTCTTGGCCAGCGGCTGGGCCAGCGTTTTGCCGTCCGTCACGTCCTGCCGCGCGCGGGTGATGGCCTCGCGGATGATGCTGTTGGAAATGATTTGCTCGGTGATTTCCAGTGCCGTCAACACCGGCACTCCGTTATGCAACAGCGTCGCCAGCGTGCGCGAAAACTGCCCAAAAATGTGCAAGCGCATTACCTTGCCGAAGATCGGCGCGGTAATCTGCCATCGGTCAATAGTCCGCCGGCCCGTGGCGCTGGCGCGGAAGCGGTTGACGATAATGACGATGGCGACGATAACCAGGATGATGACCCACGCCCAATGTTTGATAAAGTCATTCAAGCCAATGAGCATTCGCGTCATCAGCGGCAGCTTCACGTTCAGCCCCTGGAACAGTTGCATGAAGCTCGGGAGCATGACTGTCATGAAGAAAATACTGATGGCGATGCCGACGCAGCAAACGAACAGCGGATAAATCATGGCCGACTTGAACTTGGCCGACACCTCGGCGAACTTCTCGAAGTGGTCGCCCATGCGTCGCAAGACATCTACCAGCGCGCCGCTCTGTTCGCCGGCTTTGACCATGTTGATGTAGAGGCTGGAAAAGATCACGGGCTGTTTGGCCATCGCCTCCGAAAGGCCCTTGCCTTCGGTCACGTCGTATTTGAGCTGGCGGCTGACGTCGGAAGGAATCCCCTTGGTTTCCAAGTGGGTCATGCTGTTGAGCGCGACCGTCAAAGGCATGCCCGATTTGAGCAGGTTGGCCAGTTGATTGGTAAAGGTGGCCAACTCCTGCAACTTGGGTTTGCGCTGGTGGACAAAATAATGGCGGAGGCTGGGCGGCAGGAATTCCGTCCATGACCCGGTGCTGGCGGAAGGTTTGTCCGCCGCCGCGGCGGCAGCGGCCGCCGCGTTTTTGGGAGATTCGACCGCCAGAGGAAACAACCCCAGCCGTTCGATCTGCATCAACGCCGCGCCGCGATCGGTGACTTCAAGGACGCCGGTGACCGTCTGGCCATCGCGGCGTCGCGCTTTGTATTGAAACTGGGCCATAAACAGAGCAACCTACCACAAAATGTCCTTTTTATAAACACCCCGAAACGGAAAAGTTGCAAGAGGAAAGGGAAAGGATGAAAGCGGCGGCATCGGTCCAGGGTGCCTGTAGTTCGATCCGTCAGAAAGATGAGGTCAGCAAAATAAGAATCAGAAATTTTTCTGACCCCATTTTTCTGACTCAATTTGCATAGGAGAACGCGGAGTTAACAGAGAGAAAATCCTCGAAAGAAAACCTCTGCGGCCTCTGCTCACTCCTGTTCACGCCCGTCGTCAGACCGCCGCCACCGGCGCTGCCTTTTTCTTGGGGACGGCTTTTTTGCGTTTGAGGTAGGCGTTGCGGCGCTTGCGCTTTTCGCCTTTGTTATATTGCTTGCCCATAATTGTTTAGTTTGCTTTAATGTGCTTCGTAAATTGCATTGTTTGCTAAAGGAATATGATGAATCGCTTTCACAAGTTCAATATCTATTTGGCCCTGGCTTCCGTTTTTTTGGCCAACGGGTGCGTCGTCTCCAAGGCCAAGAAGTTCGAAAAACAGGAACAATCCACCATGCGCCTCTACCTCGAGGGCAATCGTGGAGACGTCGGCAGCACCGGCACGGTCCTGGTTACTAGGGAAAGATATCCCTATACCATCGAGCGGGCGCCCTTTCTCAAGGAGGATGACCTGCTCTCGGCGCAAATGATCGATGGATACGGCCCCAATGGCGGTTACTACATCGAATTGCATTACAACGCGCACGGCGCCTTGATGCTCGATATGCTGACCACCGCCAATCGAGGCCGGCATATCATTGTCTTCTCCCAATTTCCACATCCGGGCTATACGCCGCCCAAGCCGCCAAAACATAAAAAAGGCGACTTGGAACAAGAAGAACAGTATCAAGAATCCATCCCCGCGCAGCAGCCGGAATTGGATCGGGCCGGCGAATCGCGCGCCTCGGCCTGGCTGGCGGCCGTGCTGATCCGGGAGCGCGATCCCAGCGGCATTTTTCGTTTCAGTCCCGATGCCTCGCGTGAGGAAACGGCGCGCATCGTCAAAGGCCTTCAGAACGTCATCGCCTACAGCAAGTCGATTGAGTTGAAATAATGAATCGCCCCATCTGCCTTTGCCTGCTGCTTTTGTGCGCGCGGGCAGTTTCGGCGCAACCGTTCCAGCTTCCCACGGCCAACAAGGCGATCTTCGAACCCGGCGGACAGGAACGTTTTTTTGTCCCAACAACCGGCAAGACGTGGATTTCCGGCACTTTTGGCTGCGTCCGTTCCGATGGCTCGCAGATGCACGAGGGGCTGGACATCAAATGCCTCCAGCGCGACCGCGCCGGCGAACCCATTGACCCCGTCATGGCCGCCGCCGATGGCATGGTGGCCTATATCAACGACAAGCCATCGCTCTCCAACTATGGCCGTTACATCGTCCTGTTGCACCATGTCAGCGGGATGGAGATTTATTCGCTCTACGCCCATTTGTCGGAAGTCCAAAGCGGCTTGCGCGCGGGGCGAACGGTGCGGGCCGGGGAGAAAATCGCGGTCATGGGGCGCACCAGCAACACGCATGAGCGCATCACCAAGGAACGCGCCCACGTGCATTTTGAGTTGAATCTTTTTTACAGTGATCATTTCAACTCCTGGTTCAAAAGGCATTTTCCCGGCGAACGCAACGATCACGGCTTGTATAACGGCGAAAACCTCGTGGGCATGGATCCGCACTCGATCCTGCTGGCCGAACATGAGGAGGGAGCGCGCTTCGACCTGCTCAAGTGGATTCAGCATCGAACCGAGCTTTGCCGCGTGCTGGTGAGGCAAACTGATTTTTCGTGGTTGCGCCGCTATCCCATGCTGGTCAAACAAGCCGCCCTGGTCAAGGGCGAAAAGGTAGCCGGCTACGAAATGGCGCTGGATTTCAACGGTTTGCCCTTCGAGTTGATTCCGCGCGCCGCCGCGCAAATCAAAGGCCCCGCCAAATTTCAACTGGTTTCCGTCAACGCGGCCGAGTACACCAAAAACCCCTGCCGCCGATTGGTCACGCGCCGAGGCGTCGGGTGGGAATTGGCCAAAAACGGATTGAACCTGCTGGATTTGCTGACCAATTAGAACGGCTGGCCCAACTAATCCAGCCGAAGGCAGGACTCAATTTCGGAGTAGGTGAAGGTGACTCCATCCAGGACGATGGATAGTTCACGGAATCGCTCCTCTTCGATGAACAGAACTTCATTGGCGAGCCGCAGCGTGCCGCGCAGGCGGATGCCCCCGCGCAGCCAGACCTCCGTTGGATGGCCGAGGGGCAGATTAGGTTTTTGCGCCGCCTCCTCGACGGCAATTTTGCGAAGGGCGACCCATTGGGTGTAGCCTTCATCTGGCCCATTTTCCGAAAATCCAAGTTCGCCTTGAAGCTCCATGATGACAGTACGATGATGGCGAACGGCACTGCGAGATGCAAACAGATTTTTGAAATGGCCGGTTATTGTTGGATCACCCGGTAAAATCGTTGCGGGTCGGGGCCGAGGTTGTCGGAGTTGGTGGTGAGGCTGTTGGTCGCAAGAATGGCAGGGCCAAGATTACTCCAAATAGTGGCAGTCAAATCGGTGGTGTATTGCACCTGGTAAGAAACTCCGGGCGTGGTCAGCCAGGCGAAGGTGACGGCGCTCCCGGTTTGCGAGACGGATTGAAAGAAAAACACCACATTCAACGTCGCCACGAGACTGGTCACGCTGCCGTAGGAGTTAGTGATGATGACATCGTAATTGCCGGCGTTGGTCGCGCCGGAGTCAAACAGGGTCAGGGTCGCCGTGGAGGAACCGGCAATGTTGCCACCGTCGGAAAGGTTGGTTGCGTTTTGTTGCCATTGAAAAGCCAGGGTCGCCGTGCCGGACGCGCCGATGTTGAAGACGGCCTGGTTCCCGTTGGTCACTGTCAACGACATAGGCTGGCTGGTGATCGAAGGAGGCACGCCGACGGTCAGGGTCGCGACGCTGCTGGTGATGGCGCCGTAAGCGTTGGAAACGACGACAGTGTAACTTGCGGCGTCGTTGGTCGTGGTGGTGGTCAGGGTAAGCGTGTTGGTGGTGGCGCCGGTGACGTTGCCGCCGTTGGCCAGCGCCGCCCCGTTTTTTTGCCATTGGTAATGAAGCACCGGACTGCCCGTGGCTGTGACGGAAAAAGTGGCGGGGCTGCCGTTGGTTATTGTCAGACTTTGAGGTTGCGATTGCGCGGCGATGGCGGGGGCTTCCGGCAAAGCCGCCGTGTAATTGGACAAACTGACGGCCAGCACTTGCACATTGGCGTCGTTGGGCAACGTGAGGCTCTTGACGACGTTGTTGGTGTTCAAGGCAAACACGTAACCATAGACATTGACCGCGGGGCCGACCTCGGAACCGCCGCTGGAGTCGCGGTAAGGCATCGCCACAACGGTGGTTTCGCCGCTGTAATTCTGGGGCGCGGCCCAATCGCTGATGCCCTGCACGAATGAGGATGTCGCGCCGTTCGTATAGGTGACAATAAAGGACTGGCTGGCTTGCGAACCGTTGATGCTCGCGCCCAACATCAGCAGCGCCGAGTACTGGCCTTGCGGCAGTGTGATAATTTGGTTGGTGGCGGTGACGACATTGGTCGCGTTGGCCGGTCCGTATTCAAAAAGAATATTGTGCCAGGTTTCCGTCACTCCGAGCAGGGTGGCGGAAAAAGCATTGCCGTCGGTGTCCAGGCCCGTGCCGGTGAAGGAGGTGCGGTCCGTGTATAGCCCGGCGCGATTATAGTTTGACTGGAGCGAAACAGGGACCGGAGTGTTGGCCAACGTGATGCCCAGGATATCCACATCCACGTTGCTCGGCAGTTTGAGGCTTTGGACGGTCTTGGTATTGTTGAGTTGGAAAAGGTAACCAAATACCTCAGTGGTGGATGAATTGACGCTTCCCTCGAACAGCCTGTAAGGCATGGTTACGGCCTTGAATTGGTTCGAATAGCTCGTCACGTTAACCCAGTCGCTGAAGCTCTGGATGATGGGCGTTGTGGTGCCGTCCGTATAAGTGACAGTGAACGATTGCGAGGTCTGGGCGCCATTGACGCCGGTGGCCGCCATGAGCAAGGTGGTGTATCGGTTCGTCGGCAGGGTGAGGGACTGGGAGGCGCACTCGACGACATCGTGGGCGTTGGAAGGCCCCAAATTGAATTGCACACTGTCCCAAATCAACGAGGAGCCAAGCTGGTTGGCCGAGTAGCCGTAGGCGCTGTTCGCCAGGCCTGAAGTGCCGCCAAAGCTGGTGCCGTCGCTGTAGATACCAGTGTCATTGAAGATCGATGTCAATAAGACGGCCGCAGGCGCGTTGGCCAGGCTCATGGCCAGAATGACGACATCGGCGTTATTGGGCAGCGTGACGCTTTGGACTGTCTTGGAGTCATTCAATCCAAGGACATAGCCGTAGAGATCGACTGGCTCGGCGGTATTTTGCATGCCGCCGCTGGTATCGGCGTAGGCGGCGCTCATGGCAATGGATTCGCCCGCGTAATTCTGTGCCGACGTCCAGATGCTGATGCTTTGGGTCACCGTCACGGAGGTGCCATCGGTGTAATTGACACGAAAGACCTGATTGGGCTGGCTGGCATTGACGGCAGCGCCCAACAAAAGCAAACCGGTGTATTGCCCGGCGGCCAGGGCGATGGTTTGGCCGGAGCATTGGACGGCATTCATGGCGCCCGCCGCGCCCAGGCTGAACACGACGCCTTTCCAGTTTGGCGCCGTCCCGAGCAGGCTGGCCGAATAGGCGTTGCCTGCGCCGTCCAGGCCGCCGGTCGCGCTGAAGGTGGCACCATCGCTATAAAAGCCGGACAGATTGAAGACGGATGCCAAACTGACCGGCGCGGCCCCGGGAATCGGCGTGATGACCGACAAACCAAAGTTCATGTTATGCACAAGTCCGTCGAGAGTTGCGGTCAGCGCAAGACTGGTATTGACAGGTTGCGCAGTAGCGCTGGCCGTGAGCGTCAAAATGCTGGATGTAGTGGAACTGGCTGGACTAAAAGTGGCAGTGACGCCAGCAGGCAGGTTGGAAGCGGCCAAACTCACGCTCCCGCTGAATCCATTGCTGGTGACGGGACCTGACACGAAATAGCTGGTGGATTTTCCCCCGGCTGTCAATACAAGGGAAGTGGGCGACCCGTAAAACGTAAAATCATTCCCCAGCGTCATGGCGAAAAGAAGTACGTCGCCGTTGTTGGGCAGCTTGATGCTCTTGACGGTTTTGGTATTGTTGAGGCCGAAGGAGTAGCCATAGACAAATACCCGCGTCAGCACGTCCTTGCCGCCGCTGCTGGTGTCGCGATAAGGCATGGCGACGACCACCGTTTCGCCCGGGTAATTCTGCGGCGTGGTCCAATCGCTCAGGCTCTGCAGGAAAGTGGAAGTCGTGCCATCGGTATAAGTGACGAGGAACGATTGCGAGGGTTGTGCGCCATCGACAGCCGTGGCCAACATCTGTAAAGACGAAAACTGGCCGGTGGGCAGCGTGATGGTCTGGCCGGAACATTTGACAACGTCGCTCACATTAGCCGATCCTTCCGTGAACAGGCATCCGTTCCAATTCAGCGATGAACCCAATAAGTTGGCTGAATACGCGTTGCCACCGCCATCGGCTCCTCCGCTAAAGCCGGTGCTGTCCGTGTAAATTGCCGCGAAATTGTAGGATAAGCTGACCTTCGAAGTTCCTGGCGTCGCGCCGTCAATGACAAGAGTGAGGGCGACGGTTTGCGTGATGCTGCCGGAGGCCCCGGTCAATGTCAGCGTGTTGGTTCCCGCAGAAGCGGTGCTGCCCACGGACAACGTGAGGATGCTGGTGCTGGTGGTGGAAGCCGCGCTAAATGAGGCCGTCACGCCCGTGGGAAGGCCGCTCACAGAGAGATTGACCGTCCCGCTGAATTCATTCATAGGCTGGTCTGTCACCAGGACTGTGCCGCTGCCGCCGACGGTTAGGTTGAGCGCGACGGGAGTGGCGTAGAGGAAAAAAGTGTTCGAACCAATGCTTGTCAGCGCGTTGATCAAGTTGCTGCCCTTCGGACTGCCCCAACCGGTGGCGAGGTCATAGCCGGTGGCGGCGAAGAATTTGTTGGGTCCGCTGGAGCCATTGGTCGTGTTGCCGATGGTAATGTCGTGGAAGCAATTGGTGTAGTTGGTCGATTTGCCTATGGCGTAAAGGGCCGGATTGAAAAAACCGAGCGGCGGCTGGCCCAGCGTGGCGGCTTGCTGATTGGCCAGCGCATAGAATCCGGCGTACTCGGGCGAGGCGAAACTTGTCCCTCCGATGCCGCCAGCGCTGGTGGAGTTGTTGGCGGCTACAAACATGACGAAGTCCGCCATCATGGCCACGTCCGGGAAATTGCGCATGGTGCTGGAACCAAACAGAGGCGTCATGTTGATTCCTTGCTGATAATCCGGGATCGCGTAAAAGGTGCTCACGCCGCCTGTGCTGTCGGCCCACGCGTATTCGTTGGTCCACACGCCTCCAGGAGAGGCGGTGTACAAATCGGTGCCGCCGACAAGGGTGATATAAGGCTCGCACGCCGGCGGATTGATGGTGCCGACTTGAGCGCCGCCATCGCCCGAGGCCTCGAAGAAATTCTGCCCTTGCAACACAAATTCCTGGTAGAGTTGCTCCGTCGTCTGATCAATGCCGAAACCAAATGAACAACTGATTTGTTTGGCCAGATTGTCCGAGGCGATTCTGCCATAAATGTCATCCACCACTTCTCCGCCGTAATAAAGCACCGTCGCCCCCGGAGCCATGGAAATGCACATTTCAATGTCAATCGCCTGCTCCCCGGCATCGGTGCCGGACGCGGGCGGCTCGGTCACGCCGTCCAAAAATATATTGGAAACGGCAATATTGGTCGAAAGATGGGCGTTGGTTTCATACACGTAGATATCATTGGTCCAATAAGGGCCAAACTCCACCAGCCCGATATACTGCCCAACCCCTGTGTTTGTCACCCCTGGGACGTAAGCCGCACGAAAATCATTCCCGATAAAAGTGCCGCCCGGCCCGGAACCTACCTCAAGGTAGTTCGTGACGCCCGTGCCGCTTGAGCCGTTGGTCATTCCACGCCGCAAGTCCATCGGATGAGGCAGGATGTAATTATCCAGGCCCATGACATCCAGCACCGGCACGCTCGCCTCGACCCACGGATTGGTGTCCGGCGCAAAGAAATTCCGTTGTTCCGTTGGGTGCCGGTAAACCCGCAGGCGGACGTGAAAGGCCTTTTCGACATCCGCCACCGCGCCGGTGACATCCAACACCACGCGATTGGGATGCGTGCCGGTGACTTTCAGGCCGTGCGAGGTCATATAATCCGCGACTTTTTGGTAATCCTCTTTGGTCGGCCCGAATTGTTCAGTGAATTGCGCCGTGGTCAAATAGTGATGGAATTTTGGGTTGGCCGGGTTGTAGAGGGCCTCGATGAGATTGGTCAGCGCCGTTTTGTTGCGCAACGGCAGCCCGACGGCGAGTTGCAAATTAGTCCGCGCCGCGAGGTCCGACAATGGCCGCAAACGCCCCACGACTTCAGGCACATGCCCGGGCAAAGTCCGCGCCGGTTCCGCCCACCCGCTCGTGGCCGCGAAGAAGCAGACCGCCGTGAGGAAGGCCGCAAACAAAAGATTGAACGAAAAAAGGAAACTCGTCGAACGACCCAATGAGTCCCGCCTCCAATTGCGATAAATCATAATCGTGGGAAGGTTACCATCGCCGGCCCGGCTATTACGAGAAATTTTTGAGTTTATTGCGCTTGCCCGATGGCGGCGCGGTTTGTAGATTCAATCAAGCAATTAGCAACGAAGAAAATTATGAACACAATTGTTCCGCTCATCAGTTCCGGCGTGGCAGGCCCTCTGGGCGTGCTGCACTTGCCTCGTTTCTGGCTCAAGGTCTCGCTCGAAAGCCGCGGCAAACTCGCCCCCGGCTATCCCGGTTGCGGCACAGGTTACGATCAAATGGTGCTCGACGCCTTGGGCCTTAAAAAAGAAACCGTCGTCGATTACATCAAGAACGTTCGCCCGACTTATCCTCAATTTGAAGACTGGATCACCAAGCAACCCGCAGCCAAACTGGACAAGCTTTCGATTGACAAGCTCAACAGCGCCATTCGCGGCTACATTCACGACGACCCGTGCCGAAAGGCCATCCTGACCGCCAACGGCCTCCCGGACGACTCCCGCGCCTTCCGAGACGCCGTCAACCTGAACAATCTGGATGATTGGAAGGAATTCTACGACGCCGAGTTGAAGTAGGCAACCTACCTCAACCGCTGGCAGGCGCTTTTGACGATCCATTTGGATTTCTCCAGCGCGGCGTGAGCCGCGGCGGCGTCGGCCCCGGTCACGGCTTGCACGATGCGCACGGCGCGCTCGCGCAACTTCTTGTTGGATGCGTTCAAATCGACCATCAAATTGCTCAAGACTTTCCCCATGCGCACCATCGCCAATGTCGTGATCGTGTTGAGGACGATCTTGGTCGCGGTGCCCGATTTAAGCCGCGTTGAGCCGGTCAACACTTCGGGGCCGACATCCGGCGCGATGACCACATCGGGCCGAAGGGGCTTGGGTATCAACAGGCGCGGGTTGAAACAAAGCAGAATGGTGCGCGCGCCGCGCTCTTTGGCCGCATTCAACGCGCCCCATACGAAGGGCGTCCGCCCGCTGGCCGCGATGCCCACCACCACGTCGCGCTCATTGACGCCGCGATAGGCAATGGCCGCCGCGCCCGCCCGGGTGCTGTCCTCCGCGCCTTCGACCGAGCGCCAAAGGGCCGTCTGGCCACCGGCGATGATACCCTGCACCCGCTCCGGCGGCACGCGAAAGGTGGGCGGACATTCCGTGGCATCCAACACTCCCAGGCGTCCGCTGGTGCCGGCGCCTACATAAAAAAGCCGGCCGCCCCGGCGAAAGGCCGCCACGACGATTTCCACGCTGCGTTCAATTTTACGCCGTTCCGCCCGCAGGGCCTTTCCGATTCTTGACTCTTCGTCAATCATCAATTTCACCGCCCGCGAGAGGGAGAGTCGGTCGAGTTTTAGCGAACGCGGATTGCGCTCCTCGGTGGGCGAGAGACCGCTCGAAACGGGCACCAAATCGACGTTCAATTCGGCGTCCTGCACGGCGGCGGGTAGTTTGGGGCCGCTGCCAAAGTTTTCCCACGCCAATTCGAGCGCGCCCCAAACGCTTTCCCGCTGCAAGGGCGCCACCGTCGCGCCGGGCCAAAGCTCAAGCAGGCCCGCGCGCACGCGGCCTGCGAAAACGGTTTGCTGCAAAAGCACGCTGCCCGCCAAAATGAACCTCACGACCGCCCCTTGGCTCGCCAGTTTGCGGGCGCAATGAACGCCGTCCTCGGCCAGGGATTCCGCCGCCGCTTCCAATATTTCGGCCGCGATTTTGTCGCCCGCGAACGCGGCTTCGAAAACATGGACGGCCAGGGCGGCGATGTCCGGCTTGGCGGCGGATTTGGCCCAGTCAATCAAATCTTCCGGCTCGTTCAGCAGCAACGCTTGCAGGAGGTTTTGGCCAAGATGCGACCATTGCCCGTCGCGGTCCAGGTGTTGGACGGCCGCCTTGAGGCCGCGCAAGCCGATTTCATAGCCGCTGCCTTTGTCGCCGATGATGTGCCCCCAGCCGCCGATGCGGGCGGTCTGGTTGTTCGGCGTTCGTCCGAAACAGCAGGAGCCGGTGCCGCTCAAGATAAGCACTTGCGCGGCGGGCTGGGGCGGCGCGGCCGGATTGGCCGCCGCCAGTGCGGTTTCCAAATCGTTAGTCGCGTAGCAGGGCACATTGGGCCAGACCTTGGCGGCGGCGGCGCGGATGCGCTGGCGGTCGGACTCATTGCGGGCGCCGGCCATGCCTATGGCGATGCCGGCCAGCGGCGCCTGCGCCTGTCGGCACAAGGTGTTGATGTCGGTGAAATGTTGTGCCAGGGCGGCGTCCTCCAGGAGACGGAGATTGGCCGGTCCGAACTCGGCGCGCAGGCAGTCCTCTCCGCCGCCCGGAGCCAGCAGGGCGGTCGTATGGGTGCCCCCGCTCTCGATTCCCAAATAGGAAGCCGCGCGATTAAAATGGGCCGTCTGCAATCCTTTGCGTTCTGATTTCTTCAGGATAAGTCGTA